>OBXF01000379.1_pt1 | contig 42507 bp, 33 predicted proteins | sample 1495371 | NCBI WGS metagenome assembly OBXF01 (sample SAMEA2580143, study PRJEB22360) | human gut metagenome | biome: human gut; feature: human-associated habitat; material: faeces | place: Denmark | collected 2008/2010 | reverse complement strand
AAAATTGTAAATTACCACATCATAACAAAGAATCATCAAACCTCTTGAAAGGAGCGTTTCCTATGAGCTGGCTGACCTTTGTCGTCCAACCACTGACCCTGCTGTTTTTTCTCACGGTTTTTTCCCTTGTGTATTTGATGCCTGAATCCGTTGTGCCTAAGCCAAAAATGAAGAAGTGGGCGTTAACTGTTTCTTTGATCTTTCTGGCATGGCAGCTGCTGATTCCCTTTTTCTTCTTTGTTCTCTAAACCCAGCAAAAAAAGCGGCTCTCACAAAAGAGAGCCGCTTTGGTTTATTTTTAATCCTGTAACAAACTACCGCCATTGGTGGCAATGACTTCTTTGTACCAGTAGAAACTATCTTTGCGGGAACGGTCAAAGCTGCCGTTTCCTTCATCATCTGCGTCTACATAGACAAAGCCGTAGCGTTTCGACATTTCTGACGTGGAAGCCGATACTAAGTCGGTACAACCCCAAGGCGTATAGCCCATCAATTCCACACCATCTTCGATCGCTTCATACATTTGTTCGATATGCGCCTTCAAATAATTGATGCGATAGCTGTCGTGGATCGAACCATCCTCTTCCACCGTATCCAAGGCACCTAAGCCGTTTTCAACGATAAACAACGGTACTTGGTAGCGGTCGTACAAGTTATTCAAAGTCACACGCAAGCCGATTGGATCGATTTGCCACCCCCAGTCAGAGGCTTCCAAGTAAGGGTTTGATTCGCCTAAAGAAAAATTGCCAGCAGTTGCTTCGCCGCCTTCTTCAGAATTGTGGCGAGCAATAGAACTCATGTAGTAAGAAAAGGACATGAAGTCGACAGGGTATTTCGCAAGAAGGTCTAAATCGCCGTCTTCGAAGGTCACTTCGATGCCGTTTTCTTTAAAGAAGCGCTTCGTATATGCGGGATACTTCCCACGAACTTGGACATCAGAGAAGAAGAGATTCTCGTGGTCACGCTTGATTTCTTCCATCACATCTGCTGGATTTGGTGTAGCTGGGTAAGCTTGCATTCGTGCCAACATCATCCCTACTTTGATGTCAGGATTGATTTCGTGGGCAAATTTTGTTGCTAAGCTAGAAGCCACAAATTGATGATGCACGGCTTGATACATGTCAGAAAGGTTTTGTGTGCCGTCTTCGGATAACAAGGCACCACCAACATAGCCAGAGATCCCCATGATATTGATTTCATTGAAGGTCAACCAGTATTTGACTTTGTCTTTGTAGCGGGTCAACACGGTTTCTGCGTATTTGACGAACAAATCGATCACTTGGCGATTTTTCCAGCCGCCATAGTTCAACGCGATCCCGATAGGTGTTTCGTAGTGAGAGAGGGTCACTAATGGTTCGATCCCGTATTTCGCACACTCATCAAACACATTGTCATAAAATTGCAAGCCCTCTTCATTTGGCTGAGCATCGTCACCATTTGGAAAAATTCTTGACCAAGCGATGGACAGACGGAAGGTTTTGAAGCCCATCTCTGCATACAAGGCGATATCTTCTTTGTAGCGATGGTAGAAGTCTGACCCCCAACGTTTTGGATACAAGCCTTCTTTGTCATTTAAGGCAAACAAAACTTTTTCCCGTGTCATTGGTGCAGCAAATTCTGCCATGTTTTTGCGGTCTTCTGGTTTGACAGCGATCGCTGTATCGGATGTCGCTGGACCACGTCCGCCTTCGTTCCATGCTCCTTCAAATTGGTTGGCTGCAGTGGCGCCGCCCCATAAAAAGCCTTTTGGAAATTGTTTTTCTGTCATGATTAGCCTACTTTCTTTTTCTTTAATAATCGACACAGCAGATCAGCAAGAAAGCATTCTTACTGATCCTGCGACGTGCCGTTAAACGCATTTATTTTACGACTTCGATCAAATTGTCCTGCGCTGTTACTTCTTTTGACTGTGTCGTTTGGATGTCACTGTAGTCGTTAGAGTTCGTGACGATGACTGGTGTCAGTAAGGAATAGCCTTCCGCACGAATCGCCTCTGTATCAAAAGAAATCAATTTTTGACCAGCTTTGACTTTGTCTCCTTGGTTGATGTAGGCAGTAAAGTGATTGCCTTCAAGTTCTACCGTATTCATACCGATGTGGATCAATAGTTCTGTTCCATCTTCTGTCACTAAACCGATGGCATGTTTTGTTGGAAACAAGATTTTGACTTCTGCATCTGCTGGCGCAGTGATTTCACCGATCGCTGGTTCAACTGCGATCCCTTTTCCCATAGCACCTGAAGAAAAGACTTTGTCTTCCACATCTGCTAAAGCAACCACTTGACCAGTTACTGGGCTTTTGACTGTTTCATCTTTGACGCTGGCAGAAACGGTTTTTGCTTCTGGCGCTGGCGCTGCTGGTGTTGCTTGACCGTCGACTGGTGAATCAACAGTTGTATACAATGTTGGTACTTTCAACAACATCATGATGATAAATGACGCCACGATTGCAATCACTGTACCAATCGCCAAGTGGATCACACTATGGAAGCTGCCTGTTGCTGGATCAATATATGCAGGATACAAGAAGATCCCCATACCACCCATTGCATAACCAGTGACGTTAAAGATTGACAAGTAGATACCGACGAAACCTGAAACTAAACAAGAAACGATAAATGGTGTTTTCATTGGCAACGTGTACCCGTAGATCGCAGGTTCAGTCACACCGAAGATCGATGAGATCAATGCTGGCATTGCGCCTTGTTTGACTTTTGGTTCTTTCGTTTTCAACCAAATCGCTGCTAACACACCCGTTTGCGTGAAACATGGTAGCACTGCTGCGGTCAAAATAATCGAAGAGCCGTTTTGCGCCATATCCATGATCGCCAATGGCACAAGACCCCAGTGAAGACCAAACATAACTAATACTTGCCATAATGCCCCTAAAGCAAAGCCGTAGATGATTGGGCTAAAATCATACACTGCTTGGAAAGCAACACCGATCCAGCTAGAGGCTGTATTTGCGACTGGACCTACCACAAAGAAGGTCAACGGCACAGTGATCAAAATCGTTACAAACGGAACCACAAACATTTTGACTACGTCAGGTGTGACTTTGCGCATAAACTGCTCAATTTTTGAAGCGACAAAAATCGCTAAAATAATTGGCAATACGCTGTTGAAGTAGCCGCCTGCTGGCAAGGTCAAGGTTAAACCGAAGACTTTGCTCGCTTCAGCCACACTTTCTGCTAAGCCAGGATAGACCATCGCCCCTGCGATCGCTAATGCTGTATAGGTGTTCATCTTGAATTTCTTCGCTGCAGTTACGGCTAAGATCATTGGTAAGTATTGGAACAAACCATCGCCTAAAGTATTCATTACTACATAGATACCATTGGTCGCTTCCATCCCAGTTGCTGCCAGCAACGCCGTGATCCCTTTTAAGATACCGGCTGCCGCTAATGGGCCTAAGAACGGTTGGAACAGGCTTGAGATAACATCGATAAAGCGGTCAAACAAGCTGCCTTTTTGCCCGTCGCCTTCATCGATATCAAGACTGCCACCATCGGCTAATCCGCCGACTTTCAACACTTCATCATAAACATCTGGCACATGATTGCCGATAACGACTTGGTATTGTCCGCCTGCTTTGACGACGGTCACGACACCGTCACGTTTTTGCAAATAATCAGTGTCCGCTTTGCTTTCGTCTTTTAAGTGGAATCGTAAGCGAGTCACACAGTGTTTTACAGATGAGACATTTTCTTTGCCACCAACGTGGGCCAAAATGTCTTGCGCTAATTCAGTATATTTTGCCATTTTGATTGCTCCTTTTTTATTGGTCATTTAATAAAAATAAAAAGACCAGCCATTTCTACAATAAACAAGCATGAGAGATCCCCTAAAAAAAGAGCGACGGGTTTCCTCATCGAGTATTGTAAGAAAGTGCAGGTCTTGCCAGCCGAACTGTAACGAATCCATTTCCATTCTTAGGTTAATTTTGAGTGAGCGGCTAAGTTACCGATATGCAGAATCAAATACATCAATTCCATATCGTTGACATGCCAGCCCTTTTGTTCAAATAAGTATTCTTTGATCGAATCTGCGGTTTCTTTTTCTTTTGGATAGCTGCTGAAGGCCAAGGCAATCATTGGATTTGCCAATACTGGCTCTTCTTTTTCTTGACTTTGTCGAATTAAATAATAGCGAATGTGGGTCACGAACCGTTGGAAGTAAGAAGAATTCTCATCAAACTCGATGTTCATGCTGTACTTAACGATCCGTAAAATATTGTTCGTCAACTCGGTGTGCTCATAAGCACTTTGATTGGTGCTTTTTTCAATTTGCGCATTGACGAAATGCAAAGTGATAAACGCAGCTTCTTCTTGTGAAAAATCGGGATACAGCTCTTTGCGGATCAACTCGACCGCTTGGACACTGACCGCATATTCCTTGACATAGATTTTCTTGATTTCCCAATGCATGGGATTGGTCAAAACAATTTCTTGCTTTTGACGACTGATGGCAAACAAGATATGATCCATCAGTGTGAAATAAACATTTGGATTGAAATCGGTTCCAACACTATCCCGAAAAAGACGCACGATTTCATAAATGACGGCCATTTGTTTTTCGTCAGCCTTCGTCATGACTTTCGACATATGTTCCACTGTCAAATCATCTTCTGGATAGTATTTTTTTTCGATTCGCTCAGCTGGAATCGGGTCACCCGGTTTCGTTTGAAAGCCGATCCCTTTTCCCATTAGGATCACTTCAACTTCATCTTCTTTTGAAAGTACAACATTGTTGTTGATCCTCTTGATAATCTTCACGAACGATCCTCCTTGATCAGCATAGCCCGTAAAAACGTTGCATCCTTTGACGTCTATGCAGAAGGTCTTGTATTTTTTTCTTTCTCTGACGTGCCGTTAAGTGACGAGGTGATTGACTGCTCCAGAAAGTGTTGCAGGCTATCGTCAAACCTAGCTGGCAGTTCATTGCGTTTACTTCTCCCCTCCTTTGCTGATCAATGACTGGACCTTACCTTGGAACCGGTTCTTTTTTTAACTATTAGAAATAATGGAGCAAAAAAAGAAGACCAAAGCAAAAAAGTGTACAACCCAAGAAACTTTGGGTAATCAACGCACTTTTTTCCTCTGGTCTTGCCTGCCGAACAGTAACGAATCCAGTAATGAGAACACTCTCATGTTCCGTTGAGATAATAGTACTCATTCTGAGAAAAAATGTCAACACTTTTTTTGCAAACGTTTTTCTTTTTTCCTTTTCGGCTTTGTTTCACTCTTATTTGAAGTGGATTTTTTACTGATAGTGAGGGGTTTTTCTGTATAAACCCTCTGTGACAACTCTTGCAGATTTTATCCAACAGCACACAACAACAAAAAACCGTAATCTTCGTAAATTACGGTCATAGCTAGAAGGATGATGCTTTACAAAAAACGATCAATCACAAAGAATCAAAGAATTGGGGAAGGTCTGGTGCATGACAGACATTCAATGTGACTGACCGCTTTTAGCGATTCATGCGCTTCATGACTTCCACAAACGAAAAGGTGTCTTTGAGAGGGGGAAGCAATCAAATAACCTTTCGATTCTTCAAGATGTTGCTCGATCCTGCGATAAAAACCGCAGAGAGCGAGGAAAATGCTGTTCCTATCATAAAGGAAACAGTCACAAGACTTATCATTGAAAGGTCAACGATAAGGTTTCGCAGAAAAGGCAGTACTAGTTTTTAAATGGGTTGATTTCCCAAGGGCCGAATGGTTCAAATTCCATGAAAAACTACCTCCTTTATTATTTGCTATACCTTATTATATTTGATAACATGTTATTAAAATCACATTGTTCAGAAATGCGTCACAATTAAGGAGGTCCCCCATGAAACAGCAAGGCTCTTTAATCAAAAAACTGCGCACAGATCGCAAAATCTCGCAAGCCAAGCTTGCCGAAGGTATTTCCTCACGTACCACCCTTTCATCATTCGAAAATCGTAAAACAAACCTCTCTTCACAAACCCTGTTTGACTACTTAGACAAAATGAATATCACGGTTCATGAGTTCAGTCTGTTGATCGACAGCGAAGCCACGGATCAGAAACGTCAGCTGGTGCAAGATTTCTATACCCGTTACTATGAGCGAACACTGACTCTCGACTACTTGACTAGCCTGGAAAAACGCTACTTTGAGACACAAAATTTTTTCTATTATTCTTTGTATGTCCAAGGATTGCTGCTGCTCAACCGTGAATCATTTCTGATGAATCAAGGAGCTTACACCCAAGAAGTCGAACTGGTAAAGCAATACTTGTTTGATATCGAAACCTGGGGGCGCTTTGAGTTAAATTTATTCTCAAATTTGTTATTTATTTTTGACCAAGAAACGATCAGTTATTACTTAGATCATGGGATCAAAAAAATCCTTCACTACGCCAATGATCCGTTTTATGCAAATCTGTTAAGTGTCGTGATCTTAAACGGCTGTGCCTTTGCCAGCGAAAATAAAGATGCCTATCTACTTAACAAGTTTCTGCTTTTGTCTGAACCGCTACCCAATACTCCTCTCTATTTTTATTTAAAAATCCATCAAGTGCTGTATCAGGAAATATACTCGTATTTGCAATCCGCTCAGTTGAACAAAGAGATTCTAAAAAACACCTTAGTCGTTATTGAACAAGCCGGTTACCAGAACCATAAAGACGATCTCCAACAGTTGCTTGCTGCTGTTACCAATCGTGCGATTTAGCCGCTTATTAAATGGGTATTTAGGTAATGTTATCTAACAAAAAAGCTGTTCTTCCAACGGAGCTCAGCTTTTTCGTCAATGTCACTCCAACCCGCCCACGAAACAGCCGCTCAAAATGAAGGGTTCAACATTCGACTTGCTTCTTCCGTCTGCATGGACCAAGAAAAAAACCAGTTAGGTTTTAGACCTAACTGGTTTTGTTTGGCAAAAGCAACGAGCATGCTGCTGCCGTTTCATTTGTGTAATTTAATAACCGATTAACGAGATTCTGAAGTCACACCGATGGTTGCCCATGGGTTATGATCGGCGTCAAATGCCCAGGTAAAGTTTGCGACACGATCAGAGATCGGTAAGATTTGATTCCGATACAACGTTGGGATCGCAAAAGCTTCTTCAATCGCATATTCTTGCCATGCATCAAAAGCAGCTTTCCGTGTTGCTTCATCAAATGAATCGATTGAATCGATCGCAGCTAACAATTCAGTATTTTCCTCTGACTCAAAACGAGTGTAGTTAAATGCTGAATTTGGTCCCCATAAGCTGGTTGGTGATGGATCTGAACCAGTAGACCAAGCAGCTTGGAAGACATCGATATCTGGATCATCGTTTTTCAGCTTGTCATAGAAGGCTTGGAAATCGATCAAACGACCTGTTGAATATTGAACATCCAAACCGATTTCTTGCCATTGTTGAACATAGTAATCCGCCAATGGTTGGGCAACTTCCCCACCAGACATTGACGCAAAGTTGATGGTCAATTTGTTGCCATCTGGATCTTCTCGGAAGCCATCGCCATCAACATCGATAAAGCCAGCGTCATCTAGAAGTTGGTTTGCTTTCTCCATATCTAAGTGGTATCCTTCGGCATCGCTATTGTGCAACGTACCATAAACAGGTGGGATCAATGTTGAAGCATTTGAACGCAAGCCGTGGTAGAAACGCTCACCGATCGCATCATTGTCGATGGCATAGCCCATTGCTTGACGCAATGCTTTGTTCGCCATTTTTGCATTTGGATCAAAATCAACACTGTTTGTTTCATCATTCCATGAACCTAAATTAAAGCCAAGATACGTGTAAGATTGTTCTGGACGACCTAACATTTGGTAGCCATCCATGTTTTGATACGTATCAAAGGTATCTGTTGGCATTTTTAAGACTAAATCGTATTGCTTCGCGTTTAACGCTTCATTGATTGAAGCCGAAGGGACGTTACGCATCACGATTTTTTCTAAGTTTGGTGTATCGCCATAGTAATGTTCATTCGGTACATATTCCACCGTTTCACCTGGTACGATATTACTCATTTTGTATGGACCAAAACCGATTGGATTGGTTCGAACGGGATCACTTGAAGGCATATCTGCCACTTCAATGCCTTCAAAGGCATGTTTCGCTAATGCAGAATGCCAGATCGCTCCACCGGATTGCTGCATACCTGGATGCATTTCTTTAAACTCGATTTCAACGACTTTATCGCTGACTGCTGTGATCCCTGAAATCGTATCAGCTTCGCCGCTGTGGTATTCTTCCATACCAACGATATTCGTAAAATCATTATTGTAACGAACGCCATCATAGTCTTGATGTCCGATGACTTCATAAGAGAAGATCACGTCTTCAGCCGTTACATCGACCCCGTCAGACCATTTCAAATCTTCACGCAAAGTGATCGTTGCTTTGTTGTTATCGACATCTAATTCTAAATCAGCTGGTCCACCATTCACAATTCGGAAATCTTCGTCTTGTAGGAACAAATATTCATGGCTTGGTAACATGAAGTCACGGTCATAAGCATCTTGATAAAACTCCCATTGAAACAACCCTTGGAATTGCGTATCTGTTACTACCGCAACATCTAAGACGCCCCCATCGATCACTTCATCGTTATTTTCAACTGCAAGCTGCAAATCATTGATATCAAATCCAGCTGCCTCAGTTGATGATTCTTGTGTATCTGTCGAACCTGTTCCACCTCCGTTACTTTGTCCGCAAGCCCCTAAAACAAGCGCTGCCAATAAAGTAATCATGCCAAACTTCGTTTTCTTCATACTCTTCCTCCTTATTTAAATCCCTTCCTCGTGATTCAGTGATCACTCGATCTTCGAATAAAAAAACCAAGCAAACAGTTTTTTTTATCTTAAAATGGCTTTTTTATTAGAAAATCTGAACGAGATTAACTAAATTATAACAATTTTCGCAAAATTCTTTCTGTCAATAATTTCACCGATTGATGAAATTATTGAAAAAAGGGCGATTCTCCTTGATACATCGCCGTTATTTTTATTCGCATTTCCTTAAATTTTTCTTTTTCTCCCTTTTTTGGTTCTCATTTCTCTTGTTCTCCCGCTGCTTAAAACTGTCAAAAAATACTTTTTTGTCGCTAAAAGGTGTGATACTATGAAAAAAAAGGAGCGTTCAATGAAACTATGGCAGATAAACGAGTTTTCTTACAAACAAAATCGAAACCCTTTGCACCTATCTCACAGCTCTTAACCCAGCGCTTGCTTTTGGCGTATAGCATCGTCTTGATCCTCATTGGCTTGTTTGCTTCCCCTCCTCAAGCTTTGTGGCAGGGCTCGCTGGCAATCTTAAATGCCCCCAGCAATTTGATTTCTGATTATTTTGCGATCGGCAATCTTGGAAGCGCCTTTTTAAACAGTGGCTTATTGACATTGATCAGTATCCTCCTTGCGAAAAAGCAAGGAACGATTATTAGTGGACCAATGATCGCTGCTTTTTTTACCATATCTGGCTTTTCTTTTTTTGGAAAAAACATCTTTAACTCGATTCCCATTCCACTTGGTGTCTATTTATACTCTTACATACAGCAACGCCCCGCTACACAATATTCACTGGTTGCCTTATTTGGCAGTGCCGCCTCGCCGGTCATCAGTTACTTAGCATTCGGTTTAGGGTTGCCTTTACCCGTCGGGATCGCTTTTGGTTATGGAATCGGTCTATTGATCGGTTTGGCGCTCCCTCCTCTAGCAGCTCAATTTTTACAATTCCACCAAGGTTTTTCTTTGTATAATATCGGGTTTGCTGCTGGCATCATCACTATGTTTTTCACGAGTTTTTTACGCCTGTTCGACTTAGAAGTCTATTCAAACAAACAGTTGACGACAGATTATCACTATTACCTGACTGGGTTCTTGCTCATTCTTTGTCTTGCTATGTTTCTTATCGGGTATCTTCTAAATCAGCGATCCCTCAAAGGCTTGCCTGAGCTTTTTCAAACGTCAGGGAAACTAATGACGGACTATGTCACGATTTTTTCCCTTGGGGTCACGATGATGAACATGGCGATGATGGGGATGTTGATGCTGTTCTTTGTCTTCTTCTTACAAGGCGAACTATCTGGTCCCCTTTTAGGCGCAATATTGACCGTGATTGGCTTCAGTGCATTCGGGAATCACTGGAGAAATAGTTTGCCTGTCATGATTGGGGTGGTTTTAGCAACCAAGGTCGGTTTGACCTCTGATGTCTCGACCTTCAGTTTATTGCTGACAGCGATCTTCGGCACCAGTCTAGCCCCCATCAGTGGGTATTATGGTCCAGTTGCTGGCGTAATCGCTGGGGTGGTCCATGCAGCCTTGGTCACAAATATCACCTATTTACATGGAGGATTGAACTTATACAATAATGGCTTTTCCAGTGGATTTGTCGCGGCAGCAATGGTACCATTGTTAGATGAATACCAGCAAATCAGAAGGCGGAGAAGAAAATGATTGAAAAAGAACGGGCACGGCGAATCGTCGATGAAGTGGTCACCTACTTTTTGTCCCATGACTGTCAAAAGATAATAAGTGAGATGGCCTTTGAAGCAGAGGGGTTTAAAGCAGTTGTGCAAGGTCAATTTCCAGAGCAGCCCTCTGATTTAGAACATTTTATCGACATGCTCAACACACCAAGAGATAGCACGTTAGAAAATTATTATGTGGAGCTGTTAGGCGGTCATCAAACGATCCATGAAGAAAAAGATTACTATCTATTAGGATTAATGATCGACGAAGCATCCATCATGTACGAGGATGAGCAATTGATCGTTGAATTGTATCGCAAAAAATACAATTGAAAAGCCCTACGCAAAAAACGTTTCTAAGCGGTGACCTTCACCCTTTAGAAACGTTTTTTGTTCGTTTGTCGTGACAAAAATGAAAGTTTATTGATAGATTTTTCACACTACTTTTCAGAAAACCAGCGTTATACTTTCATCATAATAAAAAACGAGGTGACCGATAGATGAAAAAACTTCTGATTGGACTTGCAGCGCTCCTCCTCATAGGGTTCGGCGCATTGCAGGTCGCACAAACCGTCATCATGGGCGGCGACAGCTACTATGTCCAAATCACCACAGATGGTGAAAAGACGACTTCTAAGGATGACAATGGGAATGTCTATACTCAATACCATTACGAATTGCCAGGGTATGATGAGAACGGCAAAAGCAAAACCCTTGATTTCAACGGTTTCCAAGAACGACCATTGCGCAAAGAAGCCTATTTAAAGCTTACTTGGAACGAAAAAAAAGGGGTAACTGGCTATGAAGAGGTCAAAGAAAAAGACATCCCAGCCAAAGCATTAACCCAATTAAAAGGAGCGTAACGCAACGATGGAAAAAATTATTCAAGCAAATGAACTGACCAAAGTATACGGAAAAGCCAACGAAAAACAAACCGAAGCCTTAAAAGGCATTAGCTTTGATATTGAAAAAGGCGAATTCATTGGGATCATGGGGGCTTCTGGTTCAGGGAAATCCACCCTACTAAACATTCTTTCAACTCTGGATCATCCGACAAAAGGTGCCATTCGCATCAACAATAGCGATATCACCAAACTAAAAGGCGATGCCTTGGCCGATTTCCGCAGCCGTGAAATCGGCTTTATTTTCCAAGACTTCAATCTATTAGAAAACTTAACGGCTTCAGAAAACATCGCTGTGCCGTTGTCTTTACAAGGAGTCAAACCAAAAATCATCCAACAACGGATCAAACAAGTCGCAGAACGCCTGTCCATCACACATATTCTCGACAAATATCCAGCAGCGATCTCTGGTGGACAAAAGCAACGGGTGGCAGCCGCGCGAGCCTTGATCACGGAACCAACGATCCTTTTTGCGGATGAACCGACAGGTGCCTTGGATTCAAAAAGTGCGAAAGATTTATTGAATATGATGGACGACTTGAATACCAATGACCAAGTGTCGATTTTATTGGTCACTCATGATCCCCTTTCTGCCAGCTATTGCCAACGTATTTTATTTATCAAGGACGGAAAGATCCATCAAGAAGTCAAACGTGAGGATCAAAGCCGCGAAGCATTTTACCGCCAGATCCTTGTCATTCTAGGAAACTTGGAACAATAAGGAGGAAGAACACATGCTTTGGAAACTATCACTTACCGGGATCAAAGCTCGGTTGAAGGATTATATCGTCCTCTTTTCTGGTTTAGTCATGGCTTCAGCCATCTTTTATATGTTCGAATCAATGGCGAGCAATGAAGCCTTTTTAAAAAGCAACTCGATCATCAGTATGGTGGTCTTCGTCTTTCGTTTTGGCTCGGTCCTCTTAGGGATCATTACCTTTTCCTACATCTTATACGCAAATTCTTTCTTGATGGCGATGCGACAAAAGGACTATGCCATGTTTATGATGTTAGGAGCCAAAGGACGAAAGATCGCCCAAATGATTTTTATCGAAACCTTTATGGTAGGTATCGTTGCCACCGCTGTCGGCTCGATCTTAGGGATCGGCTTAGCAAGTGGTGTCAATACTTTGCTAGTCAATCAATTAAACTTGCAGATCACCCATTATGCAGCATTTAGTCCCGAGGCATTGATCGTAACCGTCGTCTTCTTCTCGGTTCTCTTTTTGATTGCTGCCATCTTCAATGCACGGGCAATTGCCAAAAAATCGATTTTAGCATTATTACGAGAAACAAGCACGCCGGCACAAGTCAAACAACGACCATTCTTGCTCTTCTTGCAAACCATTTTAGGTCTTTGTTCCTTAGCCATCGGCTATTATATGATGAGCGATTTGATGACCTTCCAATTGATCGGGATCGGCATCGCCCTTGTCACGATCGTTCTTGGCACATACCTCGTCTTTCGTTCGGTGATCATCGCTCTTTTATCTCTATTAAAGAAGAATGATACGATCGCGTTGAAAAAGTTAAACAATTTCACCTTGTCGCAATTAAGCTTTCGGATTCGTGAGTATACCCAGATGCTTTCGATGGTGGCGATGCTTTTTGCTCTAGCATTAGGTGCCTTGACGGTTGGTCTTGGCTTTAAAAACGAGATCCCTATCTTAGCAAAAACTATTGCCCCTTATGACTTGTATTTGAACAATGCCCAAAACGCCTCTGACGAAAAAGTCAACGCGTTACACCCGACCCTTGATGTGACCTACAGCATGAAAGAAACGGATGACACCATTTATTACGTGAAGGAACAATTCAACAAAAACAACTTGCTCAGCTCCAGTATGGATCAGTTGAGTGTCGATGTCACTTACAACAAGCTGACTGGCGATCAATTGGCTTCTGATGTGATCGCCCAAGACCAATTGCGTAGCTACCTCTTACCAGAACAACGAGGTAAGGAGATCCAAGTCGTCGATCAAACCGCTTTTGGTGCGGTCAATGCACCGGAAACCAGCTTGCGAATGGTACAAGTCAAAGACTTCCAAGCAAGCTACGATGGGCTGCGTGATTTGGCGCAAGCAAATCAAGACGCAAATTCTTCAGAAACCGCCGATATGAATTTCTCACAACGGGTCTTCGCCTACGACAGCTATAACGGGATTTTCTCTGGTTTTGAATTTATGGGCTTCTTCCTGGGTATCGCCTTCTTGACGATGTTAGCTAGCTGCCTGATGTTCAAAATTCTTTCAGGGGCAAACAGCGACATTCAACGTTACACGATGTTGAAAAAAATCGGTACCCGCACGCGTTTACTGAAAAGCTCGATCCGCAAAGAGATCGGCGTGCTCTTCCTAGTTCCTGGTATCTTAGGAATGATCCATGTCTTGTTCGGTCTAAAAATGTTCACCACCTTGATGATCGATCCGTACCATGACCTATGGCTACCTTTTGGCATCTTTATCGCCCTCTACGCCATTTATTACGTGGTGACCATTGGGTTATACACCAACATTGTTTTAAACCAAAAGAAAAAATAACAATCACTCTCTGAATTGCTCAACGCAAAGAGACCATCAAGCCATAAAGGGCATGATGGTCTCTTTCATTTTTTCGTTTTTTCTCGCACAAAGGAAAGTAATCTTAGGGTTTGACCCCTAGATGCATCGCCGCCGCACCTCCTGCATAGCTTTTGACTTGCAACACATCAAAGCCAGCTGCCTGAAATTCTCGTTTCAATGCCTCCTTGTCAGGAAAATCCCGTGCAGACTCCTGCAGCCAGGAGTATTCTTGATAGCTTTTGGCGAACAGTTTGCCAAATAACGGCATGACATGGTGAAAATAAAAAGTAAACAGTTGCCGCCAGCCGATCAGTGTGGGCTGTGATGTTTCGAGACAAACGATTTTCCCGCCTGGGCGCAGCACCCGATGGATCTCCGCCAAGACTTGTTGGCGATCCGCGACATTTCTCAACCCGAACCCGATCGTCACATAATCAAAGTGCTCATCTGGAAAGCTTAATGCCATCGCATTGCCAGTCTGCCACTGGATCTGCGTTTGTTGCTTTTTCTGGGCCTTTTCTTTGGCAACCGTTAACATCTCTTCGCTAAAATCAACGCCAGTCACTTGCCCCGTCGAACCGACCGCTTCATTCAACGCAAACGCCCAATCCCCGGTACCGCAGCATAAATCTAGTATCTCAGCACCCATTGGTACTGCCATTCGTTTCATGGTGTCCTTGCGCCACCGTTTGTGCAGCTGAAAGGAGATAATACCGTTCATTCGATCATAACGGGAAGCGATCGATTCAAATACATCATGTACTTTGGTTTCTTTGGCTGTTGTTGCCATTGCGGCACGTCCTTTCTTTGTTCCCTTCGTTTTGCTGTTGCTTCACGTGCTTCTGCTTTTTAGTCTAGCACGAAAAAACCTGCGAAACAAAAACCCTGCTTTCTGCTTTTCCTCCAGTCATTTCCCCACTAAAAAACAGCCTTTCCTACATAGATCCCCACGTTGTTGACCAAGGCAATTCGGTCAGCAACAAGCAGATCCAGCAGTGAAAGACTGTTCTTCTAGCTTTTAAAACAGGTTGTTCACGTTTAATCGATAAAGTCCCAGATATTGTTCCAATAAGAAACACGGTCTGCGCCATTTTCGTCTTTGTAGCGCACAGAGATCATATTACGGATGTCATGGACAGGAATATCAAGGGTGACAGAATCCGTGACGGGTCTTTGCTGCACGTTGTATGTTCGATAAAAGGTGCCATCCATATAGACGTCAAAGGTACTAAGATTGGAATAAAAAATCTGCAGCTGATTGTTATGAACAGCAAGGTTGATCAACTCACCAGTAACAGCGCGTGTACCTGTCTGCAGCGTGAGACTGTCTTCCCCTACCAGAATGTTTTCCGTTTCTGGCTGATTCCCCGAAACTCTACCGTTGATCGTTACTGGGGTCAGACCGTTCCCAGCAGCTGCCTGTTCATCCACCCGAGCAGTCAAGTTCCATTCTATGCGATCTCCTGGTGCGATCGGGCGTTCTAAGTGGATCGTGATACGATCGCCAGAAAGACTAGCCGAGGCGACATTGTCTTGATACACGAGCGCATCGACATTTAAGAACGTCAATAAATTCGGCGAGATATCTAGCGTCACGACAGCATTTTCAATATCGTCTTTCCCAGAATTTCGCGCATCGTTGCTTTCTACGATCGTCCGCAAGATCAATTGATTGCCGACGGTGATAATCGGATTGCCTTCTTCATCACGATCAAAGCTTTGCGGTACTCGCAACGTAATCGATGGGTCAGAAGGTCGAATACTGGTGACTTCAAAGGAGAGCGCTGGTGGGAAACGATCATCGCCAATGGCATCACGATACCCTAAATAGTCCTCGTAATCGCTGGCGGACGGATTCGTACTCCCCAACTGACCATTTGGTTCCGTCGTGGTCGTATCTGGTAACGTTCCTACGAAATCGTCGTAACGATCATTTGCAAAATCTTTCGCGTAAAATTCGATATACACATCCTCTTCAGGATCAAGACGACGTGGTAATTGATACTGCCATGGCACGGCGTTGCCTTGTTCGGCATCAAGGGTAATGACATATGGGTCACCTGAAGCATCACGGATCAATCCTTGCGCGGTACTCGCATAAATGGCGACTCGCTCTTTTGGCTGGTCGTCTTGCGGAGAATGAAAATCCATGATCCCCGAAACTGTTGTCGTCCGTTCATTAAAGACCTGATCCTCTGCCACTTGCAGACCCGTCGGTGGTCGTACATCCACGACGACCGCATCAGGCAAAGCGGCAATACTCTCTTCTGTTGCATGAATAAAAATCGAATCGTCAACATCCTCCATCGTGGGGTCTACTCCCCGATGGGCACGCAGCACTTCAAAACGTTGACCTGTCTTGAAAAAGTCGTCCCGCGTCCATGCGATTACCCCATCATGCACCTCACCAAAAACATCGACACTTGATTTAGAGGAAAGCCATTGCGTTTCAAGCTGGTTGCCTGCCTCGTCCTTCAAAGCAACTTCCACCCAGACCTCACCTTCCCAGGCATCACGAATCGCCCCTGTATATTCATACGGAACGACCGCTTTGGCATAAAAGGTTTTGTCGGCATTGGTCGGGGTCACTAAGTGCTGGATCATTGGCGGGTAATTATTGGCAGAAAATCGCGTGTAGGCATTCCCGCCCCTAAAAGTCGTACTGTTGAACTCATTTGAAAAAGGCTCTCCTGGCTGAGGGCTGACGATCTGTGTAAAGTTTTGACCACTTAATTGATAGCTCAATGGATTCCAGAAATTGTCCGGGTCACCATTTAGATCCACTCCGTTGCGTTTTTCCCAAACCGCTAGTCCGACACGATTAGACCTAAAGGTACTATCGCGATTTGAGTTTGAGAATGCTTGTCCGCCATTGGGTCGATTGTTTCGAAAATCATAAAACAGTGGTTCATCAATCACAAAATTACTTCTTGCAACCGAACTGATTATTCCATTATTTGCGCCTAGGGTCCGACCTTCCATTCGAAAGGTCGCATCTTTTCCAGCTAAGAACTCGGCTTCTCCGCCTTGCATCCAAACAGCAGGTCCACGATGTGCATAGATGTGGATTCGACTGTTTTCACCTTGTGCATTAAAAACCGAAGTTCCACTACCATCAAGGGGAAATTGAATGCCTTGCCGACCAGCCGTATCTGAGCCATTACTGGCAGTAATGGTGGAAGCAGCAGATGGGTCAAATTCTCGTTCTTCATCATTGTACTGATCGAATACGGCAAAGCCTGCTTCATCAATATAGATGCCATCATCTGCCGCAGTTCTGGTGCCAGCATGGTTAAAGATATTCAATTGACCGGCTGACTCCACATAGAACTCGTTGTTTCGCCCGTACATCCGCACTGCAGCCGAATTTCCATGGTATTTGACGATATTCATTCTCCCTTGGTCGGCAAGCACAAAGGTCTGCTCCCCTACTAAGCGAAACCGCATGACAGAAGCATAGTCATGATTTTGACCATCGCCAAACAAATTAAACTGCGACCCTTCCCCAGTTACCGTCACATTGCCACCGAGTTCGGTGTCTCTTAAAGCTTTGGAAATTTGATTGACAAAAGCAGCGGTTCCTTTCGGTACACCATTCGTGGGACTGGGGGCTCTAGAATACGAGTTTACGACCGCTCCGCCAGAAATAATGGTACGAGAAAACTTGTTATTCCCCTCATCCCGTTGTCCAATCAAGGAAATGATTGCGCCGTTTGCTCCCGCTAAGTCCATTTGTGACGAAGCATTTAAGACGGTACCTTCTCCATCGACTTCAAAGATCACCTCGTTAGTACGTCCTTCAAGATTTGCCCAAATTGCTTGGCTCTGGACACTGTAGAGGTCTACTTTAGAACCCTTATTGACTCGAAACGAGGTTGAAATATTATTGTTATCTGGCCGAAGCCGAAAAATCGGCCGAGTATTTGAGATCTTGACATCCGCCCCATCCGTGATCAAGACACTTTTGACATTAAAGCTGCCAGTATCTGAACTATTGCCCGCGGCTGAATTCCTGTGAGCCACCCAATGGAACGTTCCGCGAATCTCGAGATTTCCTTGCTGCAAATAAAGGAAATTATTGCCCGTACTTCCCTCTAGCACACCACTTTTTGCCTCGATATTTTCTATTTTGACCGTCCAAAAAGCCGAAGCTGCCAATGATTGTTGATAGATCAACGCGTTTAATCCTAGATTGTTCCCCTGAAAATCGATCGTCATATTTTTTAACTCAAAGACCGCTGGCTGACGATCATGGGTAGTCGTCAGTTCAAAGAAACGTCCAGTAGGATTCGTGCCATAGTTTGGTGTCCCGTTCGTGTTGAAACGCTTCGGTGTGGTCAGGGTAAAGCCGTTCCCATCGATGGACACCGACCGATTCAACGCAGCTAATCGATTGTTAGTCTCATTCGTATAATCAGCGGTAATGTCTGCGAGAAACACGATTTCAGAAATCATGGAATTACTGAAAGCAGCCCGCAGCTCTTGATAGTTCGAAACTTCGGCTCGATCTCCTTGCGTCACTCGGTCGGTCAGTAATTCGACTTCTACGGAACCATTGGTTTCCTGCTGCTGAACGTCAAGCAAGGCTGCTTCTTCTACAGCCTGATCGGCTTCAACTCGCAAGACTTGTCGTTCCTCGAGAGAAGGCGGAGCGATTTTTTGCAGCGTCCGGTTTCCCCGCTTAAGGACAAATTCGATGGCTTCTTCTTCTCCTAAAGTGACCGGTAATGCCAAGGACAACGTTTCTTCCGTAGGCGCCACTTCGATTTCCACACCATAAACACCCTCTTGTTCAGCTGGATGCAAGGTCGCTTCTTCCAGCTCGAGCATTTCAAACATTTCTAATGACACCAGCGCTTCATGATTCGCCATCAAAAAAAGCGTCTCGCCTGCGGCTTGTTCCGATTCGATCGTCAATACATATTGTCCTGTTTCTGGGTCAAAGTGACCGGACACTTCATAGGAATTGCCACCATTGATAGCAAAGACCGCATACAAGACAGAAATAACGATAAAGACCCCTAATGCAGCAGCAGCTAGTTTGATTTTCGAGACAGTCGCTAGAACAGTAAATGATTTCATCTAGGCACCCCTTTCTTTTAATTACTCCAACAGTTCTTGTCCCGTTTCAAAGCTTGATAGATAATATAGCTTGATAACGACACTTGCCGAAAACGCATCTGCTCCTGACGTATTGTTTCCTTGCCGATATTCGACTGATTCAACTTTTAAAAAGCGATTCAGGTTTTCCATCCGGTCAATAAAACGCACGATTCCTTCATTCGTGTCACTCAGGAGGTCAAAACCGATCCTTGTGACCCGAAATTGCGTCGCCAAAGGATTGTCACCAGTCTGATCCGCCATTTGTTCTGGTGTAGGATAAAGCATCTCCTCATTAAAGGTCGATTGCAAAATCGTGATCGGCAATTCCGTTTCAAGAGCAGCGAGATCGGTAAAATAAGACTCGATCGCCATGCCATTGGGAATGATCGGCACCTCATTGACCGTCTCTGAAGAAAGAAGGTCTGGTTCCCCTTGCAGGTAGACCAGCTGTTCTTGAATGTCGCGGATCTCTGCTTCGATCCCAGCTAATTCCTGAGCCAATTCGATCCCTTCGGCACGTTTGGGATTCAGTAAAAATAGCCAGAAAATAAGTACGGAGGTAGCGAGAACTAATGCAATCACCGCGGAGATGATGATGTGTTTTTTGGAGAAAAAGACTCTAGTCATCCGCTTCCACCTCGCTTTCTTCTTCGCTGTCTTCACTGAACACTTGTGGTGCATCGATTCGTGAAAGGTAAACAGTGATGCGCCCATCTTGCGGCGTTGAACTATGAGAGAAGGAATGATAGGTCACATAGTGTACCCAATCGATTGCTTCAAAAGCTGATTTAAGGCGAATCAGACTTTCATAAACATCCCCTTGGACTGCCATGTTCACCAAAGGAAACAATGGTGTGCCGTCTTGGGCTGTTTCGGACATTCCCCCATCACCATTTAGCAGCAAATTGTACGAATTGATGGTCACATCGATCCCTGATGCCACTTCTTCAAAAGTCTCCATAATAGGTGCCGTGAAATATTTTTCTTGCTTTTGTAGGGCAATGAATTCTTGCAGATCTTGAGATTTTGACGCTAGCATCTCTTCTAACTGGCGCTGAAAGACGATGCGCTCTGCTTGACTAGACATGATATTGCTTTGATTATTGGTCACCAAACGTTGATAATACCAAAAGCCTAACCCACAAACCCCAACGACAACTAACGAAAGGAGAAGTGAAACCGAAAGAATGACTTCAAACGCCCGATTACGAATAAATTTATTAGGCAATAGATTGATGTTCATGGTTACACCTCTTTCATCGCTAATCCAGCAGCCAAGACATAGCGGTCGGGAATTTTTTTCTTGCTGGTTTCACTAACTTTTGCGGAAATCATTTTGACTGGCAAAGAAGACACGTCATGAAAAATTTCTTGGACTTCTTTCCGCAGCATTGGATGACCGCCGACTAAGTAGATTTTTTTCAGTTCACAATCAGGCGAGATTTCCTGATAATAGTAGGCAATCACCGAATTCAGGGTTTCTGCCAACCCTTCCAGTGCTTGGATCTCCGCGCTTTCCCTAAAGTTCACTTGCACAGATTGGGCTTTTTCAATATATTTCCAATTGGCTTGATTATAATCTTCATACTGCAGGTAGGTCGGCACCAATTCTTCAAAAAAGGTGATATTGGCGATACCAGCATCTAACTCGACCAGCACGAAATTTTCACTCCAGTTGATCTGTCGCTGAAACATGCGACTATACGCCAGAAAACTGCAATCGACGCCCATCAGCTGATGGCCGCCTTTTTTCAATGTGTCGCCTAGTTGAATCAAAATCGGCTCTGATGTGACCACGACTGGCACATTGCCATTGATGGTAAACCGATTCCGCTGGATGACCACAGCTTGCGGCTCTGCTTTTTCTTCCTTCTTGTTGGCTCTTTTCTTTTTCTCTTTTGGCACTTTTTGCTTGTTGCCTTTGCCTAGAATCAATAGATCAAAAATCGGGTTTTCAAAAGGCAAGGAGATGGACTCCCCCAATTCAAAATACAAATACTCGCGAATCTCTTTTTCCGAGTTCATCTTGCCGATAGGGATCTGCTTGATCAATAGACGAGAATTTAGCGCCGTGATCACCACACTCATCGTGCGTAATCCCAAGCGTTTGGCAATCTCATTGAAGGCGGCTTCAAGACTATCAGGATTGCGCAGCTTATCATCTTTAAAAATCGTACCATTCACAACCAGCTCGCCGTATTTGAGGCGGTCACCTTTTTTGGTACAGTAACGGATGCAGTTTTTTTGGATGTCGATCCCAACTAAGCGGGGAATTGTTTTTTTGCCAAACATACGAGGACCTGCTTTCTTCTTGTTGGTTTTTATGAAGAAACCAACGTTATTTCTATGTACAACGCTTGCTTAGCAAACCAAGCAAACGCCAAGGTCAGCAACCCGATTCAAAGGAACCAACCGCTGCCAAGATAAACCATGCCAGTAGCAATGGCGATAAAGGGACCAAAAGCAATGTAGCGGCTTTTGACTTTGCCCCGTAGCATTTGGATCACGTAAAAGATCACTGCCAAGCAAGAAGCGACAAATAAAACGGTCAAGACTTGCACTGGGCCGATATACACCCCTAAGACGGCAAATAATTTGATATCGCCGCCACCCATGCCTTTTTTACTGAGCTCGGCTAAGAGATACAATGGCAAGAAGCCAGCAAAGAAGCCAACGAGCCAATACCACCAAAATTCATTTTGCGGTTGGATCAACCGTAAACCGATCCCTCCAGCGAAAAAAGGGGCTAACACTTTATTGGGGATCAGCTGATAGAAGATGTCGCTGGCAGAAATAATGGCTAATAAGGCTAATAAACACCAAGCGGCAATCACTTCAGTAGTGCCCCAAAACAGCAAGGTCGTACCCGTAAATAGCATGCCGATCAACACTTCATAAAGAAAAGCAATCAGCGGGATTTTTTTTTGACACTTGCGGCACTTGCCTTTTAAAATAAGGTATGATAAAACTGGAATGAGGTCCCTTACACCCAATGTCTGTTGGCAGTCATCACAGTGCGAGCGAGTCAGCAGGGATTCCTTTTTGGGAACCCGCCAACCAACCACTAGGAAAAAAGAACCTAGACACATTCCTATGATGAAAAGATAACCAATGATTAGGCCCATTGGGATCTGTTGCAAAATTTCGTTCATAAAAAACTCCTTTTTTCCTGGGGGGTTGAGTTGCCATACACCTTAGGTCAGGTTAGTGACTTAAGGTGTTTTTTAGTCGTTATCACCGCCGCCAGTATTTCCACGGAAGAAATCATCACGGGTCAGTGAATTAATGTCATTTTGAGTTGCATTTGTAAGGGCATTATTTGGCTCTTGTCCAGCCATCAAAGCTCCTGCAGGAACTGTCATGGTTAACGAACCGTTTTGTGCAATTGTAAATACTACTCTTCCAGCTCCTGTAGGCGAATCTCCCCCTGTCGAAGTTCCCCATGAAGTACTATTCATTAGGCCTGCATCCATTACATCAAGCAATGTAAATGTAGTAGCTGCTGCTGAGGTACTATTTAAGCTAGGGGTTGTTGAGTGATATAATACTGCTGCTGCGTACGCTTGCTGTACCTCAGAGATAACTGCATCTTCACGAGAATTTTGAATCACGTTCCCAATCGCAATAACCCCGATCCCAGCGATGATCGCTAAAATAACGACTACTGCCAGCAACTCGACCAAAGAGAGGCCGCGCTCGTCTTTCAATAATTTATTCAATCGATTGTCTGTTGTTTCTTCTGCTAAAATTGCATCAATCATAGTGTGTTTACTCCTCCTGTTTCTTCCATATATATTAAACAAGCCGTCTAGGTGGCTTGATAATACCAAAATCATTACCCTTGAATTGCTGCAAAAAGATCGAACATCGGAATCATGATCGCCGAAACGATCAAGCCAACGATCACACAAATCACTAAGATCACAATCGGTTCCATGATCGTTTTCAGTCGCTTACTGTTTTCATCAACTTCTTTTTGATAGATGATACTCAATCGTTTCAGCATGTCCTCTAGGGAACCAGTACTTTCACCAATCTCGACCATCTGGGTCACTAACATCGGAACCATCATGTTGCCGCGAAAGACATCGCTCATCTTGCCGCCTTCTTCAATTTGAAAGGCACAATTATCGATGATTCGCTTGATGTATTTATTGGAAACGACATCCCGACTCATATTCAAGGCGGTCACCATACCGACGGAGCTGCTGAGCAATGTCGACATGGTTGTCATAAATAATGAAAAACTATTTTTGGTGATCATATCGCCCATCAGCGGAATGCGTAATAGAAAACTTTGAAAAGCGAAATCAAAGGTTGGATTGCGTCGCGCGATCCACAGTCCGACGAAAAATCCGACGATCGAGACGGCTAAAACCCACCCTCTGGTCTGAAGGAACTCGCTGATCGCCATCGTTGCGACGGTGATCTTCGGCAGATCTGTGTCAAAACTTTCGAATACTTCCACAAACATCGGGACGATCGTTACTAATAAAATAATGGCTACGATAAAGGTTAAGATCACTAGAATAATCGGATAAACCATCGCGGTGACGATCCCGCTGCGGTTTTCGGCGCTTTTTTCATAGTAATCCGCCATATCCTTCAAATTTCCTTCCAGTGAACCAGACATCTCCGAAACAGCGATGACACTGGTCAGAAGTGTCGGAAAGGCATTGGGATGATCTTTGTAGGCTTCTGAGAGCGGGCGTCCGCCATCAATCTCATCCCGAACTTCACCAAGAATTTTCTTGAAATTCGGGTTTTTTTGTTGCTCTTCTAGCATTCGTGAGGCATCAACGATCGTGATCCCCGAAGCGATCAATGTCGAAAACTGGCGCAAATACCCTACCAGCAGTTTTAACGAAACTTTTGTAAAGAGTTGAATCTCTTTGTTCGCCAAGGTTTCTGGCTGTTCGATCAAGCTGTTGACTTTGATGTGCTTTTGGCGCAGTTTTTGTCGGGCTTCGACGGAGGAATTGGCACGCAAGCTGCCAGAAAACGTTTCGCCACGGACATTGGTGCCTTGATAGGCAAAGAGTGCCATCGGCTATTCGCCCCCTTCCTCCATTAAGTTATCTGCCACATCGGCATCGACCCGTTCCGCAGCAACCAGTTCTTCTAAAGAGGCGCTCATGGTATGCATGCCTTCGTTTTTCCCCATCTGCAGCATATTATGGATCTGGTGGGTTTTCCCTTGACGGATCAAGCTGGCGATCCCTCGGGTATTGAGCATCATCTCGGTTGCTGCTACCCGCCCATTGCCATCGATCGTTGGCAGCAAGCGCTGGGACAAGATCCCTAGTAATGCGCCAGCAAGCTGGGTGCGAATCTGAGTCTGCTGATCGGCAGGAAAGACATCGACGATCCGTTCAATAGTCGCTGGGGCACTTGACGTATGCAAGGTTCCTAATACCAAGTGTCCCGTTTCCGCTGCCGTCAAGGCAATCGAGATCGTTTCAAAATCCCGCAGCTCCCCTACTAAGATGACGTCTGGGTCTTGCCGCAGGGCCGCTCGTAAGCCATTGCCAAAGGACATGGTGTCGCTGCCGACTTCCCGCTGGGCAACGATGCTTTTTTTGTGGTTATGGATGTACTCGATCGGGTCTTCCAACGTCAAAATATGCGTCTTTTTGGTGTCATTCAAATAGTCCAGCATCGCAGCCAGTGTCGTTGATTTCCCTGAACCGGTCGGCCCTGTTACTAAGAACAAGCCTTGGCTTTTATGGATCAGGGTCCGCAAGACAGTTGGCATACCGAGTTTGCTTAACTTCGGGATCTCGATGGGGATCTGCCGCAAGGCGATCGAAACGGTATCTTTTTGGCGGAAAATATTGACCCGAAAGCGGCAGATGTCGCCTAATTCGTAAGCCAAGTCGGTCTCGCCTTTTTCCTTGAATTCCTCCCATTGCCGTTGGTTGCAAAGGATTTCGGCAATGGCTTCGATGTCCTTGGTGTCGATGGTTGGCACCCCTTCGATCGGTAGTAAGTCGCCGTGGCGACGAAAAATCGGCGGTACGCCTTCGACTAAATGGATATCCGATGCTTTTTGTTCGACGGCAATCATCAGCCAATGATCGATCCGCTCTTTAGGTGACATGGCAGCAAACTGCGCCGCTTCGTTGTGATTGACGCCCTGTGCACTGCTGGCAGTCGTCGGTTTTGTTGCTACTTGCCGTTCTGCTTTTTGAATGATCTCCCGTGTCGAGACAGGTCGGTCTTGATCGCTCTGTCGACTGCGGGCACGTTTTTTTTCTCTCAGTTCACGATTTTCCCGAATGCGGGTACGGGTCGGAGCTGTTTTTTCTCTCGTCGCCCTTTTGGTTGCTCGCTCTTGTGTTGCCACTCTCGTTTGATCCATTAAACCAGCCCCTTTCTATGTGCATTTCCTTTTAAAACAATATATGTAGTTCTTCGGTGATCCCTGGATCACCGATAAATCAATCAGCGCCTCACTCTTCTGCGGCGACCACCTTCAAGACTTCTTCGATGGTGGAAAAGCCTTGTTGCACTTTGTCTAACCCATCATCCAACAAAAAGCGCATCTTTCGTTCCTGAACATAATCCATCAGCTGGTCGTTGGTCGCTTTGTTCGTGATCATACGGCGCAGCTTGGCATCGATCGTCAACAGCTCTTGAACGGCCATTCGCCCTTTGAATCCCGTATTGCCACACTTTGGACAACCCACAGGCTGTGCCAGTTCCGTAACCGTGATGCCATAGGATTCAAATAACTGCTTGTCCTTGTCGCTGGCTGGTCCTACTGTCTTACAAGAAGAACAAAGGGTTCGGACGAGCCGTTGAGCTAAGATGCCTTCTAACGCGTTGGCAACCAGAAACGGTTCTACCCCCATATCGACTAAGCGATTGATGGTACTGACGGAATCATTGGTATGAAGGGTGGATAATACCAAGTGCCCAGTCATGGAAGCCCGAATCGCAATCTCCGCCGTTTCGCCATCCCGAATCTCTCCCACCATCACGACATTGGGGTCTTGCCGCAAGATCGACCGTAACCCAGCGGAAAAGGTCAAACCGACGTTGCTGTTGACTGCCACTTGGTTGATGCCTTGTAGCTGAAACTCTACTGGGTCTTCGACGGTGATAATATTGATCTCAGGCGTGTTCAACTCTTGCAGCGCCGCATACAAGGAAGATGATTTCCCTGATCCTGTCGGCCCAGTGACCAGAATGATCCCGTGGGGTTTATGCAAAATCGCTTTAAAGGTTGCCAATACCTTCGGTTCAAAGCGAAACTCATCGAGGCGCCGAATGCCACTGGAGCGATCCAACACCCGAATCACGACTTTTTCCCCATGAATGACAGGCAAAACCGAGACCCTTAAATCAACCACGTTGCCCCCGTTACGAATCATTGCCCGACCATCTTGTGGCACACGTGTTTCGGTGATATCCAAGGAGGAAATGATTTTCAGTCGTGAAGTAACCCCAGTCTGAATACTCTTAGGCAAGTTTTCATGGGTACGAAGCTCCCCATCGACCCGTAAGCGGACAACTAATCCTTTTTCTTGGGGATCGAAATGGATATCACTGGCGCCCCGATCCACTGCATCTTGCAGCAGGGTATTGACCAATTTGACGATCGGCGAGTCATCTAATTTTGAGTCGCCCTCTGGATCGATGGTTTCAACGAGAGAGTCGTTCAAACCATCCAAACTGATCTCAGAAGGGTAATCGCGAACGATCAGTTGTTGGATATCGGCATTGTGAGCTTTTTGCGGACGAATCAATAACCCAGTGATCAAACGCATTTCATTGATCGCTGCATAATCCCCAGGGTTTGCCATCGCAACGGTCAAACGATTGCCTTTTTTCTCTAACGGAAAGACGCTGTGCTGTTTGGCAAACGAGCGGGGGATCAGGGACAAAACCTCTGAGCTGATCTCTAAGTCAAACAGGTTGCCTGTTTGTGTTTTCTCAGCGGTGGTTGAACTTGGACTGCTCTCTGACTTTTTGAGAGGCCTTCTAGGTTTTCTACGTGGCGTTCTTTCACTTGATTGCGGCAACTGGCGCCCTCCTTTCAATAATCGAGTTTGTTGATATAGTCAAACATTCGTGTAACGGTTAAATATGCTTCATCATCAGACCACATGTTTCGATCCAAAAAGCTTCTGAGGATCGTTACCTCCCCCGGTTGCGCCTGACTTTCAAAGTCGCGGACGCGATAATTGACGCCTAATTGTTGCAGTTGATTTTCCAGTTCCACCTGGTCATCCATATAGTAAGGTACGAGAACGACTGTTCCTTCAAGACGACGGTTATGAGCCCCTGTTGCTAAAAAAGTCGGGTCAAATAATGCCAAATCTGGCAGGATTTCCATGACAAAGGTCGACTCTCTATCCACAGCTAAATGAAAGGGTTCAACGCCTGTATGACCCAAGATCAGCTGAGCACCATTTTTTAAGGTGATTTGATTCCAATACGCTGGATCTTCATAGTAAGAATCAAAAACAGCTGAGCTGCCTGCTTCTGCTAATGCCAGTCTTCGAGCAGTCTTCGGGGCATCGATAAATGAAAGCCCGTGAACCTCCATCATGGTATTGCTGCCATCCAATGTGATTCTTGACGGGTCATGGGGCACCGTGAATTGATTTTGATTCTGAAAATACGAGAAATCATCGATTGTTCCACCACTAGGCATCATCGTATTCGTCAGCATAAAATCACCATAAACAGTAATCCTTCGTTCCGTCTCTTCGGTACTATGCACGATCGAGCCTTCCGTGACTGGTCCCGCATAAAAATTGCTGCTCGTCAGAACCATCGACGGCTTCATAAACGTCAAACTACCATCTGCAGCAGGATTCTGTTTCGTGGCTTCTCGATGATAGAAATTAAAATAATTGCTATTTAATTCGCCTAATCCAGAGCCCGCATCTGGTGAATTTACGGAAACATTCAGATGGCCTTCAGCAAAGAGAACCCCTTCTTGCTCAACTCTCGAAGCCGAACTATTGGTATTGTTGATCCATAAGTTTCCAGCCAGGATATCCATATATGCTTGTGATAGCACCAAGCGGCTGCCCGCTCGACTGCCCAAATCGATATACATTCCTAGACCCGCTTGCAAGAAGATGTCTTTGATCAAGTTCAACCCGTTACTAGGCTGTCCGCCATCATTCTGGATCGCAAGCAGACTTTTTGCCGAAAACTGTCCGCTTCCCTGCCCTTCCATCTGGATCCCATGATTAAAGAAAAAGGAACCATCGAAATGCAGCCAATTAAGAATCGGCTTTGTACGAAAATCTAAAAATCTGCCGTCTTGAAAATCTTGCAGGACATTGTTGGCAAACCCGAATTGCAAGAAGTCATCCGATTCAAAGGCGAGATAATCAAATGATGGGCGTACGCGCTGGAAATCGGCGACTTCGAATAATTTTCGAACCCAAGTATCGGCGGATACCGCTTGTCCTACTGTAGAGGGTAAGTAATAGGGATAAAAAATGTTTCGCCAAATATCCAGCTGTGTTTGTCTTTGTTCGAGGTCTTCTTCTTCAAGCTGCATTTCATAGATATACTCGGCAGAAGCTGTATGTACTCGCGGCTGTCCTTCAGCCAGTTGCGTCTGATCCGTGACTTGCGATTGAATTTGAATAATGATTTGAAGATTGGTTTTATCTGGCAGCATCGAGGCTGCTTGGATCCATCCTTGCTCCCCACCAGATTTCGTCATTACATAAGGAGCGATCTCGTTAAATTGATAGTCAACGACAGAGGAGGTAAAAGCAAATGTATTATCGATGGTCTCATTCACATCGACCTGGTCAAAAATAGATACCAACTCTGGCTCTAGATAGTCTATCCATTCATTATTATAAGAATAAAAGCCGCCAGACCGCATGGTTCGAGTGATTAAATCATCTATTCTCAGTTTTAGGTCCTGAGAAGCGAGTTGAAAGGAATATTCGTGTACATCTTCCACGCGACGGAAGCTGTCTACCGTTCGAATTTGTGAATTGACATTTCGAGCAACAAGGAAGACCAAGCCAATCATCAAGGAGGAAAGAATGATCGCCGCGAGAGCATAAATCAGCGCAAACCCCGCTTCATTTTTTCTACCATCGTCCATTCCCCGGTACCCCCCCTCTTGCTTTCTCATTGTCCCGATAATTGATCGTAAATTCTCGTTTATAGATAATCTGCTCGTGGTAATCAGTGACCAGCTCCTCCATTTGCCACCAGCCAGTCAAATCATCATAATAATCCGCAAAATTGATCGTTTCGGTGTAAAACAAAACGAAAAACTTGGTCTGGATACTGAACGTATCGCGATAATTAGGCGTATAGTGATGGGTCAACGTCGCTTCATTCTCATTTTTTTGTTGAATGATCTTTAACTTGATGGTAGGGTCTTTCGTATCATAGACTCTGGCACGGATATTGTTGGTATCTGTGATATCCGTCACAACCATTCGCGGACTGCCCTCTTCCGTAATTGCTGCCCCTAGGGTTCCTTCGGGCATTGTTTTGACAATATGTTCCTCGTGGAAAAGAAGACTATCATATTTTCCTAAATACCCCGCATGTTCATAGATGCCGTCAATTTTGGCGATTTGGCCTGCTTGCGCCATGATTTCATTCGCGATCCCTTGAAAGGCAGCAATTCGACCTTGACGGACAGAGGCTTGGACGATCAGAAAGAGTGTCCCAGAAAAGAGAGCAATGATAATGCCGAATATCACGATCGCCCCTAACAATTCGACAAGCGTGACTCCTTGCTCATCCTGTAACCGATGCTTCATCTGCGCCCCTCCTTTGCAACTTCCGCAAGAACAGCCAGCCTTTTCAATAGTCAACTACCCAATGCAGATACGTTTCTGTTAAAAATGCGCCCGTTTGTTTATCAAAGACCTGAATAATAAGTCCGATGCCCAGCTGCCGACGATCATAAGTATCTTCTCGCAGTCCATGCCTAGGGTCTTCACGAATGGAGACCTTGACTAAATAGTTGGTGGTCTCTTCATTCTCCGACAAGTACGTTCCCATATAGAGGCGATTTTCTTCCGAATTTGCCAAGGGCTGCGGCAAATGAGCGCCAGAATGATCGTATACCACTTTGCGAATAAACCGTCCCCGATTGAGATCATCTACAGCAATCGGGATTTCTTCATACATCGGTTGCCCTTGCGCATTGTATTGGATCCCTGAATTATCGAGGACCAAATGGTGTCTGCGAACTTCTGAGGGGTCATCTGGATCGACCATCATCCAAGATGGTCGAGCAGTAAAGATCCCGATATTCAAATCCGCCAAATCTTGGGTCTGCGCTCGGTAGATTAGCCATTCCTTGACGTCATCTCGTGCTGCGATGGCCTCTTCCATTCGGGTATTGTAGCTAAGGATCAGGTTGTTTTGGATGATCAACATGGCGATCATGACCATCGCGATCCCGAGAATGACGATCGCTCCAAGGATCTCAACAAGGCTGAACCCTGATTCATCAAGTACTCTATGTGCTTGTCTGCCGTTTTTCAGTTTCATCACCTGCTTTTTGCCTAGCCCCCGATCAAGGAGAATCCTTTTCTTCTAGCTGGTTGATACTTGTATCTGGGTCAAGAAAAGATAATTTGCTAAGGGTGAACCCCCAGTGAATCAGTTTATTGAAATCAGGGTAGTCAGCTAATGGAATACTTTTTTTGGCTTTGCGTGTGATGCGGATTCGTTCCCTGATATAATGATACCTTTCTTCTTCAACCAGTCGCTGAATCTCGGCGATCCCTTTTTCAACATCAGGATCTTCGACATTCGCTTGCATGTATTGTTGGTAGAAATAATCCAAATACTTCCCGTATTGAAGAAAATAACGGTATTCAATTTCTTCAATGACCATTTTCACGTGAATCTCTCCTTGACTTATTTTCTAGCAACTTATTGAAGTGAGTGCAAATGCCGATAGATGATCGCAGTGGCACTCTCTGGCCGTTCATTGTCTAACTGAAAGACCTCCTTTAATGATTGTCGATCAGAAGCCTGAATGACTTCGACTTTCGGTAAAAGTTCGTAGGCAAGATGGCTATCGTCTGCGACACTTGTATCGATCATCACTTGTTCGATCAGTGAACGGGTGACGCCATACCCGTCTTCACTTTGATAGGATCGGTCCAAAGGGAAACTATAATAAAACCAGCCATCATCGGGATTATAGATCCAAGTATTTCGATCAATCTGACGGTAATCGCTCAAAGAGCCGAATTCGATCATGATGGCTTCTGAGTCGATCTGGGCGGGACTTTCAGAGACAAAGCTGCTTAGCGTTTTCACCGTTTGGGTCGGATACAAGCCAGCAGCATCAGGAAACGCACTGATCATCTCTGGCAATTGAAAGGCACTGCCTAACCCAGATTCTGTCGTCGTGTAATCAAATGACGACTGGTCAATCGTTCCCTGTTCTCCGAGATACGTGAATCCCGTAGGTTCTTCATTGGTGGAAAAGGGGCTGGCTAGCTGCGACTCCGCCCAATTTCGAACAAAATAACGATACCCTTCAAGATAATAACTATAGGTCAAGTTCGCTGCTTCAAAGGTCCACTCAGCAACCGGATCAGCAGGATTGAGCAGCAGCAGTTCCCCACTCATTTTCTGCATGACCGGTCGTTGGTCCCGTCGAAAGGAATAGCTGAAGTGCGCTTCGACAAGGACCGGTTCTTGCCAGAGATCTGGCGGACCATCGATCAAGTCTGATGACGGTTGCTCCTCCATTTCTTCATTGCCTTCGGTGTGATCGTAGAAGTTCTCAGGATTTTCCTGTCCTTCAGCGTCTAATTCCCCCAATAGCTCCTGCATCTCTTCACTATCGAAAGCATCCAAGGCAGGCGTAGGTGCCAACTCTTCGATCGTCTCATCGCTGATCCAAACCATCACTTGACCATCAAGAGCATTTCCAATAAGTTCTGGGATCTGCTGGGTCACGTTCTGATACCCTCTTGCTAAAATCTCGTTTTCATCAAAGCGAGACAGTACAGGTAATAAGTCTGGCGCATCACTCGCATCTGCCGCCTGCTCAAAAGCTGCTTCCTCACTGTCTGGCGCGATATAGCGCAGCACTTCTTCAAAGCTTGCTCGGACAAACACTGGCACTTCACTGGCGTTCATTACTCGAACGGATCGTTGGATCGTCGTCCCTGTAAGGGTCATTCGTTCCTGCCATTCTTCCAAAATCTCGATTTTTTCGAACACTTCATTTTCATCCGCTAATCGACGAATGTGAATAGACTGATTATTCTGCCAAATCAAGATGCTAAGCAACAAAAGAAAGAAAAGTAGACCCGCGATACTATTTCTTAACACTATTTTTTTTTGCAACCTTGTTTCCTCTTTTCTCAAGTAATGACGGCTCTCAAGTAAAGAGATAAATGCCTAATAGAATGAATAAGGCGATCAATGATACACAGAAGATGATGGATAATATCAAGTTTTGATCAATAAAACGAAACACATCTGCTACATGGTTGATACTCATTGAGACTTCCCCAACGAAACGGTCTGCTTCGATGGCTTCTTCCCCAAATGCCTGTCCATCACCAATGACGGATAAATGATAGCCTTGCTCTTCGTCAGCCTCGATCGATAGTACTCGGCGGGCAATATAGCCAGTTCCTGAGCCATTTGTAAAGACCCCGATCCCGTTTGGCTGTACTTGAGTGAAGGCTTGTTCTCTTAAAATAATCAAATCTTGTGTGCGTAATGCAGAGCTGTCAAGATTCGCCATCCCATTATCTGATAAACGCACCACCCGATGATTGAAAACCGTCATCTCGTTTTGATCAGCTACATATAAGCCGATAAACGTAAAGAGGACAGTCATGCTGCAAGCCAAGAAAATCAGATAAATGATTTTCAGTCCGAGATCGCCAGATTTCTTTTTAGCTGTTGGTTTCTTCGTCGCAGCTTTGCCTTTTTGCAAGGTTGGTCGTTTCTGGGAAGCCTCCGCTGGTTTTTTGCCTTGCTTGTGGGTCCCTTTTGATTTGGCATTCGGATTACTTGATTTCTTGGTTTTCCCCTGCTCGTTACGCTGGTTTGGACGTGCTTGCTGCGGTGGACGCTTTTTCTTTTTGCGTGGTGCTTCACTGGTCGTACTGGCAGCTGCTCTTTCTTTTTGCTTGCTAGGATGCTGCTTTTCGGTCGGTAATTTTGGGCGATTAGCTGTGCCAGCCGCTTTTTTTCGTTTCTTTTTCACAGGCGCCTGTCCTGTCAGTTCTTTTTGGGGTGGCTTTTTTGGTCGTTTCTTGCCACTTGAAGTGCTGGCTTGCTTGCCTTGCGCTTGAAACTTTTCGATTCGGGGATTTCTCGGTGTGTCCTCTGGTTGTTCTCGTTTTTTTTCACGTTTGGCAGGCTGTGGCGGACGTTTTTTTCTTCTAGGTGCTTGCGACTGATTACTCATTGGCATCTACCTCGCTGCCCGCTCGTTCCATCCCTCTTAATTGGTTTGCATAAGTATTGGCATTGGCATTTTCCTGCAAGCGATCCTTGACGGTCCGAATGGACGCTGGCAAATTCCCTGAGCCTCGACGATTTGCCGAGCTTCTTTGCAAGTCTTCAAACAACGAACGGGTCGTCTTCGCTTCTTCCTTGCGTGCTGCTTCAATTGCTTGTGCACGTGTGCGTTCAATCTCTTCCAAGACCTCTTCGGTCGGCTCATTGTCATAGATGGTTAGATCATACGCTTCGATCAACGCATTCAGCTTTTGGTCATAATGGATGTCAGTGGCATAGCGACCGGTCAACCATGCAGTTGCTTCCCGATAGGTTGGGGCATTTTCTTTCCAAACGGGGGCATAAAAGCGCGGGTTGCCTGTGATGCCTCCTCTTAGTAAGCGAGCGTAATCTTCGATGGATTCACGGTAACTTGGGTATTTACGGAAATTGGAAGAGATCGTATACCACGCACCACTGCCATCATCTTCTTGCGTATTGAAGGTCACTTTTTGCCCACGAAAGCTGCCCTTGATGCCAAAGAGATTGTGGTTTGGCGGACTGGATAAGGCACTGTTTCCTGAGCCAGTCTCCAAGATGGCTTGTGCGATCATCACTGAGGCATAAAGATCATTGTTATAGGCAACATCCTGCGCATCAGAACCAATCTCATTGATGAATTGTTGTGTCGTTAGATTACGAGTAACCGAAAATTGAAAGTTGCTTTCCCGCTCTTCTTCATCGATCGGCGATTCGGGTTCTTCAGTGATTGGATCGGGATCTTTATCTTTGTCCTGATTGGTTTGATTCCCGTTTGATTGGTTGTTTCCACTATTGTTGCTGCTGGTATCGTTGGTTTCTTGTTCATTCGTTTCAGGTCCATCAGGCTGATTCGGCTGTTGATCGCCTTCTGAAGGCTCTGGCGTCGACGGAACATCTTCAGTCTCTTGGTCTTCTGTTTCATCCGTGCCGCTCTCTGTTTCTTCCTCGTCTGTCTGCCCATCATCTGCCGGTCGTTCAACATCATTTACGACTTGGACTTCCGTTCCTTTTTCGGCCTGCTCCGATTTTTCTGGGAGAGTTTCGTTTGTTTGTTCTGGAGGAGTATCAAGTTGCTCCGTTATCCTGTCAGCTCCTTCATAAGAGACCGGTCGGAGGGCATCCGTTATCGATTGCCCACGACTTTCTCGTTGTGCATCGATGGTTTCCATATAAGTAGATGGCTCTACACCTAAGATCGATCGAACCATGGCTTCAGAAATCGTTTGGTTATTGATGATTCCGATAAATGCTCCGATCGCTAACAGACTTTTTACGTTTCTTCTGGGCTTTTTCATCTTCTTGATCCTCCTCCTTGGGGCTGTTCTTGCTGGTGCCTTTTTTTGGTCGTTCATGGTCTTTGCTTTCATTTTTTTCAAGCTGTACAAGCAGCAATTGATAATGAAAGGCATTGTTCCGCAAATACATCGTAAAACCTAGCAAAAGAGCGAGTAAAAACAAGTGACTGATAGTGACATATTCTCGAAAGGCAGAGAGATAAAAATAGGCGGTCAGCTGCAAAAATACCGCTAATGGGATCAAAGAAGCAATAAAGTAGATGCGGTATAAGAATAAGAATCGTTGTTTTTGCTTTTGGGTTCTCATAGGCTGCTCCTAACGTCTGTATTGCCTTCGATCAATGCTTTTTTTTCTAATAGATAGCTTTCGCTTTGGAGAAGATCAAAGTAAGCGGCTTTTCGTAAAAGATTGTCATAGTCCATCTTCATAATGCGTGCGTAAGGTTTTCTAAACCATGGTCGCTCATACAATTTGACCCGTGACTCAATCACGCTGCATTCATAAAAAACCAAGCTGATATCTTTAGCAGAAAGGTTGTTGTCGACCACTTGCTGCACTTGCCCTCTTTCATAGGTCAACTCTTTTTCGTTCAAGGTCATCTTTTCGATCTTTTGTACGAGATTGTCATTGATGCGCCAAACCTGTTCGAGGTATTTGGCTTTTTGAAAAAGATAGGTATATTCTCGTAAGCTGATCTTCAATTGCGTATGCCAGTTCTCGTCTTCTTCATCGGTCAAGCTGTTTAAATAGTGGATACTATTTTTGATCAAAGAGGCTTCCAAGTTTTCGATGTAGATCTCAAGCTTCTGATTGGCCAAGCGCAAGCGCTCTTTGCTTGCTCGTTCTCGTTTCGCCTCTTCCTCCAATGCTAATTCATTGGCGTTGACTTTAGGCAATTGCTTGGCTTTTTTTGCCTGTTTTTTTTTGCTGCTTTTTTTGCGAACTTTCTTTTTGAACTTCGGTGGCTCATCCGCACTGACCTTTTGGAACTCGACCGTGTCTTCCAGTTCTTTTTTCACTGCATCGGTTTTGCCTTGCCGTTTTTCTTCATGGACTTGCGCTTTCGGGCGACTCACAAACGTGACATTTTGTTCATCGATCACGCTTTGAACGATTTTTGCCAGTTGCTCTTTAAAGTCGTTCACATCACTTACACCCGCCGAGGCTTGCTGCTGCAAGCTGGCATCCAACTGAATCGTATAGGGAAACTCTTCATCTGTGTAAGCGATCGGTACAAACTCCAAAAACAGATTGCTTTTCTCATCGGACACATGATTGATGCCGATTTGCGTCCACACAAACTGAGGAAATTGCTGTTCCAAAGGAATGCGTAGTTTTGAGTAATCGATTTTTTTCCGTAAAATCTCCATCTCGATATGATGGGTGAAGGCTTCGATGGAATAAAATTGCTCAAAGTAATGCGTCACTTGTTTGCGGATCGAGGATTTGAGCGGCCACTTTTTTTGATAGAGGTTGTCACAGGCAGTGATTACTGATGGAAGTGCCTCTTGTTTATAAAATAATTCCTCAAGATTTGGACTCAAGGTTGGATAGATGGCAATTTTTAAAATATCATTCGTCACATTCGTCCCAATAACCAACATGCTCATAAGAAATCAACTCGTAGTTGTTGCCTGTGATTTCTTAAACAGCACATATGGTCGTAGTGGGTTTCCCTCCTTTGTCGTGTCGCTCTCAGAATTATTCAGCAGACCTTTTCGTCTATTCCGACTTATAACCTTCTTTTTAGTCTGGCAGATTCAATACTTTGCTATGCTGGATCAACTGCTCAAACAACCCTTTCGACTCATGATGAAACGTCGTAAGTCTTTCTTGGTATTGCTTGATCTCTTGACGGATCTTCATCACTTCCATCGATGCTTCTGAAATAATCTTGTGGGCTTCATTTTCCGCCATTTGACGTCTTCTGTCGGCTTCCAGTTCTGCTTCAGCAGCGGTTTCCCGTGCTTTTTCTTTTGCTTCGATCAAAATCGTCGCCAGCTCGTCCTTCATTTGTTCGACCTTTGTCAATTCACGTTCCAAGTCACGCTGTAAGACATTCTTATCTGCCAATTGTTCGACTCTTGAACGTTCAAGATCTCGATATTTCGCTTCGGCTTCTTGCAAACGCAAGTTCAACTGTTGATTTTCATTTTCAAGCGAAGTGATCCGACGCATGCTTTCGACTTCTTTTAATTTGTAGTTTTCGATAATCGCCGCTTTTTCTTCTAAATGAATCGCTTTTTCTTCAAACGCTTGGACTTGCTTGCTTTTCTCTTCTAATTCTTTTAACAGTTCATCTTCTCTTTGACGCAATTGTTCGAGTTCTTCTTCTACTTCGATCAATTCGTCTTCTTGACTCGTCAACTGCTCAATTTCCTGCTCATAATTGGCTTTGAGGGCTTCTTGTTGACGTTCTGCTTCTTTTAACTGCTGCTGTAACTCGTTGTAACGCATTTGCAGCTGCTTGTTTTCATAAATGATACTTTCTTGTTGCGTCGCTTGCGAAGCCATCCGATTGATGGATTCTTGTTTGTTTTCCAATTGCTTGGTCAAATGTTCGACGGTTTTGGTCAGCTGTGAAACGGTATTTTCTAATGCCAGTAGCTCTTCTTGGGCATCATCCTCATACTCGTCTTCCTCATATTCTTCATCATCGTACTCATCGTCCTCGTACTCGTCGTCCTCATATTCTTCATCATCATACTCATCGTCATCATATTCTTCATCATCGTACTCGTCTTCGTCGTACTCTTCTTCATCATATTCCTCGTCGTAGACATGAACGCCTTCGTAAGTTTCTTCATCTTTCTTTTTGCGAAATAATGCCATGTTACCCCTCCTGATTCCTCACTCATCGATGATTTGATTCGTTGAACAATTTAGTGTGTCTACAAATTGGTCTGCTTGATCGTCTGCTTTCGTGAAAAGTTGCACTTTGGCTGTTCCAACCTCGGTCTTTTTTTCAAACGAGCTGACGTTTCTGCCGTGACCTTTTGAGCAGTGATGTCCGCTTGCTTCTTGCCCTCCTTTGCTTAAAAAAAGAAAGCAAAGACCCCCACAACCCTTGATTTCCACGACCTCCATGTATTTTGGAAGATAGAAATCAAGTAAGTGAATCGGTCTGTTCCTCGATAAAATAGCCATTAAACGAAAAGACGGCTTCCGTTCGCAGAACATCTGTTGTCTATTTGATAGTATCAAAGCAAAAACCGATTGAAAAATCAGATATTTCTTCACTTGATGAAATATTTGTCAGTGTAGATCATTTATCCCTGTTATATTGTTAAAAATTGAGCAAAATATCTCCGTATTAAGAAAACAAGTGTTCTTCTTTAAACGATCTTTATCTTGAATCAACCATCACGCCTTTTCAACCACCGATCAATCCCCTCAAAAAAAATCAGCGACCTTATAAGCCAAGGTCGCTGATCGATTCTTTACCTATTATATAGTTTTCCTGCTCAGTCATCTTTCATCCATTGGAAGCGATCCCTTTTCTCTCAGTTTGAAAGCCAGTTCCAGTCCGCTGCTCCGCAACTGTAAGTTTTTTTCTCCCGAATGGGCTGCTTTTCTCTTACCTTAAAAAAAAGAAAGAACCGTTTCTTGAAAATCCGTTTTCTTTAAACGAACAACTTTTTATGCATGTACAATGTCGCCATCCGATAATCATAATGGATCATCGAAAAGGCTAATAGTTCGCCATTTCTCAGATAGCTGTCGTCTCGTACGATCAGTGCGGGCATGCCTTCTTCTAGATGAAAAAACGCTGCTTGTTCCTGTGATAGCGGTTTGCTTTGGATAAACTTGTCGATGAAGGCGACTGTCAGTTGTTTTTCTTCTGCCAAAGCTTGAAACATTGAACCCTCCATCATTGTTTCAGAGATCTCCCCTACGATTTCAGGTATATAATAGGAACGTTCAATCAAATAGGGTTTGTCATCTAGCGTGCGAAACCGTTGGACTTCGATAAAGTGTTGATCTTTCGCAAATTGTTTTTGACTTGGAAGAAACAGCGCCTCTGATACTTTGACCAGTCGCTTTGAAGCTTTGACCGTTCGAATGTTTTTCTCGCCCCGGGTCAAGTCTTCATTGAAGCCAAGATCACCTTGTTCAATGGTCGGTTTTTGGTTATTTTGAAAGCGAATATACGAGCCGCGGCCTTGCATCTGGTAGATCCAGCCCATCTTGCTCAATTTATTGAGGGCTTGACGTAACGTATAACGAGAAACGGGATAAATCGCCAAAAGCTCTCGTTCACTAGGCATCTTCCCCTGCTCATTTCCAATGTCACCCGCTTCGATCTTTCTGATCAATTCTGCTGCTAAGTCTTCAATACTGAGTTTCGTCATTTGCCTACTCCTTTCCTTCGGATTCTCTACTACTATTATCATCTTTGGCGTAAAAAAAGCCAGCTATTTTTCATAGCCGGCTTATCAAAAAAACGGATTGATTATGCCTTCGTTGCGTTTGCTTGTTCGTCCTTGTATAATTTGCCATCATACATTTTGATGAATGGGAACCAAATCAAGAAAGCAACGACTGCACAGATGATTGCTAAGACAAAGGCACGCCAGTCACCACCTGAACCAATAAAGCCAGATAATCCAATTGGGGTCGGCCACGCTACTTGAGCAATCGGTGGGTTAACAAAGCCTAAGTTGATGCCAAAATAAGCAACGGACATTGAAACCATCGGTGCTAAGAAGAATGGGATCGCTGTGTACGGGTTATATACCACTGGCATCCCGAATAAAATCGGTTCATTGATATTGAAGAAGGATGGCACGATCGCTGCTTTTCCTAAAGCACTTAACTGCGCTGATTTTGCAAAGAATGCGATGAAAATCACCATTCCTAACGTCGCTCCTGAACCACCGATCGTAACGAAACTGTTGTTAAATTCACCCGCAAAGGCAATGTTGGCACCATTTTGGTTTTCCACCATATTTGACAACACGATTGGCGTCAAGAATGAGGTCACGATCGTTGCCCCATGAATACCGACGATCCATAATGCATGCATGAAGAAGTAGATAACAAGCAGTCCGATCCAAGTACTGGTCAATTGCGTCACGAAACTAAACGGAATCGCAATGACTTTGAAAATATCTGTGCCCATTGCGACTAATGCACCATTGATAACGATCACAGTGAGTGCAATTAGGGCTGTAGGAATCAAAGCAGTAAATGAGGAAGAAACACCTGTAGGTACTGTATCAGGCATTTTGATGACAATATTGCGCTTCACACAAAACGCGTAGATTTTTACGGCAATGATCGCCATGATGATCGCTGTAAAGATCCCAGTTGTTCCTAAACGAGTAACGCCTCCACCGATTTCCCAACCATTAATGATTTTCTGATCGTCAGAAATCACTTCAACTAGCGTGGCTACTCCGCCTTCAAAGACTAATTGCGGCAAGCACATAAAGAACGCCATCATAGAAAGTAATGCTCCATTGACTGGGCTTAAAACAAGTTTTTCTTCTTGTGCTTGAATCTTAGTATACTCATATCCAAAAACAATACAAAAATATAGTGCTAAAATCCCCATTGTTGCAGTGTTACCCAGCATATAGAGATTAACTACTTTATCAAATGATGTACTCCAAATGCCCTCTAATACAGGAAAACTTTGTGGCAAAACGCTGATGATCAAGAACATTGATCCTACGATAGTGAAAGGAATCGACGCCATCCCGGCTGCCATGACCCCACGAACGATCCGTAATTGTGAGATTTTCCCCATTGGACCCATTAAGTAGCGGTCCAAGAAGGCAAACATTTTGTTATTTTCTGAATCCATTGACTGTTCCTCCTTGATTTTCAAATGTAGTCAAATACGTGAAATATTTGTCGCGGTCATGCTCGATCAACCACGCTTTACGCTGAATGAACAAACACGCCATCATGCCGACAGAAAACAAGGCAAGTAAGATCCCTCTACCCGATTGATTCATAAAAGGAATCAACGTTGCTTGCTGCCCGATCAAAATACCAAAAATTGCAATGAGATTGACGCCGAATTGGAGCCAATAACCGATCTTTGTCACCAGTAAACGATTCGATTGCTGCCAATATTTTTGAGTTTGTTCAATAAGTATAAGTCCATCAACGATCAATAAGGCAATGGGAATCAAACCAGCCCATGTCCATTGAGACAGACTCAATAGGGTCCAATAAAGATTGACAAAGAAAAAGATCGCAGTCATATAACGAAAAAGTAAAAAACGATTAAACCGCATACTTTTGTTTGCATATTCTTTCTTGGCTGCTTGGGTTACCGGTTTCCTTTTGGTCACAAGTCCTCCTCCTTTCGTTTTGCTTTCGCTCAACAACTTGTTCGAACAAGTTATATTCTAGCAGAATTCTTATTGAATGCAACCGATTTCTTTTTGAAAGTGTTCTCTGAAAATAACCTGCTTTTTCATTCGTTATTTCTGAAAAGTTAAGCGAATCTCAAGGAACCTTGCAGGATAACGAGGGAATGTTCCTGACTCTTGGCTTTTGTTCGAGTAGAAAAAAGTTATTTTTTGCATTCGTTTTTGCAAACAGTGTTTGTTCCTGAAGGCTTTATCCCCCAAACAAGGCAACAGGTTTGTAAACTTGCTAACTTTACAGTACACTCTAAGTAACAAAATGTTTGATTTCGAACACGCGTTATTTTTAGTGATCGACATTCCCTGTACTCGTTCCTTAAAACGAAAGGAGATCCTCCCAATGGATGTATTAGAAACTTACTTAACCAGCATTGAAGATCCAGTAAAGCAAGAAAAACTGCGTGCCTTATTTGCCGCTATTACCAAGAAATTTCCTGACCTCGTTCCAGTCATCAAGTGGAATCAGCCGATGTTCACCGCCCATGAGACCTTTATTATCGGTTTCAGCGTTTCAAAACCGCATTTTTCTGTCTCCCCTGAAACCAAGTGTCTTGAACAGTTTGCCGATGCCATTGAAAACGCCGGTTACAGCCATACGGATAACATTTTTCGCATCAAGTGGACTGAGTCGATCGATCAAGCATTGATTGAGGACATGATCGCTTTCAACATGAAAGACAAAGCGGAGATGACCCGTTTTTGGCGCTGAGCCAATCGAGACTTTGTAAAAGAAGAGCAACCAAAAAACCGCAGAAGCCTGTTCGCTTCTGCGGTTTTTCTGACTATTATAAGCCTAATTCTGGCGCCGGATCAAAGAATCCTGACCATAAGCTTGTTGACATCCCTAAATGTAGATGGACGCCAGTTGAATTCCCAGTCGTTCCCATACCGCCAACATATTGTCTAGCTGAGACGCTTTGTCCGACCGAGACAGCTGGCAGCGTACTAAAGTGCATGTAGTAGCTGTAAACGCCATTGGCATGTTTGATGATCACATAGTTACCAGTTGACGGACCATAGCCCGCTTCAACGACTTCGCCTGCTTGGATCGCATAGATCGGCGTTCCTGTCCCCCCAGTAAAGTCGATGCCATTATGTTGATTTCCTGATGCACCTGTTGGATCTGTTCGATACCCAAAACGACTCGAAATATGAACCGAATCGACTGGCATTTGCCATCCACCTGTGCTTGCTTGTTCCTTTGGCTCAGCTGCTTGCTGCACAGGTGCAGGCGTAGCTGCAGTTTTTTTTGACGACACCGATGTTTCTGGCGCCACTGCGGCTTCCGTCTTCGGCTGGGCTGCTGCCACTGCTGCTTGTTGAACGGCAGGGAATTAGCTG
>OBXF01000369.1_pt1 | contig 43396 bp, 41 predicted proteins | sample 1495371 | NCBI WGS metagenome assembly OBXF01 (sample SAMEA2580143, study PRJEB22360) | human gut metagenome | biome: human gut; feature: human-associated habitat; material: faeces | place: Denmark | collected 2008/2010 | reverse complement strand
GCGCGCGGTCTATTAGCACATCCATCGCGGGACAGACGGGTAACCACTTCATGGCCATCAAGCGTGACGTAGCCGCTGGTACGCGGCAATGCGCCGTACAACACTTTCATCAGCTCGGTACGCCCAGCCCCCATCAGCCCCGATACGCCAAGGATCTCACCTTTACGCAGCGTGAATGACACATCATTTACGCCAGGACCGCACAGATTATCGACCTTCAGGCGAATATCACCCGGCGCTTTTTCCAGGCGCGGGTACTGATCTTCCAACTTACGTCCCACCATCATTTCAATCAGCGAGTCTTCGGTAAGCGATGCGACTTCACGCTCGGCAATAAACTGCCCATCGCGGAAGACGGTTACGTCGTCGCAAATCTCGAAGATCTCTTTCATGCGGTGAGAAATATAGACAATGCCGCGACCCTGGGATTTCAGTTCGCGGATGACGCGGAACAGGGATTCTGTTTCGGTGTCGGTGAGGGCATCCGTCGGTTCATCCATAATGATGACCTTCGATTCAAAGCTCAGCACTTTGGCAATTTCGACCATCTGCTGATCGCCAATCGACAGCTCACCGACCAGCCTGTCGCTTTTAAAGCGCAGATTGAGTTTGGCGAGCAGCAGATCGGCTTCGGCGTACATCTTCTTCCAGTCAATTTTGCCAAAGCGATTCACAAACTCACGACCGAGAAAAATGTTTTCAGCGATAGTGAGTTGCGGGATCAGGTTCAGCTCCTGGTGGATGATACCGATTCCGGCTTCCTGGGAGGATTTCGGGCCGTTAAAGGTGGTCTCTTTCCCCAGCCACAATAAGGAACCGGCATCACGGGTGTAGATTCCGGTCAGCACCTTCATCATGGTGGATTTACCCGCGCCGTTTTCGCCCACCAGCGCCATTACGCGGCCTGGGTATACATTCAGCGCGGCGCCGGATAGCGCTTTTACGCCCGGGAACGCTTTATCGATCCCTTTGAGTTGCAGTAATGCGTTCATGATGGCCTCAGAACGTGACGCCAGCACAGAGAATAATATTCGCATACGGAGAACACTCTCCGCTGCGAATTACCGCCTGACTGTCTGCGGTTTGTTTTTTGAATTGTTCATGCGTGGTGTAACGAATTTCTATGGTGTTTCCCTGGTGTTGTTGCAGTTGCTCAATGTGGCTGAGCAACGTTTCGTGGAGTTGCGGATTATGTTGTTTAATTTCCGACGCGAGAATGGCTGCCTCGACCTGCATTTCACGTGTTACCACATCCAGTACCTGCATAAAAGAAGGTACGCCCTGGGTTAATGCCATATCGATACGCGTTGTGCTGTTCGGGATGGGTAAACCTGCATCACACACCACCAGCGTATCGGTATGCCCCAGACGGGAGATCACCGATGAAATTTCAGAGTTGAGTACCGTGCCTTTCTTCATTTTCTTTCCCCACTAGCGAAACGTTTCGCTGGAGATAAGTGTAGTGCGAAGAGTGGACAGAAAACCACCGCGACGTTACAAAAATGTGATCGCTATCGAAACGTTTCGCAAGGATTATCATTAGATGAAATGAAAACTGGGAGGGGCAAAACAAAACGCCTCCTTTCACGATGAAAGAGGGCGTTGATGAGATTAAATCTCGACCTGAGTACCGAGCTCAATAACCCGGTTCGGTGGGATTTCAAACTGGTCCGGCGCACGCAGCGCATTGCGCTGTAACAGCAGATACAGCTTACCGCGCAGACGCAAGTACCATGGTCGTTTGCCGACAATCAGCGACTCGTGCGACATGAAGAAGGAGGTTTCCATCATCCGGCAGCTTAAGCCTTCCAGACCGCAGCGATGGAACACTTCCTCCACGTTCGGCGTTTCTCGCCAACCGTAACTGGCAACCACGCGCCAGAAGGTGGGCGATAACTGCTCAATCTGCACCCTACGCACGTTGTGAACATAGGGCGCATCTTCCGTGCGCAGCGTCAGCAGAATAACGCGCTCATGCAGCACCTTGTTATGTTTGAGGTTATGCAGAAGCGCAAACGGGATGACGTTCAGTGCGCGGGACATATATACAGCCGTTCCCGGCACGCGTACCGGTGGCGATTTCTCCAGAGAAGCAATCATCGCCTCCAGAGAGTTACCGTGCTCATGCATGCGACGCAGCAGACGGAAGCGTTCACTTTTCCAGGTGGTCATGATGGTGAACATCACCAGACCCAGCGTCAGAGGCAGCCAACCGCCGGAAATCAGTTTATCGAGGTTCGCGGAGAACAGCGGAACATCGACGCACAAGAATGCCACCAGGATCAGGAAGACGAAGTATTTATTCCAGTGCCAATTTTTGCGCGCCACGGTGGTCGACAAAATAGAGGTCAGCACCATCGTCCCCGTCACCGCAATCCCGTACGCCGCGGCCAGATTACTGGAGTGTTCAAAACTCACAATCACGATAACCACCGCAAAATAGAGCATCCAGTTAACGAAAGGAATGTAGATCTGGCCCGACTCCATTTCCGAGGTATGGATAATGCGCATTGGCGATAAATATCCCAAACGCACGGCCTGACGCGTCAGCGAGAAGACACCGGAGATAACCGCCTGCGAAGCGATTACCGTCGCCAGCGCAGCGAGGATCAGTAGCGGGATCAACGCCCAGTCTGGCGCCAACAGGAAGAACGGGTTTTTGATCGCTTCAGGATGCTTTAACAATAGCGCCCCCTGACCAAAATAGTTCAGTACCAGTGAAGGCAACACCACAGAGAACCATGCCAGGCGAATCGGCAACTTACCGAAGTGGCCCATATCCGCATACAGCGCTTCAACACCGGTAATCGACAACACCACCGCACCCAGCGCAATAAAAGACAACGTTTTGAATTCGAGGAAGAAATGCACCGCCCAATACGGATTTAGCGCCTGCAGTACTTCCGGATTGCCAATAATACTGCGTACGCCTAAAACCGCCAGCGTCAGGAACCACAGCAGCATAATCGGCGCAAACAGCTTACCGACCATGCCGGTACCGTGTTTTTGAATCAAAAACAACAGGGTCAGTACGATTATCGAGAGCGGAACAATCCAGGTATCCAGTTGCGGGGCAATAATCTCCAGACCTTCAATCGCAGACATCACCGAAATGGCTGGCGTAATCACCACTTCACCATAGAAGAAGCTGCCGCCTATCAATCCCATAATGACCAGCATGGAGGTTGTTCGCGCCGAGGTATTGCGCCCGGCCAATGACATCAGCGTCAGGATCCCGCCTTCTCCGGCGTTATCTGCGCGCATGACAAACGTCAGGTATTTAATGGAGACAACAAAGATCAGCAGCCAGAAAATCAGCGAGAGAAAACCAAATACGGCATCACGTTCAACGCCAAAACCAAACTGGCCGGACAAACATTCACGAAGCGTATAAAGTGGGCTGGTACCAATATCACCGTAGACAACCCCAATGGCTGCAAGGGTAATCGCAGACAATGATTGTTTATTATCAGTGCTCATAGACTCGTCTTTCGTTTATACACATCATCTTTCAAGCCACTCCGTGTGGGCTGCATTCGTTATTCCCCCCATCCCAGGAGAAAACTCCATTGCCGCCTTGGTGCAGCTTGATTGATTTGGTGTATATATAAGAAATGTGTGCGTCGTCCCTTGGCCCACAAAAAGGCGCACAGTATGCACGATTAATCACAAAATCGTACCCCTAAATGAGACCAGATTAATCTGGCTCAAAGAAAAATAAGCGCACCTTCAGTCTATTACTGCAATGGTGTGAAGCATCTATACTCGCAGTTTATGCAGTACATTTGGCGAAAGGACGCCACTTCATTATGGCTCACCCACATTTATTAGCGGAAAGAATTTCCCGTCTGAGCAATGCGCTGGAAAAGGGACTTTTTGAACGTAGCCACGCCATTCGTCTGTGTCTGCTGGCAGCACTCAGCGGCGAGAGCGTTTTCTTATTAGGGCCCCCGGGGATCGCAAAGAGCTTAATTGCCCGCCGACTGAAGTTTGCCTTCCAAAATGCACGCGCTTTTGAATACCTGATGACGCGCTTCTCTACGCCGGAAGAAGTTTTCGGCCCGCTGTCCATTCAGGCCCTTAAAGACGAAGGTCGCTATGAACGCTTAACGGTGGGCTATCTTCCTGAAGCTGAAATCGTTTTTCTCGATGAAATCTGGAAAGCAGGCCCGGCAATTCTTAACACCCTGCTGACCGCCATTAACGAACGTCACTTTCGCAACGGCGCGTATGAAGAAAAAATTCCGATGCGTCTGCTGGTGGCCGCTTCCAACGAACTGCCTGAAGCCGACAGCAGCCTGGAAGCGCTGTACGACCGTATGCTGATTCGTCTGTGGCTGGATAAAGTTCAGGACAAGGCCAATTTCCGCTCCATGCTGCTAAGTCAGCAGGATGAAAGCGACAACCCGGTCCCCGCATCATTGCAGGTGACGGATGAAGAGTATCACCAGTGGCAAAAAGACATTGGCGCCATCAAGCTTCCCGATCGCGTGTTTGAGCTTATTTTCACCCTACGCCAGCAGTTGGACACGCTACCGAATGCCCCCTACGTGTCCGATCGTCGCTGGAAAAAAGCGATCCGCTTACTCCAGGCCAGCGCTTTCTTTAGCGGACGTGATGCGGTAGTACCTATCGACCTGATCCTGCTGAAAGATTGTCTGTGGTACGACGCGCAAAGCCTGAATCTGATGCAACAGCAGCTTGAAATATTGATGACCGGACACGCCTGGCAGCAGCAAGCCATGCTGACGCGCCTGGGCAGTATTGTGCAGCGCCGCATTCAACTCCAGCAGCAACAAAGCGACAAAACGGCGTTCACGGTAATCCGTCAGGGTGGCATGTTCAGTCGTCGTCCTCATTATGATTTACCACCGGAAGCTACGTCCTCAGTCGTGACATTACTGCTACAAAAGCCATTAAAGCTGCATGATATGGAAGTTATCCATATTGCTTTCGAACGCAGTGCGCTGGAACTGTGGCTAACAAAAGGCGGTGAAATCCGCGGAAAATTAAACGGGATCGGCTTTGCCCAAACACTGAATATGGAAGTCGATAGTGCACAGCATCTGGTTGTGCGCGATGTCAGTTTACAGGGTTCTCGCCTGGCGATGCCGGGGGCTTCGCAAGAGAGTATGCCCGCAGAGATAAAACAGGAGCTTGAAGCGCTCGATAACGAGTGGCATCAGCAGCACAGCGCATTCAGCGAACAGCAAAAATGCCTGTTTATTCATAGCGACTGGTTAGGCCGCATTGAGGCCAGCCTGCAGGATGTCGGGGCGCAAATCCGCCAGGCGCAACAATGCTGACCCTTGATACACTCAACATAATGCTGGCAGTCAGCGAAGAGGCGATGATCGAAGAGATGATCGTCGCCCTGTTGGCTTCCCCAAAGATGGTGGTATTTTTTAAAAAATTTCCTCGCCTTAAAAAAGCGATCACTGACGATATTCCCCGCTGGCGCGAATCTTTGCGTAGCCGCCTCAAAGATACCCATGTGCCGCCGGAGTTGGCAGAAGAAGTCATTTGTTATCAACAAAGCCAGCTCCTCTCTCATGCACAGTTTATCGTTCAACTACCGCAAATATTATCGCTATTGCACCGACTCCATTCGCCCTGGGCTGGGCAAGCGCAGCAACTGGTCAATGACAACAGCACCTTTACGCCCGCCCTACATACGCTTTTTCTCCAGCGCTGGCGCCTGAGCCTGGTGGTGCAAACCACAACGCTGAATCAGCAACTGCTGGAAGAAGAGCGCGAGCATTTGCTCAGTGAAGTACAGGAACGGATGACCCTTAGCGGACAACTGGAACCCGTTCTGGCGGAAAATGATAACGCTGCAGGCCGGTTGTGGGATATGAGCGCGGGCCAAATCAAGCGCGGTGATTATCAGTTGATGGTGAAATACGGCGAATTTCTGACGCAACAACCCGAACTCCAGCGCCTGGCCGAGCAGTTAGGTCGTTCCAGAGAGGCGAAATCCGTGCCGCGTAAAGATGCGCCAATGGAAACCTTCCGTACCCTGGTGCGCGAACCGGCAACCGTCCCAGAGCAGGTGGATGGCATCCAGCAAAGTGACGATATCCTGCGCCTGCTACCGCCAGAACTGGCCACGTTGGGCATAACCGAACTGGAATATGAGTTCTACCGACGGCTGGTGGAAAAGCAACTGCTGACCTACCGCCTGCACGGCGAAGCATGGCGTGAGAAGGTAACAGAACGTCCGGTGGTGCATCAGGATTTTGACGAGCAGCCGCGCGGACCTTTTATCGTCTGCGTTGATACATCAGGATCGATGGGCGGGTTTAATGAGCAGTGTGCGAAAGCCTTTTGCCTGGCGCTAATGCGCGTCGCCCTTGCCGATAACCGGCGCTGTTTCATTATGCTGTTTTCAACAGAAGTGGTGCGCTATGAGCTTTCCGGTCCGGAGGGCATCGAACAGGCGATCCGCTTTTTAAGTCAGCGCTTTCGTGGCGGTACTGATATTGCCAGTTGTTTTCGCGCCATTATTGAACGCATGCAGGGTCGGGAATGGTTTGATGCCGATGCGGTGGTTATCTCAGATTTTATCGCTCAGCGATTGCCCGATGAAGTCGTCAGCAAAGTGGGGGAATTACAGCGGGTGCACCAGCACCGTTTTCATGCGGTAGCGATGTCAGCACATGGCAAACCCGGCATCATGCGCATTTTCGATCATATCTGGCGCTTTGATACCGGGATGCGAAGCCGCCTGCTCAGACGCTGGCGGCGTTAATTGTTACAGCAGAGAAGCGACGCTTTCACGTACCTGGGCCGGCCATACGCCACACTGAACCTGGCCAATGTGCGGTAATTGCAGCAACAGCATGGTCAGACGCGACTGCCCAATCCCCCCACCAATCGTCTGCGGCATTTCACCACGCAGCAGCGCCTGGTGCCATTCCAGACTCAGGCGATCTTCATCACCGGTCAAAGACAGCTGGTGTTTCAGAGCGTCAGCATCCACACGGATCCCCATAGAAGACAGCTCAAACGCATCTTCCAGAACCGGGTTCCAGACCAGAATATCACCGTTCAGACCGGCATGACCCAGCTCAGACGCTGAACTCCAGTCATCATAATCCGGCGCGCGTACATCATGACGGTGACCGTCACTGAGTTTACCGCCGATCCCCACCAGGAATACCGCGCCCAGCTCTTTAGCGATCGCACGTTCACGACCTTTTGCGTCAAGATCCGGATAACGAGATAACAGCTCCTGGCTATGAACAAAGTGGATCTGCTCTGGCAGGAACGGTGCCAGACCAAACTCTTTGCTAACCGCAGCTTCGGTGGCCTTAATTCCCGCCCAGATAGCCTCTACCGTGCTTTTCAGAGTTGAGAATTGACGCTCACCGTCGCCCATCACGCGCTCCCAGTCCCACTGGTCAACGTACACTGAGTGCAGCGGGGAGAGGCGATCTTCATCGGGACGCAGGGCTTTCATATGCGTGTACAGCCCCTCGCCTGCGCTAAAGTCGTGTTGTCCTAACGTTTGACGCTTCCACTTCGCCAGTGAATGAACCACTTCGAATTGAGCGTCTGGCAATGCTTTAACCTTCACCTGCACCGCTTTTTCACAGCCCGACAAGTTATCCTGCGTACCATCTCCAACGCGGCTGAGGATCGGAGCCTGAACTTCGATCAGACCTAAACGCTCTTCCAGCTGGCGAGAAAAATGAGATTTTACGAAGCTAATTTGACGTTGTTTGGCAATGTAAGCGGTTTTCATTATGTGTACTCCTGTGTCCTGTTGCCTATGATTAAGCAACAGAATGGAGGTAATATTCAATAATCAACAAACAAAAAGCCGACTTTGATTTTGATTCGTTAAAATTAACGTCTAAAATAGAGGGAATCATTAATCTACATAAGAAAAACCTATGGAAAATTATCAGATCGACAATCTGGACCGCGGCATTCTTGATGCCCTGATGGAAAATGCCCGTACTGCCTACGCAGAATTAGCCAAACAGTTCGGCGTCAGCCCAGGAACAATTCACGTTCGCGTAGAAAAGATGAAGCAGGCCGGGATTATTACTGGCGCGCGGATTGATGTTAGTCCCAAACAATTGGGCTACGACGTCGGCTGCTTTATCGGCATCATTCTGAAAAGTGCGAAAGACTATCCGTCAGCACTTGCAAGACTGGAAAGCCTCGATGAAGTGACCGAAGCGTATTACACCACCGGGCACTACAGCATCTTTATTAAGGTAATGTGCAAATCGATCGACGCGTTGCAGCAGGTACTTATCAACAAGATCCAAACAATTGACGAAATTCAGTCCACTGAAACCCTGATCGTCTTGCAGAACCCGATTATGCGTACCATCAAGCCATGATCGGTTTTTTTAATCCCCTATTTTTCCACAGGTAGATCCCAGCTCGCACACAGCGTACAATACGCCCTCTTTATAAAGGTGGGCGATCATGGCAGACATCACTCTTATCAGCGGTAGTACGCTTGGCAGTGCGGAATATGTAGCAGAGCATCTGGCTGAAAAGCTGGACGACGCTGGTTTTTCCAGCGAAATACTGCATGGGCCAATGCTTGAAGAGGTTCCGACTGACGGGATCTGGCTGATTATCAGCTCCACACACGGAGCAGGAGACATTCCTGACAACCTGCAGCCTTTATATGATGCCTTACGCGAGCAGAAACCGGACCTGTCACAAGTGCACTTTGGTGCAATCGGGATCGGCAGTCGTGAATATGACACCTTTTGCGGCGCAATCGACAAGCTGGAAGCCGAATTGAAGGCCTGTGGGGCAAAACAGATCGGCGAAACGCTCAGGATCAACGTACTGGAACATGAAATTCCGGAAGATCCGGCTGAAATTTGGCTGGGATCGTGGCATCCGTTGCTCAGAGATTTGTAAAGATCGTACTTTTTTATGTGGATAACTCTGGTTAAAAGCTTGGATCAACCGGTAGTTATCCCAAGAACAACCGTTGTTCAGTTTTTGAGTTGTGTATAACCCTTCATTCTGATCCCAGCTTATACGGACCAGGATCACCGATCATTCACAGCTAATGATCCTCAGCAACCTATTGATCTTACTTAAAGGATCGCCCTTATCCACAGAAAGGTGCGATCCTAATAAGAGATCACAATAAAACAGATCTCTAAATAAAAAGATCTTCTTTTTAATACCCAGGATCCCAGGTCTTTCTCCATCGACTAAAGTTGAGTAGAATCCACGGCCCGGGCTTCAATCCATTTTCACACCGCGTTATGCGAGGCAATCACCATGTTTTATCAGGATCCTTTTGACGTCATCATCATTGGCGGGGGTCATGCAGGCACCGAGGCCGCAATGGCCGCGGCGCGAATGGGTCAACAGACTCTGCTTTTGACACACAATATCGACACTCTGGGACAGATGAGCTGCAACCCGGCGATCGGCGGTATTGGGAAGGGACACCTGGTAAAAGAAGTGGATGCGCTTGGTGGGTTGATGGCAAAAGCGATCGACCATGCGGGTATCCAGTTTAGGATACTAAACGCCAGCAAAGGGCCTGCCGTTCGTGCTACTCGCGCTCAGGCCGATCGTGTGCTCTATCGCCAGGCAGTACGTACCGCGCTGGAGAATCAACCTAACCTGATGATCTTCCAACAGGCGGTTGAAGATCTGATTGTTGAAAACGATCGTGTCGTGGGCGCGGTAACCCAAATGGGACTGAAGTTCCGTGCCAAAGCGGTCGTGTTAACCGTGGGGACTTTCCTCGACGGCAAAATTCATATTGGTCTGGACAACTACAGCGGCGGCCGCGCTGGCGATCCGCCGTCTATTCCGCTGTCACGTCGTCTGCGTGAACTGCCGCTGCGCGTCAGTCGCCTGAAAACCGGTACACCGCCGCGAATCGATGCGCGCACGATTGATTTCAGCGTGCTCGGCCAGCAAAACAGCGATAACCCGATGCCGGTCTTCTCATTCCTGGGCGATGCTTCTCAACATCCGCGCCAGATGCCGTGTTACATCACGCATACCAATGAAAAAACCCATGATGTGATCCGTAATAACCTCGATCGTAGCCCGATGTACGCAGGCGTGATCGAAGGTATCGGCCCACGGTATTGCCCGTCGATCGAAGACAAAGTGATGCGCTTTGCCGATCGTAACCAACATCAGATCTTCCTCGAACCGGAAGGACTGACGTCTAACGAAATTTACCCGAATGGCATCTCCACCAGCCTGCCGTTCGATGTGCAGATGCAAATTGTCCGTTCCATGCAGGGGATGGAAAATGCCAGAATCGTCCGTCCTGGCTACGCGATTGAGTATGATTTCTTCGATCCGCGCGACCTGAAACCTACTCTGGAAAGCAAATTCATCCAGGGTCTGTTCTTTGCTGGTCAGATCAACGGTACGACCGGTTATGAAGAAGCTGCCGCGCAAGGGATGCTGGCTGGTCTGAACGCCGCACGCTTATCTGCTGACAAAGACGGCTGGGCGCCGCGCCGCGATCAGGCTTATCTTGGTGTGCTGGTGGACGATCTGTGTACGCTGGGCACCAAAGAACCGTACCGCATGTTCACCTCACGCGCGGAATACCGTTTGATGCTGCGCGAAGATAACGCCGACCTGCGTCTGACCGAAATTGGCCGTGAGCTGGGACTGGTGGACGATGAGCGTTGGACTCGCTTCAACGAGAAGCTGGAGCGTATTGAACAAGAACGCCAGCGTCTCAAATCAACCTGGGTGAATCCGTTAGCGGAGTCCGCTGCAGAAGTGAATGCTCACCTGGCGACACCTCTGTCACGTGAAGCGAGCGGTGAAGATCTGCTGCGTCGCCCGGATATGACCTATGCTCAGTTGACCTCTTTATCTGCGTTTGCACCTGCGCTTGATGATGCTCAGGCCGCAGAACAGGTTGAAATTCAGGTGAAATACGAAGGATATATCGCCCGTCAGCAGGAAGAGATCGAGAGACAACAGCGTAATGAGAACACCCTGTTGCCTGCAACGCTGGATTATCGTCAGGTCTCCGGCTTGTCGAATGAGGTCATTGCCAAACTGAACGATCACAAACCGGTATCGATCGGTCAGGCATCGCGTATTTCCGGCGTAACACCTGCCGCCATCTCCATTCTGCTGGTATGGCTGAAAAAACAAGGTATGCTGCGTCGCAGCGCTTGATATCACTTTTTGGCGGGAGCGCTTCGTTTGCCCGCCCTACAAATTTGTCGGCCCGATAAGCGACAGCGCGTCGGGCAATAGATTATTTACAGGTAACGACCGTGCTCAACAAACTCTCTCGTCTGCTGGCTGATGCCGGTATTTCTCTTACCGATCACCAGAAAAATCAGCTGATTGCGTATGTCGATATGCTGCATAAATGGAACAAAGCGTACAACCTGACGTCGGTGCGTGATCCCAACGAAATGCTGGTGCGCCATATTCTGGACAGCATTGTCGTCGCGCCGTACCTGAAGGGCGAGCGTTTTATCGATGTCGGCACTGGTCCGGGCCTACCGGGAATCCCTCTCTCCATCGTACGTCCTGAAGCGCATTTCACACTGCTGGATAGCCTGGGAAAACGCGTTCGTTTCTTGCGCCAGGTGCAGCATGAGCTTGCGCTTACTAACATCACTCCAGTGCAAAGTCGCGTTGAAGAATTCCCTTCGGAGCCGCCGTTTGATGGGGTGATTAGCCGTGCTTTCGCGTCACTCAATGATATGGTGAGCTGGTGCCATCATTTGCCTGGTCAGGAAGGGCGTTTTTATGCGCTAAAAGGGCAGTTGCCTGAAGATGAAATTGCCTCGTTGCCTGCAGAATTCAGCGTCGAGTCGGTCGAAAAATTACGCGTTCCGCAACTGGATGGTGAACGTCATCTGGTGGTTATTAAGCCAAACAAAATTTAATTTTTATCAAAAAAAATAGAAAAAAAACGGTTCTTCGGGTGTTAAAAGTCATAAGGAATAGTGTGGTTAAATGTCGTTACATTTCACTAATGCCTTACGGTTTTGCATCATAACTATAACGTACCGTTTTTTGTTAAAAGTGAAACAAGTCAGCTGTGAAAATATCAGCCTGCTAAAAATAGAATCAAAGAATCACCGCTCGTGTTAATTTTTTATTATAAATGTCAATGGGTGGTTTTTTTGTTGTTATTCGCTATTTTTAAAACAGTAACGAATTTTAGGCTTAAATATCAAAAAGTTGAAATGGCATCATTTGCCAAGTAAATAAATAGTGCCGGGGCGAATATGCTTAATATGTGATCTGGTGCACGCTTTGCAGCCAGTGTTTACGCGGCTTTTGCAGTTTTGCATGATCGTTCACAGTTTGCATAAAAGTGATAAATGTGGCGTAGCGAAAAATATTTAAACATTTATTCACTTTTTAGCTACTTATTGTTTGAAATCGAGAAGGCGCACCGTATAATTTGACCGCTTTTTGATGCTTGACTCTAAGCCATAAAGAACGTTTTATACGACACGCGGCATACCTCGAAGGGAGCAGGAGTAAAAACGTGATGTCTATGTCGCTCTTGAGTCGAAACGTTGCTCGTAAGCTTTTGCTCACACAGTTTCTGGCGGTAATAGCAAGTGGACTGCTATTTAGCCTCAAAGACCCTTTCTGGGGCATCTCCGCATTGTGCGGTGGATTGGCAGTGTTACTGCCTAATGTGTTGTTTATGATATTTGCCTGGCGTCACCAGGCACATACACCAGCTAAAGGCCGAGTAGCCTGGACGTTCGCTTTCGGCGAAGCCTTCAAGGTATTAGCTATGCTGGTGTTGTTGGTGGTGGCGTTGGCTGTTTTGAAAGCGGTATTCATGCCGCTGATCGTTACGTGGGTTTTGGTGCTGGTGGTTCAGATACTGGCGCCGGCTGTAATTAACAACAAAGGGTAAAGGCATCATGGCTTCAGAAAATATGACGCCGCAGGATTACATAGGACACCATCTGAATAACCTTCAGTTGGACCTACGTACATTCTCGCTGGTGGATCCGCACAACCCCCCAGCCACCTTCTGGACGCTCAATATTGACTCCATTTTCTTCTCGGTGGTTCTGGGTCTGTTGTTCCTGCTTATGTTCCGTAGCGTAGCCAAAAAGGCGACCAGCGGCGTACCAGGTAAATTTCAGACTGCGATTGAGCTGGTAATCGGCTTTGTGCATGGTAGCGTGAAAGACATGTACCATGGCAAAAGCAAGCTGATTGCTCCGCTGGCCCTGACGATTTTCGTCTGGGTATTCCTGATGAACTTGATGGATTTGCTGCCTATCGACCTGCTGCCGTACATCGGTGAGCATATCTTCGGCCTACCGGCTCTGCGTGTGGTTCCGTCTGCTGACGTGAACATCACCCTGTCGATGGCGCTGGGCGTATTTATCCTCATTCTGTTCTACAGCATCAAAATGAAAGGCATCGGTGGCTTCGCGAAAGAGTTGACGCTGCAGCCGTTCAATCACTGGGCGTTCATCCCTGTCAACTTAATCCTTGAAGGGGTAAGCCTGCTGTCCAAACCAATCTCACTTGGTCTGCGACTGTTCGGTAACATGTACGCTGGTGAGCTGATTTTCATTCTGATTGCTGGTCTGTTGCCGTGGTGGTCACAGTGGATCCTGAATGTGCCGTGGGCCATTTTCCACATACTGATTATCACGCTGCAAGCCTTCATATTTATGGTTCTGACGATTGTCTATCTGTCGATGGCATCTGAAGAGCATTAATTTACCAACACTACTACGTTTTAACTGAAACAAACTGGAGACTGTCATGGAAAACCTGAATATGGATCTGCTGTACATTGCTGCCGCTGTGATGATGGGTCTGGCGGCAATCGGTGCTGCGATCGGTATCGGCATCCTCGGGGGTAAATTCCTGGAAGGCGCAGCGCGTCAACCGGATCTGATTCCTCTGCTGCGTACTCAGTTCTTTATCGTTATGGGTCTGGTGGATGCAATCCCAATGATCGCTGTAGGTCTGGGTCTGTACGTGATGTTTGCTGTCGCGTAGTAAGCGTTGCTTGAATTAAGAGCAATATCAGAACGTTAACTAGATAGAGGCATTGTGCTGTGAATCTTAACGCAACAATCCTCGGCCAGGCCATCGCGTTTGTCCTGTTCGTTCTGTTCTGCATGAAGTACGTATGGCCGCCTTTAATGGCTGCCATCGAAAAACGTCAAAAAGAAATTGCTGACGGCCTTGCTTCTGCAGAACGAGCACATAAGGATCTTGACCTTGCAAAGGCCAGCGCGACCGACCAGCTGAAAAAAGCGAAGGCGGAAGCTCAGGTAATCATCGAGCAGGCGAACAAACGCCGTGCTCAGATCCTGGACGAAGCTAAAACTGAAGCAGAGCAGGAACGTACTAAAATCGTGGCACAGGCGCAGGCGGAAATTGAAGCCGAGCGTAAACGTGCTCGCGAAGAGCTGCGTAAGCAAGTTGCTATCCTGGCTGTTGCTGGCGCCGAGAAGATCATCGAACGTTCCGTGGATGAAGCTGCTAATAGCGACATCGTGGACAAACTTGTCGCTGAACTGTAAGGAGGGAGGGGCTGATGTCTGAATTTGTTACGGTAGCTCGCCCCTACGCCAAAGCAGCTTTTGACTTTGCCGTTGAGCACCAAAGCGTTGACCGTTGGCAGGATATGCTGATGTTTGCCGCTGAGGTGACAAAAAACGAACAAATGGCAGAGCTTCTCTCTGGCGCGCTGGCGCCGGAAACGCTCGCTGAGTCGTTTATCGCCGTATGCGGTGAGCAACTGGACGAAAGCGGTCAAAACCTGATTCGGGTAATGGCTGAAAATAACCGTCTGAATGCGCTCCCGGATGTTCTTGAGCAGTTTATTCACCTGCGTGCAGCCAGTGAGGCTATCTCTGAGGTAGAAGTTACTTCTGCCAATGCACTGAGTGATGAACAGCTTAAGAAGATTAGCGCAGCGATGGAAAAACGTCTGTCACGCAAAGTTAAGCTGAATTGCAAAATCGATAAGTCTGTAATGGCGGGCGTAATCATCCGAGCGGGTGATATGGTCATTGATGGCAGCGTACGCGGCCGTCTTGAACGCCTTGCAGACGTCTTGCAGTCTTAAGGGGACTGGAGCATGCAACTGAATTCCACCGAAATCAGCGAACTGATCAAGCAGCGCATTGCTCAGTTCAATGTTGTGAGCGAAGCTCACAACGAAGGTACTATTGTTTCTGTAAGTGACGGTGTTATCCGCATTCACGGCCTGGCCGATTGTATGCAGGGTGAGATGATTTCCCTGCCGGGTAACCGTTACGCTATCGCACTGAACCTGGAGCGCGACTCCGTAGGTGCAGTTGTGATGGGTCCATACGCTGACCTCGCCGAAGGCATGAAGGTTAAGTGTACGGGTCGTATTCTGGAAGTTCCGGTTGGCCGTGGCCTGCTGGGTCGTGTGGTGAACACTCTGGGTTCCCCGATTGACGGTAAAGGTCCGGTTGATAACGATGGCTTCTCGCCAATCGAAGTTATCGCACCAGGCGTAATCGAACGTCAGTCCGTCGACCAGCCAGTACAGACCGGTTATAAATCTGTTGATGCCATGATCCCAATCGGTCGTGGCCAGCGTGAGCTGATCATCGGTGACCGTCAGACAGGTAAAACCGCGATGGCAATCGATGCCATCATCAACCAGCGTGATTCCGGCATCAAATGTGTGTACGTGGCTATCGGCCAGAAAGCGTCCACCATTTCTAACGTGGTTCGTAAACTGGAAGAACACGGCGCACTGTCCAACACCATCGTTGTTGTGGCGACCGCGTCTGAATCTGCTGCACTGCAATACCTGGCACCATATGCCGGTTGCGCAATGGGCGAATACTTCCGTGACCGCGGTGAAGATGCACTGATCGTTTACGATGACCTGTCTAAACAGGCTGTTGCTTACCGTCAGGTTTCCCTGTTGCTGCGTCGTCCACCAGGACGTGAAGCATTCCCGGGCGACGTATTTTACCTCCACTCCCGTCTGCTGGAACGCGCATCCCGCGTAAACGCGGAATACGTTGAGAAGTTCACCAATGGTGAAGTTAAAGGTAAAACCGGCTCCCTGACCGCTCTGCCGATTATCGAAACCCAGGCGGGTGACGTTTCTGCGTTCGTTCCGACCAACGTAATTTCTATTACCGATGGTCAGATCTTCCTGGAAACCAACCTGTTTAACTCCGGTATTCGTCCGGCAGTTAACCCGGGTATCTCCGTATCTCGTGTTGGTGGTGCAGCGCAGACCAAGATCATCAAGAAACTGTCCGGTGGTATTCGTACCGCGCTGGCGCAGTATCGTGAACTGGCAGCGTTTTCTCAGTTCGCTTCCGACCTGGATGAAGCTACTCGTAAGCAGCTGAGCCACGGTCAGAAAGTAACTGAATTGCTGAAGCAGAAACAGTATGCGCCAATGTCTGTTGCACAGCAGGGTGTGGTGCTGTTCGCGGCTGAACGCGGTTACCTCGAAGATGTGGAACTGGCGAAAATCGGTAGCTTCGAAGCCGCTCTGCTGGCTTACGTTGACCGTGACCACGCTCCGCTGATGCAAGAGATCAACCAGTCCGGTGGCTATAACGATGAAATCGAAGGCAAGCTGAAAGCTATCCTCGATTCCTTCAAGGCAACCCAGTCCTGGTAACGTCTGGCGGTCTGCTTTAGGGTGGACCGCAAGGCATTGAGGAGAAGCTCATGGCCGGCGCAAAAGAGATACGTAGTAAGATCGCAAGCGTCCAGAACACGCAGAAGATCACTAAAGCGATGGAGATGGTCGCCGCTTCCAAAATGCGTAAATCGCAGGATCGCATGGCGGCCAGCCGTCCTTATGCAGAGACCATGCGCAAAGTGATTGGTCACCTTGCGAATGGTAATCTGGAATATAAGCACCCTTACCTGGAAGAACGCGACGTTAAACGCGTGGGCTACCTGGTGGTGTCGACCGACCGTGGTCTGTGCGGTGGCTTGAACATTAACCTGTTCAAAAAGCTGCTGGCGGATATGAAAACATGGTCCGATAAAGGCGTTCAGTGCGATATCGCAATGATCGGCTCTAAGGGCGTGTCTTTCTTTAACTCCGTTGGCGGTAATGTGATTGCTCAGGTAACCGGTATGGGGGATAACCCTTCCCTGTCCGAACTGATCGGTCCGGTTAAAGTGATGCTGCAGGCCTACGATGAAGGTCGCCTGGACAGACTGTACGTTGTCAGCAACAAATTTATTAACACCATGTCTCAGACGCCAACCATCACCCAACTGCTGCCTCTGCCGGCATCAGATGATGATGAATTGAAGCGTAAATCCTGGGATTACCTGTATGAGCCAGACCCGAAAGCGCTGCTGGATACCCTGCTGCGTCGTTATGTCGAGTCTCAGGTTTATCAGGGCGTGGTAGAAAACCTGGCCAGCGAGCAGGCCGCACGTATGGTGGCGATGAAAGCCGCGACCGACAATGGCGGCAGCCTGATTAAAGAGCTGCAGTTGGTATACAACAAAGCTCGTCAGGCCAGCATTACTCAGGAACTCACCGAAATCGTCGGTGGTGCATCCGCGGTATAACCAGGTTAATTCGTAGAGGATTCAAGATGGCTACTGGAAAAATTGTCCAGGTAATCGGCGCCGTGGTTGACGTCGAATTCCCTCAGGATGCCGTACCGCGCGTGTACGATGCTCTTGAGGTTATGAATGGTAAAGAGAGCCTGGTGCTGGAAGTTCAGCAGCAGCTCGGCGGCGGTATCGTACGTACCATCGCAATGGGTTCTTCTGACGGTCTGCGTCGTGGTCTGGAAGTTAAAGACCTCGAGCACCCGATCGAAGTCCCGGTAGGTAAAGCAACGCTGGGTCGTATCATGAACGTTCTGGGTCACCCGATCGACATGAAAGGCGATATCGGTGAAGAAGAGCGTTGGGCTATCCACCGTGCAGCACCTTCCTACGAAGAGCTGTCAAGCTCTCAGGAACTGCTGGAAACCGGTATCAAAGTTATCGACCTGATGTGTCCGTTCGCTAAGGGCGGTAAAGTTGGTCTGTTCGGTGGTGCGGGTGTAGGTAAAACCGTAAACATGATGGAGCTGATCCGTAACATCGCGATCGAACACTCCGGTTACTCCGTGTTTGCGGGCGTAGGTGAACGTACTCGTGAGGGTAACGACTTCTACCACGAAATGACCGACTCCAACGTTCTGGACAAAGTATCCCTGGTATATGGCCAGATGAACGAGCCGCCGGGAAACCGTCTGCGTGTTGCGCTGACCGGTCTGACCATGGCTGAGAAGTTCCGTGACGAAGGTCGTGACGTTCTGCTGTTCGTTGATAACATCTATCGTTACACCCTGGCCGGTACAGAAGTATCTGCACTGCTGGGTCGTATGCCATCAGCGGTAGGCTACCAGCCGACCCTGGCGGAAGAGATGGGTGTTCTGCAGGAACGTATCACCTCCACCAAAACCGGTTCTATCACCTCCGTTCAGGCGGTATACGTACCAGCGGATGACTTGACTGACCCATCCCCAGCAACCACCTTTGCTCACTTGGATGCAACCGTGGTACTGAGCCGTCAGATCGCATCTCTGGGTATCTACCCGGCAGTTGACCCGCTGGACTCCACCAGCCGTCAGCTGGATCCGCTGGTTGTTGGTCAGGAACACTACGACACCGCGCGTGGCGTACAGTCCCTGCTGCAGCGTTATCAGGAACTGAAAGACATCATCGCCATCCTGGGTATGGATGAACTGTCTGAAGAAGATAAACTGGTGGTAGCACGCGCACGTAAGATTCAGCGCTTCCTGTCCCAGCCGTTCTTCGTTGCGGAAGTATTCACCGGTTCTCCGGGCAAATACGTTTCCCTGAAAGACACCATCCGTGGCTTTAAAGGCATCATGGAAGGCGAATACGACCACCTGCCAGAGCAGGCGTTCTACATGGTTGGTTCTATCGACGAAGCCGTGGAAAAAGCCAAAAAACTTTAACGCCTTAATCGGAGGGTGATATGGCAATGACTTACCACCTGGACGTCGTCAGCGCAGAGCAACAAATGTTCTCTGGTCTGGTCGAGAAAATCCAGGTAACGGGTAGTGAAGGTGAACTGGGTATTTTCCCGGGTCACGCACCGCTGCTCACCGCCATTAAGCCTGGTATGATCCGCATCGTTAAACAGTTCGGTCATGAAGAGTTTATCTACCTGTCCGGCGGCATTCTCGAAGTGCAGCCTGGCAGCGTGACCGTTCTGGCTGATACCGCGATTCGCGGACAGGATCTCGATGAAGCGAGAGCCCTGGAAGCGAAGCGTAAGGCTGAAGAGCACATCAAGAGCTCTCATGGTGACGTGGATTACGCTCAGGCATCTGCGGAACTGGCCAAAGCGATCGCGAAACTGCGCGTTATCGAGTTGACCAAAAAAGCGATGTAACACCGGCTTGAAAAGCATAAAGGCCAGTCTGGTTTCCAGGCTGGCTTTTTTTTGCTTTTGCTGCAAGAACATTTAAATTGAAAGCTGTTTTGTGATTTAGATCATAAAAATATTGATTGGCTAAAAAATGCGGCGTAGACTCTTTTTATGTGATGTGTGTCACATAATAAAATCAGATAAAAAGAGATGCCAACATGAAATTACTCAATAAAATCATCGCCATGTTCAGCAATATGAGCTTTTAGACTTTACCTGCCTGTCCTGTGGCGCGATGCTTGATATGGTTTATCAGTCAGCGCCACTTGTTGTTATAAATCCCCTCCCCTACTCTTCTCCCTCAACTTTTTATTTCGCGTACGCATTTTCGGTTTCTCACTGAATCACATAAATAAAATCGGGCTTTGCATGTGTAACTCTTTATTCATGCGGTGAAAAAATAGCAAAAACATTAACCTAAGGCTTTAATAAGAGCAGCCCCCAGGTTTTTGGCAGACAAAAGATACTGATTTAGACGAAAATAGTGAGTTATCAGATGGGGAATTACCCCTGTTGAACGTTTTATCTTCGGTCCATTTCACGCTGAAAAAAATGTAGTATTTTCAATGTGAAACGGTATAAATTCGTTCTCAAATTACAGTCAGGATGTGTATGTTGAATAATGCTATGAGCGTCGTGATCCTTGCCGCAGGCAAAGGCACGCGTATGTATTCCGATCTCCCTAAAGTGCTGCATACCCTCGCAGGAAAACCGATGGTTCAGCATGTCATTGATGCTGCTAATGAATTAGGTGCGACTCACGTACATCTGGTCTACGGGCACGGTGGTGATTTGCTCAAGCAGACGCTGAAAGATGGCAATCTGAACTGGGTTCTGCAGGCGGAACAGTTGGGTACCGGCCATGCAATGCAGCAGGCGGCGCCATTCTTTGGTGATGATGAAGACATTTTAATGCTCTATGGCGATGTGCCGCTGATCTCTACCGATACCTTACGTCGCCTGCGTGAAGCCAAACCGCAGGGCGGGATTGGCTTGCTAACGGTAAAACTTGATGACCCAACCGGTTATGGCCGAATTACCCGCGATAACGGCAATGTCACGGGTATCGTTGAGCATAAAGATGCCACCGACGAGCAGCGTCAAATCCAGGAAATAAACACTGGTATCCTGATTGCCAACGGTGCTGACATGAAGCGTTGGCTGTCTAAACTGACCAACAACAACGTGCAGGGTGAATACTACATCACCGATATCATCGCGATGGCGTATCAGGAAGGACGTGAAATTGCTGCAGTACATCCGGCACGCATTAGCGAAACTGAAGGGGTGAATAACCGTCTTCAGCTATCCCGTCTGGAACGTGTTTATCAGTCCGAGCAGGCAGAAAAACTGCTGCTGGCAGGCGTGATGCTGCGCGATCCGGCACGTTTTGATCTTCGCGGTACGCTTATTCATGGGCGCGATGTTGAAATTGATACTAACGTTATCATTGAAGGTAACGTAACCGTTGGGGATCGCGTCAAGATTGGCGCCGGCTGCATCATCAAAAACAGCGTGATTGGTGAGGGTTGCGAGCTTAGTCCATATAGTGTGGTGGAAGATGCGCATCTGGAAGCCGCTTGCACCATTGGTCCATTCGCACGTCTGCGCCCGGGTGCTGAGCTGCAGGAAGGCGCGCACGTGGGTAACTTTGTCGAAATGAAAAAAGCGCGTCTGGGTAAAGGCTCCAAAGCCGGTCATTTGACCTACCTGGGTGATGCGGAAATTGGCGATAACGTGAACATCGGCGCGGGTACGATTACCTGCAATTACGATGGCGCCAATAAGTTTAAAACCATTATTGGTGATGATGTGTTTGTGGGTTCTGATACTCAGCTGGTGGCGCCTGTCACCGTGGGTAACGGTGCGACCATCGCCGCTGGAACCACCGTAACGCGTAATGTCGCCGATAACGAACTGGTATTAAGCCGTGTACCTCAGGTCCATAAACAGGGCTGGCAGCGTCCGGTGAAGAAGAAGTAAGTGATTTTTTCCGGATGGCGGCCTACGTGCGGTGACGTTCTGTAGGCCTGATAAGCGTAAGCGCCATCAGGCAGACAAGAGATGAGGGGATAACATAATCCTCCGCTCAACAAGCAGTACCATAAAAATAACCCCACTCTCTACAAGGCTCGGGGCGCCCGGAAAGGGCAAATACAGGTCAGCGACAACGACAGGCATAATGCCTAAATTCGGAATCAAAAAATATGTGTGGAATTGTTGGCGCTATCGCGCAGCGTGATGTAGCTGAAATCCTTCTCGAAGGTTTACGTCGTCTGGAATATCGTGGTTATGACTCTGCTGGTCTGGCCGTCGTCGATGCTGAAGGTAACATGACCCGTCTGCGTCGTCTGGGTAAAGTGCAGATGCTGACTGCTGCTGCGGAAGAACATCCGTTGCATGGTGGTACAGGTATCGCTCATACCCGTTGGGCGACACACGGTGAACCTTCAGAAGCGAACGCGCATCCTCATGTTTCTGAACACATTGTTGTGGTGCATAACGGCATCATTGAAAACCATGAACCACTGCGTGAGCTGTTGAAAACGCGTGGCTATACCTTTGTTTCTGAAACCGACACCGAAGTGATTGCTCACCTGGTGCACTGGGAACTGGAACAGGGTGGTACGCTGCGTGAAGCCGTGCTGCGTACTATTCCCCAACTACGTGGTGCCTACGGCACGGTGATCATGGATACCCGTAATCCGGAAACCCTGCTGGCGGCCCGTTCTGGTAGCCCGCTGGTGATTGGTCTGGGTATGGGCGAAAACTTCATCGCTTCCGATCAGCTGGCGCTGCTGCCGGTAACCCGTCGCTTCATCTTCCTGGAAGAGGGTGACATCGCGGAAGTGACTCGTCGTTCTGTCTCTATTTTCGACAAGTCTGGCGCAGAAGTGAAACGTCAGGATATCGAATCGAATCTGCAGTATGACGCGGGCGAAAAAGGTATTTATCGCCACTACATGCAGAAAGAGATCTACGAACAGCCGAACGCGATTAAAAATACGCTGACCGGGCGCATTAGCCACGGTGAAGTGGATTTAAGCGAGCTGGGGTCGCGTGCCAACGAGTTGCTGTCTCAGGTTGAGCATATCCAGATTATCGCCTGCGGTACGTCTTACAACTCCGGTATGGTGTCCCGCTACTGGTTTGAATCGCTGGCGGGTATTCCTTGTGATGTCGAAATCGCTTCCGAATTCCGCTATCGCAAATCCGCCGTGCGCCGTAACAGCCTGATGATTACCCTTTCTCAGTCTGGTGAAACGGCGGATACCCTGGCGGGCCTGCGCTTATCTAAAGAGTTGGGCTATCTGGGATCGCTGGCTATCTGTAACGTACCAGGATCTTCTCTGGTGCGCGAATCCGACCTGGCGATGATGACCAATGCCGGTACCGAAATCGGTGTGGCCTCCACGAAGGCATTTACCACTCAGCTGACCGTTCTGCTGATGCTGGTGGCGAAACTGTCCCGTCTGAAAGGCCTTGATGCGTCTATTGAGCAGGAGATCGTTCACGGTCTGCAGGCGCTGCCGAGTCGTATTGAGCAGATGTTGTCTCAGGACAAACGCATTGCCGCTCTGGCAGAAGGTTTCTCTGACAAACATCATGCGCTGTTCCTTGGCCGTGGCGATCAGTATCCAATTGCGCTGGAAGGCGCGCTGAAGCTGAAAGAGATCTCGTATATTCACGCTGAAGCTTATGCCGCAGGTGAACTGAAACACGGTCCGCTGGCGCTGATTGATGCCGATATGCCGGTTATCGTGGTTGCGCCGAACAACGAACTGTTGGAAAAACTGAAATCCAACATTGAAGAAGTTCGCGCCCGTGGCGGTCAGCTGTACGTCTTTGCTGACCAGGATGCTGGCTTTACCAGCAGCGAAAACATGCACATCATCGAGATGCCGCATGTGGAAGAGGTGATTGCACCGATCTTCTACACCGTTCCGCTGCAGCTGCTGGCGTATCATGTGGCACTGATTAAAGGCACCGACGTCGATCAGCCGCGTAACCTGGCGAAGTCAGTTACCGTAGAGTAATCCGTGCTTAACTGAACTGGAAATGCCCTGCTACAAGCGGGGCATTTTTTTAAACTTGTTCTGTTTTTAATCAATTATCCCGCCTGTTTTATGTGACAAACCGTCATCTTCAACTACTGTTTTCAGTGTCATAAAAAGAAAATTCTAACGAAATATTATTGTTATGATTGTGACTAACTTTTTGTTTTAAATGTATTTTTAGATAAAAAATTTCCCGTATTTTTCGTTGTCATAAAACTGTCATATTTCGTACATTTAACTGTCACCTGTTTGTCCTATTTTGCTCACAGTAGCAACTCAAACAACGATTTACGAAAACCGTGCAGGAGACATTATGAAAGTTATGCGTACCACTGTCGCAACTGTTGTCGCCGCGACCTTATCCATGAGCGCGTTCTCTGCGTTTGCAGCAGCGAGCCTGACAGGTGCAGGTGCAACCTTCCCTGCGCCAGTGTATGCCAAATGGGCAGATACCTATCAGAAAGAGACCGGTAGCAAAGTAAACTACCAGGGTATCGGCTCCTCCGGTGGTGTAAAACAAATTACGGCCAATACCGTTGATTTCGGCGCTTCTGATGCACCGCTGTCTGACGAAAAACTGGCGCAAGAAGGTCTGTTCCAGTTCCCGACCGTGATCGGTGGCGTAGTGCTGGCTGTGAATATCCCGGGCCTGAAATCCGGCGAGCTGGTGCTGGACGGTAAAACGCTGGGTGACATCTACCTCGGTAAAATTAAAAAGTGGGATGATGAAGCCATCACCAAACTGAACCCGGGTCTGAAGCTGCCTTCACAGAATATCGCCGTTGTGCGTCGCGCTGACGGTTCCGGTACTTCCTTCGTTTTCACCAGCTACCTGGCAAAAGTAAACGAAGAGTGGAAATCTAAAATTGGCTCCGGCTCTACTGTGAACTGGCCGACCGGTCTGGGCGGTAAAGGTAACGACGGTATCGCTGCGTTCGTACAGCGTCTGCCGGGTTCTATCGGTTACGTTGAGTACGCTTACGCTAAGCAGAACAACCTGGCGTACACCAAGCTGGTCTCTGCTGATGGCAAACCGGTAAGCCCGACAGAAGAGAGCTTTGCTAACGCCGCAAAAGGCGCTGACTGGAGCAAAACTTTCGCTCAGGATCTGACTAACCAGAAAGGTGACGACGCGTGGCCAATCACTTCCACCACCTTCATCCTGGTCCATAAAGAGTCGAAGAAACCAGAGCAGAGCGCAGAAGTGCTGAAGTTCTTCGACTGGGCGTACAAAAATGGCGGTAAACAGGCTAACGACCTGGATTACGCCAGCCTGCCGGACAGCGTGGTTGAGCAGGTTCGTGCTGCATGGAAGACCAACGTGAAAGACAGCAGCGGTAAAGCGCTGTACTAATAGAATATCTTTAACGAGTTGGCGGATGGCGCTACGCTTATCCGCCCTACGGTTTCGACTGTAGGCCCGCTTTGTAGGCCGGATAAGCGTAGCGCCATCCGGCATGGGCAACTTCGTAAACGCGTTTAACTTAAAGAGTGATTTATGGCTGCAACCAAGCCTGCTTTTAACCCACCGGGTAAAAAGGGTGACATGATCTTCAGCGCGCTGGTAAGACTGGCTGCGCTGATTGTGCTATTGATGTTGGGTGGCATTATTGTCTCTCTGGTTATCTCCTCCTGGCCAAGCATTCAGAAATTTGGTTTCTCCTTTCTGTGGACCAAAGACTGGGATGCGCCGAACGATATCTACGGTGCTTTAGTACCGATTTACGGTACGCTGGTTACCTCACTTATTGCACTGCTGATTGCCGTTCCGGTGAGTTTCGGCATTGCGCTGTTCCTGACTGAACTTGCACCTGGCTGGCTGCGTCGCCCGCTGGGCATCGCTATTGAACTGCTGGCGGCAATTCCGAGTATCGTGTACGGCATGTGGGGGCTGTTTATCTTTGCCCCGCTGTTTGCGACTTATTTCCAGGAGCCGGTCGGAAACATCCTTTCCAACATTCCGTTTGTTGGCGCACTGTTCTCCGGCCCGGCTTTTGGTATCGGTATTCTGGCGGCTGGCGTGATCCTCGCCATCATGATCATCCCGTACATTGCGGCGGTTATGCGTGATGTGTTCGAACAAACGCCGGTACTGATGAAAGAGTCAGCCTACGGCATCGGCTGTACCACCTGGGAAGTTATCTGGCGCATCGTCCTGCCGTTCACCAAAAATGGCGTGATCGGCGGCGTGATGCTGGGTCTGGGGCGTGCGCTGGGTGAAACCATGGCGGTGACCTTTATCATCGGTAACACCTACCAGCTCGACAGTGCCTCGCTGTACATGCCGGGCAACAGTATTACCTCTGCGCTGGCGAATGAATTTGCCGAAGCGGAATCTGGGCTGCACGTTGCAGCGTTGATGGAGCTGGGTCTGATTCTGTTTGTGATCACCTTCATCGTGCTGGCTGCGTCTAAGTTCATGATCATGCGCCTTGCGAAGAACGAGGGGGCACGCTAATGGCTACGCTTGAAATGCAAAACACCGCTCAGCTTGCGGAATCCCGCCGTAAAATGCAGGCGCGTCGTCGTCTGAAAAACCGCATCGCGCTGACGCTCTCTATGGCGACCATGGCGTTCGGTCTGTTCTGGCTCATTTGGATCCTGATGTCCACGATCACCCGCGGTATTGACGGTATGTCGCTGGCGCTGTTCACCGAAATGACGCCGCCGCCGAATACTGCGGGTGGTGGTCTGGCGAACGCCCTGGCCGGTAGCGGTCTGTTGATTCTGTGGGCGACCGTGTTTGGTACCCCGCTCGGCATTATGGCGGGTATCTACCTGGCGGAGTATGGGCGTAAGTCCTGGCTGGCTGAGGTCATCCGCTTTATCAATGACATTCTGCTTTCTGCGCCATCCATCGTTGTCGGTCTGTTCGTTTACACCATCGTGGTAGCAAAAATGGAGCATTTCTCCGGCTGGGCGGGCGTGATCGCGCTGGCGCTGCTGCAGGTGCCTATTGTTATTCGTACCACAGAGAACATGCTCAAGCTGGTGCCAGATAGCCTGCGTGAAGCCGCCTATGCACTGGGTACGCCGAAATGGAAGATGATTTCTGCGATCACCCTGAAGGCGTCTGTCTCGGGCATCATTACAGGTGTTCTGTTAGCAATTGCTCGTATCGCAGGTGAAACGGCTCCGCTGCTGTTTACGTCGCTCTCCAACCAGTTCTGGAGCACCGACATGATGCAGCCTATCGCCAACCTGCCGGTCACTATCTTTAAGTTTGCGATGAGCCCGTTTGCTGAGTGGCAGCAACTGGCCTGGGCCGGGGTACTGATTATTACCCTGTGCGTACTGCTGCTGAACATTCTGGCGCGCGTCATTTTCGCGAAGAAGAAACACGGTTAATTTTTACGGCGTGGCTGATGCGGCGCCGGATGAGGAAAAGATTGAAATGAGTATGGTTGATACTGCCCCAGGTAAAATTCAGGTTCGTGATTTGAACTTCTACTATGGCAAATTCCATGCCCTGAAGAACATCAACCTGGATATTGCTAAAAACCAGGTAACGGCGTTTATCGGGCCTTCTGGCTGTGGTAAATCGACGCTGCTGCGTACGTTCAACAAAATGTTTGAACTGTACCCGGAGCAACGTGCGGAAGGTGAAATTCTGCTGGATGGCGACAATATTCTCACCAATACCCAGGATATCGCTCTGCTGCGTGCCAAAGTAGGCATGGTATTCCAGAAGCCCACGCCGTTCCCGATGTCCATCTACGACAACATCGCTTTTGGCGTACGTCTGTTTGAGAAACTCTCGCGTGCGGATATGGACGAACGCGTGCAGTGGGCATTGACCAAGGCCGCATTGTGGAATGAAACCAAAGATAAATTACACCAGAGCGGGTACTCTCTCTCGGGTGGTCAGCAGCAGCGACTGTGTATTGCGCGTGGCATCGCCATTCGCCCGGAAGTGCTTCTGCTTGATGAGCCATGTTCAGCGCTCGACCCTATTTCTACCGGGCGTATCGAAGAGCTGATCACTGAGCTGAAAGAGGATTACACCGTCGTTATCGTTACCCACAACATGCAGCAGGCTGCGCGTTGTTCCGATCACACGGCATTTATGTACCTGGGCGAGTTGATTGAGTTCAGTAACACGGACGATCTGTTCACCAAGCCCGCGAAGAAACAAACTGAAGATTACATCACCGGTCGTTACGGCTGATTCAGGAGCTTGTTGTGGATAACCTTAACCTTAATAAACATATTTCCGGCCAGTTCAATGCAGAGCTGGAAAGCATCCGTACCCAGGTGATGACCATGGGCGGCATGGTCGAGCAGCAGCTTTCTGATGCAATCACGGCGATGCACAACCAGGACAGCGAGCTGGCGAAGCGCGTCATTGAAGGCGATAAGAACGTCAACATGATGGAGGTGGCGATCGACGAAGCCTGCGTGCGTATCATCGCCAAGCGTCAACCGACAGCGAGCGACCTGCGTCTGGTGATGGCGATTATCAAAACCATCGCTGAGCTGGAACGTATTGGTGACGTGGCAGATAAAATTTGCCGCACCGCGCTGGAGAAGTTCTCGCAACAGCACCAGCCGCTGCTGGTAAGTCTGGAGTCGCTGGGTCGTCACACTGTGCAGATGCTGCACGACGTGTTGGATGCGTTTGCGCGTATGGATCTCGACGAAGCGGTACGTATTTATCGCGAAGATAAGAAAGTCGACCAGGAGTATGAAGGCATCGTGCGTCAGCTGATGACTTATATGATGGAAGACCCACGTACCATTCCAAGCGTGCTGACCGCGCTGTTCTGCGCACGTTCCATCGAACGTATCGGTGACCGCTGCCAGAATATCTGCGAATACATCTTCTATTTCGTGAAGGGACAAGACTTCCGTCACGTGGGCGGCGATGAGCTGGATAAGCTGCTGGCGGGCAAAGATCCTAAAGAGTGATAAAAACGTAGAAAGTAGGCCGGATAAGCGTTAGCGCCATCCGGCAATTGCCCGGTGGCGCAAGCTTACCGGGCCTACAAAAAATTACCGAGTAATATCCCAACCCCGTGCCTTCCACAATTCCGGCAACTGTGTCAGATCGGTAAAGGTCGTGACTTTTGGATGATCGATCGGTTTGTTATGCGGATCGGCGCAGAAGTAGAACACTTCCATCCCCGCCGCAATCCCCGCCTGCGCGCCTGCGCTGGAATCATCAACCAGAATGCAGTTCTCAACATTAACGTCCATTGCTTTTGCCGCATGGAACATTAGGGCCGGATCGGGCTTCCAGCGTTGGATATCGTAGCCGCTGAACAGTAAATCAGGAAAATGGTGCAACATGCCCAGCTTACCCAGCGAATGCTGCATTTTGCTGACCGGACCGTTAGACACCACGCACATTGGCACAGCCATGCTGTCCAGCAGCGTGTTCGCACCAGCAATGACTTCCAGCTCGGTATCGAACAGACGTGCGACCTCAGCGCGGTAAACCGGTTCTAAATCGGCTTTTGCCAGTTCGACACCGTGCTCTTCGTTGATAATGTCGATGATCTCGTACAGCTTTACCCCCTTGAAGCGTTTGAAAATTTCTTCAAGATCGAGCGTAATGCCAAACGCCTGGAACATGCTGACATACGCGCGAGAACAAATCACTTCACTGTCGACAAGGGTACCGTCACAGTCAAAAAATACGGCTTCTATCTGGGACATGTCATTTCCGTTTTAACAAGTTTAACGTTTTCGTAATGCATTATTGGGCGACGCAATCGTTGCCGTATAAGCAAAATCAATGAAAAAAGTTGCTCATAACCCAACCCTATTGTCGCATTTTGGTATAGGATAGCGACGAATTTTCCCTCCTTGTTCGGAAATTGATAATGAGTCAACAACACACAACCCAGGCTTCTGGCCAGGGGATGCTGGAACGCGTGTTCAAACTGCGCGAACATGGCACGACGGCACGGACCGAAGTGATCGCCGGTTTAACCACCTTCCTGACGATGGTGTATATCGTTTTTGTTAACCCGCAAATTCTTGGCGTGGCTGGCATGGATACCAGCGCCGTCTTTGTTACCACCTGCCTTATTGCTGCCTTTGGTAGCATCCTGATGGGGCTATTTGCTAACCTGCCGGTCGCACTTGCGCCTGCTATGGGCCTGAATGCATTTTTCGCTTTCGTGGTCGTCGGCGCGATGGGCCTGTCATGGCAGATCGGTATGGGGGCTATCTTCTGGGGCGCGGTAGGTCTGCTGCTGCTGACCATTTTCCGCGTACGTTACTGGATGATTGCCAATATCCCGGTGAGCCTGCGAGTGGGGATCACCAGTGGTATCGGTCTGTTCATCGGCATGATGGGGCTGAAAAACGCAGGTGTTATCGTCGCCAACAAAGACACGCTGGTGTCTATCGGTAACCTGACGTCCCACAGCGTACTTCTCGGTATTCTGGGCTTCTTTATCATCGCGATTCTGGCGTCACGTAATATTCATGCGGCGGTGCTGATTTCCATCATTGTAACCACGCTGCTGGGCTGGATGCTGGGCGATGTCCATTACAACGGTATCGTTTCTGCGCCGCCGAGCGTGATGTCCGTTATCGGACATGTCGATCTGGCCGGTTCGTTTAACATTGGCCTGGCGGGGGTGATTTTCTCGTTCATGCTGGTCAACCTGTTTGACTCCTCCGGTACGCTGATTGGCGTGACGGATAAAGCCGGTCTGGCGGACGCGAAGGGCAAGTTCCCACGCATGAAGCAGGCGCTGTATGTGGATAGCGTGTCGTCGGTTACCGGGGCGTTTATCGGGACTTCTTCCGTTACCGCCTATATTGAATCCTCTTCCGGGGTGTCGGTTGGTGGCCGTACCGGCCTGACTGCAGTCGTCGTTGGCCTGCTGTTCCTGCTGGTTATCTTCCTGTCGCCGCTGGCGGGAATGGTACCGGGCTATGCAGCAGCAGGTGCGCTGATTTACGTTGGTGTCCTGATGACATCAAGCCTGTCGCGCGTGAAGTGGGAAGACCTGACTGAAGCGGTTCCGGCGTTTATTACCGCCGTGATGATGCCGTTTAGCTTCTCAATTACCGAAGGTATTGCGCTGGGCTTTATCTCTTACTGCGTGATGAAAATCGGTACTGGACGTTTCCGCGATCTCAGCCCGTGCGTCATCGTTGTCGCGCTGCTGTTTGTGCTGAAGATTGTGTTTATCGACGCGCACTAAAATATCGGTCTGGACAACTGCCCGCCAGGCATCGTTGCTGGCGGGCTTTTTCTTTTAGGCTTTCACGCGTTGGATGTAGTCGCCAAATGCGGTCAACTGGCCGGTCAGATGGTCCAGCGTGCTTTGGTCAATCACTTCACCCGTCTGCGGATCCACCTTGTTTTGAATGACCCCGCCCATAAATTCCGGCTTGTTCATTACCATGGCGTCGAGGAACACCAGGATTTGACGCAGATGGTACTGGCAGCGCGCGCCGCCAATGGCACCCATGGAGCTGGTCTGGATCAGCACCGGTTTGCCGGATAATGGCTGATCGGGCAGGCGAGACAGCCAGTCGATGGCGTTCTTCAGTCCGCCCGGAACAGAATAGTTATATTCAGGTGTGACGATGACGACACCGTCAGCCTTTCTGATTTGCTCAGCCAGTGCTTCTACGCTGGCCGGAAAACCTTCTTCCTGCTGGAGATCGGCATCGTACAGTGGGATATCACCAATCGACGGTAACGCGCTCACTTCCATTCCTGCGGGAGCAATCTTGGGCAGTGTACGGGCAACCATTCCATTAAACGAACCTTTGCGCAGACTTCCCAGTAACGTAACAACATTCAATGTTTCAGACATGGTGACTCCTGTTTCATCATAAAGGTTAAATCAAAGCGTATGGCTTTTCGCTGCGCATAATTGAGAGAACCGGATCAGACGACCCGTTGGCTCATTGGCGCGAGTCTGGATATCAGGCAAACTTTTCCAGTCCTGCTGACCATCAAACTCCCAAACCTTGAGTTTTTCAATGGCTGGCGAAACCGCAACCGACCACACCAGCACATCTTCCGCATCGCAAATGGCTTCAATCTGCGCAACATGGGCACATTTCAGGCGTCCTGCGCCGGGTAAAAGCTGGAGTTCGCGCGGATCGTCATTGCATACATCGCCAGTGAGTTTGAGTACGCTCTGGCGCAATGTAATGAGCTGCGCGCGTGCTTCATTGGGGTCGTTTTGATTATTGATCCACAGGTTTTCGTTACTGGAGAAGCGCCACATTTCCGCTGAATTTGGATTGTTAAACCCGCGGGTTGCCCGCTGAAGTTCCATATCCAGGCCGCACGTTCCTTCAGTCGTTAGCACAACGCCGACGATATTCCCGGCATAAGAGATCGAAAATCCCGGTAGATTCTTATCGCGAAAAACGGGCTTACCTTTCGCCTCAGTAACAATCTCAGGCAACGTGCTGGTGCCGTAAAGCATGAACATCAGTTCGGCGAGAAGACTTCGGGAGGCCAGGAAACGTGTCCGGCGATGAGCGGGCAGATCTCTTGCTTCGATATGGCATGGAGAAGGGAGGCGAGCTGATACCAGGTGTCCCTCCGTAAGAATCCCTCTGGCAAAATGTGTCGCCATTTTTCGCTCCGTGATTAATGGTCCGTGATTATCACCAGAGTAACATTTACACGGCTTCCGGGCAGGCTTTGCTGCCCAAAAAGTAAGCGGAAATGGGATACATTACGCGATATTTACATTTCTGTTGCCTGAATGGTCGATTTTGAAACACCAAAATGACGGATCGTCAGGATATATCGCGATAAAGCGCCTTGATCGTGTCTTTTAGCCAGACGATCTTAGGATTGTGGCTGTTGCGTTTATGCCAAAGAAGAGTAAACGGTACGCGCATTTTTTCCAGTTGCGCCGTATCAAATGGCATCGGCCGCGCAACGAGTGGAAGCTGGTGGAGTTGGTTATAACGCTGGCAATAAACCGGTGCGGTGGCAATCAGCGCGTGATCCGGCTGCGCAGCCATAAACAGCGATTGTTCAAAACCAGGCAGACATAACGCGATATTGCGTGCGCGCCCCATTTCTTGCAGGACTTCATCCAGCGCCCAGGTATCGCTTTGCTCCCAGCTAATGCTGATGTGCGGATAGCGCAGAAAGGTGTCCAGATTCCACTCTTCCTGCAGTGCGGGATGATCTTCACGTAGCCAGACGCAGGGCAGATCGGAAAACAGCACTTCATGGTCGATCGACAATGGCAACAAACTCAGCAGTTCTCGCGAACGCGGATGACTTTCGCGTCCGGTAAAGCCAATATCCACTTCACCGCGAATAATGGCATCCAGCGAATCATAGTCCCAGTTGCGTATTTTGATCGTCGCCTGAGGATAGCGCTGGTAAATCTGCCGGGAGAGCGCGTTGAACATGATCATCACCAGCGGCGTTTCGGCCACCAGATCAAACTTCAGCCCGCGCGGCGATTCATGGTGCGGCTTATCGAGCAGCTGATTGCCCATCTGCATCCATTCAGCCAGGCTCTGCTCCATGTTGACCATCAGCGGCGTCGGCGATAGCCCCAGCGGGGTGTTCACAAACAAGGGATCGTCAAACCAGGCCCGCAGCTTCGACAGCGACTTACTGACCGCCGACGGAGTGACGTTCATCCGTTTAGCGGTTTTAGTGACGCTGCGTTCCTGCATCAACAACTGCAGGCAGAGCAATAAATTAAGATCGAGACTACTGAGGGATTTCTTCATGAGTTGGTGCGGACCGGTTAGGTGCAACAGTGATAATCAGCATGATACTCACTATGCTACAGCCAATCAGAATCCCGATCAGCATATTCAGCGCATCAAGGCCAAGAACAGCCGCCAGCCAAATCCACAGCGAGGAACCGCAAACCTGTGCAATACCTAATGCCGAGCTGGCGACGCCCGCGCGCAGCGAGAACGGTCCCAGCGCCTGGCTCATCGCAACACCGAAACCGACCGAGAATCCGGCGCAGATTAAGGTTAACCCGAACAACGTTACCGCGTGTGAAGTAGCAAGGGTTAACACCACGCCAGCACACAGAAACAGCACCTGCGAGGTCAGCATCATAACGCGAGGCTTAAACACGCTCAGGGCGAATGGCGTAGAGAAAGAGACCGCCATACTGATGCCAGCGGTCATGGCCATGGTAGTGGCGTACTCGCCGCGGTCGAAGCCCATCACTTCCATCAGCAGCACCGGAGACGTATTCACAAAGGTCAGGATCACCGACACGCTGAGGGTGGTAATGGCCAGACGGCTTAAGAAAAAGCGGTTTACCAGTGATTCGGTTGTGTGGTTCTTTTCCATCGTCGCCATAAGCGTTGCTGGGCGCGATTCTCGCAGGACAAACACCGACAGCAGGCAAACAGCCACACCCATTCCCATCATTGTGTAGAACAGGCTCTGCCACGGGTATTTGAGCATGATCAGATGCCCCATCACCGGAGCCAGCACCGGCACGATACAGGTAATACCGTTCAACAACGACAGTACCTTCGCCCGGCGACGATCGTCGAGCGTATCGCGCAGAATAGCGAAAGCCACCACATAGCAGCAGCCGGCGCCCACACCCTGAATAAAGCGGCCTACCAGGAACGGCGTACCGCTCTCGGCAAATGAACACAGCGCAGAGGCGAAAATAAAGATGAGTGCACCGACAATAGCGACTGGTTTACGTCCTGACTGGTCGGCAACTTTTCCGGCGAAAAGCATCGCCGTCGCCATTCCCGCCAGATAAACCGAAAACGCGATATGCAGTTGCGCCTCGCTGGCCTGTAGATCGGCCGCAATACGGGGCAGCCCCACCAGATACATATCAATACCGGCAGGATAAAGAAGAACCAGGGCGAAACTGCAGATTAGAAAGCGTGTCATAGCGACCTCATGAGAAATGTGGCGCTAAGCATACGGTCAGAGAGTCAACTGCACGAGTTGCCATTTGGACAACAGTGATTTCCGCATGGGAAATTGTTGTTGCCGGATGGCGGTGTAAACGCCTTATCCGGCCTACAGGGCCTGTAGGCCCGGCAAGCATGGCGCCACCGGGCAACACAACAATACAGAAGCTGGAAAATCGGGCTAACTCGTTAATCTATCAGCGATACGTTGCCTTGAAAACATGGCTATGGGCACATTCAAGGACACAAAAACCAAATAGCTGGTGGAACCACGGTTAAAACCATCACCCTATGAGGACTTAGGGGAGTTCAGCTTTTATTCAGATGTTCCCGTAATGGCAATAGCTTTTGCCAATGAATCGAGCCTCCTGAATAACTGAGCGGACGATTTTATGCAGCGCGCATAGCCCTCTGTTATGAGGCGATAAGCATAGTTTTTGCGTACTGACTTGCGCTATAGTCCCCACGTTGCGGCAAAACCGCAACCGGAATTGGCGTTCCGAATTATCACGAGTGTCGGTAGCGATGTTTGCAGTGCTACTGGCGCGGCCTGCGCTCGCCCCTTCAATGGTGGCTCAGGCAGGGGCTTCGAAAGAAGCGCCGGGTCGTGATAACCGGTACGCCAACCCTGTCTGGGTCACCACCAGTGAGCCTGGCGTCTCCGGTGGTGGCGTTAACCTGCTTATCACGAAGCGGAGCGCTGCGTATGTGTCCTGTCCCTGAATTTCCCATTGCACCAGCCTCCGCCGGAGGTGTCTATGAAAATCACCGTAGAACAACCCTCAGCCAGAGAATTGGTCGATCGCTCGCGAGTCCTGGTGCATGTGATGCTCGAGCATCCTGACGATATCGGCCCGAATTATGCGTTGCTTCTCATCCTTGCCGACCAGCTACAACTGTTAAGAGATGCTTTTGAAGAAGATGAGGTTAGGCGACTGAGGGATGAGAAACTGCCTGTATAGATAATAATAACGATTCACGGCATTATCATTTAATGATAATGCCGTGAATGAATGTTTAACTATTAGCTAGTCTATTATTTATTTCAGATATGGCATTTGTCATTCTTATTAAATCTTCTGTTATAAAAGGTTGTTCTGCATGGACTAGAGCATTCCGTGAACGTAAGCATTCCTCAAGGATAATTATATCATCCTCTGTTATTAAGGATGTTTCCAATAAGCTATATATTATTGATTTTATAGATACTTTATTGAAATCCATGTTTTTTTGTTCAAGTTTATTTTTTCCAATTCTTTCAAATCTTCCCCATTGAAATAAAAACTCCCCGATGGCATTAATATATCTATTTCGTTCAGTTTTTGTTTTATATTGCTGGCGGCGGAAAAATAAAATAACAAGTGAGATAAGTGATAGAGAAAATCCACTGCCAGAAACTAATAAAAGAATTCTTTCCTGCTGAGTTAGATCTATTTGGAATTTTATTATGATGAAATATACAAATGCTATTACACCGATAATACATCCGAATACGGCATAAATTAATAGTATTTGCTGTAGTTTACTGTATGAAGAGCTTCTTTCTCCAATTTCATATAAACTTTTTTCGAACGAGTTGTTAATTTTTGAAGAGTCGTCTTTCACGATATCACTCCATTATAGTTGAGATAGTGACAGAGATGATCGTAATAGCAACTACAACAATAAAAATCAACATATAAGTTTTATCTTGCAGTTTTGTTGCATCATAAATAATACCTACAAGTAAGGAAACAATAGCAGATATTACACGTAATACTTTTACACGTATTTTTTTCTTAGGCTGAATCAATCCTCTCCTAACAAAAACCGTTGCATCAGTTACCATCCCGCTTGTAATCTGTGGGTTTCCAGAGGAAGGATTGCGGGAAGATTCGATTCTGTTTGATTCTTTAATTAATTCATCGATGAAATCGGTTGCTGATTTTTTTAATTCATCTTTTGCTGGTTGGTTAAAACCTAATAGGTTTCTATCCTCTATATCTATCTGCATCATATTACCCAATAATGATAATTTATTGCATTTTAGCATCTTTATCGCAGTGAGTCATCATAGAGATTGTTTTTTAATTAAATACTCATCAGGGGCGGCTATTATTCTTTATAGTTGAAAATTATTAAATTAGTCTAACTTACTGTTAGTAATGTTAGTTAGAAGGATGGAATATATTAAGTTTTGTTTAGTGTAGTATTTTATATTTTTCTTTGCATAATGTTTGAAAGGAATGGAGTGAGACGGCTTAGAGACGAGAAATTACCTCAGTAATTCTTACAGCGACCACAGCATCAGGGACAGATGTTGTGGTTGATTCCCCCACCTGCTTTTTCCTGGCTGGCTCCCCATATTCTCTGAGGTGAATTCCATGTGCACAGCAATAGCGCGGGTCGGAAGGGCATCCCCCATCTTTCTCTGTTAAAGGTGAATAATGTGGGGGGAGTCGAGTACCTGCCAATGTATCCCCCACATATTCCGAGTTCCACTATCATTCCCCCGTATCCGGGAGCCGGATCTGTTCTCCATCGAGCACAATCAGTTGCTCGCGCAGCAGCTTCTCCAGCCAGCGCGAAAATTTCTTCTCGACGTTAATTCCCTTTGCGCGCAGATCGTCGCGCAAGAGCGCGCGAGTACAGGGCTTATTCTGGCTGATGCGTTGGTTAATACAGCGCCATAGCGCCGTATGGTTGCGGGTGATATGAGGAACACCGGGTGGTATGCCACTACTCAGTAAGTCATCGTCAGGTTGCCGGGGCTCGTCATTCAGCACCAGTGAGGTCACTGGTTCGCCATCGCTATCGGTATAGATAACAACTTCCTCAAGATCGTAGGCGGTGACCTCCGGCATCTCCGCATCTTTCATCTTTGTACAACTCAGGGTGATAGCGTTGCGACGTCCCTCGCGCCTGACATTAAACTCGGCATCCAGCGCGGCCTGAAAAGCACTTGAACCGCGTGCGCCCCGTTCTTGATCCTTACCCGAGTGATGAACGATCATAATTGCTGCGCGCGTATGATACCGAATGGCGTCGCAACCCTGGATGAATGCGCCCATATCCCGCGCGGTGTTTTCATCGGAGTTACCAAAACAGCGGGCCAGCGTATCGAGGATGATCAGCCGTACCGGCATTCCGGTCATGTTCTTAATGTCCTGCGTCGCCAGGATCACCTGTTCGATGCTTCCCGGAGCGGCTGGAAAGATCGGGCAGTCGACGCGAAACAGGTTATCGAGCGCCATCTCGTCATTAACGCTGAGTTCCCAGGCGCGGATCCGCCGCGATACACCGGTTCCTCCTTCTCCGGCGATAAACAGCACAGCCCCTTGATTGACTCGCCTTCCGCCCCATGACGTACCGCTGGCAATATGGCACGCCAGCGATACCGCCAGAAAGGATTTAAAAGAGCCTCCGGGGCCGTAAATACTGCACAGCGCCCCGGTGGGAATAAGTCCTTTAACCAGATAATCCTGACTGGTGTTAAACCCTTCCGAGCCCCGGCGCAGCGGAAGGGAGGTGGTAAGAGTACGGTCTGATGCTGTCATGACTACGACCTGAGATTTGCAGGAAGCTGCTGGTTAAACACAATCCGGGAAATGGATTCACCGTAGTGACGGTAAAATTCATCCCAGTCGCTCAATGTGGTGTCTGCAGGGAGAACCACACAGCCCTTCACTACTTCGGCAGCGGCGGTTGCATTCAGCAACCCGGTATTTTTTTCCTGACTGCAATCATTATCGCCAGCCAGGATAAGGTGGCATTCAGGCCACTGCGCCCGGAAAGCGATGGCCACATTTTTCAGGTTGTGCGCCGACAGGGCAGCAACGACCGGAAAATGATGAAGGCATGAGACCGCAAGTGCGGTTGCATATCCTTCGGTAATGATGATGCCTTCCGGTGGTTTGCTGCCCGGTACCCAGGGTTCCGGTCTACCGTTGCGGCTCGCCTGATGTACCGGGCAAAAACAATCCTTCAGATGGCTACCGGGCAGCAGGTACTTTTTCCCTCCAGGATGAATGAACTGTGCACCTGTCAGCTGCGCGCCTGTATTTCGAATTGGCAATACCAGCGTACCCGCCCCGAAATGCACGCCGCAGATTGTCCGGCTACTACGCTCAGTCAGAAGCCACTGGGCTCGTCGCCAGCCTCGCGTTGTCAGATACGGCGCTTCTCCGGATTCGCAATGACGAAGCAGCGTCTTAATACGCGATTCCATATTCAAAGCCTGTGATTTTTCCCTGGCTGGCGGAACCAGCGGTACAGGATCCATGTCCTGCACCATTCCGGCGGCCGCAACCAGTGCGCAACCGAAGAAGCGGGAAACCAGATCCAGTCCGTCACCTGCGCCGCACTGATTGCAGAACCATGTGCCGCGCCCCTCCAGATCATCCATCCTGAAGCGATCCTTACCCCCACAACAGGGACACGGGCCATGCCGATGATTTGGTGGAATGAAAATGCCAAGTTGTTCAAATATTTTCGGCCAGTTATTGCGTGCCCGATCGGAGACGGCAGAAACGTAATAGCTCATGATTGCCTCCCATACACCTGCTGGATGTAGCGCCCTCGACCATCGCCATGACCAAGATCCATCGCAACCATCGCCCTGGCTTCCTTTATACTCAGCCCCAGTCCCAGGTAGTGCGCCATCGCCTCCTGCGCCCATGAATAGCGCAGACTGTGTGGTGCATAGGGGCCAGTCAGCCCTGCGCGAACTGCGCTGGCACGCCAGTAATTCATTGCGGCGCGCAGATCGGGTTTATTGAGCAAACGTCCTCCGCGTTGTGTCATCAGGGGGATAGCCTGGTTCAGGATGCTGCGTAGCCTTTCAGGTTCGAGCACCACCGTCTGACGGGAACGTGATCCTTTGGTGCCAAAAACCACCTGCAATCGATTTTCTCCACGCTCTAACGCAGCGGCCCATGTCTTCAGAGACTGACAACACTGCACCGCTTCCTGTGAACGCAAACCCATTGCTCTGGCAAGCTCCAGCGTCAGAGCCAGCCCTTCATCCTTTTCATGAAAAGCAGACAGCGCCGACAACCAGCGTTCTGAGGTTAATGGCAGATGCGTTCCTGCCCGGCTGGCGTTACCCAGCCCGAGCGCTTTATTGCTGATGCGCTCCGATTGGGCAAATTTTTGACGTCCAGACTGAGCAAGGATGGTGCGCAGGGCAGCCATCTCGTTTTGTAGCGTGCGTGGTGTAATGCCTGCTTCCCGTCGCGCCATCACGTAGCTTTCTATATGTGACGATTTCAGATGCTGGAGATCCTGAATCTGGATATTCAGCTTGTGCAGATGCTGGCTTAAACGCCCGGCGATGCGGAGGCGATCATGGACTGTTTTAAAACTGCCGCCAGCCAGCAGGGCGAGTTTTTCCATGCGTTTTGTAAGTTTCGACATAGCTATTCTCCACTCAATTCTCCGACGCGCGGTTGGGCACAGCGTGCTGTGCTGAACGATACCGGTGCGCCGGAGAATGCGCGGATGAGGTATGACGGGGTACGGTGATGCACGAATGCAGCCGCCTGCTCAGGCAGGTATATCCCCACAGGTAAAATGACCTGTCCTCCGGTATCGGTTCGGTAGTGCTGGTTTCTCCTCCTGGTAAGTGAATTTCTGACATCTGTTTGAGTGTCAGCCTGTTTGTTGCAGTGGATTTGCAGGCAGTAGCTGGGTTGAAGCTGATCTGCGCGCTGGCGTCACTTTCACTCGCTTACGCTCTTAAAAGTGACGCCGCGTTTTGCACATTCAGCAGGAAGTACGGACGCAAAGCCTTCGGCAATGCCGTCCGACTTCTCTACAGCGTTCTGTCTGTCGCTACGCTTGCAACAGGGTAGCGATAAAGGGTGTGGTCACCTGTATCGAGACAGGAGGTCAGTTTCAGACCACGCTTCGTTCCCTGGTTGACCGGGGGGCTGACCGCCAAAGGCGCTTCTTACAGGTCGCAGTTCGTCTTAGAACAGGAAGCTTTTAGGGGTACTGCTATGAGTTGGGGATAGGGTAGATCTGGGGGAGGGGGGAAAGCTGCGGGAAACTGTTTTTGGAATTTGAAAAATTACTCATTAATATAAAATGGTATCCAAAAAAATAATTCAAATATCAATATAATAACGGTATGCGTTAGGGGGCATAAGCAATACTCAGAAAGTAAGGGGAATGCAGTATGGTTTGAAAAATACGTGATATAGCCCCCTTTGAGAGGGCTATATAATTAAACTATTAGAGTATTGGCACTAACTAGCCTGTTGTTCTTCAGAAGGTGGTATATCGTTTGCACCGACAACATTACGTAGGAGCGTTAAAACACCTGCTTCGCCAAATTCTTTGTACAATCTGCTCATTTCCTTCTGAGCATTGGTACGTTTCTGGCTATTCAGATTTCGCTCGCACTCTTTAATCACCTTTTCCGGCTCTGATTTAAGTTTTTCAAGATCGACACTATCAATGAAAAAAGCAGCCTGTTTTACTGCACCACCCACATCTGCTTTAGTCAAAATGGTCTTAGCAGATATTGGCAGACACTTTTGTTTAAGGGAATGTGCAACGGCTGATGCACGATTTACGCACAGATCGGCCATAATGTTATAACCAGAGGTCGTCACTACGTTACCTTCACAAAGCGCAGCAAAAGTGCATAGGCTGGTTTTGTTCATTTTCTGGATTAAATCCAGAATAACAATATTGTCGGTAAAGTGATTTTCAAGTTTATGGCGAGCAATTTCGGGAGGATACAAATCGGTCACTTTTTGCATAAATAACACCTGTTTATAAAGGATTAGTTACAGGTGACATGTCCGCATGAGCTTTCGCTCATCAAAAAACTATGAAAAATACCTGGCAAGTTGGTACCAAGTTACTACATAATGCAGCACCACTTGACAAACGCCCAAATTGGGCGTTTGTTGATCAGGTAAGATTCAGTTTTCGCGAACTGAGTCACCGGCAGCTATCAGAATCCTAAGTTTCCTAGGCCGAAGATCTGATAGCTGCCTCGTTTTTTCTGACAACCTCACGATCATCAGAACTACCTATTCTACCCTATTCCTAAAGAGCGCACATAGCTTTTTTACTGATCTTTCAGGCTTGATTTTCAAGGAAATTACCCGCCGGGTAGTTCAAATCAATATCAACTCTATCAGAAGATGCCAATGTTAAAGTGATGTTTAAATGCACAGGTAAAAGTGGTGAAAAAGTCATCATCAGAGCCTCAAGATTATGCTAATTAGTCGGAGGGCTGACAGATTGTTCTGACCCATCTAGATCATATCTCAACGCTTGATTTTCTGAGGGAAGGGCGTAGAAGTTAATGAAAAAATAGACGATATTTTTCATACAACAGAGTGCATATTATAAAAATAAACTCTTTAATGCTATCAGATGAATTTGATTACTTTGTATAAAGAGTTTCAGAATTACCTGTATTGATTTTTTTCATGTTTGAAAAAATAAAATCTTTATTGACATTGCCAGTGTAATGATTAAAGAAAGAAAAAAATTCAATAACCTTTAAAATATAATTAGATGATAATTTAGATGAGAATTTTTTAAAGTTAATCATAATCTCTATATCCTTACTTGTAATCCCATTAATTACGATATATTCAGACATTCTCTTTTTGGAGAAAACTGGTTCTCTGTTATTGGCGGATAAAGCAATAATTGATGTTCTGACACACCATGATAATTTCTTATTAGCTATTTTTGTATCCTTAATATCCTGGTAAGAGTTAATTATACTCATAGCTAACTCTCTTGCAGTGCAAATTTCATCAACATAATTATTTTTATATGTGAATTGAGAGAATAAATTATCAATTATATCATTTCCATATATGGTCACTGATTCCTTAACTAAGTGAAGTGCAAAGAGATCACCCGATTTCATTAAGTGAGATATATGTTTTTCTGGATATAAAAATAAATGAACATTATCAATCGCTTTTGGTATGACGGAGTCACCATCATAAACGCCGAGCAAATCGACATCTGAGTCTGGTTCGCTATCATGGCGAGCTTTACTACCAAAAATAACAAGTGCTTTCATATTAAAAAGGAGCTCAGCAAAACTAAGCTCCGTCCTTCGTTAATATACATTTACGCTAGATCTAACTGTCCCAGCATAACCGCCTAAATCTATCGCTATGTGCCAGTGACCACTGGATGGAACTCTCAATCTTGTGACTGATGACGTAACATGTCCACCATAATAGTTGGAAGCTCTACCGCTCCGATACTTTAAAAAATTATTGTTATCCATCAGCATTACATTAGCGGCATTCCCCGCTAGGTTTACTTCTACAACTTGCCCGCTCTTTAGTTGGCGTAAATCATAGTGTGTAAATTGCATAATAGTTGTATACTCCAACTGTAGGGGGTCAATGACCCCCTCTATTTCAATTTGAGTGCACCAAGCTCGGCGAAAAGTGTAGTGTACTCAGACAGATAAGGCAGCACTGAAATTTTCAGTGCTGCCTTATTTTTCTTTCCGAACTCCCTTCCACGGAGTCCCATCCGATTTTACATCCATAAAAAGTCCGGTTTTCGCGTCTCGCTTAACCCATGTCTGAGTTACTGGGTTAAAGGTTTGAGAGCGTTGTCGAACCATACCGATACGACTGTTATCTTTTGGGGGATTAGTAGCCATAGGGCCTCCATTTAGTGTTAAGTACAGGAACCATCCGTGTACTTGAGTCAAACATAACCAATAAAATCTAACATGTCAACTTTCGCATAGCATTATGCTAAGCAATGGCTATCAAAATGGTAGTTATCATTTTGGTAGCGACTATGCGGTCTTCATGCTAGAATTTATAAACAATTAGTTTATGAAGTGAGGTTGGTATGGATAAAGTTAAATTCCCTTTTATTCTTGGGGAAAGTCAAGAGCGTGCCGTAAGAATGGCATTTATTGATTTTAAGATTTTTTTTACTGGATCTCTTTCGCGAAAGGATATTATTGATGAATTTAAGGTTTCTGAAATAACAGCAACTAGAATAATATCTGATTATAAAGATACCATGCCTGAAAATATGACTTATGATAATAAGTCAAAACTCTTTATTTTAA
>OBXF01000366.1_pt1 | contig 43646 bp, 41 predicted proteins | sample 1495371 | NCBI WGS metagenome assembly OBXF01 (sample SAMEA2580143, study PRJEB22360) | human gut metagenome | biome: human gut; feature: human-associated habitat; material: faeces | place: Denmark | collected 2008/2010 | reverse complement strand
TTGAAATTTGGTGGCCCCTGCTGGACTTGAACCAGCGACCAAGCGATTATGAGTCATAAAATTGGCATGTTTCTAATCGTTCGCCATTGACGCGTGTTGTATTTTTAATTGTCTATAATCAATCAGTTATGAAGTTATTTTTGTTTCTGATTGGTTCTCTTATTTCCCCATTGTACTATCCTTACCTGACCCGTTACCTGACCCGAAATGGGTATCGGGTCAGGTAACGCTTATTCTCAGAAAGGTAAACTCATGGCCGCTAATCTTACCGAGACTGCTATACGTGGATTGAAGACAAAAAGCACGGCGTACTACGTGTGGAGCAACAGTGCTCAACGTGGTACTGGCAGGCTTGGCGTTAAGGTTCAGCCTTCAGGCAGCAAAGTTTTTTATTTCCGTTACTACGTTGAGAAAGGGAAGAAAGAGAAGTTCATCCAGTTGGGCATCTGGCCTGAGATGAAACTGGTGACGGCCAATGAGCTGGCGAAAAAGTATGGTGCCTGGCTTATTGAAGGAAAAAAACCTCAGCAAGAGCTTGAGCAACAGCACCTGGCCGAACAGCACATCATGCAACTGCATCGTTCTCAGGGATCGTTTGAAGAACTGGTGCATGGTTACGTCAATAAGATGAAGCTCGACAATAAGCGGACGTGGGCTGATGTATTGAAGCGCATGGAAAGAGAGTGCTACTCGGTTATTCCTCGTGATACCAAAGCGAAGGACGTGACGCCTCTGCAGATCAAAACCATTCTCTCAGGCATTATCCAGCGTGATGCGGTGGTCCATGCGAACCGAATTCGTTCCTACCTGATGGCGGCATTTAACTACGGTCTGAAGGCTGATAACGATCCGATGAATACCAGCGTGGGTATTACGTTCGGCCTTGAAGTTAACCCGGTATCGGCCATACCGAAGCAGTCTTCGGCGGAAAAAGTGGGTGATACATGGCTAACGCTGGAAGAGCTGCGTGTTGTCATGGAGCAATTCGCAGAGGCAACCAACGTTGGGCCGCTGATGCAGCATTTAATCCGCTTCTGCGTTTATGCTGGTGGGCAACGTCCGTTCGAAATGATTGCCAGCCAGTGGAGCGCGATTGACTGGCAGCAAAAGACTTTACTGGTCATTGCCGATGTATCGAAAAACAAACGTGAACATCTGATCCCGATGACTGAGTCGGCATTACAGGAATTAGCCTCAGTTAAAGAGCTGACTAAGGAAAGTAACAGTCCCTATATTTTTCCGCTATCAACGAACGGTGAGCGCCCAGTGCGCACCGATAGTTTGGCGCGTTCCATCATGTATTTCCGGGCCTTTAATCCTGAGTTTAAAGTTTTCACGGCGCGAGATTTACGTCGGACCTGTAAGACTCTGATGGGGGAGGCGGGGATCAGCAAAGAGATCCGTGACCGTATTCAGAATCACGCTTTGAACGACGTTAGCTCGAAACACTATGACCGTTATGATTATGTGACTGAAAAGCGCAGAGCCCTTGAGGTCTGGGAAGACCGGGTTAACAACTATCAACGGCAGCAGGAAAACAACGTTGTGAACTTGTTTGGACGGAGGTAAGGGCTTGTCAAAATATGAGCTTAATTCAGCAGAAGAGCGGTATCAGCCTGGCTCTGGGGACTTGGTGCTGGCTAATAAGCTGGGAATCATTGATGAACAGGAAATGGATACGCTGGAGTCTGGCTTGCTGCTGATGCTGTATGAGCAGCTATTTATTGAGAGCCAGCCGCCTGAGGCGCTGGCTTTTGAGCACATTAGTAGGTGGCATCGCCAATGGCTGGGGAATGTGTACGACTGGGCAGGGAGGCTACGTAACGCGAACCTGACTAAGGACGGCTTTCAGTTTGCTGCTGCCGACAGGATTCCACTTCTTCTTGATGGTTTCGAGAAGCAGTTTCTCGCTCGGTCTGGCGAGCTTAAATCTCTGGCTCGTTCGGAGCTGGTCACTTATCTGGCTGAATGCCATGTGGAATTTATTTTAATCCATCCATTCAGAGAAGGTAACGGGCGTCTGTCGCGACTGCTTTGCGATGTGCTGTCTGTTCTGGCAGGAAAGGGCTTGCTTGATTACAGCCTGTGGGATGAGCACAAGGCGTTTTACTTCAAGGCAATACAGGCGGGCGTATCAGGTAACTACAGCCCCATGATACAACTGGTGATCGACATCTTGCCAGATTAACGGGCGAGGCCCACGGCTTTCGCCTGTGCCTGATTTTGTTTGAGTTGCTGCTCAATTTTTTGCACAGAAGCACCCGTTTCGATTGCAGTTGAGCTGGCAACGGAACGGTAGATTTGAGTTTTAGTGATCTGACTATGTGCTGTTTTTTTTGTCATCGTTAAAGCCTCGTTGTTTCAGTCCTGATTTTAGTGCGGATAAGGGGGGGCTAGCAAGACTATTATCTGCTCACCAAATGCATAATTCAGCCGTTGGTTATCTGAGGCGGTCGGAGAGGTGAATTCGGAGCTGTACAAATTTTTGACCAAGATCACATTCTCTTCATTATCATAAGTGATGTTAAAGGTGATTTAATTTATTATTCAATAAGTTAATGTATTCTTAATGGTGGGTTTGATGAACTCTAGTTTTGTTTCTTTATCAAAAATTTCAGATGAGGCAGTTGTCGAGAAAATTCTTGATGAATGGTTCGCTAAGAAGCTAGATTTGTTTTTGTATTTTGGCGGGAATGGTAAAAAATGTCGGTTATCAAGATGCATTTCACCATCCCTACATATAGTGGGCGAGAAAGTTATTAGCTCTGGGGAAGAGTTTTATATATCAGCAGAAAGTCCAGCACATTCAATCTTGAAGTTTATCCCCGATTTACCATTGAGTCCTCACTTAACAATGAGAGCAGATTTTAAAATTTCGAGGTCTATTCGTGGTGAGTATTTTAATTATGAATATGCTGGGACAGCATTGGGGTTTTGGAAAGTTGTCCCTACTCAGTTATCTAGGTTTAATAATGGGAAATATATCCTTATGGATAAAACTTCATTCGATTTTCAAGGAAGTGCTTCAGGTGCGGTGTTCGTTTATAGCGTGTATGATGAAGATTATTTGATTTTTAATGAGTCTGCTTTTACTACCAATAATGACTTGTATATTGAGGAGCGCGAGCTTAACTCTTTTGCTCCGGCTGTAAATTATAGGCATCTGCATATGCTCCATACCAATGAAGAACCATCGCAAAGCAGACATGCAACAGAGAAATACAACATTGCACTCTATTTGATCATGCAAAAGGTCGTTGTAGTAAGTGACGGTATTCCTATTATCAGTAAGCTTAAACCAGAATACGATGCTATGTGGGATGCGAATGTTTCAGAAAGCACACTTTGCGAATGGTTTGTAAAACCAGAGCAATTTACAGATAAAAGGCAAAGATATACTGTAGAAAAAAAGAAGGGCATGTATTTATTCCTTTCAATTTTCTGTAAGAAAAATAAAATCAAAAATTCCAAGGAAAAGGCGTCTGTTATCGCTGCCGAACTCAATAAATTGGTTGTTCTGGGGTCTTTCAATTTCGACGTTGAGTTTACAGCAAATGATGTCAAACCTTGGCTGAAAAACCCCCTTAGCTAACGTCTTACTAAGCGCTTATCCAAAAATGCATCACTTCACAAATCGTCCACTCTGAAACATGATTGTCTCCACCGAAACAACAGGAGGCAATCATGAACAAACATTTTACTCAACCTACAGCTGAACAACGCTTGCAGGCTCTGCAAAACTATGGCGAACCATTAGATCGTTTAGTAAGGGAGCAAGAGCGCCAATATATCACATCAATTTCCCGGTCAACTGCTTGGAAGCTTGAACAAACAGGCAAGTTTCCCCGACGTAAGTCCATTGGTCTGAAATCTTGTGGTTGGTTATTGAGTGATCTTCTTTATTGGATCAATGAACGTTAAGGATCATTAAGTTTTTATAGAAAATCGGAGAGCAACCTGCACTTTTATTTTTTTCTAAAAACAGGGGAGTGACGACATGTATGTCTAAAGGAAAAAAAACTAAGCAAAATGAAGATCTCTGTTTGGAGTTTCAGACGCCACCTACTTTTGCACAACAATTGATAAGTTATATACATTATAAAACAGGTGCTGCGGCTGAGCTTATTTTAATAGTATTGCTTGGAGTCATGGCGTATGCCTGCCAAGATAAATTTGATGTTCAGCTTAGAAATGGGAAAACATTTACATCACTTTATCTTCTGTTTTTAGCAAGATCAGGTAGCAGGAAATCAACCGTCTTCAGGTTGTTGATGGAGGAAATCTATCGACTGGAAAAAGAACTGAAAGATGATTTCCTGTTAAAGGAGAAAGTTTATGAGCTGAAGTTAATATCTTGGGAAACTGAGTTAAAAGAACTTAAAAAACAATATAGCAAAGCTATTCGTCTGAAGACCGATGTGACTGAAGCGCTTGAAGCACTGGAGGAATGCCAAAGAAGAAAACCAGCAGTTCCAGCAAGAAAATATCTTACTAAAAACGATTCGACAAGTGAGGGTCTTAGAAAAGTATTAGCACTTGGGTCTCCGTCGTTGATGCTCGGTTCTGATGAGGCCGGAGGATTATTCGACGGTAATCTTTTCCGCAATACACCAGTACTCAACTCTCTTTGGGGAGAAGGAAGAATTTCAGACAGCAGAGCATCTCGCGACAGTTATGATGTTGATGATGCCCGACTTGGTATACTACTTTTACTGCAACCTGAATTATTCAACGATTTTCTGGGTAAAAGGGGACAAAATGCAAGAGCTTCAGGATGGTTAGCTCGTTTATTGATGATTGACTTGGAGCTGATCCCTGAATTATGTGAAGTCCCTGATGTTTGTTCGTGGTCTGACAAACCAGTACTTGAGGAGTTTTTCTCTACTCTCACGAGGCATTTGCGAGATGGGATGAAGCGCAGAGAGAAAAATGAAGAACGTATCTGTGTTACTTTTTCTTCAGAGGCACAAGTCACCTGGGATTCACATAGTGAAATAGTGCAGGAAGAAATAAAAAAAGGAGGGGAGCTACAGCATCATGATGATTTTGGTGCCCGATTTATGGAGCACGCATCAAGAATCGCAGCAGTAATGCAAATGTTTATTACACCCGATTCACCAATTATTACCAAGGAGACGTTGATATCAGCACTTAAAATAACTGAATGGTGTCTTAGTCATTTAATAGAAAAAATAGATGCTACTAGAAAACCCAGCGATGCTGAACAATTACTAATATTTCTTGAAGAGGAGGTTGAGAGTCAAGAGTCCTATGATATCAAGAAGAATTACATTATTAAGTATGGTCCTTATTCAACTCGAAAATCAAATCGACTGATGCCTGCTTTAGCAAAGCTTGAAGCAGAAGATAAAGTCCAATTATTCAAAGAGGGTCGTGTTAATTACGTAAAAGTCATTAGTTCAACAGTGAGTCCTCTGGATATTGCTGAAGGGGGAGGTATTCCATTAATTTATTCAGGGTCGATTGCGATGAGTAAATTACGTAGGCCTGAATAACTTCAGAGTTATTTTGTTGGTTATTATAGAATTAAATTAAGTCCTCTCGCCAGTAACGCTGCGGTCTCAGTCATAGTGTTACTGGTGAGTTTTCAATTTTCTCTGTCTGGTATATGTAATATATCTCTATTAGTAATGTATCTCTATTAACAATAGCGACTGTATATCCAGTATCACATGGGTAGCGTGAGGGCTACCCATTACCTAATGATTAATATTTACAGAATGAAGGATTATTATGGAATCACAATATTCACTTACCAACGAAGAAATTGATTATTTGGCAGCAATAGCTTCCAAAAAGTATAAATCACCTATAGACAGATACATGCTCATCGCATTACTTAACATGGTCTATAACGCGCTGGAGCAGCATAAGCGTATACTGGGTATTCGTACTGACCCGAGGTTCGCTCTGTCTCATGTACCGGGAGAGCCTGATCTACCACTGTGCTTCCAGCGAGACGATACGCAGGCAATCACTCGCTTCTTCGATTCACTGAAAAGCCAGTTAAGGGCAGATCATAACCGGTCCAGGAGACCGGGTAATCCAATATTGCCATTTTATGGATGGTGTAGAGAACGTGACACAAGCGAGCATCCCCATTACCACCTGATGTTGTTGTTTAATGCAGATGTGTATGGGTACCTAGGCAATTACCAAGAACTCAATGCTAAAAATATGGCAACCCGAATACAGAAAGCCTGGTGTAGTGCTATAGGGCTTGCTCACGAAGATTACGCAACATTAGCTGAATTCCCACCAAATGCTGTTTACAGGTTTACCAGGATAGATGCCTTGGATCGTAACCCAGTCTACTGGGATTTCCTGATTCGGCTGGCATATCTGGCGAAGACTAGAACCAAGGATACCCACAGCAGCAACCGTAACTTTGGCACAAGCCAGTGCTCAAAATTAGGCGGATTAGCCTGTAAATAGCACTCTGGGTGAGGTATTTATCCTCACCCTGTCAATTAACATAATTGACACATTTCTCGGTAAAAAATTCGATATTATGTCTCAGTACCCTGCTACAACCTGCTACATGTAGCAGCTGTAGCAGCTTTCAGAGAGCGAACTGTCGATTTTGTGTTGTATGCCATGTATTCAAACCGCTCCACTTGAACGTCTGGATCGCATGATTGAATCAGCTATCTGCTCCACTGCCCCCAAGATCAATCGGCTGTACTCCCGAGACATTACGAATCTGGATCCGTCCGCAGGAGCCTGTTGATGGTGAGCAGGATGCTGCGACTAGCCAGCGAACGCCAGTGTCTGAAAGAACCAGAGCGCGAAGTTCGAGAGCTGCGCCGCAGCAATGATATTCAGCGTCAGACTTCAGCGTATTTTGCCCAGACGGAGCCAACGAGATGTGGCAGCCTGATCACTCAGGAAAATTACTCTCCAGGAAAACTAGGGCAGTTCAATCTAAAGCCGTGACCAGTTTTGCTTGACCACTTCATTATCCTTTGCCGGACGGTGCAAAGGGCTAAGCGCTTTTTCATTACGCCCGATCGAGATAGATTACAGAGGTGCTGAATCCCCTAACCATCACTTCGCTTGTTCAGCGGTGAAGTAATCCTTGAAACCCTTAAAGTCCAAGGATAGATGCTCACCAGTTGTCTCAATTGCGAACTCCTGCTCAATCGGCGTGGCTAATTCACCGCCTAAAACACGCAAGCAAATGCGAATGCATCCCGGACCTTCCGGCAAAACTGCAATTAACTCCGAACTAGCCTGCTCTCCAGGCAATAGAGATCCTAAGCGAATGTGGCATTCCGGAATCTGGGCACCTTCGAATATTTCCAACTTGTTATCCCTGTTGAATAATGGACCGCCTTTAAAGGCCCCGCTGTTGAGTATATTCCTGGTAGGCTTTGGCATTTCAGGCAAATCACTTTCTGCGATTACGTGCACATGGGAATCTGTTTTCTCAATGGTTAGTTCAACTTTGGCGTTGGACAACTGCACGCTAGACCGATTGAGAAGCACTAGTCTCAGCACAATAAGCGCTTTATTTATTCGCGTGTATTCTGCGTACTCGCGTAAGAAATCTCTGTTGTCTCTGTAAATGCTTGAAACACCGGGTATGTCAAAAGGCCCTAGTGGTTTTGAGGGCCTTTCAAAGTCTGGAAATTCCTCAGTGAAATGAAGGTAAGTGTGGGTAAAGTTGAGGGGAAGAGTGTCATTATCAGGTGTCCGCAGGGATAGCTCAATTTTCATCTCCGCACGACCATTGTCTTCATGCCCCATCGCTATGGTTTCGACAGGTTCGGCTTCATCAGTGCTGCTTCCTCTTCGGACATAAACAACATTGCTTTTGAGTTTTCCGTAAGCACTCGTGAGATAAAACGGGCGCTTCTGTTTGGGGATTGAAATGATGCCGATGGTCTTGCCTTCATACAGGTATTCCTCATAGCTGAATGTAAGCTTCGGCTTCACCTTGCTGTTCACGAACTGCTGGATTCGAGAGTCATCAATACTGTCATGGATTCCAACTACCTCCGCAGGATTGGGACGCTGATCTTTAAACCCCAATAGGATATATCCGGTGCCATCGCGCCAGGAGTTAGCTATAGCGAGAATATCTTTAAGCAGTTCTGATTTATCGTTCTCAGAGCCATTGGTAAAGCGGTACTGGGCAGATTTGAAGTCAATATCAGTTCCCTCACTCTTATAACGCAACATATTTAATAAATTGTGCATTTTAGTTCTCATGCTTTGATTTTATGAACACATTATAAATAAATCGCCGTCTGAGTGTTAGGTATGCAGAACAGCGTTGACCTGCTCTATGTTGATCCACACAAACTGTTATTAGCAACTTCTGCAATTGGCACGGTGCGGACAAATGCAGGGCACAGGAGGTCGGCTTTGAGCGAGGAGCGGACGTCACATCCAGCAAAATAACGTAAAAAAACCGCCTCACGGCGGTTTAGTTGTCCAGCCAGTTCGCTTTGAGCGAGAAGAGTAAATAGGTTGAACGCATTAACCGAGGGTAATCAACGCCTTAAAAAAAGCTACCTTATCAGGTGGCATGGCCATCGAGAATCCGCGTCCGGAAGGTTATTCAGCAAAACACTTTTTAAGTGCTTTTACATGAACGCCGTGATGCTTTTCAGACTTTCTTCTATTGAGTATGATGTTTATGTAATCAAACCATAGGGATTGAACGATGAGCATACTCTCTCTGCGCGGAGTGCGTAGTTATTCCCACGATGAAGCGGTTCAGATTGATATCAGCAACTACGTAACACTGATTTATGGTCAGAATGGAGCAGGTAAATCGACGATATCCGGATTTTTTTACCAACAGAGTGGTAACGAATACGGACAGTGCAGCCTTCATCCTCCGCTCGATATGCGATATCTCGTATTCAACCATCAGTTTGTAGAAGATCTATTTAACGGCCAAGCTGTTCAACCCGGTATTTTTACGCTCAGCGAAGAAAATACCATCATTGCTGATGAAATCCATGTACTTGAAACATATGTCAATGATCAGCGTATTTTACAGCATGCTAATAGCGCCTCTCTTCAGGAAAATGATGCCATGCAGCGGAAAGTTCGCGGTAATTGTGCCGATCGAATTTTCAGCAGTTCTGCAGAGATACGTTCTTCTGCTGCTGGAGATCTTATGGTCGGTGCAAAGCGCACTGAAAGTCTGTACCAAAAAATCATGTCATCATCTGACACTGCCGTTACAAGCACGGTGGAACTGTGTGAAGAACTGAAGCGTCTGGAAGACAGCAAGGGTAATCTTATTGAGCCTGTCAGTGAGTTTAATTCGTTCATATTCACAGAAGAAGAGCTTTCCCTCCTAGCAGAACCACTGGTCCCTGCGGGTGATAGTGTTTTGGCTGCCGCCGTGAGGCGCCTCAACAACAGTGACTGGATTGCACGTGGAGCCGACTGGTTTGACGACGACATTTGTCCATTTTGCCAGTCCACTGTTGACGGGGAACATCTCCGAGAGGAAATTACCGCATTATTTGATCGCTCATGGGAAGCGGCAATGACTACACTGCGCCAGCTTGAGGAGCGGTACGCCGAGTGGAGAAGGTCCTTTGATCAGTTTCGTGAGACCCTGAAATACTGTCCTCTGGTAGGTGCTGATTCTCCAGTGCTCGCCCGGCTCTCTGAACTTGAGCAACTGGGCCATATAAATCAGAACGCAATCTCAAATAAGCTCGCAGAACCGTCGAAATGTATTCGTACACGTCGCACCCATGATGAATTGGAAAGCCTGCAGCAGTCGATTGCGGAACTGAACGTGAAGATCAGTAATAACAACCGACTCACTGAGAACTATGCGGCAGAGAAGACGTCCCTGACAGACCGTATTTTTGCTCATATACGCCACCTGTCCTCAGACGTTATAGAGGAGCAACGCATTGGACTAGAAGAGCTACAGGATGCTAGGCGAATTCTTGAAATAAAATCAGGAGAGCTCAGAGAAAATATCGCGACTGCTGAACAAAATATTGCGTCTAAATACTCCAGCACAGTCAACATAAACAGCACCGTACAGAACATTAATAACGCGTTAACTTCACTGGGTATAAATAGTTTCAATATCGTACCATGCGACGAGGGAGTTGAGTCTTACCGGCTCAGCAGAGCCGGAGAAAACACCGATAGCCCGGTGTTCCAGAGCCTTAGCGAAGGTGAAAAAACGCTGATTGCCTTCCTGTACTTTATAGAAACGTGTAAGGGTCGAAACAGCCGCACCCAGTCTGATAACCGACCAAGTCTAGTTGTAATAGACGACCCCATTTCCAGCCTCTCCCAGAATTACATTTTCGAAGTAGCCGCGCTAATTCAACACGAAATTATTAAACCCCGTCGCGCCGGTAAGGTGGTAATGCTTACGCACAGCTTGTTCTTTTTCCAGGAACTTCTTCTCTCCAGTGGGGGCCGACCGGCAGGAAAGAAGCCAGCAAATTGGCAACTCTATCGTATTGCAAAAGGACGGCACAGCAGCATCAATGCTATTTCAGAGAAAGAATTACTCAATGACTATCAGGCATTATGGTATGTGTTACGTAAGGCCAGCAACGACGCGTCTTCCGGTGTCATTATTCCAAATGTGATGCGCCAAATCCTTGAACATTACTTCAGTTTTTCGGGGAAAAATGAGCGTCTCTACAATGCTCTTGATTCTCTGGCAGCCGATAATCGCGATCCTCGTTTTAACGCCTTTTATCGCTTTATCAACCGCCATTCGCATGCAGACAGTCGCAATATTCGCCTTCAGGAAGAGGCATCAGCAGAGATGTATATCGAAATGTTTAAACGGGTGTTTGAAAGGACTGAGGACATCGAACACTACAATATGATGATGACTGAAAACTGAGGTGCTACCACCACCGGGGACATGACATTAACGATTAGGTAGGGAGCGCGTGTGCATGCACACATCCTCCCAACGGCCTAAACGAAAACGCTGATACTGACGTACCAGAACGGTTTTCTGTTTCATACCGGACTCCTTCTACGGCGCCGGTTTACCACCGGCCAGCCCCGTACACCTCGTACGAGCTTGACTAACGTGCAGGGATAAAAGGTGCCCGGAGTGGTAGCATCAAGATAGTAATTGTTATTACAGTAGCGTACAACCTTTTTGTACCTCTAAATAGCTGCGCCTAATACCGCTACACATGCCATTTATGGGCATCTGGCAGGTACGTAAGAACGAAGCATGACAAGCCTGATGTAGCGCTACATGGCAGAGAAAACGCCCCAATCCCCTGTCCCACAAGGGCTGACCAAAAGTGGAGCACTATTCCGCGCAGCTATTTAGGGTCATGGGAAGCTCAGGACATTTACGACTGACAAAATTGTGCCATGGATATACTGCAATTTCTGTCCAGTGCCATTAGTAACGAGGTATTTGTTCTGATAGTATGTAATACTTTTGTATAGGCTAAAAACAAACATAATATATGAGGAAAAAATATCATGTATCAAGATTACTCACATCAATCATTGCCATCTAAAAAATATAGAGAATTAATTGGCACCGCCGTTTGCGTTTTTAATTCCAATAACGGATTTATTATTGAAAATATCCTAAGGAAAGATAGTGATAAAAACTACGACTGGTATGAACTTACTGATAGAACATCTGGTCATCTTTTAAAACCTATTGAAGATACAATTTCTAAAGCTGCGGGAAATAGTATCGCGAAATTATTTTCAGAGCTTGTCGAAATCCGTAACAGAATCGTTCATAGTTTTAGAATTACGGCGCCAGAGGGTATGTCATCTGATAGCGACGACCAAATCTTAGCAACGAAACATTATAAAAGTGGAAAGCAAGAAATAATTACAGAAGAGTATATAATGAATTTTATACGCAAGAATGACGAACTTTCTTCTAAACTACATGACCTCAGAGGTTACTGAAACATTTGTAATCATCATTTCAAGGCTAGAGTAAAAAACCTTTGATGTCCTCCATCACTTTATTACCGCTCTACCTAGGCCTTCAGGTAATTCTGTCCAACACTTGCTGAGACGTCCGTACTGAGAGAGGAGCGGACGTCATTAAGTCCGCACGGAATTATTGAGAAAGTAGTAATTTAATTAGATTGTTATTGTTATTGTTATTGTTATTGTTATTGTTATGTTTAACTCACTACTGGAGAGTCTTTGTTGGTGACTTTAAGCAGCTTAACGTTGTATAAGTGGATGTCCAAGTCATCAAGTTCAATGTGCTTTAGGGCTAGCAAAAGTAGCGAAAGATAGAAGTATCCAAATAAAAAGTTCCACGTTGAAGCGGTAATGGTTTTTGAATTTGCAAAGATACTGTTTAAGCGTGATGCGACATTACCATGAATGTTATTATTCCTAGATGCGTACAACAAACCGAATATTAAAAACTCTAATTTATCAATATCATTCGTAAACGCCGCTTTCTTCGGAATGGGGTTTCCGGCGACATCGAACTGATCGAGTTCTGGATTGTTCACTAAAATTCGCTGAAGTTCTTTTCTCACTGCGCGAGTTATCATTCGTGATTTTCTCTCATCTTTAATACCAAAATCCACGCTGGTTTTATCTGTTGATTCAGAAATGGTACAAATGCTTGAGTATTTCTTTCCGTAATTCCAATATAGATGATTGTGGATCGTTTTAAATCTTTTTTCGAAAGTTTGATAAGAAGATGATATATGTATTTTTCTAATAATTGGCAGAGTGTATTCACTGTTTTTTATTGAAATAGCCATGCCTTTTAAAATATAAGACCCTAAGAAATTTAAGTTCTTATCTGGCAAGCGCTTTACGAATTCCATCATAATTTCATTAACTGTTTTGCTCTCATGTTCTTCTGGTTGTATTTCTTTGTTATCAACTTTTGAATTAAGAAAGCTGGAGATAAGTGCTAATGAATTATCAATACCCTTAGTATCTGTAAGCCTATCACTGCTAGCTTTTTGTTTGAGTAATAAATCGTTGTAGCTGTTGTTGATGGCTGTCCAAAGATATGAAAATGCCATATCAGGTCGGCGAGGCAAGCATGAGTACGAATCTATAAGTGTGGTGGCAGCAATATAAGGGATATTTTGGGGAGATGCAGCCCAAGATGCGGGATGAAGAAACTTAAAACTTTTAAACCATTGTAGAGAATTATCTTCAGATGATGGTAATGATTTTTGATGTTCATCCAAATTGTAGTTTGTTACAAGTTTATATAAATTTACAAGGCGTTCTTCTTCAGTCATGATTTTTCCTGATAATACATTTTTTATCCTAATGTAAAAGTACTACGTTTTTTTATCCGCATCAAGCTTTAGCCCAACCCGAACCCTGCACAAAATATTCTATATAACATTGCAAAAACTGAGTACATGGCTGGACTATGATAATGATTGTTTGTAAAAAATAATTCCAACAATGGCATGCGAATGTCCGCTTCACGCCCTGAGACATTCGACAAGCTTTTTTATGGCTTCAGTAAGGGCGACTTTCGCGCTTCCAGTGCCAGCAAATACTTCGCTTCATCGTACTGGGTCTTGGTCTTCCAGCAGCGGTAAATGATCCTTATCCATTTGAAGGCCAGAGCCCGGATTGCAGACTGGTGAGATTTTCCTTTTTCTCGCAGTCCCCGATAATAAAGTCTGGCCCAGTATGATGAGTTAACCGTCTTGGCAGCCCATTCAACAAAGGTTTGCCGGACGAACTTGGCACACTGCCATCGCCAGTGAACCCAGGATTTCTGGCCACTTCGTTCTGTCACCGGTGCAATACCTGCGTAGTTTTGAATTTCTTCAGCGCTGTTAAACCGGTCACGGTTATCACCAAGTGCAGCAAGCATTCGTGGTCCCAAACACGGCCCCATGCCCGGAAGTGATTTGAACAGCCCCGAATCTGGCAATGTGTCAAACAGCGTTTCGATTCGTTCGTCATAGGTTTTGATGATTTCACTCACGACTTTAATTTGTGTCGCCAGTGCTGTTGCCATCAAAGCATTAGCCTCTATAACACTCGGGTCTGTCGTCAACGGAATGGCGTTATCAATACTCACAACACGCTGCTCGGTAAGGGCCATTGCGCGGCCACCTTTGGCATTGAGAAAGTTGCGGATCGTGTCTCGCCTGGCTCGTTTTAGTTGTTGCAGACTGGGCCATCGCATAATCAGTTCACACAATAGCAAGCTACCCCGATGTGAGAACCACTCCAGGGGCTGAGGATAATACTGTTTGAGTGTGTTGATTAGCCGGTTCACAAAACGGCGCTTATCTTCAACCAACTGACGACGCTGCTCAACCAGTTGCTGGAGTAACCGGATATCGGCATTGTCGGGTTCAATGGCTTTTATCTTTTGGGGATAACGCAGCATTAACTCTAATGCCAGCTCGGCATCCTGCGGGTCATCTTTAGCACCGCTGGGCGAGAAGGCTTGCCGGTAACGAGCCAGAGACAAAGCGTGGACGGGGAAAACGGTGATAAATGGATATTTCTGAAGAGCATACACCACGGGACCTTTCTTCAGCTCAACGGCGATAGCGATCCTGCCTTTTACCTTCTGGTGTAACTCGGTAAGCCAGACATCGAGCGCTTCCGGCGTATGTTCAATCACATGGAATGTGCGTTCACCGTTTTTAAACTGAACACAGACATCGTGCTTTTTATCTGCCCAGTCCAGACCAACGTGCGCAGCAAATTGATTAGTCTCAGTCATCACCAACTCCTTTTTATCGGGGATTGGTATGCATTCCACGCTCTTCGAAAGAAATATAGCCAGCAGTTATCTGCATGCCCTGAGTATTCGTTAGCGAACGTGGAGCACCTACTGGCTCGAAAGAAAAGCGGCGATCATCGCATGATTCTCGCTCAATATTCGTAACCAGTAAGCGCATACCCTGAATCACTTCAAAGTGTAATTCTCAGGGTGCGAATGACTATATCTCGCTCAGAGCAGACAAGCACGTGACGCTGAAGGTCAGCTAAGAGCGAGGAGCAGACGTTATACAATCCGTACACACTAAGATCTTAAGAGGTGGATGGAACCACTAGTTTGGGTACACACAGCCAAATTTCTCATTTTATTTGGATCAGAAAATCCTTTTGACAAATACCACGTAACCCATGAAATGATAATATCGGCAACGTATTTTGCATGATGTAATATCCCTCAGCCGTCAGAAACATACGACGATGATGTCTGAAACCAGGCGTTCTCGTGAGAATGTGAGTACCGAATGTTGTGCTTTCTAATCTTTCAAAATTCAATGTAAACTACCAACTAATTGGTAGTTATTTTTTTCCTGAGGATTCACTGAATGGCTAAAACTGCACTTGCCCTGAAAGTATCTCTGGCTATGTTAGCTTTCGCGGCAAACTCTGTTCTTTGTCGTCTGGCACTCAAAGGGGGACATATTGATCCCTTTTTCTTCAGCAGCTTACGCTTGCTCAGCGGTGCGCTGGTCCTGCTGCCATTCCTGTTTCTTCACACCAAAAGCTCCCTGTCCGTATGGCGTCCATTAAGTGGGTTCTATCTGATGGTGTATGCGGTTCTCTTTTCAGTCGCCTACATCCATCTTGATTCGGGCGCCGGGGCGCTGTTACTTTTTGGTGCAGTACAGCTTGCGATGGTGATATACGGATTATTTAAGGGAGAGTCACTGTCAGTATTGCGAGCAAGCGGTCTTATGCTCGCATTAGCGGGCATTGCCATACTTTTGTTACCTGGAGCTAAAGCGCCCCCCATTTTTAGTGCGGTTCTGATGATCGTGGCCGGGTTATCCTGGGCTGCATATTCGATAACGGGGAGGAAGACACAAAACGCGGGTGCATCCACGGCGGCAAACTTTGTTATGGCCGTTCCAATGGCGATCATTCTTTCCGTGCTGTCTATAAAAGAGGGTAACTACGACACGGTGGGGATTGCTCTGTCATTGTTATCAGGAGCCGTCGCATCAGCCGGAGCTTACGTACTCTGGTATACGCTTTTACCGTCCCTCGGCTCGATTACGGCAAGCACAATCCAGCTCAGCGTCCCTTGCCTGACCATGCTGGGAGGGGTCGTGTTTCTCGGTGAATCGTTGACTTCCAGAATGGTATTTTCAGCCCTGGCCGTACTGGTTGGTATAGTGATGGTGACTCAGGAAAAGAAACCGACAGTCTGACCATCAACGGTTGGCGGAAGTAGCGGTCTGGCGGATATTGTGATTTTCCGATGCGATAGTCAGGCGCGGGGGATCCAGCGTCAGGTCTGCAAAAAAATGCCGCCCGGTGAGGGGCGGCTCATTTGAACGTGCTTTGATTAGCGTCTGACGGCCATGATGCCGGCATCGACGTCCCAGATAGCCCCGGTGACCCATGATGCTTTATCAGACAGCAAGAACAGCATGGTATTGGCTACATCTTCCGCTGTCCCGACGCGCCCCAACGGATGGAAGTCGTTCAGAGACTTCATCGCATCGGCGATGTCGGCTTTATCCATGAACCCTTCATAAATTGGCGTATGCACGATTCCCGGTGACACGGCATTCACACGAATCCCGGCACTGGCCAGCTCTATCGCCAGATTACGCGTCAGGGCATGCAGACCCGCTTTTGCCATGGAATAGGCAGAAGACGGTGAGTCACCCAGCGCAGCCTGTGCGCCAATCGACCCGACGTTGACAATAGATCCTTCCAGCTTCGCCGCCAGCATGTTCTTTACGACGTCCTGCGTTATGAAGAACGTGGCGCGGTTAAGCGAAAGATACATGTCGTAATCGGCAAAGCTGTGCTCGGTGAAATCTTTGGGAATGAAAATCCCGGCAGCATTGACCATCAGGCTGATATCGCGGTGGTTGGTGTTGATTTCCTGACGAATGGTTTCCATGCCCTCTTCGGTCATCAGGTTTGCAGCAATAACCGCAACCGGGCCCAGAGGGCTCAGCTCTTTTTGCACGGCTTCCGCTTTGTCTTTTTTATTGCCGGTCAGAACAACACTACCGCCTGCTTCGAGCACCATGCGCGCGACAGCCAGTCCCATGCCACTGGTGCCGCCGACGACGAGTAGTTTTTTACCTTTAAAAAATTCACTCATTTTCATACTCCTCTATTTACAGGTAAGAAGTTGACGGCACGGTCAGTGCCGACGGTTGACGGGCTAAATGCTGCAGCCTTCGGTTCCGCAGGTCTGACTCGCAGTGGCTGAAAACTCAGTTTGCTGCTCATCCCATACCTGACGCAGGGCGTTCAAAAAGTTATCTACGCTCTGAGCACCGCTGATAGCGTATTTTTCGTTCATCACAAAGACCGGGACACCGCTGACGCCGATGGAGCGTGCATGAGCTTCATCTCCGGCAACGGAAGCACGGAAATCGTCGTTTTCAAGAGCGGCTTCAGCGTCGATTTTTGCCATGCCCGCTTCAACGGCCAGTGCAACCAGTTCATTACGGTCGAAGAGAGAGCGACCCTCAGTGATACTGCCGCGGTAAAAGCGTTCTTCGACGGCATCCGCTATTCCAGCTTTACGCGCGGCAGTCAGAAGGGTGTGCGCATCTTCGGTATCACCAAACATCATGGTGTCGAAGTTGTAGGTGAGGCCTTCAGATTTACCGGCGGTCTCCACCTGATTCATCATCAGTTCTGCCGAATGCTGGCTACCCAGCTTTTTCACGATGGCCTCTCTGAAAGGCATTGTTGGGGTACCGCCAGCCAGACGGTAGCTGTGATGACGGATCACCACCTGATCGCGAAACTCAAAACTGTTCAGCCCCTGTTCAAATCGTTTTTTAGCAATCCAGCACCACGGGCAGACTAAATCTGACCAGATATCAATGGTGAGAGTAGGTTTAAGCGTTTTCATGATGACTCCTCAAAGATTGTGGGACAGACGCGTTAACTTCCCGAAGAACGGCGCCTGCACTGTATTTATTCAGCCTGCCAGACCGGATAATCGGTATAGCCTTTTTCCGGAGAACCACTGACGCCGTAGTACGTGGTACGGTCACTTTCTGCCAGCGGCCAGCCGTTTTGCATTCTTTCGACCAGATCAGGGTTGGCGATGTAAGGGACGCCAAACGCCACTAAATCCAGCTCATCGGCTTCAAGTGCCTGTTCGGCGATATCGCGAGTGAAACCACCTGCAGCGATAATGGTGCCTTTAAAAGAGTTGCGGAAACGGCGGCGGAATCCTTCCGGCAGCGGGGCTTTGGTGTACACCGGCTGATAGTAAAGGTGCACATAGGCAAGTTCGCGCTGACCGAGAGCGTCAGTGATGGCTTCCCAGGTTTCCTCTTCCCCCTCATACGGCGCGAGGTCATAAATACGGCCAAAGGGAGACAGGCGCACGGCAACGTGGCTGTTACCCACCGCGTCAGCCACGGCATCAATAGTTTCCAGCAGGAAGCGCTGACGGTTTTCCACGGAGCCGCCGTATTCATCGGTGCGGGTGTTTAATTCGCTGCTGAGGAACTGGTCAAAGATGAACCCGTTCGCCGCCATGATTTCCACGCCGTCAAAACCGGCTTCCATTGCCAGACGCGCGGAATGTACAAAGTCGGCGGTGATGCGTTTCACTTCATGGGTTTCCAGTGCGCGTGGCTGGCTTGGCACAACCGGGCCCGGCTCGCCGGATTCGGTCAGCGCAAAAACAGTGGTATTGACCGCCTGAACGGTGCCCGCTGAAACCGGTGCAATGTGGCCCGGCTGAAGAGTGGTGTGAGACATACGGCCGACGTGCCAGAGTTGGGCGAAAATACGGCCACCTTTGGCATGAACCGCTTTCGTCACCTTACGCCAGCCCTGAACGTGTGCGTCGTTGTAAATGCCCGGAGTATAGAGATAGCCACGGCCTTCTTCTGAAACAGGCATACCTTCGGTGATGAGCAGACCAGCGGAAGCACGCTGTGCATAATACAAAGCCACGACCTCGTCCGGTACGTCATTCATGGTGCGGGTGCGCGTCATCGGCGCCATGATCACACGATTTTTTAATGTCATGCCAGACAGGTTGTAGGGGGTGAACAGCTTACTCATCGTGTACCTCACAAAGACAAAAATGGTTTATCCCCACAGGGGAATGACAACGTCCGGCAGACTCACCGACTGAACATCGTTGGATTGCAGTTGCGTAAACATCTGATGGCTGGCACTATACCAACCATCTAGTAGGTAGGTCAACGAAAACCATTACGATATTTGTTTAACGCAACGGCCACCTGCGTAAACGCCCGCGAACTCATTGAGGTCATCAACATGCGTAACTTAACGTCTTATAACGAAGATAATTTCCGGCAGATAGAACAGTACGAGGGGATATCAGTCGTGCGTTTTTCTGCTCCGTGGTGTCCGCCCTGCCAGGCAAGCGAAGAGATGTTCAGTCTGTTTGTAGAACGGCTCGATGATGATATCCAGACAGGAAAGGTCAATGTCGATCAGGCGCCGGTATTGACGACCAAATATGAAATATGGGGTCTACCGTCGGTACTGATATTTCATGAAGGACAACTGGTAAAACGCATACCGGGTGTGAAATCGCCTGCGGTATATGCGCAGGCAATTGCGGACATTAAAAAAGGGCAATAATGCCCTTTTAAAGAGGAAATATTTAACGCTTAACCGCGAGCCTGGCTTACTGCATCCAGGGTACGTGCTGAATAAATGACAGCCGCGCCCGCATTAAGGTTGATCGCAACGCCCAGTGCTTCGGCGATTTCCGCATCCGTTGCGCCGGCTTTCACGGCAGCGTCAGCGTGGAAGGCAATACAGCCGTCACAGCGCGTGGTAACTGCGCACGCCAGTGCAATAAGTTCGCGAACTTTAGCACCCAGAAGATCTGTTTTGTTGCCTGCATTTCCCAGAGCAACCACGCCTTTCATGGTATCCGGGGTTAGCTTGCCGAGTTCACCCAGGCGTTGCATTAAATCTGTGCGGTAATTGTTCCAGTCTAACATTTTGTCAATCTCCGGATTAACGGGTATTAAGGAGCAGCTTTATGTATTTGAGGCTGCTACTAAAAACTTCTGGCCTCGCCGTAGCACGGGCCACGACGCTTGCACCTTCGCAAAGGTTAATGATCATCAAAGCCAGGTCAGAGGGTTCACCTTGTGGCGCAATCTCACCGGCAGCAATTCCACGTGAAACAACGCTCATCAGCCACTCAATCTGCATATCGAAATAGCGCGACGTCTGGTCAGTGATGTTGCTGGGCAGATTGGCTGTCTCAGCGGACAATGCACAGCACAGCGGTAACAGTGATGCGCGATGACTCTGTGCAAAAAGGTCAACATAAGCAGCGATTCTTTGCGCTGCGGTTTTTTCTGCGGCCTCAATCTGTTCAAACACGCGTTGAGTATCCGCCAATGCCTGAATCACCACTTCTTCGCCCAGAATATCTTTGGTCGGAAAGTGGTGATGAATGCTGGCCTTGGTAATACCGACGATTTTAGACAAATCAGCATAACTGAATGCCGAATAGCCTTTTTCGCGCATCAGATGTTCGGCCTCACTGAGCAGCCTTTCCCGCGTCATGGTTGTCATAATTGCTCCATATAATCTACTAGTTGGTAGATTATATTCCTGCATTTTTGGGGTAGCAAGGTGTATCACTGACTAACTATTGTTCTGTCCTGATGGTAACGGCCATCCTGTTTTTCGTGATGGCATCGTTACGTCTTTTACATCAGATCATTTATTCACACTAAGCGTGTAATCATTTCTACAGGGTTAGCCAGCGTGTCATGGATAGGTGAAGTATTTTTCATTTCGCTGACCAGCGCTTCTAACTCCTCGCGACTTGCAGTCTTGCTCGTCAGGTGAACATCAACGCGAATGGATTTAGCACCTTTACGCACAGTGCTGTTGAGACCGAGGAAGCCATTGAGGTCGATATCGAAATTCAGATCCAACTCAATGCCGTCAAGGTCGATGCCTTTTTCAGCGGCCATCATAGTCAGGGTGGCTGTATAACAACCCGCAAGCGCCTGCATAATGTATTCGGTCGGGCTCATCCCGGTATCGGTACCCAGTAAACCTGCAGGTTCATCCCCGATATTGGAGAATTTCCCCACACGGCTGTCATCAACAATACCGTTCTGAATAGTGGCGCCGGTTTCCGTGCGAACGGTTAACCCGCCGTTGGAACGGGCTTTCATCTGGAAAGTCAGATTACCCAGGCCAGGCTGAGTGCGTACGGCTTCACGGGTATTGTGGATCGCAAGTGCGGCTGCAGAAGGTTTAACGGTAATAGACATAATGGCTCCAGGGATTTCTTAAGGAAAGAGTGTAGTTATCGTTAGCGACAACCAATCAACTAGTAGGTAGGTTAACGGCGTAAACTAGACTTGTCCACTGTTTTATGAAAAAGAGTGCAGACAGCCACGACAAACACTTTATTGCACGTTGATTATGTTATTGAGCAGCCCTTAACCACAAATAGCTCAATATTGTTGTACATAAATAGAAAACTCAGAAAACCCAACCCTGTTTAAGGATAGCGTTGCATCGACCAATTGAACTCACAGCGAGATACGGACATAAAAGATTTGGCTTATGCTACTGACCTTACTGGCACTATTTTGACCCGATATGAGCGAAACTTGACCTTTAAGACATAGTAGGGTTGCCCGATTATCACTAAAATTTGTTATCGGGCCATGGTTACCGTGGCTCTTACCAAGTTAAATAGCGTTCGGGAGAACACAAAATGAAAATTACTCAGGTCCGTAATGCGACCCAAATCATCGAATATGCAGGTAAGAAGTTCCTTATCGATCCCATGCTTTCTGATAAAGATGCAGTGGAAGGTTTTCAGGGAACGGCTCGCTCAGAAATTCGTAATCCTATGGTGGAATTACCTCTGGATATAAGCTTACTGCTTGATGTGGATGCAATTATTATTACCCATACGCACTCGGACCACTGGGATCTGGCCGCAGCAGATATTGTGCCAAAGGATAAGTTGATTTACGTCCAGAATGAGAACGATGAAACACAGCTGTGTGCTCAGGGCTTTACTAATCTGGTTACTCTGACCGAAACCAGCCGCTTTGAAGATATTGAACTGATTAAGACAGCTTGCCAACACGGTTCAGATGAAGCCTATGCTAACCCGCAGATGGCCGAAATTCTTGGCGATGCCAGTGGTGTTGTGTTCCGTCATCCAGCAGAAAAAACTTTATATCTTGTTGGTGATTCGATCTGGGTGAAAGCCATTGAAGAAAACATGCGCAAATATACGCCGGGTGTGTTGATTATGAATACCGGTTGGGCTCATGTTCTGGGCTTTGGCGCAATCATCTTTGGTAAAGAGGATATTTTGAAGGCTCACTTTGTCTTGCCTGAAGCCCAAATAGTTGCCACCCACATGGAAGCTGTAAACCACTGTCTGGTCACACGACAGGAAGTTCTGGATTATGCATACGTTAACCATATTCAGAGCTATGTTTCAGCGCCTTCTGACGGCGAAGCTGTCACGTTCTGACACCAACCGATCCTCCGGGAGTAAATATCTGTGATCTCAGTTGCCATTCTTGTTACCCAGGGCTTCAGCACGTATCACGTATCAGTTCCGCTGATTCTTTTTGGTGATACCGTCACAGAACAACAGCTTTTTACCCGCCTGATATGTGCTGAAAAGCCAGGTCTCATCTGGTCTGAGGAAGGAACGGCAATACAGGCCGATCATGATCTGGAGGTGCTAACGCAGGTTGATATCGTCATTGTGCCCTTCTGGGGAGATGTGCGGAAACGACCATCCAGTCCTCTGCTTGACGGGCTGGTAAAAGCACGTGAAGCGGGAGTCCAGATAGTGGGATTGTGCCTGGGCACTTTCGTATTGGCTTATGCAGGGTTACTGGATGGGCATATGGCAGCAACTCACTGGGAATATGAGGATGATTTTCGGGAGCTGTTTCCATCCGTTCATTTAAATCTGAATGAACTCTATGTTGATGACAATGGACTGACTACATCCGCGGGATCGGCTGCAGCGATGGATTGCTGTCTGTATATTATTCGTCAACATTTTGGCAGCCTTGCGGCTAATAGCATTGCCCGCAGGATGGTCACGCCTCCCCACCGTGAAGGTGGTCAGGCACAGTATATTAATCATCCCGTCACGCAAAAGACCGCCGACTGTAGAATTAACATGGTGCTTGATTACCTGCTAAAGAGCCTTCTGGAGCCGCATGATATTAATTCTCTGGCCGAATACGCCTCAATGAGCCGCAGGACGCTGACGCGGCATTTCACGAAAGCGACCGGTATGTCCGTCATTGAGTGGATTACAGCAGCACGGTTGCATAAGAGTCAGGAGTTGCTGGAGAACATGGATCTTCCTGTAGAACAGGTCGCTGAGAAAGCGGGTTTTCAGTCTGCTGCAACGTTCAGGTTGCAGTTTCGGGAAAAATTCGGTGTCAGCCCCAGAGAATGGCGAAAAACATTCCGTAATGCATAACTAACACAAGAGCGCCAATTGCAGGGTGAAGATTCCAGTTCCCGCAATTACGACAATAATCTGTACCACCTAAGTCTGTCCGCTCTTGGCACAAAGTTGACGGGCAGCTATGAGCGAACAGCAGACGTTGACTGATGACTGCCCAGTGAATTCATTATTATTGAACATCCCCTCCCGGCAACGAACTCAATCTCAATCGTTCTCAGACAGCTAGCGCTAGTTGTTGATGACGCTCTATAAATTTCGCTTTGAGGGCGCTATAGCGATGAGCATCGTTCCTGCTGAGTAATGCAGCTGCGTGTTTTATCTCAGCATACTCTTCTGCAATGTCTTTGTTTCTTCGAAGATAATCACGGAAAGCAAGATGTCTCAATACCTGCATATCTCCGACTGCAAACGCATGGACTTGATGACTACGCTGATCACCACCTTTAATGAAATATCTGCGCCCCGCAATCCCATTCTCACCGCGAGCAACATACCCGGCTTGGGTCATTGCTGAATGGTACTTATCCAATTCATTGATGTCGGAAACTTCAAGTAGCATATCAATTACGGGCTTTGCTGAGAGACCAGGAACTGACGTGCTTCCAATATGATGGACATCTTTAGCCATCCCACCGAGCAATCTTTTTATCAGTAAACTTTCAGCTTCAAACATCTCAGGCCATCTATCATCGTATGGCACAACAATAATCTTCCGCATAAACACATTCTCTCTGTCCTAAGTGTGCAACTCAACCCTGAATCCTGGCATTGCCTGCAGCCGGCGTTCCCTGGTGAAAAAAAAGAGTCCACTGGCCCTCATCCGAACAAATCCAGCAAGAGGAACGTAATGAATGATGGCTGCCATCAGCGTAAAACGTCCGATAGTGAAGCAGAGCGTAACCGCAGCCCATCTCCGTAAGACGGAAATCGCTGCTGAGAATATACGGTGCAGCCTTTTCACTGAGCAGCGACGCAATGGTCTCTAACCGGTCGACCGTCACACCTGACCGGGTGATTTCACGGAATTCAGGATGAAGAATCAGTTCCAGCCACTCCCGATCATTGCGCCTGTCGCCGTGAAGGCTGCACTCAAGCAATCTGAGCTTCTCCAGAAGCATTCTGCTTATCCTCAAGTGATTAAGCCGGACGTTCAAATTTACCATAACAGTTCATGCGCTACTTCCGCTTCTGGCACGGAACGGCCTATCAGCATTGTAAAAATATTCAGATATATATCATTCAACTGAACATACCTTATTAAAGGCAGAACCTCACGCTTCTGCCTTTTTTGTTTTCATTTTAGAGGAGTAGTGATGAAAAAATCTGAAGGCTTGCAGTCGCTGCAGCGGTCGCTTTCTGGCCTGCCACAGTGGGCATCAGAACGTATTCTGAAGCAAATAAATCAGCTTACTCACTATGAGCCGGTGATTGGCATTATGGGAAAAACCGGAGCGGGAAAATCGTCGCTGTGCAATGCCTTGTTTGCCAGTGAGATTTCACCTGTCAGCGATGTGGCCGCCTGTACGCGCGAACCACTGCGCTTTAGCCTGCAGGTAGGCGAGCGTTGCATGACGCTGGTGGATTTACCGGGCGTCGGTGAAAACGGTACCCGCGATGCTGAATATGCTGCGCTTTATCGGCAACAGTTTCCCCGGCTGGACCTGGTGCTGTGGCTGATTAAGGCCGATGACCGGGCGCTGGCGGTGGATGAACATTTTTACCGCCACGTGATCGGTGAGTCTTACCGGCATAAGGTGCTGTTTGTTATAAGCCAGGCTGATAAAGTCGAGCCCACCAGTGGTGGCAATAAACTATCCACAGAGCAAAAGCAGAACATCAGCCGTAAAATCTGCCTGCTGCATGAACTGTTCCAGCCCGTGCATCCGGTGTGTACTGTATCAACACGCCTGCAATGGGGGCTTAGGGTGATGGCAGAACGGATGATTCGTTGTTTGCCTCGTGAGGCCAGCAGTCCGGTGGCGGTACAGCTTAGAGCTCCACTGCGTACCGATGCCGTTAATAAAAAAGCCCGTGACGATTTTGGTGAAACGGTAGGCTCGGTACTGGACACAGTAAGTTCCATGCCGCTGATACCGTCCCCGGTTCGGACCATCATTCAGACTGTACGCGATACGGTAGTATCTGTCGCCCGTGCCGTCTGGAGTTTCTTCTTCTGAGTTTTCTTCAACCCTTTGCTATTCCCTGAGCCCTGTCGCCTGTGCGACAGGGCTTTTCTTTATTTAATTTCAGTAAGGAATCTGCTTATGACCCGTCTGGCTTCGCGCTTTGGCGCTGCAAATGTTATCCGTCGTGACCGTCCGTTAACCCATGAAGAGCTGTATCGTACGGTGCCCAGTGTCTTCAGCGAAGACAAACATGCTTCACGTAGTGAGCGTTATACCTACATACCCACCATTACTCTGCTCGACAGCCTGCAACGTGAAGGCTTTCAGCCGTTCTTTGCCTGTCAGACCCGGGTTCGTGACCCGGAACGTCGCGAGCATACCAAGCACATGTTACGCCTGCGCCGTGAGGGCCAGATTACTGTCAAGCAGGTGCCAGAAATCATTCTGCTGAATTCACACGACGGCTCCAGTTCGTACCAGATGCTGCCGGGATTATTTCGTGAGGTTTGCCAGAATGGGCTGATTTGCGGTGAGACCTTTGGTGAGGTACGCGTTCCGCATAAAGGGGATGTGGTGAGTCAGGTGATTGAAGGGGCGTATGAAGTACTGGGGATTTTTGACCGGGTGGAGGAAAAGCGCGATGCCATGCAGTCGCTGATGCTTCCACCACAGGCCCGGCAGGCACTGGCGAAAGCGGCAATTACTTATCGGTTTGGTGAAGACCACCAGCCTGTGACCCCGGCACAAGTCCTGACACCACGGCGTTATGAAGATTACAGCGATGACCTGTGGACCACCTACCAGCGCATTCAGGAGAACCTGATTAAAGGCGGGCTAAGTGGTCGTAGTGCAAAAGGTGGACGAACCCATACTCGCGCTGTGCGTGGCATCGATGGCGATGTGAAACTTAACCGGGCCCTGTGGGTGATGGCAGAGACGCTGCTGACACAGATGTCCTGAAAACGGGCAACACACATAGAGTGAGTTGTTAGCGTTACGTTAAAAAGGGACACCACCTGTCCTCCTTGAATTTTATTACCTGCTGAAAAAACAGTCTACTCCCTCTGTAACCCCTGCCAGCGCTCATCTTCGCAAAACGAAAAAATAGTTTTTGCAGTGTCCATACCCTGTCCGCCCCCCTCTTTAAAGTAATCACATCCATTTTCAGCAGGTTAACCTACACGGAGAGTTTCACATGACACAGGCAGAGCGTCGCCATGACCGGCTGGCTGTCAGGCTGTCGTTGATTATCAGCCGCCTGGTGGCAGGCGAAACGCTGAGCGTGCGTAAGCTGGCTATCGAGTTTGGAGTATCGGTCAGAACCCTGCGGCGGGATTTTCGTGAGCGGCTGATTTATCTGGACCTGGAGTATCAGAACGGTTACTGCCACCTGCGCTCATCGAATGCTGGTGCTCAGGGTGAGCTGGACGTGCTCACCTTTGCCCACCGCACCGGTCTGGCGGGCATGTTTCCCGGTCTGGACCGTCGGCTGGTCAACATCCTGCTGACCAGTGATGACGCGCCGTGCCTGGCCGGAGATATTTTTAAGACAGGCAAACCTTCTGCACCCCTGTCTTTTTACCGTCTGGTAAAAGCCATCAATACCTGTCAGCGCGTGACCCTCCTGGCTGAGGGGCAGCGCTGTGAACGGCTGGCACCCTACCGTCTGATTGCACAGAAAGGAGACTGGTATCTGATAGCCGAATATAACGGACATCCTGCAGTTTTCACCCTGAGTGAAATCCATATAGTGCAGCCCACAACTGAGGTATTCAGGCGTAACGAACGCCTGTACCGGCTGGGGGAAGACACCCGTTTTGTCCGGGCTCTGCCGCATATCCGGTGCATCCAGCAATCGCTGGATGCACTTTCTTCTACATAACGTTTATTCACTGGCCTGCCTCCGCTTCTCGTGGAGGCAGGCTTTTTAATTTGCACACAATAATAAGGTAATACGATGAAGCGAAACCTGAACACCAGCTACCGGCTGGTATGGAACGACGTTCTGGGAGCATTTATTGTTGTCTCAGAGCGGGCGAAAGCAAAAGGAAAACGTAGCGGTGCTGTTCTGGCGCTGGCCGTTGCCGGACTGGTGACAAGCCCTGCGGTACTGGCCGATGATTCATCGGGAAATATCAGTACAGTAGCCGCCGGTGAGGTGGTGAATGGCGCGGTCATCAGCAATCACGACGCGCAGTTGGTCTTCGGCGAGGCTAACAGCGCCGTCATTAATACCGGCCTGGAATATGGCGATGATGACGAGTCGAATACCGGCGGTCAGTTTGTACAGTCAGGTGGTGTGGCAAAACAAATTACCGTTAACAATAACGGACTGCAGTCAGTACTGGATGGCGGCAGCGCCACAGACACAACCGTTAACAGCGGCGGCGGTCAGAGCATCCATGGTGAATCCTTTGACTCTATTCTTAATGGTGGTGAACAGTGGGTGCATGCTGGTGGACTGGCTTCCGGCACATTGATTAATCAGGGCGGATATCAGCTGGTGAAAGCCGGCGCACAGGCTTCCGGTACAGTGGTCAATACCGGTGCACAGGGCGGGCCGGATGCGGAGAACTCTGACGGGCAGTGGGTTGCCGGTACCGCAACTGATACCACCATTAATAACGATGGTCGGCAGATTATTGCGGTGGGCGGCATTGCGACCGGTGCGGTCATTAAAGCCGGTGGTGACCAGAGTGTGAATGGTCATGCACAACATACCCGACTGGACGGCGGCAATCAGTACGTGCATGCCGGTGCCACGGCATCGGATACGGTGATTAATGCCAACGGCTGGCAGGTGGTAAAAGACGGCGCGACAGCGGACCACACCACAGTAAATAACAGCGGTAAGCTACAGGTTAACGCCGGGGGCACCGCCACCGATGTCACCATGAATGCTGGTGGGGCACTGGTGACGAATACCAGCGCCACCGTGTCCGGGACCAATAGCCTGGGTAACTTCAGCGTGGATGCGGCGACCGCGAGTGCCACTAACGTGTTGCTGGAAAACGGCGGGCGTCTTGATGTACTGGGCAACGGCAGTGCCGATACCACTACGGTCAATCAGGGCGGTATTCTGGCCGTCTCCTCCGGCGGTAAGGCAGAGAACATCATCATGAATAGCGGCGGCGTGCTGATTGCCGATACTGGCGCAACGGTCAGTGGCACGAACGTTTCCGGCGTCTTCGGCATTGATGCGGCAACCGGCAAAGCCAGCAACCTGCGTCTCGATAATGGCAGCCAGTTTTCCGTCCTGGGCAACGGCAGTGCGGATAACGCCACCGTAGGGGCGGGCAGTACGCTGAATGTGGCGCAGGGCGGTACACTTACCGGCACCACCACCTTTAATGACGGCGCGTCGCTGACGGGGAATGCCACCAACAACGGACAACTGCATTTCAGCAACGGTAACGCGGCCATCAGTGGTTCGGTGAGCGGTGACGGTCAGTTACTCAAGGACGGGGACGGCACCCTGACGGTCAGCAACGGCACGCTGTCCCAGTCACAGGTGACCCTCAGTCAGGGAACGCTGGCGCTGAACAATGCCATTATCAACAGTGACATCATCGCACAGTCAGGCACCCAGGTGCGTCTGACCGGTAACTCAGTAATGAATGGGGCGATTGACCCGACTGATGTCTCACTCGACAGCGGTGCAAGCTGGAATATTCAGCGTGGTGCGGCGATTAAATCAGTGCTCGACAACCTGGATAACGCCGGAACCATCAGCTTTACGCCAGCCACAGGCAGTCACTTTGTCCCTGAAACGCTGACGGTGACGAATCTGACGGGCCGCAACGGCACAATTAACCTGTCCCTTCGCCTTGATGACCCTACCTTCCCGACCGATATGCTGGTGATTGACGGCGGAAGAGCAACCGGTAAAACCTGGCTGAACTTCACTAATGCTGGTGATGCCGGGCTCGGCCTTGCCACTACCGGCAACGGTATCAAAGTGGTGGATGCGATTAACGGAGCCACTACCGATGCGGGTGCTTTTGCACTGGGTCGTAAACTGCAGGCCGGGGCGTATAACTACACCCTGAACCACGGCAGTGCCGATGAGAACTGGTATCTTTCCAGCGAAGCGGGTTACCGTGCCGAAGTGGCACTGTACTCCTCTCTGTACGCTCAGAGCATGGATTACGACCGGGCGCTGGCCGGAACATACAGCCAGCGCAGCAGCGCAGTGACTGAACAGGGACTCTGGGGACGTATTCAGGGCGGGCATACCGGGCATGACGGTAACAGCGGCATTGCACAGGGCGACACGCCTGAAAGCAGCGGCAGCTACGGCTTTATTCAGCTCGGTGGTGACCTGCTGAAGCATGATACCGGCTCACTCTCCCTGACCAGTGGTCTGTATGGTGCTGCCGGTCAGTCGCTGGTGGATGTGAAAAACGATGACCGCTCTGCGGCAGGCTCCGTACGCGACACGGTGTACAGTCTCGGCGGTTACCTGACGGCGGTTCATGATTCCAGCGGGCTGTGGGCCGATGTGGTGGCACAGGGCTCCCGTCACAGCCTGAAAGCCAGCTCTGAAGACAACCGTTTCGACACCCGGGGTACCGGCTGGCTTGCCTCACTGGAAACCGGTCTGCCGTTTAACATCAGTCAGGGGCTGGTACTGGAGCCACAACTGCAGTACGTCTGGCAGGGCCTGTCTCTGGATAATGGTCATGATAGCGGCGGTTATGTGAACTTTGGCGACGGCAGTGCACAGCATGTCCGGGCGGGACTCCGTTTCGGCAGTTCGTCTGAAATGGACTTCGGTAAAGGGACCTCTACAGTCGCAGGCTTTGCTGACAGCATGAAGCATAGCGTCAGCGAGTTGCCGGTGAACTGGTGGGTACGTCCTTCCGTTATCCGTACCTTCAGCTCAGAGGGCGATATGAGCATGGGCACCGCGACAGCAGGCAGCAATGTCAGCTTCACGCCGTCTCAGGATGGCACCTCCGCCGACCTGCAGGTCGGTATTGAGGCGCGGGTCCGCCAGAACGTGACGCTGGGTGTACAGGGTGGCTATACCCGCAACGTCAGCGGTAACAGTGCTGATGGTTACAACGGCCAGGCAACGCTGAAAGTCGCTTTCTGATAACTCATCTGCCCCAGTGACGGGGCATCACCACACCAGGCCCCTGTTGTTCTCACAGCAGGGGCTTTTTGCATTCAATCCCCACACCGTTTCCTGTCTTCAGACTCATCCGCTTTATCCTGATTTTTATCAACTACGTCACGCCAGTCTATACGGGCTGGCTTTTTTATTACGGAGCAAAACCATGACCACACAAACTGATACTACCCACACACCGCTTGCTGATGCTCATAAGGTCAGTGCCATTACTGCCAGCCAGGTACCCAATGAACAGCGCCTGGATTTCTGGCCGCTGCACTTCGGGTGTATTCCTCAGTGGATTTTTATCGAGACCCGTATCTTTGGCTGGATGGACCGCTTCTGTGAAGACTACAGCGGCGGTATCTGGCAGTTTTACACCCTCACTAACGGTGGCGCATTTATGGCACCCGAAGCTGAGGATGATGAGAAATGGACGCTGCTCAACAACATGAACGGCAACAGTGCGGAGATGAGCGCTGAGGCGGCGGGCATTGCGGTCTGCCTGATTGAATACAGCCATCACGCCTGTCGCACAGAGTGCGATGCCATGACAGAGCATTACTACCGACTGAGGGATTACGCCCTTAGCCATCCCGAATCCCACGCCATTCTCGCCATCATCGATTAAGGAGTTTTGCTATGGAGAAACAACTGACCTTGTTTACGCCGGAACTACCGTTACCGGCACAGCGCACCATTAAGCGAGCCCTGAGTCTGCTTGACCACCATCTGCGTGAACCTGGGGTAGCGTTCACCTCCACACAGGCGGCTCGCGACTGGCTCATGCTGAAGATGGGAACCCTTGAGCGCGAGGAGTTTATCGTGTTGTATCTCAATAACCAGAACCAGCTGCTTGCCCACGAAACGCTCTTTACCGGCACCCTCAGTCACACAGAAGTTCATCCCCGCGAGGTGGTAAAACGCGCCCTGTATTTTAATGCGGCGGCAGTGATATTTGCCCATAACCATCCGTCCGGGGAAGTCGCCCCGAGCCAGGCAGACAAGTCTGTCACTCAGCGACTGGTACAGGCGCTGATGCTGCTGGAGATCCGGGTACCAGACCACCTGATTGTCGGTGGCAGGCAGATATTCTCCTTCGCGGAACATGGTCTTCTTTAACAGGAATAAAATTATGAATAACGACGCAACGCAAACTTGGGGTCTTAGACGAGATATCACTTCGTGTTTCGGAGCCCGACTGGTGCAGGAAGGTCATCGCCTGCATTTTCTGGCTGACCGGGCAGGATTCACCGGCTCATTCAGTGAGGTGCAGACTCTACAACTGGATGAAGCCTTCCCGCATTTTGTCGCACATCTGGAGTTGATGCTGCTCTCCTGTGAGCTGAATCCCCGGTACGCGCACTGCGTCACGCTCTACCGTAACGGGTTGACCTGTGAAGCCGATACGCTGGGCAGTTATGGGTATGTGTATATCGCAATTTATCCCACAAATCAGGTTAAAGACTGATCCTTAGCATCATCTCAGCTTTGTAAGCCATCCAATCTTCCGTTCCTTTATTTAAGAGACTCAACATATGCAAATCTCAACTGTACCGGCCACGGTGCCGGTTTCGTCACGCCTGTCGCCCATGCAGGTCTGGCAGCAATTGCTAACGTATCTGCTGGAGCAGCATTACGGTCTGACACTCAACGACACGCCATTCCATGAGAACGCGGCCATTCAGGAACATATCGAAGCGGGAATAACACTGGCTGATGCGGTGAATTTCCTGGTGGAACGTTATGAGCTGGTGCGTACTGACCGCAAAGGGTTTACATGGCAGGAGCAGACGTCATTCCTGACCGCTACCGATATTCTCAGAGCAAGGCGAGCTACCGGATTAATGAATACTTAAATTCTTCGAGCCTCATTCCTGATTTTTACCTCTGCACTTTCCTCTCTTTTTATTCATCGCATAATGCGCCTGCCACTTCCGGCAGGCGTGTTTGCTTTAATGGACGATTTACGATGCAAACAGAATCCGATGTATTAACGGAACACAATGAGCTTATCTGTTCGACCAGCATTGAACGTATTGTTACAGGCCGCAATGCTGCGCTGCTACAGATTGAATCCCTCATCCGGCAACTTGATGACATCTCGACACTGACCCGCAGTCTTGGTGGTGGGATGGCAAAAGACTGGGGCATGCGACAAGACTTTCGCTCGGGTTGCTGGTTAATGGAGAAAATGGCAACGGCCATGGACGTCATCACCCGCAATCTTGATCGCAGTATATGGCGAGACTTAATGAAAAAATCAGGAATGCTTAGCCTGATGGATGCCCAGGCCAGAGAGCAATGGGACAGAAATCTTGAAGGCGATAATATTCCAGCCATCAGCGAAGCCAATATACTCAGTACTTTTAAGCAGCTACATCTGAACAAAATGGATGTATTTGAGCGTGGCATTATCAACGTCTTCAAAGGCCTGTCTTGGGATTACAAGACCAATAGCCCTTATAGCTTCGGTAAAAAGATCATCGTCAACAATCTGGTGACGCATAACCGCTGGGGATTTAGTTTGAATTGGGGCTGGCGTAGGGATCAACTGGCGGATCTGGAGCGAATGCTATTCCTTCTGGATGGTAAACCGATACCCGACAATCGTGGCGATGTTACTACTCGATTGATGGAGCATATTCGGGACAACCCTTCGAAGGATGTTTACGAAGATGATTTCTTCAGTATCCGTTACTTTCAGAAGGGAACGGCGCACATCACTTTTAAGCGGTACGATCTGACAGAAAAGATGAATGATATCGTGGCGAAGCACTATCCGGGGATGCTGGCAGCGAGATGAAGAGGGCAGGGAGGCAATTCCTTACCTGACCCATTACCTGACCCGATTCGTATAAAACGAAAAAGGAGTCAGACGATTTCTCATCTAACTCCTTGTTTTATTTGGTGGCCCCTGCTGGACTTGAACCAGCGACCAAGCGATTATGAGTCGCCTGCTCTAACCACTGAGCTAAGGGGCCGTGGCGGTGGATTATAAAGTAACTCCGCGTTGCAATCCAGACATAAGCGTACGGATGCTGTTTTTATAAACAATGTATTTTCAGTCCGTTATACTTGTTCCTCTGATGTATTGTTCGGAGTAATTATGGTTAAGGACATACTGGCACCGGGGCTGCGGGTGGTATTTTGCGGCATCAATCCGGGGTTATCTTCCGCAGGTACAGGATTCCCCTTTGCACATCCCGCTAATCGCTTCTGGAAAGTCATTCATCAGGCAGGATTTACCGATCGCCAGCTTAAACCTGAAGAGGCACAGCATCTGCTGGATTTCCGCTGCGGCGTAACGAAATTTGTCGACAGGCCGACGGTACAAGCCAATGAAGTCAAGCTCCTGGAGATGCGCAACGGCGGTCGTCTGCTCGTTGAGAAAATAGAAGAGTATCAGCCGGCCGCGCTCGCTATCCTCGGGAAGCAGGCATTTGAGCAGGGGCTTAGCCAGCGTGGGGCGCAGTGGGGAAAACAGACGCTGACCATTGGCGCGACGCAAATATGGGTATTGCCGAATCCCAGCGGGTTAAGCCGGATCACGCTGGATAAACTGGTAGAGGCGTATCGGGAAGTGAATGTGGTGTTGAAGGCGCGCGGCCTGTAACTGCCGGAGCCTTAGGCTCCGGCGTCACTGTCAGAACTCGAAGCGTGCGCCCATGTTGTAGCGGCGTCCTTCCAGGATGGAAGACTGGTTATAGGACGTTTTGTAGATTGGGTTCACGTCGAACAGGTTATAAACCCCCGCCATCAATGTGATGCTCTTGTTGAGATGGTAGCGTGCCCCTAAATCGACCAGCGCATAGGCGTCGGTTGACGTTGATTTGCCGATGTCAGGCGTATTGCTGCGCCAGCTGGCTTTGCTCCACAGTTCAAGATCGTTAAGTGCATTCCATGTCAGAGACAGGTTGGCCATGCTCGTCGGGAACTCGTTCAGTGCCTCTCCCTTGTACTGACCGCTCTTTTGCTCGCTGTGGGTATAGGTGTAGTTCGCGTTCGCTTTCAGCGCGGTAGTGACCTGCCAGTCGCCGTTCAGCTCCAGGCCATAGATTTCCGCGTCGCTGACGTTGAAATACTGCGAGACTTCTTCCGCTTCATACCCGTTGTAAATGCACTTCTGCGTGGCCGTTGCGGTACAGATGGTGTAGTCGCTGATCTTGTCCTTGAATTTGGTGAAGAACACGGTTGCATCCAGTGCCAGTGTGTCCTGTTGCCAGTAGACGCCCAGCTCGGTGTTGACACTCTGCTCAGGTTTCAGGTCATCGTTACCGATCCCAATGAAGGAATACGGATACGAACCGTAGACGCTGGTGAAACCTTCATTGTTCTCACGCAGGTCCGGTTTTTTATAGCCCGCCGATACGCCGCCCTTCAGCGCCCAGCTTTCGTCAATCGTCCAGTTACCGTAGAGTTTTGGCGTGACGTGGTAGCCAAAGTAGCTGTCGTGATCGAGACGCGCCGAGGTGGTGAGGGTGAAGTCCGGAACCATCATCCAGGCATCCTCCGCGAAGATGGCCCAGCCGTCACGGGTGATCTTGCTGACCGGCGTTATGCCCGGCACTTCTTTGTTTTCGATGCCGAAAGTGTCGTCCAGCTCATTACGGGTGAAGTTGATCCCCAGCGTCAGCTTGTGGTCGCCCAGCGTAAAGGTGTTCGCGCTGTTGGCTTCATAGTTTTTCTGCTTAATGAACTGCGAACTCATGCCCGGCACACGATACTCGGTTTTAGCGTTCTCGTAGCTGATGAAGTTCTTCACTTCCAGCAGATCGTCGCCGTACCAGGCATGCTGCGCAAGTGAAGCGGCATCGCGGTCAAAGTCCCATTGCCAGGCTTTATCATTGTGTGATTTTACCTGATGCCCTTTGACGACGTTCAAATCCCACAGTTGGGTGTCGGTCGGCGACATGTTGATGGTGGCATCCAGATTGCCAGCCTGGTGCTTCACAAAGCGCTCATCGGAGATGCTGTCGTCATCACGGCGATCAAGATAATCCGCCGCTACGCTCACTCCGAGCTTGCTGGGGATAATTGGCCCCATCAGGAAGACATTGGTCTGGTTGGTGTTACCGTACTCGCTCTTCTCTTGCAGGAAGTAGTTATCTTCCAGCACACCTGTCCATTTATCGAGGTTGTAGCCTTTTTTGGTGATGACGTTGACCACGCCGCCGATGGAGTCAGAGCCATACAGTGAGGACATCGGTCCGCGAATCACCTCGATTCGCTCGATAGCAGCAAGCGGCGGTAAAAAGGCAGCCTCTGTCCCGATATGGTGTCCGTAAGGACGCGATTCGCGGGTGCCTTGTTTGATGCCGTTGACCATGTAGGAGGTATAGGTCGAGTCCATGCCGCGCATCTGCACATCGCCTGTGGCAAGGCTACCGTTGCCATTACCCACCAATACGCCGGGCATCTCGCGAAGGGCTTCGGTGACGTTCTGGTTAGAGCGGGTGTTCAGTTCTTTCTCGCCGACGACGGAGATGGTCGCCGGTGCCTCACGGCGTTCCTGTGCGAAACCGGTGGCGGTGACCACCAGTTGATCTTCATTATCTGGTGTGGTTTCTTCGGCGAAAACGGTCGCCGGGAGGCTGGCAAGGGCGAGCGAAATCGCCAGCGCGGTACGAGTCTGGTTAATCACAACGCATTCCTCAGAACTGGGTTAAATCGAGCTTGAGTACATAGTCAGCCTTGTTGGCTTTTTCATCCTGCTTCACGCTAACGAAGAGCGTTTTGCTGTCAGGAGAAAGCACCATGCTGTTTGGCATTGCCGCCGTTTTGATGGTGTGCTTCAGGCTGTAAGTGTTGGCATCGATAACGCTAATCTGACGGGCATTGCGATGGGTAACATACACTTCGTTGCGGGCAGGGTTATAGACCGCAGCGATAGAGTTTGGCGTGGGAACGCGGTGAACAATTTTACCGCTGCCCAGTTGGACTACCAGCACGTCGGCGGTGTTGGTATCGGCGATAAATCCGACGCCTTTGGCCGTGTTCAACGCGATATTCAGGAAGTAATGCTTCGGCTCGGAGGGGTCAACCTTCACACGCGACAGAACCTGCGACGTTTTGCCATCCAGGGTAACCAGTTCGCCTTTGCCAGTGACGGCGTAAACTTTATCGCCAGCTTCATCAACGGCGAAACCGACCGGATCCATCCCTTTGAGGGCGTGTAATAGTTTCTGGTTATGCGTGTCGACAACCCACAGCACACCTTTATTTTCACTGCCAATACCGGAGACATACAGACGGTGGTGCTTCTTGTCGAGCACCACTTCACGAACGTGGGCTTTATTTTCTTCGTCTGCAAGCTGAAGCATTTTCACTTCTTTATGGGTGCGGGTATCCAGCAGGGTCAGTGAGCCATCCAGCGCATTACCTAGCCAGAGAATGTGGTTAGGTTCATCCAGTGAGACCGCAAAAGGACGGCGTTCGGTGGCGATCCGCTCATCGACTTTTAATGATTCAGTTGAAAACAGGAACACTTCACCGGCGGTTTTATCTTTGTCGAAAGAGGGGGCAGAGGCTGCATAGATAGCCTGTTGTCCGGCGTCATAAGCCAGTTCGTAAACGCCATGACCAAGCGTCTGAGAGGCGAACTGATCCTCAGTAAAGTCTTTTGCCAGGGCTGAACCGGTATAAAGTGCCAGTGAAATCGCAAGCGCGCAGAGGGACTGATTTTTTAATGTTTTTAAATTCATGTCATTTTTCTTTACAGTTGTTTACGAAAAGAAAATGATAATGAAAATAAATATCATTTACAATTGCATGTATAGGCAATGCCCCCTACCAATTTTTGTACACTGCGGAAAATCCCAAAAAAAAAGCTCCCCGGAGGGAGCTTCTTAATAACAGAAACGATTAATCGTCGAGGAAGCTACGCAGTACTTCAGAGCGGCTCGGGTGGCGCAGTTTACGCAGCGCTTTCGCTTCGATCTGACGGATACGTTCGCGGGTAACGTCGAACTGTTTACCGACTTCTTCCAGCGTGTGGTCGGTGTTCATATCGATACCGAAACGCATACGCAGAACTTTCGCTTCACGGGCGGTCAGGCCAGCCAGAACGTCGTGCGTTGCGGCACGCAGGCTCTCGGTAGTCGCAGAGTCCAGCGGCAACTCGAGGGTGGTATCCTCGATGAAATCACCCAGATGCGAATCTTCATCGTCGCCGATCGGCGTTTCCATGGAGATAGGCTCTTTAGCGATCTTCAGCACTTTACGGATCTTGTCTTCTGGCATCAGCATGCGTTCAGCCAGTTCTTCCGGCGTTGGCTCGCGGCCCATCTCTTGCAGCATCTGACGGGAGATACGGTTGAGCTTGTTAATGGTCTCAATCATATGTACCGGGATACGGATGGTACGCGCCTGATCCGCGATCGAACGGGTGATCGCCTGACGGATCCACCAGGTTGCATAGGTGGAGAACTTGTAACCACGACGGTATTCAAACTTATCAACCGCTTTCATCAGACCGATGTTACCTTCCTGAATCAGATCCAGGAACTGCAGGCCACGGTTGGTGTATTTTTTAGCGATAGAGATAACCAGACGTAAGTTCGCTTCAACCATCTCTTTTTTCGCACGGCGGGCTTTCGCTTCACCGATGGACATGCGACGGTTGATATCTTTAACCTGCTCGATGGTCAGGCCGGTTTCTTCTTCAATCTGCTGCAGTTTCTGCAGGCCGCGGTGAACGTCATCTGCCACATCGTGCAGTTTTTCAGACCACGGTTTGTTCATCGCGATTGCCGCGTTGAACCAGGTTTCGCTGGTTTCGTTACCAGTGAACAGGGTGATGAAGTTTTTCTTCGGCATTTTGCACTGCTCAACGCAGAGCTTCATGATCAGACGTTCCTGAGTACGCACGCGGTCCATCATGACGCGCATGCTGTTTACCAGGTAGTCGAACTGCTTCGGCACCAGGCGGAACTGTTTGAACACTTCGGACAGCTTCTGAATTTCTTCCTGCGCGGCAGCATGGCTGCGGCCTTTCGCTTTGATGGTGTCGCGAGTGATTTCGTACTGAGTACGCAGTTCACCGAATTTTTCACGCGCTAACTCAGGGTCGATGCTGTTGTCGTCATCGCTGCTGTCGTCGTCGCCATCTTCTTCATCTTCGTCTTCATCGTCATCCATCTCTTCCTGAGAGAGTTCAGAACCGACGTGGGTCGCCGTGGGCGCCATGTCTTCTTCCGCGTTTGGATCGACAAAGCCAGTGATCAGATCGGAAAGACGTGCTTCTTCAGCTTCTACGCGATCGTACTGCTCAAGCAGGTAGGTGATAGCTTCCGGGTATTCGGCAACGGAGCATTGAACCTGGTTAATCCCGTCTTCGATGCGTTTAGCGATGTCGATTTCGCCTTCGCGGGTTAACAGTTCAACGGTACCCATTTCACGCATGTACATGCGGACCGGGTCAGTTGTACGACCGATTTCGGACTCAACGCTGGACAGAACCTGGGCAGCCGCTTCTTCCGCGTCTTCATCGGTGCTGTTGGAGGTTTCAGCAAGCAGCAGATCATCGGCATCAGGTGCTTCTTCCATCACCTGAATACCCATGTCATTGATCATTTGGATGATGTCTTCGATTTGATCTGAATCGACGATATCTTCCGGCAGATGGTCATTGACCTCGGCATAGGTCAGATAGCCTTGCTCCTTACCACGTTGGACAAGAAGCTTCAGCTGTGACTGCGGGTTTTGCTCCATAAGACGGTATCCACACTTAATTCGTTTGATTGGTGTTGGGCGGTAAAACCGCCAACGGCAAAACGAGGGCATACTTATATTTTGCCGCTGCCTCTCCGTGCGGCTGTCGGGGGCTTCCCGATCGATATTCGGCAGTTAAGCCGTTAAATACTTCATCTTTCACGTTGTCTCTGCGTTAGCTGCGTTCGTTACTCGGCTCATCCTGAGCCTCGCCCCTTACGGGGCCGCCGCAAGCAGCGTTCAAATCCGCTTCCGGCGGATTTGTCATCCTGGTCATGTACTTATGTACACTCCCAGGCGTTCGTTCACTTGCTGCCTTGATACAACGCGAATGATTTTGTCTTTGTTTTGTCTTTCTCTTATTTCTTGGCCAGTTCCTGGTTCAGCGTCCAGAGTTCCCGGCGTTCTTCGCTGCTTAAACCGTGTGTGCGCTCACGAGCTATCAACTCTTCCTGGCGCAGTTCAAGCATCGAATCAAACATATGGTTGAGTGAGTCGGTGAAGGTTTTTTCTGCGATATCTTTATCTGCTATATCGTCCCACATCGACAGTTTTTCAAGGGTCGCAGCATCATTTGTGCCACGATAGTGTTCTAAAAGTTGCCCGGTGGTCAGACCTGGCTGAGCCAGACAAGTGTTGACCAGTTCTCTGAATAAGCCAAGTCCAGGCAGCTTATTGCTATCCAGTGCCCCTAACGGTGGAACCAGCGGGGCGAGCTCCGGGTTCTGCACCAGCAACCCTATAAGTATACGCATGGTCGTACGTTTTAGCTGTGGAACAGGGCGGGAAGCCCCATTTTCTGCCAGTTTTGGCATTAAACGTTCAAGCTGGCTGTCATCCAGAATGCCGAGCTTGTTTCCCAACTCCTGTCGCAGGTAAATGCGCAACGTTTCGCCTGGTACTTGAGTAATCAGCGGTAATGCCAGCGTGCTGAGCTGTGCGCGTCCGTCTGGGGTACTCAAATCCACCTGCGGCAACAGGCTGTTAAATAAAAACGCAGAGAGCGGCAGCGCCTGCTCCATCCGCGCTTCAAAGGCCTCTTTCCCTTCTTTGCGCACTAGCGTATCGGGATCTTCGCCGTCAGGTAAAAACATAAAGCGTAGCTGGCGTCCGTCTGTCATATAGGGCAGTGCGGTTTCCAGCGCGCGCCATGCTGCGTCGCGTCCGGCACGGTCGCCGTCGTAACAGCAAATTACGTTGTTCGTCGCGCGGAACAACAGTTGGATGTGATCGGCGGTGGTTGACGTCCCAAGGGATGCCACGGCGTAGTTAATGCCGTATTGCGCCAGCGCCACCACATCCATATAGCCTTCTACCACTAACAGGCGCTGTGGATCGGCGTTATCCTGCTGGGCTTCATAAAGACCATACAGCTGGCGACCTTTATGGAAAATATCGGTTTCCGGGGAGTTCAGATACTTCGGCAGGGCATCGCCCAGCACGCGTCCACCAAAACCAATGACCCGACCACGTTTGTCGCGGATGGGGAACATCACCCGTTCGCGGAAGCGATCGTAACTGCGTCCCTGATCGTTGGTGACCAACATCCCCGCATCAACCAGCGATTTGCGATTTTCAGCATTGCCGCCAAACCGTTTCAGGACGTTGTCCCAGCCGGGGGGCGCAAAACCAATAGCAAAACGGGTGATAACGTCGCTACTTAATCCTCGCTTTTCCAGGTACTGGCGCGCAGGGGTAGCGGCGGGTTGCATCAAAGACTGTTGATAAAAAGTGTTCAGGCCATCCATCAATTGATAAAGGCTTTGCCGTTGATGGCGCTCTATCTGACTGGGGCCACTGCCTGCTTCATAGGGCACTTCAAGGTTGTGCATTGCGGCCAGTTCTTCGACGGTTTCCACAAACTCGAGCTTGTCGTAGTTCATGAGAAAGTCGACGGCGTTGCCATGCGCGCCACACCCAAAGCAGTGATAAAACTGTTTTTCACCGTTTACGGTGAAAGAGGGGGTTTTTTCGTTATGGAACGGACAGCACGCGTGATAATTTTTGCCCTGCTTTTTCAGCTTTACCCGCGCGTCGATGAGATCGACGATGTCGGTTCTTGCCAGCAGGTCATTGATAAAAACGCGAGGAATTCGTCCAGCCATAAGCCCCTGTTTTTTGATGACTCATATACACAAAATCATTCAGGATGCATCAAGGCGGCAAGGAAGCGAATCCTCAGGAGCGTACAGCAGTACGTGTCTGGGGTGAGCGACTGCAGCCAACACTGAGGCAGCTTGAATGATGACGTGTATAAACGAAAATAAGCCGCGCATTCCTTCCGGAAGCACGGCCTTACAACTACAACTCAGTCTGAATTGAGAGCTTTGGCTCTCAATAGATTAGTACAGACGAGTACGGCGTGCGTTTTCGCGAGCCAGTTTCTTCGCGTGACGTTTCACAGCAGAAGCTTTAGCGCGCTTACGTTCGGTAGTCGGTTTTTCATAGAACTCACGACGACGAACTTCCGCCAGAACACCTGCTTTTTCGCATGAACGCTTGAAGCGACGCAGTGCTACGTCGAACGGCTCGTTTTCACGTACTTTAATTACCGGCATGTAACTCTCACCTTTAATAAATTCGGTTTGCCGCTGGCATCAACGCCAGCTTATTTCAAAATGGTGCGGAATTTTACTGCAATTGCTGCTGCTTTGTAAAGCACCGACGCGATTTTGAAAGGGACTTTTATAAGGACAAGGAGTATACACGAGCGGAACTCCTGGGGCGAACAAAGTTTTACATCAACCCGCATTGGTCCTACACTGCGCGGTAATAGAGCGAGGTAAAACAAGTCATGCGTGTACTGGGTATTGAAACATCCTGCGATGAAACCGGCATCGCCATTTACGACGATGAAAAAGGTCTTTTAGCCAACCAATTGTATAGTCAGGTGAAATTACACGCTGACTACGGCGGCGTAGTGCCAGAACTGGCCTCGCGCGATCACGTACGTAAAACCGTACCGCTGATCCAGGCCGCGCTGAAAGAGGCGGGACTGACGGCAAAAGAGATTGATGCGGTGGCGTATACCGCAGGTCCTGGTCTGGTTGGCGCGCTGCTGGTTGGCGCAACCGTAGGACGTTCGCTGGCGTTCGCCTGGGGCGTACCGGCAATTCCTGTGCACCACATGGAAGGGCATCTGCTGGCGCCAATGCTGGAAGATAATCCCCCTGCGTTCCCGTTCGTCGCGCTGCTGGTTTCCGGCGGTCACACGCAGCTGATCAGCGTCACCGGTATCGGTCAGTATGAATTACTCGGCGAATCGATTGATGATGCTGCTGGCGAAGCGTTCGACAAAACCGCCAAGCTGCTGGGGCTGGATTATCCTGGCGGTCCAATGCTGTCAAAGCTGGCCTCGCAAGGCGTTGAAAAACGTTTTGTCTTCCCGCGCCCGATGACCGATCGTCCGGGGCTGGATTTCAGCTTCTCCGGGCTGAAAACCTTTGCCGCGAATACCATTCGTAATAACGAAAATGACGATCAGACGCGCGCAGATATTGCTCGTGCCTTTGAAGATGCGGTAGTTGATACGCTGATGATCAAGTGCAAACGCGCGCTGGATCAAACCGGTTTTAAACGTCTGGTGATGGCGGGGGGCGTGAGCGCTAACCGTACGCTACGCGCAAAACTGGCCGAGATGATGCAAAAACGTCGTGGCGAAGTATTTTACGCGCGTCCGGAATTTTGTACCGACAACGGGGCGATGATCGCCTACGCGGGCATGGTGCGTTTTAAAGCGGGCGCAACGGCGGATCTTGGCGTAACCGTGCGCCCACGCTGGCCGCTGGCGGAATTACCGGCGGCGTGATTTTTTGCCCGGTGGCGCAATGTTACCGGGCAAGACGCTACATCCGCAGCATTCCTTTCTCTTCCAGAAACGCGATAATTTTTTCCAGACCCTCTCCGGATTTTAAATTACTGAACGTCCACGGACGCTCCCCGCGCATACGCAGGGTATCGCGTTCCATCACCTCCAGCGAGGCGCCGACGTAAGGGGCCAGATCGGTTTTATTGATAACCAGAAAATCGGATTTAGTGATCCCAGGACCGCCTTTACGCGGGATCTTCTCGCCTTCGGCAACGTCGATCACATAGATCGTCAGATCCGCTAATTCCGGACTGAAGGTGGCGCTCAGGTTATCGCCACCGCTTTCCACAAAAATCAGATCCAGATTGCCGAATTTCTCGCTCAGCGCCTCTACGGCAGCCAGATTCATCGATGCATCTTCGCGGATAGCAGTATGCGGGCAACCGCCGGGTTCCACACCGACGATCATGAAACCCA
>OBXF01000365.1_pt1 | contig 43675 bp, 50 predicted proteins | sample 1495371 | NCBI WGS metagenome assembly OBXF01 (sample SAMEA2580143, study PRJEB22360) | human gut metagenome | biome: human gut; feature: human-associated habitat; material: faeces | place: Denmark | collected 2008/2010 | reverse complement strand
ATGATTACATAAAAAAAGCAATAAATTCCCCTTTTTTTGATGATTTCTATGGTAATCTTCTCGATAGAGAACTTTCTTTTATCTAGCTATTGCTGACCTCTATGTGTTAGTTAATTACTTCACAAATAAAAGGAAGTTCTTTATTTAATCGAATTGAAAGAGGTGTCTTTGTGAAAGCAGCTGTAGTATCAAAAGATAAGGTTGTAAAAATCGAGGAAAAAGAATTAAGAGCGCTTCGTCCGAATGAAGCATTATTGAAAATGGAGTGTTGCGGTGTCTGCCATACTGACTTGCATGTAAAAGATGGCGACTTTGGAGATGCATCTGGGATCGTACTCGGACACGAGGGAATCGGTAAAGTGGTTGCAATCGGTGATGATGTTACTTCTCTAGCAATCGGTGACCGTGCAAGTGTCGCTTGGTTGTATGAAAGCTGTGGATCATGCGAATACTGTGTGAACGGGAATGAATCATTATGCCGTTCGGTTAGAAATGCCGGCTATTCTGTAGATGGTGGTATGGCTGAAGAATGTATCGTTGTAGCTGACTATGCAGTGAAAGTTCCAGAGGACTTAGGTTCTGCTGAAGCCAGCAGCATTACTTGTGCAGGTGTAACAACATATAAAGCGGTAAAAGTTTCTGACATTAAACCAGGTCAATGGATCGCCATCTATGGTTTAGGGGGATTAGGAAACCTAGCCTTACAATATGCCAAAAATGTCTTTAATGCAAAAGTGATTGGAATCGATATCAACGACAAACAGTTGGACTTCGCAAAAGATCATGGCGCTGATCTTGTAATCAATCCTGCGAAAGAAGATGCGGCAAAAATCATTCAAGAAGCAACCGGCGGCGCACATGCAGCTGTAGTAACAGCTGTTTCAAAAGCAGCCTTCAATTCTGCTGTTGATGCTGTTCGTGCGGGCGGTACGATTGTAGCGGTCGGTCTCCCACCAGAAAGCATGGACTTGAACATTCCTCGACTTGTATTGGATGGGATTAAGATTGTCGGTTCCCTTGTTGGAACACGAACTGATTTAGCAGAAGCTTTCCAATTTGCAGCGGAAGGGAAAGTCGTTCCTAAAGTAGTCATGCGTCAGTTAGAAGAGATCAACGATATTTTTGATGAAATGCTTTCAGGAAAAATCAAAGGACGGATGGTCATTGATTTTCAAGAAAAATAAACGAAAATAGAGAAACCGACTATGGATTTTTGGCGAAGGAGAAAATTTCGTGTGTAATTTATTGATCATTGACAGCGAAGAGCGAAGAGCAGTTAGCGAGATGGTTCGTTTGATTGATCGTCATTTCCCAAATGTCATCTTGCTTCCAATGGTTGATTCGAAAAAAGCACTTCAGCGTACCTGTCTTGAGCAGATGGTTGACATTGCAGTGATCAATGCGGATGGCGAAGAGGACTGTTTTGAATTATACAAAGAGTTGCTTTCTTTTTATCCGAATGCAAAAGCAATTTTGTATTCTGCAGTAGAAAGTTTTGCTATCGCTCAAAAAGCGTTGCGTTACGACTTGATCGATTATTTGGTCGAACCGATCACCAATGATTTTGTTTATGCATTGGACCGAGGGATTCAATCCATCAATCAGATTTCCTTGCTACACGTCGAGAAAAACAATGAAGCTTCTCCTTCGCTTTCTTTAAGACATAAGATATTGCGCTATATTCATGAAAATTATAGAGAACATATAACGTTAGACACTTTAGCAGATCACCTGCATTTAAGTCGGTATCACACCAGCCGATTGATCAAGAATACATTAGGAATGACCTTTTCATTGTATTTGATGATTTATCGTATTGAAGTTGCCAAAAAAGAACTCTCAACAAGTGATCGATCAATCAGTGAAATTTCTGTTAGAGTAGGATTCAATGATCCAAATTATTTTAGTAAGAAATTTAAAAAAGCAACTTCTTATACGCCCAAAGAGTATCGAAAAATTTATCGTGGGAAAGTAACCGTGATCGACTCAAGACTTGAGCTTTGAGTATTAAATAAAGTAGTTTGGGCTGATTGTATTAGCGAAAACATGATTCTTTGCTAATGCTTATCAAGTTACTTTTTCATAGATGAGAAAAGTTAAAAGGCCTATGCGTGCAAGGCCTTTTTTACTTGAAAAAAATTTTTGGATCAGGTTATTCAGACTAGCAGCAGAGGACAAAGACTGATGTTTTTGTGAATGAACCGATAGGTGCTATAATGAGAACGGATTCAGCAGTGCAGCTTACCAAAGAAAGGGAGCAAGAAAATGGCGAACAAAATGGTGTTTATTAACTTGCCTGTCACTGATATCAAACGTGCAACATCTTTTTATGAAGCGTTGGGGTTTGTAAAAAATGAAGAGTTCTCAAACGAGACCAGCAGTGGAATGGTTTGGAGTGAATCGATTTGGTTAATGCTGTTAGAACATGCGTTTTACCAACAATTTCTAAATGGTAGAAGTATTGCAGATACAAAGAAGACGAGTGGCGCATTGATCGCGTTTAGTTTTGACACACCAGAAGAAGCAAAGAATTTTGCGAAAATTGCTGAAGAAAATGGTGGACAGTCGTTCCAAGTTGATATGGGGATTCCAGAGGACATGATGGTCGGCTATGAAATCGTTGATCCTGACGGCAATCAGATTGAGTCTGCTTGGATGAAAGGCTATTAGCAAAGTGCTCGTTTAAATAAAAAGGAAGAAAATGGTTCAGTAGGCAGTTCCCTCAAGAAGTTAGGCTTTTGTACTAACTTTTTGAGGGCTGCTTTTTCTTGACGGGATCCTCGAGTTTTGTAAGATTGGTCAGTACCCTTTGTCTAAATGTGAAAAAAGAGGTATGATACAAGAAAAAGGAGTGGAGACGAAGTGAAATATTCAACGAAATACAGTGACGCCATTCACATCCTCGCTTACATCCACCTCTTTAAAGGAACTGATCTATCAAGTGATCGGATCGCCCAGAGTGTTGAAACGAATCCTGCTTATGTTCGCCGGATTATGAGTGATCTGCGTATTGCAGGATTGATCGAAAGCCAAAGAGGAAAACCAAACCCTAAACTAACGAAGGAACCATATGAGATTTCTTTGTTGGACATCTATGCGAGTGTTGAAAAAGATCAGCATCTTTTACATGCGGACAAAAAGACCAATCCCAATTGCTTGATTGGGGGGAATATCCAAACGGTATTAGAGGAAACTTACGATGTGCTGCAAAAGAAAATTGAGCAGGAAATGAGCGCTATCTCGCTACAATCCATCATTGACGGCATTCAAATAGAAGCCAATCATTAAAAGAGTCACATGGAAGGCTGTAAAAAAAGAACTTTCACCTGCTAGGCAAATTCTTGACAGGGAAGAAAGTTTCTTTTATACTCTAGTTGTAACTTAATTATTAACAACTGATTTTGAAAAAAAACAAAAGTAGGAAGGATGATCATTATGAAAATCGGTATTATTGGCGCAACAGGGAATGCAGGTTCAGCAATTTATCAAGAAGCAGTACAGAGAGGACACGAAGTGACTGCTATCGTGAGAAATGAAGCGAAGGCCAAAGAACAACTTGGTGAGACGGTCAAAACACTTACAAAGGATGCTTTTTCTCTCACAGAAGAAGAGCTCAGTGACTTTGATGTGCTTGTTGACGCGTTTGCGACAAGTCCTGACAAAGCTTACTTGCATGTGGATCTGGCAGCAAAATTAGTGCACCTGTTTCGAGAAAAAAACACTCGTTTGTTCTTCATCTTAGGAGCCGGCAGTTTATTCAATGAAGCGGGGGAACGTAATCTCTCTGAGTTGAAAAAAGCACCAGGAAGCGAAAGTTGGATTGCGATTCCAGAAAATCAGCTAGACGAATATCTCTTTTTAGAATCAGTCAAAAATGTCCCTTGGGTGGGGATTTCTCCTGGAAATGTCTTTCAAGAAGGACCAGCTAAACCAGCGATTTTAGGGAAAGATCACTTACTATTCAACGAACAAAAGCAATCGGTGACATCTAGCGGTACGTTAGCTAAGGCAATTATCGATGAGATCGAAACAGTACAACATGAAAACACCCGCTTTACTGTGATTGATGCCTAGTAAGTTTTCAAAGACGACTGAGAAGGAAATGCCATGAGTAGCGTTGACTATTGGTACGAGTGGATGGATAGGCTATTTTAGGCAACAGTTCTTTTTTCACACTATTGTTTCCCATACTCAGTAATTTAGACAAGACAAATCCTCTGTCTTTGCTTATAATCAAGGACAGAGGTGAGAAAATGAATAAAAAAATCGAAGCGTATGAATTGATGCTTCTGCAATTAAAAGGATTACTAGAAGCAGAGAGTAATTGGATCGCTAATCTAGCAAACTCTTCTGCTTTATTAAATGAAACATTGGAAGATACGGTGTTTGCCGGCTACTATTTGTTTGAAGAAGGCGAACTGATCTTAGGCCCGTTCCAAGGAAGAGTATCTTGCACCAGAATCACTATGGGCAAAGGGGTTTGTGGAGAGTCAGCGGCAAAACAAACGACATTGATCGTCCCGAATGTCAAAGAACATGAGAACTATATCTCTTGTGACTCGGCAGCTATGTCTGAAATCGTTGTTCCTATGATAGCTGATGATCAATTGATTGGTGTTTTGGATATCGATAGTGGCAAAACGAACAGCTATGATGCGATCGATCAGAAATATCTTGAAGAATTTGCGGCGATCCTAGTAGCGAGTCGTAAATAAATCGTCATTTCTTAATAATTAGCAAAAAACAGTATAACGTTTACAAAGCAAGTGTTCATTGAATAATGGGCACTTTTTTCATTTTTGTTTTAAATAGACATGCATATCGCTTTATTTTATTAGAATTAGATGATAAGATGATAATACAATTAGAGAAACGAGTAGTAAGGAGCGCATTATGGAAGCAGAAACAATTGTATTAGGTAAAGCATATGAATGTAAACCAGTCGGCTTAGAAAGCCGCGTTATCGGAGAAGTGGTCAGAAAAATGGAACGTTGTGCCGTTTTGCATGTGATCCGTTATGAAGAGACTGATCATGACGAGCTTGAAGAACGTTGTGGACGAGTTGTGGCAAAATACAACGAGATCTATCAACCAGCATTGGTTGAATGCTTTTCTAGCTAAGGGTTAATCCCAATCAAACGAAGCCATGCACGTAAACCAATTCCCTTAACAAAGGGGCTGTTTCTTGGAAGCAGCCTCTTTTTTTGATTCTTGGACACCGCTGCGTAGAAAAATACATGCTATAATGGGCGAGAAACTAGCAGAAAGCAGGGAGCAAAATGGAATTAGAAAAAACGGTCATTGATGACAAACAGATGCTTTTTGAATTGCCGAAGGAAGCAGGGCAACTGCAAATTGTTAAAGGAAAACTTATTGAAACAAAAGACAATACCGTCCTCTTAGCCATAAAAGAAGGCCAATTACTATCAGTAGCAGATGAGAAAACATTTGATGACAAGCAAGAATATGATCGCTTAATGATCCTTACACCACCTTGGGAGATCATGGCGCCATACTTAGCAGCCTATTACCAAGAGAAATATCATTTGTCCAATGCTTCCAACGCACCTATCGTGATTCCACAGGAACTGCAACAAGGGGTCGCTGTTTGTGCGGAACCATTTGATTGCTTGATCGATTTTCTGGGGTATGTATCCACCAGTAAAAAGGAAACGAAAGCGGTGAAAAAAGGGGGCAAACCTCGTCATAAATGGTCAAAAGAATTACAAGATGAACCCTTTGTGGTGGACTATCAAGGAAGTACAGCAACGGTTTATTGGCAGAAACGCAACGAGGTTCGAATTGAAAAAGGCGCTACCTTGCGTCAAGAGGTTCCTTTGAACAAAGACGGCTCGGTGGGCTTTTCAGCTCGATTAGCAGAAAAGATACGGCAAGAGAATCAATCAGCGATCAAAGAGGGACGAACGATTGCAGACGTCGTATTAAAAAGTGTCAATGAGGTCGGCATGTTTCTTTACTATGGGGGGACCAATGGCTGGCTTCAATTAAAAGATCAGCAAGGAAGAACCCTGAACGAGCGAACGGTGGAATAGAAAAGAGAGATACTGAACAAGAAAGCGATCCACCAAAGCGAACGGAATCAGCTTTGGTGGATCGCTCGTATCGTTTAACTAGGAGTAGGCTCTTCATCGATCAAGACAAATTCTTGACCTGTTTTGGACAAAACAAGGCTCGGTTTTGCAGTTCCTTCCTTTTCTGCTCGATACGCCTCTCGGTGCTTTTGCAGATGTTCGGGGCGTTTTAACCAAGCTTGAAATGCTTTTTTCTCAGTCCATTTTGACACCAGCTGGAAAACTAGGCGGTCTTTTGATTCTGAAAACCAAGCTTCAGCAGAGTGACAGCCAGCAAATGTTTTCATTGAGGCGGTATCTTTTTTCATTTTAGCAAGAAAGATGTCTTTGCCTTCTGGAATGACTTCAAATGCGACGGTACGGATATACATGAAATTCCTCCTTTGACTGTGAGTGATTTCATTTAGTATAGCGCTAATTGAGAATCATTGTCAATTAGCATGGGGATTTTTACTTTTTTATCGATTTTCACTTTTTGATTAAATCATTCAAAAGCCTTGAACAAATGAAAAAAGTACGTATAATTAATATACGTACTGAAGAGTCCGAAGAGTATTGGAGAAAATGGATACTTGGGGAAGTCTTTCTTTTCTCACGTGCAGTACTCTTCGTTTGTTTAGTGTACCACTCCCATTTTAAAATAGATACGTTTTTTTTACTTTCTGAGGAGGTTTCTTTTATTCCTTGAGTTGAAAGGCAAAAAAGTGGGAAGGCTCTGAGAAAGCGCTATGAAGACGAAATTTATGTCTTCTTTTTTTGTGTGAAAGGGAAGGAAAATTAAGAAAGTTTTTTTATCCATTTTACCTGCGAAATGATGTATAAGAAAGTATCCAAAGTTCTGATTACTAGAAGATCAGGACTTTTTTGTATGCTTTCTTGGCACGACTCCTTTCAACGATATTCATTATAAAGTCGCTCTTTTCTACTTTTTACATTCAGAAGAGCGCTTCTGACACAACCATGTAACCTCTTACATTTTTTGGTCGTGTTAAATTGACAGGCTGCATAAACATGCGGTAAACTCGGTACAACAAACAGAATTTTTTGAATTATCTGAATGTTAGAAGGGGATGAGTAAAAATGGGGAAACGTAGCAAATATGCAGTATCGCTTGTGTTACTAGGCAGCTTATTTTTAGCAGCTTGTCAAAATGGCAATGAAGATAACGAGACGGATTCATCAGCCGCTTCTTCTGCAGAGCAAGTGATCAATGTGCAATTTTCGGCAGAGATGGGCAGTGCAGATATTTCTTTAGCAACCGACTCTTACAGCTTTATCACGTTAAACAACGCCTATGAAGGTCTTTATCGCTTAGATGAAAACAATGTTCCTGTGATCGCTGGTGCAAGCGAAGACGCTGAAGTTAGTGAAGATGGGCTTTCTTACACCATTTCACTGCGGGAAGAGGCAAAATGGTCCAATGGCGATCCAGTTACTGCAGCTGATTATGTTTTTAGCTGGCAGCGAACCGTTGATCCAGCCACTGCTTCCAATTATGCTTATATGCTGGCACCAGTTAAAAACGCTGCCGCTATTTCAGATGGTACGCTAGATAAAAGCGAGTTAGGGATCGAAGCAGTCAATGATCATGAATTGAAAATCACGTTAGAAAAACCGACGCCTTACTTTTTATCTTTACTGGCTTTTCCAACTTTCTTCCCGCAAAACGAGCGTGTCGTGGAAGAGTTCGGTGACCAATATGCCTTAACCAGTGAAAACGCGGCGTACAATGGACCATTCCTATTGACCAATTATGCTGGACCAGGCACCGACATCCAATGGACATTGGCGAAAAATCCCGATTATTGGGATACCGATTCGGTCAAACTTGAAACAATTAATTTTGATGTCGTGAAAGACTCATCGACCGCTTATAACTTGTACGAAAGCGGACAAGCCGATGACATTATTTTAAGCGGTGAATTGGCGATGCAGAATGTGAATCATCCTGATTACATTGTTCAGCCTAGTGCAACCACTCAGTATTTAGAAATGAATCAAGCACCAGAAGATTCGCCTTTTCGAAATGCAAATCTGCGCCAGGCCATTTCGTATAGTATGAATCGACAACAAATCGTTGACAATATTTTAGGCAACGGCTCCTTACCGGCGGTCGGTTTTGTTCCTTCTGACCTAGCGTTTAATCCAGAGACAAAGGCTGATTTTGTCGAGGATGCGGCAACCACGTTAGCCTTTGACGAAGAAAAAGCCCAAGAATATTGGGAAAAGGCAAAAGCTGAACTGGGTATCGATACATTGTCTTTTGAACTGTTGACATCAGATACCGATCAATCGAAAAAAATGGCAGAATACATTCAAGGTACCTTGCAGCAAACACTGGATGGGCTGACTGTCGAAGTCACAAACGTTCCATTTTCTGTGCGCTTGGATCGTTCAAATAGCGGCGATTTTGAGATGGTCATGAATAACTGGATCGGGGATTATGCAGACCCAATCAACTTTTTGGAATTGTTCAAAAAAGACAGTTCCTATAATCGTGGAAAATGGCTAAATGATGACTACAATCAATTGATCGAACAAGCCTCCAATGAAAATGCTAACGATCCAGAAGCCCGTTGGGAAAATATGGTAGCAGCAGAAAAAATCTTAAACGATGACTTAGGCGTTATTCCACTCTTCCAAAGTGCTGAAGCACATCTACGGTCGCCAAAAATCAAAGGCCTCATCGTTCATAGTGTTGGCGCGGCCTATGATTATAAAAATGTCTTTGTCGAAGATTAAGGAGAAAAAAGCACCGTTCGTCTATTCATTGTCTGACTTCGCCAAAGAGGGCAGCAGACGAGAAAAACGTTACTAGAATGTTTAGCAACTTGATAACAAGGAATAATGCAGTTCTTTTTCTAGCAGCGAACAATGACGTATTCATTTTAGCTAGATAAGAACTGCTTTTCTTTTTGGGAGGAACACCAATGAAAATCACAGCAGTTGAAACCAAACGAATTCCGATCCAGCTGAATGCACCCTTTAAAACGGCGCTCAGAGAAGTGCACGCCGTCGAAGTGATTCGAGTGCTGCTTTTTTTTGATAATGGGATCGTTGGCATCGGAGAAGCAGCCCCTACCGAAGTGATCACCGGTGATACAAAAGAAAGTATTTTAAAAGATATCGAAACGGTCTTTGCCCCTTTCCTGTTAGGCAGAAAGGTAGATGCCCAATTGCTAGTAATGGATGAGCTTCATGCGTTGATCCAGCATCATACGAGCCCTAAAGCGGCGATTGATATCGCGTTGCATGATGCACTGGCAAAAGCGGCCAACTTGCCTCTTTACCGCTATTTAGGTGGTTCTGCCAATACACTGACAACCGACTATACGATCAGTGTTGGTTCACAGGAGCAGATGCTGCATGATGCCCAAGCGAAAGTCCAGGCGGGATTTCGCTCCTTGAAAATCAAACTAGGGGCAGGAACGATCGAAGAGGAAGTTGCGAAAATTCGCCGCATCAATGAACGCTTGGCAGGAAAGATTCCCTTTCGAATTGATGCGAATCAAGGCTGGACCAAAGAAGAAGCGGTGCAGATTTTAGACCAATGGCAAGACATTCCGATCGAGTTTGTTGAACAGCCAGTAAAAGCCCATGATTTTGCTGGACTCAGCTACGTGACTGCTCGTACGACGATTCCGATCATGGCCGATGAAAGTCTTTTTTCCTATGAGGATGCCAAGCATTTGATTGCTGAAAACTGCTGCAATTATTTGAACATTAAATTGATGAAAAGCGGCGGGATCAAAGAGGGACAAAAAATTTATCACTTGGCAAAAGAGCATCAAATGCCAGTGATGGTCGGTTCGATGATTGAAGGGTATGGGGGAATGGCGGCAGCCGCCCATTTTGCCTTGGGGATGGCCGACGTCCAATTTTATGATCTGGACGTTCCTTTTATGTGGGAGACCCAAACGACTTCCCCTGAAATGCAAGGGATTCTTCAGCGTCCAGGAAGCTTGAGTGTCACCGAACGCATCGGTCTAGGAATCAACGAATAAATAGTTATGAGAGGAGCAAAGATGAAACAAATTGTTCAGGCTGGCTCTTCCTTCTTATGGAAGGAACCCAAAGAAAACAAAGTACTAGCAAAAATCAAAGCATTTCCTTTAGAAGCGCTGCACACTTTTTTGACTGATGAAGATACGATGCGGCTTTATCAGGAAAGCTTAGTGGACTCCGAAGTATTATATGGGACGATAGTAGAAGTCATCACCCAAACGGATGGTTGGTCCCATGTGATCGTCTTGGATCAAAAAAGCAATAAACACCCACTCGGGTATCCCGGTTATCTGCCGAACGAGGTATTGAAGCCATTGCCACCAGATTATGCACCAGCTAAAAGAAGGATTGGGGTGATTGCAAAAGAAGCCGTGCTTGTTTTTGACTCGACCACACGACTTGTTTCTTTTGGAACAGTTTTACCACTTGTTGGGGAAACCGCAGATTCCTATCAAGTGGCTACGCCTAATGGACCAGCAACGATCGCTAAAGCTTTTGCTCACGTCCTATCGGACACATGGGCAAAGCTCCCAGAAAAAATAATAGCCTTGGCAGAACAATTTATAAACCAGCCCTATGTCTGGGCAGGCATTAGCGGCAGTGGCTTTGATTGTTCTGGATTCATGTATTCGCTGCATCGACTTCATGGTATTTTAATCCCCCGAGATACAATCGAGCAAGCACAACAAGCAAACATCGTACCATACAGTCAGGCACAACCAGGTGATCTGCTGCTGTTTGCTTATGAAGAAGGAAAAGGCGAAGTCCATCATGTCGGTCTATATTTGGGGGATGACGAAATGATTCATTCAAGAACACCTGGATCACGGGTCATGAAAACCAAAATCACTGGCTCTAATTATGAACCAGAACTCGCAGTTGTGGCGCGTTATTGGCAAAACCAGCCGAATGCATCACAGGAACGCTCATGAACATTCTTTCATGATCGTAAGGAAAGGAGCATTTGATGGGAAAAGATGACTTGCGTGTAGCAATTGAGCCTATTCTAAAAAACTATCAGACAACCTTGGAAATGGGTTTATGGATCGGTACGCCAACGGAATGTCTCATTGACTATCAGAGTCAAAAGTCGTTTTCGGCAGCGAGTATCAGTAAGCTTGTTTTGTATGCCTATTATCTTGAACAGATTATCGAAGAAAAAATCGATCCGCAACAGCTGATCGGTGTGAACGCCGTTGATCTGACAGGGGGTGCTGGGGTGATCCGTCTTTTTCCTCAGAAGAAAGGTTGGACCATCAGTGAGCTTCTCACGGCGATGATCGCCGTATCTGATAATCCTGCGACCAATGTACTTTTGGACTTAGTAGGGTTGCCCACGCTTCAGGCCTGGATTCAGGAGCCAGAGATTCAATTTGAACGGTATATGATGCGACCGATCAAAGACAAAGAGAACCGCTTGACCCCCTCGGCGGCTGCCAAACTACTACTAAGGTGTGTTAAAAGAGAAGAAGCTGCACTAGGATTTTCACCCTTAAATCAGCAGCAATTTCAAGAAGGATTAGCGGGAAATTTTGCGGAAACTGCGCAGCCTGCTTGCCGCATTTTTAATAAGACAGGCCGTCTTGATCGCATCGAACACGATGTAGCGTATTTACAAGCCAATGAAACGACGATCATCATTGCGGCGTTTTCCTATGATAAAACCGGTAGTGGTCAAGGGATCAGTTGGCTAAGAGAAATTGGTCAAACAGTCTATCAGCAATATTTTTAAGTAAAATGCGCTGCGTATCGCTCCTCACTCAGAGGCACTCGATCCGCAGCGTATTAATTATTTACAACAATAAAATCCCCCATATCATAGCGGTGCCGTGATTGGGAAAATTCAAAAGGCGTCCCATCGCCGAGGTAAACCGTTTGCTCAACTTCTAAAACGGGATCGGTGGCAGTACAAGCTAAGTATTGCTGGTCATAGGTGTCTGCACGATCCGCTTTGATACGACGGACAGATGTTCCAATCGAGGAGCGGAGTTGGTTGGTGATATAACCGTAGACCGATGAGTTTAAGACTTCCTCGGTAATCCCAGGAATGACATGAAGCGGCATGATGGTATACTCTAAAACAACAGGTACATCGTCAAATAGACGCAGACGAACGATATCATAAATTTGCTGGTCACTGCGAATTTTTAGTTTTTCTTGTTCTTTCTCATCGGGAAAAAGAATGGCAAAAGAAATGATCTTGCTGGTGATTTTTCCTGTCTCTCCAAGGCGCTTCGTCAGCCCGCGATTGATCTTGGCGTTGTAATCGAAGGTTGAATAGGAATCACTGATAAACGTACCCGTGCCTTTTTTACCGTAAATAATGCCTTCCATTTGTAAAATATTCAATGCTTTTTGAATTGTCACGCGGCTCGTTTGATAATCCGTAGCCAGTTCGGATTGCTTCGGCAATTTTTTCTCTTCTTCGTAAAACCCGTGATTGATTTTGCTCCGTAAATCGGCAGCGATGTCATGGTAGTTCGCCATTTGCTTCACCTCAAAATAATAATAAGTGATAAAACGAAGTATGTAAACTTGGAGCTTTACATACCCTGTTTTGAAGGCTTTTCCTGCGTTTACATTCTTCAGGAAATGAATTACATTTGTAATGTAATCGTTTTCTAACAATTGAAGAATAGGGGTATAGGAGGGAGTTTTATGCAAGGATTTATGGATCGACTCGCTGACGTTTTAGGAAAGTTTGCCAATAGGATCAACAATTTACGCTACATCATGGTCATTAAAAATGCCTTTGCTGCTTTGATTCCAGTAATCATTACAGGGGCGTTTGGTACATTGTTTTCAGCAATGGTTTTTGATGCTGAAAATGGATTGGCACAAATCGAGGCACTGCGCTTTTTAGAAAGTTTAAAACCGATCTCATCTGCGGTCAGTTATGTGACGTTGAGTTTCTTAACGATCTATGCAGTGTTTCTGATTGGGATTGAGCTGGCAAAATTAAATAAGATTTCTGGGGTCTTTCCAGGAATCATCGCAGTGATGTCTTATCTTTCTGTTAATCCAATGATCTTTGAATTTTTGCACGAAGATGCGACGGTGGTTGCCGAAAACGTGCTGGCTAAGCAATATACTGACACGAAAGGCCTATTTTTAGGCATGTTCGTTGCGATCGTTTCCATCGAGCTTTATGCGTGGTTAGGAAGACAAAAACGGCTGCAGATCACGATGCCTGATAGTGTTCCTGGGAATGTTTCGGCAAGTTTTTCGGCATTGTTTCCAACGATTTTCACCGTGACCATCATCGCCACCGCTGGTTTTGCTATCAAAGCACTCACAGGGATGTATGCTTACGATATCATCTACAATGTCGTCCAACGACCACTGGAAGGAATCGTCCAAGGATTGCCAGGTATCTTGTTGTTGATGTTTATCGCACAAGTTTTTTGGGTCATCGGGATTCATGGGAACCAGATGGTCAAACCCATTCGCGAACCATTGTTGCTGGCAGCGATCGCTGTCAATACGGAAGCTTTTGAAGCTGGAAAAGAAGTACCCAATATTATTACGATGCCGTTTTGGGATATGTATATGAGTATGGGCGGCTCTGGGGTTACGATTGGGTTGCTGATTGCGATTTTGATCGTTGGCAAGCGGGAGGACATGCGCCAAATCACTAAATTGTCATTAGCACCTGGGATTTTCAATATCAATGAGCCAGTGATCTTCGGAATGCCAATTATGCTGAATCCCATTTTGGCGATTCCCTTTATCCTGACACCGTTAGTAACAGGAACGATTGGGTACGTGGCGACAAGTCTAGGCTTTGCCGCTAAAGCCGTGGTAATGGTCCCATGGCCGATGCCACCGATCGTCAATGCTTATCTAGCTACTGCTGGGGATATCGGGGCTGTGATCACGCAAGTTATCTGTATTGTCGTGGCAATTTTGATCTATCTACCTTTTGTTTTGGTAATGAATCGTACGACCAATGAAGTTGCATAAAGGAGTTTTAAAAAAATGGTAAAAATACCTGAAACATTTATTTTAGGGGCTGCTTCGTCTGCTTGGCAGACAGAAGGCTGGCAAGGAAAGAAAGAAGGGCAAGATTCGTATCTCGACCGCTGGTACAAAGAAGAACGCTTTGTCTGGCATAATGGCTACGGGCCGGCTGTTGCGACGAATTTTATGGAAAAGTTTTCAGAGGATGTTGAACTGATGCAGGAGGTTCATTTGACCCATTACCGAACATCGATCAACTGGGCGCGCTTCTTTACCGACCATGAACAGCTGATCGTTGACGAAGATTATGCTGCTCATATTGATCAGCTTATCGACCAATTGCTTGCGGCTGGGGTCGAACCGATGCTTTGTTTGGAACATTATGAACTGCCAGCTAGTTTGATGGATACCTATGATGGCTGGAGCTCGCGGAAAGTGGTCGATCTATATACCCGTTATGCCGAAATCGTCTTCGAGCGTTACGGTGATCGAGTCAAACAGTGGTTTACCTTCAATGAGCCGATCGTTATTCAGACTCGTTGCTATCTCGATGCGATCCGCTGGCCCCATGAGCAAAACACAAAAAAATGGATGCTTTGGAATTATCACAAAGTATTGGCATCCGCCCAAGCGGTGGCTGTCTATCATGAAAAAGGCTATGAGGGGCGCATCGGTTGTGTGCTAAATCCAGAAATGGTTTACGCACGCTCTTCCTCACCAGAGGATCAAAACGCGCAAAAAATGTACGATCTTTTTTTTAACCGAATCTTTTTTGATCCAATGGTTAAGGGGCATTATCCAGATGAACTTATCACACTTTGCCAAACCTATGACATCTACTTTGATCCGACAGAAGAAGATTTGGAAACGATCCGCACCCATACGGTGGATTTCTTAGGTGTCAATCAGTACTACCCGAAACGCGTGCGGGCACCACGATATCAATGGCATTCGGATACACCATTTCATCCAGAAATGTTTTATGAGACCTTTGATTTGCCAGGAAAACAAATGAATAACTCCCGTGGCTGGGAAATCTATCCGAAGGTCATGTACGATATGGCCAATTATCTTAAGGAGAATTATGGCAATATTCCATGGCTGATCACTGAAAATGGTATGGGGCGGGAAAATGAAGAACAGTATATGGATGCCACAGGTCAAGTCCAAGATGACTATCGGATTCAGTTTATTACCGAACATCTTTACTGGCTGCTAAAAGCCGTCGAGGAAGGCGCCAACTGCGAAGGCTATATGCTTTGGGCATTTACCGATTGTGTTTCACCTATGAATGCGTTCAAAAACCGCTATGGTCTTGTACGAGTCGAGCTAAATGAAGAACGGACTCGGTCATTAAAAAAATCAGCCGCTTGGTATCGTTCCCTGATTGATGAACGGTGGCTTCCATTTGAAGAAAAACCATTGATTCTGTAATAAAAACCCACGTTGATTTCCTCATCCTAAAGGAAATCAGCGTGGGTTTTCAGTTAAAAGGGTTGTTTATGAGGAGCAAGTTTCTCCCAGTCAAAGGTGACGCCAATCCCTGGTTCTTCTGGGGCAATCGCACAGCCATCGGATGGATCGATCACTAACGGTCTCGTGGTGTATTGATCGATTGGGAAACTGTGTATTTCGAGATACCCAGCATTAGGCATCGCTGCTAGTAGACTAACGTGCAATTCTTGCATGCCATGTGTAGAAACAGATAAGTTACTTGTTTGTGTTAAGGCAGCAATTTTCAACCAGCCGGTGATCCCACCGCAATTGGAAGCGTCGGGTTGCGGAAAATCGACATTGCCATATTTGATCATATGAGCAAATTCGATAGGGGTGCGCAAGTTTTCTCCGCCTGCCACCGCAATTTGCCCTTCTTTAGCGATACGAGCGTAGCCTTCGTAATCTTCGGGGATCGTTGGTTCTTCAAGGAACAAAATGTCATAAGGCGCCATCAGTTTGGCGGCTTTGATCGCTTTTTCAACAGACCAGCTCATGTTGGCATCCACCATAAAGACAACATCGGGACCAATCAATTCTCTGACCGCTTTTATTCGAGCAATATCTTCGGCAAGTGTTTTTTGTCCCAATTTGATTTTGACCGCTTTTAATCCCATGCCTAAATATTTTTGATTATTGGCTAAGAGTTTTTCAAGAGGAAAGTTTAGATCAATCGCACCACCATAGCATTTTACTTTGTTGCTTGCGCCGCCTAAAAGTTTGTAGAGGGGTTCTTGTGCTTTTTTCGCACGTAAGTCCCACAAGGCGATATCACAAGCCGCAATGGCGAAACTTGCTAAACCGCCTCTGGCAACATAGTGGATTCCCCAGTTCATCTGATCCCACAAGGCTTCCACACATGCTGGATCTTTCCCTAAAAGGATCGCTTTTAGTTCTTTATCGATCAGTTTGGCGATCGATTCGCCACCGAAGCCACCAGTATACGTATAGCCGACCCCTTCACGTCCATCATCAGTAACGATCTTGACGATAGGCACTTCAAAGTGGGTGTGTAAGCCGTGCTTCGCATCTTCCATGATTTCTGGAAGAGGTATCCGATAATACGCTGTTTGTACATCTGTAATTTTTGCCATTAAAAATCCTCCTCAAATTAATGTTCACGTGTGCATTTTAATGTTAACGTTTGCATAACCATGGTAGCATGAGAAGGCGAGATTGACAAGGCTGAATTTTCTCAAATTCAAAACTTTAAAAGAAGGAGGATCGCTATCGAAGGGATCGCATCTCATCAACTGATGCTTCATGGAACGATTTAGAATATAAACAGATATAGGGAATATTAGCTAGAAATGAAGTGAAACCCCTATAAATTGTCACAAAATAGCATTTTGTTTATTTTTAAAGCATAGTTATTGAATAAAAATCATTTTTGTATTATGATTATCTTAACAACGAGCAATGAAGAGTACTGGGGCAAATGAAAGCTTGGGGAAGTCTTTTATTTGGGATACCTAGTACTCTTATCTTTGTTAAACGACAAGTGAAATACAAAAGAGCGACTGAACTTCTTTGGTTCAGTCGTTCTTTTGTATTTCAAAAAGCGAGCGAGAGTAACTTGTCGTAAGGAAGAAAAAGTTTTTTCTCAATTGACAAAGGAATAATCATTGGCGGTTAAAACAGTACGAGCTTGTTCTACCTGATGCTCCTTGATTAAAATATAATCAGTGTTGAAGGTAGAAACAGCAAAAATACTGATTGACTCCTCGGCTAGAAGGGAAGAGATTTTTGCAATAATGCCAATTAAGCTAAAATCCAGCACACCAATTATTTTCATCGCTTTCCATCCATCTTCTCTGTTTAGTGTTTCAGATGGAACGTTTGCCGTTGGTAACACTAAAGAAAGTTCTTCTGACGTATGGGCAAAAAATAGAGGAACGATCTTCAGTATCGAAGGATCGATACGTTCTACTTGGATGACAGAAAAAGAGGGTGCCAATAAGGTCAGTTTCATCTAATCACGTCCTTCGTTTGATGCAAACATCATATCAAAGGATAAGAAAGAAGGGAAGGCGATTATCATTTGATCACGTACGATTCTAAGCGTTGTGTCATTTCTGCGAGACGTAACAGACGGGTAGATTCTATACAGAGGAAAATAAGCGGTTAAAAATATTCCATTATTAGACTAAATAAGCAAAGTAAGCGATCATTTATCGCTTGATGTGAGCTCAAGCTATCGTTTTGCTATTAAACTTTTCTTCGAGTTTTTAAATCACCAATCTGGAGTTCCAGTTTTTCGAGGGAGCTACCAAAGTCTGTGAGAAAGACATGAAATAATAAGGAACAGGCATGATAATCTCGGATGATTTTCTGCTTGTTAGCTGGTCTTTTTTTGTCACTGAAAAATTTTTCTAATACACAGAGTGGTTCTTGCCAAGATTTTAATTGCTCCAAAGTATCTCCTAAACCATATATGTCCTGGTAGCTAATTTCTTTTACCGGCTGCTTATTACTTGTCTTAATGCCAATCTTTTCTATTTCTTTCAAAGTAACGCCTCCATTCTGTTTTTAATGGTGCTCTTATAGACACCACCTTAGGTTCTATTTTACTATATGATGTCCTTATGAACAACATCTGCTTGCAGAAAAAGGTGGCTAATACATGAACAGAAAAATAGAAATAGGCTTAAAAGAGCTTGTAAAAAGCCGAGGAATTTCTCTAAGAGAGTTAGCACGCTTATCTGATATTGAACCTTCGATTATTAATAAGCTGGCAAATGGCAAACGAGAAAAAGTTTACCTTCAACATATTGAAAGAATCGCTAATGCATTGGAAATTGACGATATTTCAGAAATTATCAGACTCACAAAAAAATAACTTTTGAAAAGTAGAACAAGACAAAAAGAGAACACTTAGAATAGCCGCACTGCACAACGTGACTATTCTAAGGTTTTCTTTATTTTTATATTCTTTAGATAGGAAAAAAGAAAGCCGTTGAGAACGCAAAACAGGAGTGAAAAAAAGTGTATCTAAAGATACTAAGGAGTAAAAAGCCTTAAATCAAAAATAGAGTAAAAAAATCAGCCCAAGAAAAACTCGCAAAAAAGAGATTCGTATACAATTTGGTGAAAAGGTACGCCATTGAAGAGCATTGATTGCTTAAAAAAAGCATCTGACTTCACTTGAACAATTAATGTAGGTTCAATCGGTATAAGAAATACAATCTAAGAAAAGCGAGGAATAGCACATCGGTTTAAAGCTGATAATTAACCACCATTTGACTACCAAACAAGAAAACTACGAAAAACATTGTGTTACAGGAAATACAAAAAAAGTGTTCAAAACCTCTTTAAATCAAGGTTTCGAACACTTAGGGAAAACTACGAAAATCTAATCGATTTAAGCTTATGGAGATGGCGGGAGTCGAACCCGCGTCCAAACATATTGCTACCTAAAAATCTACGCTCATAGTCAACTCATTTGAAGGTTCGCTTTACAGCTTGCCGAGTGACAGGCAGTCTGTATCGCTAGTCTGATGCTCTCTTTTTTATCTTACAGACGGAAAGATAAAACGTATCCCACTTAGAATAGGACCCTTACTCGAGCACATGGGCGATGCCGAGAGGATCTACGCTAACTGTTTTTAGGCAGCTAAAGCGTAAGAGTTTTCGTTTTTAGCAGTTATATTTAACTGTAACGTTTTAACGTAGACGTAACCTACGAAGCGCAATTCAGGCTCAACTATGCCTGTCGAATCCGTAACATCCCCTTGATAAAAGGGGTATCACTACCATTCATTAGTATACCATAGTTTTGCCTGTATGCAAAGAATCAGATTAAGTCAAAGTGTTTCAGGGCGTGCACGATCCCGCCTTCGGTATTTTTCAGGGTCACGAAGTCTGCCAACTCTTTCAACTCTTGAATTCCATTTCCCATTGCAATTTTGTGGTCGCAGGCTTCTAAAAGAGCGAAGTCGTTGCTGCCGTCACCAAAGCCGAAGGTAGGTACATCTTCTAGACCCAACAATTCTACCAAGGTTTTTACGCCAGTTCCTTTAGAGGTGCCAGATTTTACGACATCGATGGAAAAGGGGGTATTACGATAAAAAGTTAATTCTGGAAAACGCTCATGATAATAAGCATCGTTGCCGACACCTAAAACCAACAACATATTGGTCCGATCTGTTTCATAATGCAGAGGATCGATTTCTGGTAAAGGACTGCGGACGTAGTTGTACGCACCAATCATTTCCTCAGTATGTCCAGTCGCCCAATAGCCTTTCTCATTGTAATAACACAGTTCATCGCCATTGTCTTTCACTGCTTGGAACATCCGTGCGCAAAGTTCGGGTTCAAGGGTATCGGAAAAAACTTCTTTGCCGTCAATACGGATAAAGGCACCGTTCATGACGATGTTCGAGGTGATCCCAGCTGCTTCACGAATGGCGGTAACTTCAGGTTCGGTTCTTCCTGTTGCAATGATCGGCAGTACTTGGTTTTTTCGCAACATCGCCATCGCTTCAGCGATTTCGGATGTGATTTGCGAGTGTTCATCTAAAAGCGTACCGTCAAGATCAAAAAAAGTTAATGCTTTATAGGTCATGTATCTTACTCCTAAGGTTTATAGTCATAGTCCACTCACAATCTTATCAAAGATTGAAAAAAAGGCAAACCTTTATGAATAATCGGTGAAGTTGTTGGTAGAAGAAAGAAATTCGAGTATACTATAGGAAGAATGGAGTGAAACGATGATTTTTTTAGTAATTGGCATCATTTTTTTCTTGATTGGTCTCACTTTTTTTCTTTTTCCATCAAAAAAAATGAACCTTATTTATGGCTACCGTTCCTATTTAGCAAAACAAAATGAACGCAACTGGCGGCATGCTCAGAAACTATGCGCCCGTTATTTTCTGCTTTTTGGCGGAATCATGGCGCTCATTGGGTTTGTCTTGAAATGGCAAGAATGGACCAATTTTTTCCTAGTTGAAATGATCGCGATCCCTTGGTTCATCGTGCCGATCTTTGGCCTGATCGAAGAGAATCTGCAACGATTTGATAAAGAACATAGAGGTGAAGAAAATGAATATATTAATGATTGAAGACAACGAATCTGTTTCTGAAATGATGCAAATGTTTTTCTTGAATGAAGGATGGGAAGCGGCTTTTAAGTACGATGGCAAAGAAGGACTGGAAGCCTTTGCTGCTGAACCAGACAAATGGGACATGATCACCCTTGACTTGAACCTTCCTTCCATGGATGGCATGATGGTGGCGCGCGAAATTCGCAAAATCTCCAGTACAGTACCTATTATTATGTTGACGGCCCGTGATTCAGAAAGCGATCAAGTCATCGGGTTGGAGATGGGGGCAGATGACTATGTGACGAAACCTTTTAGTCCACTGACCTTGATCGCGCGGATCAAAGCCTTACACCGCCGCAGTGAGTTGGTTGAAAAAACAACGCCTGAAGCTTCCGATGCAACTTTTGATGTTGTGACCGATCATTTCAAAATGAACACAAAAACACGGGAAGCCTATTTAAATGGCAAACCCATCGATGGGTTGACGCCGAAGGAATTTGATTTGCTTTATACGTTAGCGAAAAAACCGCGGCAAGTCTTTTCACGAGAGCAATTGTTAGAACTAGTTTGGGATTACCAATATTTTGGTGATGAACGGACGGTTGATGCGCACATCAAAAAACTAAGACAAAAAATAGAAAAAGTGGGACCTCAGATCATTCAAACCGTCTGGGGTGTGGGGTATAAATTTGACGATGCAGGTGCTGCTTAATGCGCTACTTGTATCAACAGCTGATTGCGTTTTTTGTTGTGATCTTCGTGATTTTGATGACGATTGGTATTGCGTTTACACAAATGACGCGCCAAACATTACAAGAACGAAATTATGAGCAGTTAATGGGGTATGCTTCGTCGGTCGCGACGATTTCGCAAATCAGCGATTCAGAATATTTGCAGCAAAATATGACGCGAGATGGCTATCTGCAATATTCTCTGCATTTGGCTGAAAATATTTTGAGCAACCAAGACATTTCTTTTGCTTTCTTTAAAAGCCCCGATGACATCATTTATCCATTAGATACGACTCGTGCGGTAGATTTTCCAATTTCTGAAAAAGACTGGCAATCCTTAGAAAACGGGGCGCGTCTGCAACTGACATCACCCACGAATCTTTATGGGGAAAAAGAACTGACTTCCTATGTTTTGATTCCTTTTTCTGTAAACCGAACGGATTTTTACGGGGTGATGGTGGTTTCGCAATCGGCAAGCAGCATCTTGAATCTTGTCAGTGCTTTTAACCAAAACTTGTTTAAAGTATGTTTGATCTCGATCGTCGTTTCTTTATTGATCAGTTACCTATTTGCTACGTTCCAAGTAAGGCGGATCAATCGCATGAAACGAGCAACCAAGGAGATCACCAATGGCAATTTTGATATCTTCTTGCCAGTGCATAATCGGGATGAATTTGATGAGTTAGCCGAAGATTTTAATTTAATGACGAAATCCTTAAAAGAGTCGCAAGAGGAAATTGAACGACAAGAAGAACGTCGTCGACAATTTATGGCAGACGCTTCGCATGAGATGCGTACGCCTTTGACGACCATCAATGGCTTATTGGAAGGGTTAGAGTACAACGCGATTCCTGAAAATCAAAAAGACAATGCGATCCGCTTGATGAAAAATGAAACCAATCGCTTGATTCGGTTAGTCAACGAAAACCTTGACTACGAGAAAATCCGAACCAATCAAATCTCGATGGTCATCAAAAAATTCGATGCAACGCAAACCATCAAAAATCTGCTGACGCAACTTGAGAGCAAGGCAGAAATCGCCAAAGATGTGTTGATTTTAGAAACAACAGAGCCAATTGACGTCTATGCCGACTACGATCGTTTCGTCCAAATCATGGTCAATATTTTACAAAATGCGATCCAGTTTACGGAAGATGGAGAAATTCGGGTTCGAATCGAAAAAGGCTACTTGGAAACGATCATTGAGATCAGTGATACGGGAATCGGCATGTCTGAAGAACAAGTCAAGAATATTTGGGATCGTTATTACAAAGTCGATCCTTCCCGTAAAAACCGTCAATTTGGTGAATCAGGTTTGGGCCTATCGATCGTTGAACAGCTCGTACGCCTGCACAAAGGAAAGATCAGTGTAGAAAGTGAACTTGGCAAAGGTACGACGTTTAAAATCTCTTTTCCTGATATCGACTTAAATGAAGAATAGCAATCGACCGGCAGCAATTCGCTTAGCCGGTCGATTTTTTTGCGGTTCAGTGGCAGCAGTCCAAACAAAAAGACCTGCTTTTGCAAGCAAGCCTTCTTGTTTGGGGGCTATGTAAACTATAGATAAGTAGTATAAGGGGTATGGGCAAAGCATTCGTCTTCATGAATCAAATAGATGGCAACAGCAAATTGTTCGGCGATTTCTTGACACAAGGGCAGCAGGGTTTGAACCTCTTTCGTTGTTAATGTGCTCAAGACATTTTCGATTAAAAGGGTTTCTCTTTCTGAAAGTAAAGCTAAGAGCAGTTGAATTTTGAGCTCCTCAAAGGGTGTTAACTCTGTTCGATCTTTTTTCAAAGCCGATAAGGGAAGCTGTACATAAGGCAGCACTTCCTCTAAATCGCCCCCTTTTTTATTTGCAAGAGATACATTGTCCATGATCGATAAAAAGGGGACGGAGGGCCACTGTGCGCGAATCAAGATTGCTTTTTTTTGTGAAAGCAGCAAGCTTAATTCAGATGTTTTTGTTTCATTGTCTTTCGCAACATAAAAGAAACCAATTGATTTCGTTAGCTGAGTTGGTTTTTCCATTGTTTTTTCCTCCAATACAGACTATGTCCGCTAGCAATCAGACCAGTAAAGCTGGTAACAGCAGCAAGCAATACGATAAGTGTGTGGCGCGTACTTTCAAATAAAATAGCCAGCCAAGTGGTGCTGTTCAAGTCAACATTTTGGACAAGAATTTGACTGTTTTGCGGGATCGTAATGGCGAATTCTTGACCGGGAAGACTTTGAACAGCCTCCCAAAAGTGATCCGAAGCACGCTCACGATCAAGAGCGATGATATGCCCGCTAAGCAATTCTCGCTGGAAATAAGGCTGGAAGAGCAGCAATAACACAAAGGCGATCACGGCAGCTGCTAAAAGCGGCAAGAGCATTTCAAGCAACTGCATCGCCACCCATTGTCTGGTGGTGGCACCACTTGCTAACCAGGCAGTGTATTCTGAGCGTTTCGATAATTGGTAATAAACTTGAAAGCCGATAAAGACCAGTGTAAAGGCGCTAAAAATCAAATAGAACAGTTGATGATAGATCGTCGTGACTGGTTGGATCTCTTCCGCTACTTTCGTTTGCAAATCTTCTGTTGTTAAGAGATCTCTGGTTTGAGCGATCACTTGATCCATTGAGTAGATCAAGGCGAAGGTCACGATCAAGCCAATCACGGCAAAGAAGGATACAAGCGTATAAAGCACCATGGCTTTTTTATGATAAAATATGCTGGCAATCGCAAAATGTATAGTTTTCATCTAGTTCACCTCATCCTATTTCATAGTATAAAAGGGGAGTTTGAATAAAGTATGAAGTTCTTGTAGTAAAATATCGAAGCTAAAAAAGCAATAGAAAAAATCGGGTTTTTACGAACAAAACAGCTTAAAAAAATCCAGCAAAGCATCCGCCTTGCTGGATCGATCTTGTAGTACTTATAGGTTATTCTCCGCTATCTCGTTCCGTCATCTGCTGGTATTCTTGGAAGGTTTTTGTTTGGTACAGATCGACGGTCGATTGATTGCCGTTTTGAGAAAAGGCGCTGGTTGAATCACTGCCTAGATTCTTTTCGATAGCCATCATTTGCTGAAGGGCGTCTTTGTAATTATAGGTCGAAGGATCGACTTCTTCTAAACCGCTCTTCGCATAGAAACGTAAGAGATCACCATTGTTGATCTGATCAGAAACCGACAGCTGTTTGTCAACTTTGGCTTTCCACTCATCGACTTTCGCTTGCAGTTCATCGGATGGATCGTTGATCGGCATGCCGGTACGATTGTCATACAATGTACTGCTATAGTAAGTGTAGTCTGGTGTCACAAAGTCGCCATCGCGGAAGGCAACCAGTTGTTCATTTTGATCAGAGAATAAATCTTGTCCCAATTGAATATAGTTCGATGTATCTACACCGAGTAAGTGCAAGAGGGTTGGCAACGCATCAACTTGGCCACCATACGTATGATTGATGCCGCCGTTTGATTGTCCTGGAATATGGATCATATAAGGGACACGTTGCAATGAAGCATTGTCAAAGTTTGTCCAAGTCGAACTTGTTTTTCCAAGCAATTCTGCTAAGTTGCGGTTCCGAGAATTGGAAATTCCGTAATGGTCACCATATAAAACGATGACTGAGTTTTCGTACAAGCCGCTTTCTTTCAAGTAATTAAAGAACTCTTCTACGGCTTTATCTAAATAATTCGCGGTTGCGAAATACCCATTGATCGTTTGATCAGAAGTGTTCGCTAGCGGGAAGCCGCCTTCTTCATTGGTAAATTCAGAATATGGGTAGTGGTTAGAAACTGCAATGAATTTTGAATAGAACGGTTGTTGCAGACGTTCTAAGTATTGTACCGATTGTTCAAAGAACGGTTTGTCATGTAAACCGTATTGGAATGAATTTTCATCATTGACATCATAATACGATGCGTCGAAGAAATAATCATAGCCAAACCGTTTGTAGGTTTCATTTCGGTTCCAGAAGGTACCCGTATTTCCGTGGAAAACCGCACTGGTATAGCCTTGGGTTTGACCTAAAATATCTGGCGCTGCCTCAAAGGTATTTTTCCCACCCAGTTGAGTGAATAATGCCCCCTGATTCAATCCGAACAAGGAATTTTCGAATAACGTTTCCGCATCACTGGTCTTCCCAGCTTTTACTTGATGGAAGAAGTTATCGAAACTAAAGGTGCTATCGCTATGATACAAACTATTGATAAATGGCATAACTTCATGTTCAACACCATCTTCATCTTTTAATTTATAATCGATCAAGAATTGCTGAACACTTTCTAAGTGAATATAAATGACGTTCTTGCCTTTTGCGATACCGAACAGATCGTCATTCGGTTCCGCGTAATGTTCTCTGACATAGCTTTCTACTTCGTTCATGTCGTTGGGACTTGCTTCGGCACGTACTTGCGAAGCTTGATAGGTTTGCACGCCATCATAAACCGTAAAGGCGTTGATCCCAAGGTATTTCACTAAATAGTCACGAGAAAACGTTCGAGTAAGCAATTCAGGACGGTCCGCTTCTGCTAAGAAAAGATTGGCAGAAAAGACCATGACAGCTAAGGTTGAGATCGCAAAAGCCATCCGCGCCCGCACAGGACGAGTGTCCATTTTGATTTTTTTCATTGAAAAGGCTGCAATCAGCACGATAAAGTCAATGAAATACAACACATCGTAGGGACGGAACAAGCGAATTGCGCTTTCTCCTAGACCACTTGCTACTTTTCCTACACCAAGCATCGTGTTGATGGTGATAAAGTCAGTGAATTCTCGATAGTACGAAACATTGGAGAACAACAGCAGAGTCATCAAGAAATAGATCACAAGCATCGTGATATAAGCTGCTTTGGTTCTTCTTACGTACAATGCGATCGACAGCAGCAACAAAGTCGTTGCGATCGGATTGATGAATAAGATGAAGTACTGAATGCTGCTTTCAATACCTAGGTGGAAGTCCACCATATAGGCAAAGATATTTTTTAGCCAAAATAATAGGGCTAATAGGAAAAAAAAGCCCATTCTTGTATTCACAAAGGTGGATACTTTATTTTTTTTCAAAGGAATCGTCCTCTCTTTTTCCAGTATAACCGGTAAATTACGATTTTACATCACAGTACATTTTACTAGGCTGTGAAAGACGTGTCAAATGAATTCCTTGTCATGACGCGGAATTAAGTATTTCTTTACTTTCAAGGATACAGACAATACAGTCGCTTTTTGCTATACTAAAAAGGAGAATGAATGGAGCAGATGAACATGAAAATAAAACTAACGAAGCAAGGATCAGCGAAGCTTCGCAAAAAGAATCCGTTGATCCAACGAGAAGATCTTCAACAAGCAATCGAGACGAAGGAGTGGGTCACCTTTATTGATCAGGCCAACCATTTCTTAGGTGTCGGCTATCTTGGGGAACAAAATAAAGGGATCGGATGGGTCGTATCCTTTGAAGAAACAGTGATCGACCAAGCATTCTTTGCGCAACGCTTTGCGAAAGCAAAAGGCAAACGCATTGCTTACTATCAAGATGACCTGACAGATGCCTTTCGTCTGTTTAATGGCGAGGGGGATCAATTGGGGGGACTTACCGTAGATTTGTATGGCGAGTATGTCGTTTTTTCTTGGTACAATGCCACCCTTTATCAACATAAAAAAGCGATCGTGGCGGCTTTTCGTCAAATCTTTCCCGAGATCAAAGGGGCTTATGAAAAAATCCGCTTTACGTCTGAACTGCCTGAATCAGCATGGGTCTATGGAAAAACAGCACCTGAACCCTTGCTGGTGAAGGAAAATGGCGTCACGTATGCGACGTATTTGAACGAAGGATTAATGACGGGCATCTTTTTGGATCAAAAAGAAGTTCGTGGGCAACTTGTTGATGGCTTGGCAGCTGGCAAGTCGGTTTTAAATATGTTCAGTTATACGGGGGCGTTTTCTGTCGCTGCTGCTGTCGGTGGCGCTGCTCAAACAACGAGCGTCGATTTGGCAAAACGCAGTCTAGAAAAGACCCGCGAGCAATTTGCAGTCAACGGCATTGATCCAGATACCCAGCGTATCCATGTCATGGATGTTTTCAATTACTTCAATTATGCCAGCAAAAAAGACTTGCGCTTTGATGTGATCGTTTTAGATCCGCCGAGTTTTGCCCGCAACAAGAAAAAGGTCTTCTCGGTTGCGAAAAATTATGGCGACTTAGTCACTGATAGTTTGGCGATTTTAGCGCCTGATGGCTTGTTGATCGCCTCAACGAATGCGGCCAATCTTTCACCGAGGAAGTTTCAAGAAATGATCGAAGCATCCTTAGAGAAAGCACACGTTGCTTATGAATGTATTCAAAGTTATCGTCTACCAGCTGATTTTGCGGTAGATAAGCATTTTTCCGAAGGGAACTATCTGAAAGTATTCTTTTATCAAATGAAAAAGGAGTGAAGTAGATGAGCCGATCAAAACCAGTAACGTTAGACGGGAAAACACCGTTGATTTGTGTGCCATTGATTGGGAAAACCAATGAAGAGATCTTGAAACAAGCCATTGCTGCTGAGGAATCAGAGGCACAGATCGTCGAATGGCGTGTTGATCATTACAAACATGTCGAAGACCAGCAAGCGGTCTTAGATGCGTTATCACATATTCGCACGACATTAAAGCACAAAGAGCTGCTCTTCACTTTTCGAACCTTGGAAGAAGGGGGCGAGCGGGCGTTCACATTGACCCAGTACAAAGAATTGTGTTTAGCTGCTGCTGATTCAGGTTTGATCGATTGGATCGATGTCGAATTAGAGAAAGCTGAATTTTTAGGTCGATCCTTTATTCAAGAAATCAAAAAGGCACAGGTAAAGCTGATATTGAGCAATCATGATTTTGAGAAAACGCCAGAAGATGCTGTGTTGATTTTAAAGATCGGCGTAATGAATCAATTTGGTGCCGATGTTGGCAAGTTAGCGATGATGCCCAAGCAAGTCCAAGATGTTTTGCGTTTAATGGGGATCATTACTAAAGCGCGTGGCTTCAACCAACTGCCGTTGGCGATCATGTCGATGGGGGAGCTGGGGAAAATCAGCCGGGTTAGTGGGGCATTGACTGGTTCGGTCTTTACTTTTGCTTCGTTGCAAGGTGCTTCAGCACCTGGACAAATACCGATCGAACGAATGACCAACTACTTACAAGAATTTTCACTCAATGAGTAAGACCAGCCAAGGCCTTCTCTTAAAAGAAACCAAAACAAAAGAGGGATAAAATGGCGAAGAAGAAACAAAAAACCAATGCGATCCGTCAAGTAGAACAACAGAAAATCGCTTATAACGAATACACCTATGAGTGGTCGGAAGACCATCTCGATGCGCAATCCGTCGCTGTGCAACTAGCACGCCCGCAAGCCATCTACAAAACGCTGGTGGCAGTGGGCAACAAAACAGGTCCGCTGGTGGCTGTGATTCCTGGAAACAGAGAAGTGGATCTGAAAAAGTTAGCCAAAGTCAGTGGAAACAAAAAAGTAGAGATGCTGCATCTGAGAGATTTAGAAGAAACGACTGGCTATATTCGCGGCGGCTGTTCGCCGATCGGGATGAAAAAGCTCTTTCCTACTTATATTGATCGTGGGGCGCAGACACTGGAAGAAATCGTGGTTTCTGCAGGAAAGCGCGGGTTGCAGATGGGGCTTGCCCCACAAGCGTTGCAACAATTGACTAGGGCGGTCTTTGCCGATTTGTTGGCACCTGAACACGAATAAAAAATCCCCGTGAACCATCTTGAAATGCCGTTCACGGGGATTATTTTGTACTATTTTATTCCATTACTTCAATATCGAAAACCTCAATATTTTCTAAACCACCATAAAAGTCAAACCACGGAGTGGCATATTGTTTTAGAATGGCGTTTAATTCTTCAACATTTTCTTTCCCTTGGGTGTCCAGCCATTCCAGTAATGCTTTGGCGCCTTGCTTCCCATAGATTTCCACACTATCGCGCCAAGTTGCTCGTCCACCTAAGATTCCTGAGAATTTAGCATCGTGTTGACCAGCAAAGGTCAATTCATCGCGAAAGACATTCGCTGGGACACCCGCACTCAAATAGATAAATGGTCGCGTCGCAGCGTCACTAGCTTCTTTGAAGTAATTGGCGGCTTCTTCTTGCGTATAGACGGCCTCTAAGCCTTCTTTTTGGAAACCTTCAACTAAGTCGAACTGAACCGGTACTTCGACTTTCAAAATATCGATATGGTAGTGATCTTTCGTCAGTTCCTGAATGGTTCGGATGACCTTGCTCGGTTTGATCTTGGCAAAAGCAGGTGATTTGTCATCTGTGATCTCATCATCATAGACGATTGGTTCCACAAATAACGGAATATCGGCCGCTTGTGCCTCCGTACCTAAACGTTCTAAAAACGCATGTTTGGTATCTAAAATCTCTTGCGGTTCATCTGGATTATAATAAACCAAGACTTTCGCAGCATCTGCCCCTTTTTTCACTAAGCGCTGCAGCGATTCATTGGGTAGAATTTCTGGCAAACGACCCGGCGTATTGACATCATACCCTGTTTTTTCATAGGAAAGGATTAAGCCAGCATTGGGATTCTTTGCTTCGATCCCTAAGAAGCCATATTCCTCATCTAACAAAATACTGCTGACATATTTGGTCAATTCTTGGGAAACCAACTGCTTGAATTCATAAATGTGTTCCATCGTAAAGTCATCCGGTCCAGTTGCCGCCTTCATCATTTTTTTCATGGAACCACGTTGGTCGATCGCTAGTGCGGCAATCACACCATCCTCATTTGAAAGTTTTTGCATTCGTTCAAATTTACCTCTTGAAATTCGTTTCATTAAAAAAACCTCCCTCGATCTTGCTATCTTTAGTCTACGCCTACTTTGAGAAAAACCCAACTAATAAGCAAAAAGAGAGGAGACCCAGGTGTTGGTAGCAACGGCAAGGATATTGCTGCCAACACCTGGGTCATCGATCAATAACTGAAATAACTAGCTGTTTCTGCTGCGTTTTTCCCTGAAACATGTCCAGTACAAAACGCTGCTGTAATGTTGAAACCACCTGTATACCCATTGATATCCAATAATTCACCAGCAAAATACAAGCCGTTGATTTTCTTGCTCTCCATGGTTTTTGGATTGATTTCTTTCAGATGGACCCCGCCACCAGTCACGAAAGACTTTTCTAACGGGAACGTGCGAACGACAGTGACTGAAAAGCCTTTGATCAAGGAAGCGAGCGCAGCCAACTGTTCTGGTGAGGCTTTTTCAGCAACCAGCTCATGCAGGTCTAGCTGCTGCAAAAAGAAGGTCATCAAGCGCTCAGGCAAAAAGCCAGCTAAAGCATTCGGCAATTGTTTCTTCGAAGCCGCAGACTGAATCAATTCCTGGGTCAAGGCTTCATGGGATTTTGCTGGCAGACAATCCAGAACAACCGTCACGGGTTGTTGCTTTTTCAATTCTTGGTTCACAAAAGAGGAACAGCGTAAAGCAGCTGGACCAGATAACCCAAAGTGGGTAAACAAAAGATCCATGGTATGGGCGACGATGGGCTTTCCTTTTTGATCCAAGACACTCAACGTGATGTCTTGCAAGGAAATGCCTTGCAACGTCCGCTCTTGAATAAAGGAGTCTTCTGAAACAAGCGGCGATTCGGTTGGATAAAGTGGCGTAATGGTATGGCCGACTTTTTTTGCCATCTTATAGCCGTCCCCCGTTGCGCCCGTGGAAGGATAGGTGCGGCCACCTGTCGTCAAAATCACACTAGGGGCAGAGAACTCATCGGTTTCGGTTCGCACGCCGCGAATTTGACTGCCGTCATGGATCAGCTTTGTGACGACCGTGTTCGTCAATAGGGTGACGTGATGATCGTTGATTGCTTGAAGCAACGCTTCGACGATGGTTTTTGATTTGTTCGTCACAGGGAACATCCGTCCGTGGTCTTCTTCTTTTAAGACGACACCTAAGTCTGCGAAAAACGCCATTACATCATAATTATTGAATTGAGAAAACGTGCTATACAAAAACTTGCCGTTTCCTGGAATATGAGCAACTAAATCATCTACCGGCCGATTATTGGTTACATTGCAGCGTCCGCCGCCAGTCATCAATAATTTCTTGCCGATTTTTTTGTTTTTTTCGATTAATAACACCCGCGCACCTTGTTTGGCAGCAGTGATCGCAGCCATCATGCCGCTCGTACCTGCACCAACAACAATGACATCATAGGTTTTTTCCATTCTTTTCACCTCTTTGGGATTGTAACACATCGGCTATGAGTGCTGAAAGGATTGGTCGATTTTTTTCGAATAATAAAAAATTCTGACAATTCTAAAAAAAAGCGTGCAATTTCAGAAAATTTCTTTAAAATAGAAAATATCTTAAAGGAGGTAATGCACTATGACCAAAGCTTCAGCTTACGTGAAAGAAATTCAAGCGAAGATTCATGAGAAAGACCAACACCAACCGGAATTTCTTCAAGCAATTGATGAATTTTTGCCTACGATCGTTCCCTTTTTAGAGGAGCATCCAGAATATATTGAATCAAATATCCTTGCACTCTTAACTGAACCAGAACGTTTTATCCAATTCAGAGTCCCGTGGCAAGATGATCAAGGCAACTGGCAAGTAAACCGTGGCTATCGGATTCAATTCAACTCGGCAATGGGGCCTTACAAAGGCGGCTTGCGTTTTCACCCAAGTGTAAACTTGAGTATCTTGAAGTTTTTGGCGTTTGAGCAAATCTTCAAAAACAGCTTGACAGGTCTGCCGATCGGCGGCGGCAAAGGCGGAAGTGATTTTGATCCAAAAGGCAAATCAGATGCCGAAGTGATGCGTTTTTGCCAAAGCTTTATGACGGAGCTGTCAAAACATATCGGACCTGACTTAGATGTTCCTGCTGGCGACATTGGTGTCGGAGGCCGAGAAATCGGCTATTTGTTTGGTGCCTACAAACGATTGAAACAATACGATGCTGGTATTTTAACTGGTAAGCCATTAGACTTCTGGGGCAGTAAAAACCGCACAGAAGCAACGGGTTATGGCGCCGTTTATTTCGTTAAGCATTTATTGACAGACCTAGGTGAAACCTTTGCAGGCAAAAAAGCGATCGTTTCTGGAAGCGGCAATGTTGCGATCTATGCAATTGAGAAATTGCAAGAATTAGGTGCGATCCCTGTCACGTGTTCTGATTCCTCTGGTTTTATCTATGACAAAGACGGCATTGATCTGGCCTTGTTAAAAGAGATCAAAGAAGTGAAGCGTGAACGGTTGACGGCTTACGCCAAGGAACGTCCATCAGCCGAATATCATGAAGGGGCATCTGTCTGGGATTTTGATACACCAGCGGAATTAGCCTTTCCTTGCGCGACCCAAAACGAGATTGATCTCTCACAAGCCAAACGTGCAAAAGCCAATGGTGTCCGGGTCGTTTCTGAAGGCGCGAATATGCCTAGCTCATTAGAAGCAGCAGAATATTTTATTGAAGAAGGAATTTTCTACTGCCCAGGAAAAGCAGCCAATGCTGGCGGCGTAGCCGTTTCTGCGTTAGAAATGAGTCAAAACTCCCAACGACTGCAATGGGAAAAAGCTGAAGTCGATGCCAAATTGGACGATATCATGAAGTCGATCTATGAAGCATGCCGTGATACTGCTGAAACCTTCGATCAAAAAAATAATTTTATGTTAGGTGCGAACGTCGCAGGCTTTGAAAAAGTTGCTAAAGCAATGTTTGCTCAAGGACTTGTCTAAAATCACCCAACAGGCTACCTATCAGGAATTACTTGAAAAAAGTTGAAAAAAAACGTAAAGTAGGTAGTGTATGAAAAACTATTTTTTCAAGGAGGACAAATCATGTCACACATCAAGTTTGACTATTCGAAAGTAGCACCATTCGTGAACGAATACGAATTGAGCTACATGCAAAGTCAAGTTACAGCAGCAGACAAACAATTACGCGAAGGAACAGGTGCTGGTAGCGACTTTTTAGGTTGGATCGACCTTCCTAAAAACTATGACAAAGATGAATTTGCGCGTATCAAAAAAGCGGCTGAAAAAATTCAATCTGATTCTGAAGTATTAGTCGTGATCGGGATCGGCGGATCTTATTTAGGAGCGAAAGCAGCGATTGATTTCTTAAATCATTCTTTCTTTAACTTGCTACCAAATGAAGAACGCAAAGCACCACAAATCTTTTTTGCAGGTAATTCGATTTCTTCAACATACTTAGCAGATTTGATCGAAATCATCGGTGACCGTGATTTTTCTGTGAATGTGATCTCAAAATCAGGAACAACTACTGAGCCAGCGATCGCTTTTCGTGTTTTCAAAGAACGTTTGATTGAAAAATACGGCAAAGAAGAAGCCAACAAACGGATCTACGCAACAACGGATAAAGCGAAAGGTGCAGTAAAAGTTGAAGCAGATGCTGAAAACTGGGAAACCTTTGTGATTCCAGATGACGTCGGCGGCCGTTTCTCTGTATTGACTGCTGTTGGTTTATTACCAATCGCTGCCAGCGGAGCGGATATCGATGCCTTGATGCAAGGGGCAGCAGATGCTAGCGATGCTTACGCAAGTGACGACCTTGAAAAAAATGAAGCGTATCAATATGCAGCAATGCGTAACATCCTTTATCGTAAAGGCAAAGTAACCGAATTGCTGATCAACTACGAACCAGGCATGCAATACTTCTCAGAATGGTGGAAACAATTATTCGGCGAGTCTGAAGGAAAAGACCAAAAAGGGATCTATCCTTCAAGTGCAAACTTCTCGACAGACTTGCATTCTCTTGGTCAATACATCCAAGAAGGCCGTCGCAATATCTTTGAAACAGTTGTTAAAGTTGAAAAACCACGCAAATCAATTGCGATCCCTACACAAGAAGCAGATCTTGATGGTCTTGGCTACTTAGAAGGAAAAGAAGTTGATTTTGTTAATACGAAAGCCTTTGAAGGAACATTACTTGCACATACAGATGGGGATGTCCCAAATCTGTTAGTAAAAATCCCTACAATGGATGCCTACACGTTAGGTTACACCATGTACTTCTTTGAGATCGCTGTGGGTATCTCTGGCTACTTAAATGGCGTGAACCCATTTGACCAACCAGGGGTTGAAGCGTACAAGAAAAACATGTTCGCCTTACTTGGCAAACCAGGTTTTGAAGATCTTGCAAAAGAATTGAACGAACGTCTATAAATCAATACTTTTAGCTCTTTTGTAAATTGGCGGTGAACGAAACATGTTCGCTTTGGTTTATAAGTGGTGATAGTTTTGGTGATAGTGACAAATAAAAAGCACTCATTGCGAGTGCTTTTTTCTTTCGCTTTCGATGTAGTTTTCGAATTGTTCCATAGACCTCTTTTTGACTTCTGGTGAAATGTGGGCATAGATTTGAGTTGTTGAAATGTCTTTGTGCCCAAGAAAGTCTTTGATATCTTCTAAGGACAGACCAGCTTGCCGAGACCTGACTGCAAATGTATGCCTGCCATCGTGAACTCTAATTTTCGGCAAATCAGCTTTTTCAGCAATCCGATTAAATGCACCATTCACTGATCGATCACGAACTATCTTACCTTTGTATCTCTTACTGGTTTGCAAGAAGATAAATTGTTCGCCATCTTCAGTAGAAGGGAAGGTACCATAAGTACTCAAGATATGATTTCTAAAAGCAAGGAGCGCCTGTTTGCTTCTTTTAGTCATAGGCATACTTCTGATGCCGGCTGGTGTTTTTGGATCATCAGTAATGATAGCATTAATGTTCAAGCCTTTTTCAACTGATCCTAACCGTTCTCTTTCAATACTGATCATATTCCCACCGAAATCAATATCCTGCCACTGTAAACCCATTACTTCTGATTTCCTCAATCCTTGATCAAAGATTAGTAGGAAGAAGGGATACCACAAAACCTCGGATTCTTTTTTCGCAAATTCTAAAAATCTATCAGCTTGCTGCAAATCATAATATCTGATCAATTCTTTTTTCTCAATCAATCTGGGAAATTCAACGAATTGAGTTGGGTTATCTTTTATATATCCTAATTGAATTGCTTTTTTGAATGCATTGCTGAGAGTTGCATTCACACTCTTGGCAGTAGTGATAGACAGTCCTTGTCCGCTTCTTCCTAATCCTGTCTTTGTAAGTAGTAGATTAATGAATTTTTGATGATCAGCTCGAGTATATTTGTTCAAAGAATATTTTCCAATATAGGGAATGATATACATCCTTATGTTGGCTCTGTGAACTACTCTTGTACCTTCTTTGACTGCTTGCTTATAATTGGTTACCCAATCTTCAAGAAATTCTTCTATAGTTAAGTTCTGTGGATTTTCTTTGAAATATTCTTCTGATGCTATTTTTCCTTCAATTATTTTGGCGTAACTATTTGCTTCATCAAATGACTTGAATCCTTTTTTGTGTATCTTGTTTTGTTTTCCTGTTCCGGGATTGATTCCATTAGAAATGAAAACTTCATATCTATATTGTTTTGCCCTCTTCAAATAGTATTTCTTTATAGAAGCCATTAGAGTTCTCCTTTCGTAATTCTGTTTATTGAATTCGAATATTTGAGTGATTTCAATCGATAATCACTTAAATAATCTGGTATTCGAAGTTTGTTATCATTTATCCGAACGTACGTTCTTTTAAACCCAAAAAGAAAAGCCCGAGGGCTAATCAAAAAGCAGGGATGAATGTTTTTAAGAACATTCCTGCATCTTTTGTAACTTGAAACCCAATAACGATTTTTTGACCATTATCTTTATCAGTTAGGTAAAGTAATCCGCTTGAATGTTTTGAATTAGGAATGATGTCTAAATCAACCTTATTTAAAGTATAAATCTTGCCTTTTTCTTCAATGAATTGAACTTCTCCGGGATTCATTTGTATAAGCCTTTTCGAGCTTTGAGTCAGTTTAACCTTACCTCTACTATCAGATTGAATGCTTAGCATTACAGATTGCGTAGCTTTTTGCATTGCAGTAGGAGCATTTTTATTTTTTTTGCTAAAAAGTCCCATCTTATCCTCCTACAAGAATTTTTTCGTTACATTGATAATATCATCTGAATAGTTGTAAATATCTATAGGTGAGTCAATTTCAAATACTGTTTTTTCTTCATTGTTGAGTTCAATTTTACTAGTTGTACTTCCAATTCTCACACGTAATATCCATTTTCTAATGTTGTCATCTAGCAAAATGTTAAAGTAACTTTTGTTATCTCTATAAAACAGACGGTCTAGAGAAATCAAATCTTTTAAAACGATTTTAACTATAGTATATGATTCCAATTCTTCTGGTGTGGTAACAATTTCTCCACCATCTTTAATTATGATTTCTTCATCATTGTCTTCGATAATAACTTCATCTGGTGTTGTAGAAGTTTTTAACGCAGCGTTAAGCTTGTCGTTTACTTTCTCTTGGATATATTGATTTAAACCTTTCTTGATAATAGGTTGAAATCTATCCACGGTTTGTTTTGTTTTCATTCCATCGTATATTTCACCTAATAAATATTTAACGAAATCATCACTAGGGTTTTCCCATTCTTTATCAAGATAAGTCTTTAGATTGCTTAAATATTTAAGCTCTGATGCACTACTTATAATTTTATCTATGTCGAAGTTATCTTTATGGAATTTAACTAATTCAGGTATTTGAGAATCTTTAATTTTCGTTATATCAATGGAAAGAAAAGGGGTTAAATCCATTTTATTTGGTTCGTCTAGATCAGTAAAAAATTTATATTCTTTTCCGTTTGTTAGAATTCCAAATTTTGATTCGGTTGTACCAAAATAGCGGAACAGCTGAGAATCATGTTTTGTCAATACTTCATTAATAGATTTTGCTTCGACAAGTATCATAGGTTTTCCCTCTAATACTACTGCGTAATCAACTTTTTCACCTTTTTTTATACCTACATCAGCTGTAAACTCAGGTACAAACTCTGTAGGATTAAATATGTCATATCCTAAACTAGCAAAGAAAGGCATAATTAGAGATGTTTTTGTGGCTTCTTCAGTAGCAATATTATCTTTTAGGTTCGTAACTCTTTTACCCAAATTTTTTAAATCATCTTTAAACTTTTCTAATTCCAACGAAACCCCTCCTAAAAATTATTAAATGATTTTAAAACTGCTACAGTCCCATTCGGTTGGAATAGGAGAGTGTAGTTGTTTTCTGTTTTGATGCCATTCCATTTTCTTGCATACCACTTAACTGCATCCTTAAACGTTACTTCAGACACCTGCAAATGTTCAGCACATTCCCAAATAGAAATACATCCCGCCTCAAAACAATCTATGATGTCATAAGGTGACACTAGCATCACAGCACCAATATCACGTGCTCGTCTTTCCTGTTTACGGTGATCAGGATTATTTGAATCTGTTATATCACCAACTGAGGTAAGGTAGTGAGCAATTTCTTCTGAAATTGTGGCAGCTAATTCAGTTGCAGATTGTCCAGGTCTCAGGTAGATTGTTTTTCCAATGATTAAACCGTTTTGATGATCTGGCATTTTTTCCTCAAATTTATATGTGAGTTCATCATATTCAGCCATCAAACGTTCAGAAATATTCAAATACATCACCTACTCTTTGTCGTGGTCTCTCATCTTAATAAATTGGATGAAGTCTAGCACTTCTTGTTTTTGCTTATCAGTCAAATCGTCATCAACGTGAGTTGCAACGAGAAGATTAGGATCTTTTTCAATATTCGTAGAATCGGTTCTACCGTGCAAATAATCAAGACTAACCTTAAAATAATCTGCTATTTTATTTTGAATATCAACATCAGGGGTACGTCTACCTTGCTCGTATGATGAATATGTAGTACGTGCGACGCCTAAAACATCTGCCATTTCAGCTTGAGTTAGTTTTTTTTGCTTCCTTAAATCCATGAGTCTGTGTCCGAACATCTGAGCACCTCCAATGCTTCAATATGTAATAATGATACTACGCAATGCGCGTATGTAAAAATAAAAAAATGAAATGTGTCAAAAAGAATAATTAATTGTTGACATGTGTCAAAATGCGTAGTAATATAAAAGTACGCAATACGACACATTGAAAGGAGAATCATTTTTATGGAAAACTGGTTAACTAAATTGCGTTTAGAAAAAGATCTAACACAAGATGAAGTTGCTCAGCTATCAAATATTCCGAGAACAACTTATTCATCTATAGAGCAAGGGAGACGGAGACCATCTGTCGAAAAAGCTATGAAAATAGCAAAAGCTTTAGATTTTGAATGGACTCTTTTTTTTGAACCTAAACTACGCGATATGACACGTAAGGAGGTGCCGAAATGAAAGACAAACCGCAAATGATTAAAGCGAATGTCGATTCGGGATTTCTACCACAATATATAGAAATGATTATTCCTGCAATTAAACGCAAGTTTAGCATTTCAATCGGTATTGAAGGCGAACTGTTCATGAACCCTGGCGGTGTTGAAGAAATCATCATTCGTTTTTTAGCTACCGATGAATTAGCACAGGACATTTATTCCTATATAGACGAAAAATGGCAGTTCGCCTCAACACCAGAACTTGTTGCTTAAGTTCATTTTAGACAACAATTGACCGTTTGTGTCAAAAACAATAACGGATAAAAGGAGTGAAAGCATGCCCAAAGCAGCAAAAATCGGTCGGACCTTAAAACTATCATTATTTCTTTCGGGAAAGAGACAGAAAGAATTAGCGATCGATGCTAGTACACCAAATGCAACAGTAAGTGATCATTTTAATGGAGCTAACGTCAATATTGACAAGGCTATCGAGTATCTAGAGGCAATGAAAGAAAATGGGTATCAAGCTACTGATGAATTAACAGGAGACATCAGTTACCAATACTTAGGATTTTTCAAATCCATGGATGGCCAACTGGCAGATGTTAAATCAACGAACGATCTTGAGATATTTCAAGAAATCGAGTCAGATGAAAGAAAAGAACGGAAGAAAATAGTTCAAAGAATCGTAGCTGAATCACAAGTAAGAATGCTGACTGATGTTGAAAGAACTGAACTTAGAAATTACACAGATGAGTTTCTGGATGAAATTATTGTAGAAATGGCGATTGTTTTTTCTATCTTGAAGATTTTAAACGTCAATATCCAAGAGGCTATTAAAGCAAGAATGCCTCACTGGATCAAAAAAAGATATATGAGGGGGTAACCACAATGAAAATATCTCAGATGAAGAATGTTGTACCACTTGAAAGAAGAAATGAAATGTTAGAGGTTGAGTGGAAGAAAGCAAAAGAAATCGCTGATTATCTTGGTATTTCAAGACCAACGTTATCTAAATTAACACATAGGGATGTTGATCCGATTCCTTTTTCAAAACTTAGCGGGATTCTTCAATATGATCTGCAAAAGGTAAGGGAATGGGAAGAACGTAATAGAACTTTTAACTATAAGGAGGCGTAATTATGAAACGTTCAATTAAAGACACTTTGATCGTAACTGTACTTTTGTTTTTTGTAGTAGCTTTCACAGCAATCCACATTGCAGCAGGACTTGTATTAGTTTTCTTATGGGGCTTCGCTAATGTTGTTTACGATTTAGCTGCTAAAGATTACCAAGACAAAGAAAAAAGACTTGCAAGCCGACCAAAGCAATAGCAAGTCCATCAAATATTTAGATAAATATCTTTGTCTCCATTTTAAAACAGAAAAGGAGAAATGACAATGAATTCTTTCGAACAAGCGTTAGACGAGTATTTGACAACTCCCGGATGGGGTCAACCAATTTCAGTTGAGGAGATGACAGATGATGAGTAAATCAACTCTTGAAATGACTCATGACGAATGGTTATTAGATCGCCGAAAGGGTATAGGCGGCTCAGATGTCGCTACAATCCTTGGGTTAAACAAATGGACGTCACCTTATCAATTATGGCTAGAAAAGACTGGTCAAATCGATTTAGAACACACTGAGAGTGAACCAGCGTATTGGGGAAATGTACTAGAGGAAGTTGTTGCTAAAGAATTTCAAGAACGAACAGGCAAAAAAGTTCGCCGACGAAATCAGGTATTCGAGCATCCGTTGCTTCCGTTCCTACGAGCGAACATCGATCGGGATGTTGTTGGGGAAAATGCTATTTTGGAATGTAAAACAGCAAATGCCTTTCTAGGTAAGGAATGGGAAGGCGAAGAAGTTCCTCTGAGTTACTTGTGCCAGGTTCAGCATTACATGAATGTTTTAAATAAAAAATATTGTTACATTGCCGTTTTGGTTGGTGGACAAAAGTTCATTTGGAAACGAGTTGATCGTGATCAAGAACTGATTGACATGATCACCGAACGATTAGTTAGTTTCTGGGAGGCAAATGTTTTAGCTGGCAAAGAACCAGAAATAGATGGTAGCGAAGCAACGTCAGACTTTTTAAAAGATCGGTATTCGGAACTTGATGAAACAGAAACCACATTGCCATCTTCATTTGATGATTTAGTTGACCAAAAAAGGGAACTTAAGAAAGCAAAAAAAGAGATTGAAACAGCCATTCGCCAGGTGGATAACGAAATCATAAGCGAACTTGGAAAAAGAAATGCGAGTATCGGCATCGCTCAAAAGAACATCGTTTCTTGGAAGATAGTATCCACTAGAAGAATGAACAGCAAGAAACTTGCTGAAAAATATCCAGAAGTAGCTAAAGACGAAGAAATCTATAACGTTACTGAATCAAGAAGACTTACAGAAAAGGAGATCAAATAATATGGCCACAAATGATGCATTAAAGAACCAATTAGCTGAAAAGAGTACACAGGTTGTTGATCCATCTAAATTAGGATTCAAGGCTTTAATGAACACACCAGCAATGAAAAAGAAATTTACAGATATTCTTCACGAGAAGTCGGATTCCTTTATGGGATCCCTTATGACTCTAGTTGGTGGTGATAATTACTTATCTCAAGCCGAGCCAATAACGATCATTGCATCAGCTTTAAAAGCAGCGACAATGGATCTGCCGATTGATAAGAACCTTGGTTATGCTTATGTGGTTCCCTTTAATCGATCAGAAAAGGTTGGGAACAAATGGATCAAACATAATGAAGCTCAATTTATTCTCGGTTACAAGGGATATATTCAACTAGCCCAAAGAAGCGGTCAATATAAAGCTCTCAATGCTCTGGCAATTTATGATGGTCAATTGATTGATTGGAATCCTCTTACTGAGGAATTTACATTTGATTACAAAGCTAAATTATCAGATGAAGTAATCGGTTATGTAGGATTCTTCGAACTATTAAATGGATTTAAGAAGACTGTTTATTGGACGAAGCAAGAAATTGAAAGTCATCGTATCAAAAATGCCAAAGGATATGACAAAGAAAAGCTAAGTGGCGCTTGGATCGATAATTACGACTCGATGGCCATTAAGACAGTTCTTAGAAATATGCTCTCCAAGTGGGGGTTGTTGTCTGTAGAAATGCAATCAGCAATTACTTCAGATGAGAAAGTCTTTCGAGTGGACGAAAACAACGATTTAATTGAAGAAACTGATCTATCGGATATGGAGCCGATGCCACAGGATCTTAAAGAAGCAGAAAAAGTTGTTGATGATCCGGTAACAGACGAAGGACAAGAATCATTGTTTGATTCATCAAATCCACCACTAAACAAATAACGAGGGAGTCACACTCCCTCTGATTAGGAGGAGTCGTTTAAAGGATGGCTATATATAGACAACTCCATACCACTTTTTGGAAAGACAAGCGAGTCGGTGAATGGAGCAAGGATCAAAAACTTTTCTTCCTATATCTTTTATCGAACGATTACACAACCCAATGCGGTGTTTATGAATTCAATATTAGATATGCGAAGTTCGAACTAGATATGACTGCAGAAGAAATAAAAGAAAATATTGATTTCCTCGTTAGCGAAGGCCGAATTGTCTTTAATGAAAAGTCGGAAGAGTTAATGATAGTCAACTGGCTAAAATACAACAATGCCAGATCTCCTAAAGTCGCAGCAGTCATTGATAAAGAATTAAAGGATATAAAGACGCTTGAATTTGAGATTGAGGTCATCAAGAAGTGTCAAGAATATAAATACCCTATTCAAACATTAAAACCGAAAGAAAATACCGTATCGATAGGGTATGGATACGGTATCGATACGGTATCGCAACCAACACCAGCATCAACAACAACATCATCACCAACACCAGCAACAGCAGAGGAAGTCAAAAGAGCTTCTGCTCCTGCTAATCCTTTCCAGCTTTACCAAGAAGTTTTTGGAGTGCTCAATGGACTGGCTGCTGATGATTTGCGCCAATGGGTGGAAGATATCGGTGAAGAATTAGTTTGTGAAGCAATTAAGCGGTCCGCACTAGATCAAAAATCTTACGGATATGCTAAAGGAATCATGCAAAGTTGGGTTAAGAAAAACATCAAAACTATGGATGATGTTAAAGCTGACGATGTTCGACATAAAAATCAATCTAGTTTTACCAAAAAGCCACTACGTGAGGAAAAACTACCTGATTGGGCTGTAAACGAACAGGGGGAAGAACAGTTATCACCTGAGCGCCAAGCAGAGCTTGATGCAAAACTAGCAGCATATCTAAACAAAACGAAGCATTGAAAGGAGCAGATTGCTTGAAAATCGTCATACCGATCACACCAAAGCCTCAATCAAGGCCGAGGTTCACCAAGCATCGTAAGACTCCCTATGAGGAATCAGCGATGAAAGCATACAAAAATGCAGTAAAATACCATGCTATGTCAACAAGGCCGCTGTTAATTGAAAAAGGACCAGTAATTGTTGATGTCTGCTTCTTCGTATATCCATCAGCTTATATCTCAAAAGTAAAGAAAAACAGGACTTTGCTTGAGGACGAGACAATGTACTGCGATAAAAAGCCAGACATTGATAATTATTTCAAAGCAGTGACGGATGCGGTAAACGGCATTTTGTACAAGGACGACGGTCAGATAGCAGTTAGCATCTGCCGTAAAGTATACAGCTTCAATCCTCGAACAGAAATTGAAATTAATCCACTTTAGGAGGGACCATCAATGAGAAGCAGAAGCATTAAAGCGCCATTCGAAGATTTTGGAGAATATGAATCAGCAAATGTTCATGAAAAAGGATCTGTAAAAGTTGGTGAAAGCTACATCTGCACTCCGGGAAGACCTTTTTCAGGTCAGATAAGAGCGCAAGTAAGTCGTATCTACAAGAATTCAGCACGAGTAAGGATCCTCAGCTGCATTGAAGAAAAAGATGATGAAATACAACGAAAACTTAACGATGTGACTGTAGTGAGTCTTAAGAAAATCCACGAAGTCTGCTAGAAGTTCAGAAATTTATTAGTTAAGAATCGGAAGAAATTACCAACTTGGAAAGAAAAAAGACCAACACAAGTTGATCTAATTA
>OBXF01000350.1_pt1 | contig 44606 bp, 36 predicted proteins | sample 1495371 | NCBI WGS metagenome assembly OBXF01 (sample SAMEA2580143, study PRJEB22360) | human gut metagenome | biome: human gut; feature: human-associated habitat; material: faeces | place: Denmark | collected 2008/2010 | reverse complement strand
TAACTGTGCGACGGCGTGTGCGCGGTGCCGGCTTCTCGGTCGGCTGGTCGGCGGCAGGCGTCTCGGGCACAGACGGAGCTGCGAGCTCGGTCAGAGCCGCGGCTTCGCGCTCGGCAGCACGACGGCGGGCGCGCACCACCTGAGCCTCGCTAATCTGCGCCAACGCACGTGCCTGCGCGACCTCATCGGAAATCGACGCCGAGGAGTCAGCTGCAACGGTGCGCTTGGCGCGCGTCGTGCGCGTGGTACGGCGCTTGGGCTTGGTGACCTCCTCGCCGTCAGCAGCAGGCTTGGTCGTGCGGCGCGTACGCTTGGGCTTTGCCGGAGCAGCCTCCTCACCAGTTGCAGGCACGGCCTTCTCAGCCGCTGCAGGCGTAGGCGTCGAAGCAGCCTTAGGCGTCTCAGGAGCCGAGGCTTGCGCGGGCGCCGCGACCTGGTCCGACGCAACCGGTGCAGCGGGAGCGGCTTGCGTCGTCGTTATTTCGTTTTCTTGCTGTTGATCAGACACAGTGTTTGCTCAACTTTCTTTTCAAGCCCTGTGATCACATGCTCCCTGCATAAACCTTCAGGGCGGCTAAACAGTCTAGCTCCGTCAAATACCGACGGACATCATTGATCTGTATCGAGATATTTGCGTCATATACGCAGCGTTAGTGTAACACAACCGCAACCACCTGCAACTTAGTCATTGGACGTTCTTAAACGCCCAGTCATCAGGGACACTCCTCCTCAAAAGCGCCTTGAAATGTCGCGCCAGAGGAGTGAAGCCGTGGCACCCGGAATAGCCGCGCCACGAATCGCGCCCATCTACTACGTTTGCCCCCGAGCCCCTGACCATACCCTTGTTTTTTCAAAAACAACGAGTCTGCTACCTGCGGTTTTAATATCGTACTTTTCGGCATGGTTCGGGATATGCGTCCAAACGTAGGAGATGAGCCCAATTCGTGGCGGACGGTATCCCGCCACCCCTCCTCGAGACAAAAATGATCCGTTTTCCTCCGTCCCCAAGGGACAATTTTCAAAACTATGCCGGATTACGGGGCCCGAATGATGCAAGCCAACCATACCCTGCATTTTCAAGAAACAATAAGCCGTCTACCTGCAGTTTTATTTTCACTGCTTTCGCCATGGTCGCTAGGTAGCGATTCAGCCCCGTAAAGCGGTATAGTTGCTTTTTTGTAGCATTTTCCAACACGCCCAAAAGCCCCGCCAAACGAAAAAAGCCCGACCTCCGCATGGAGATCAGGCTTATAGGGCTCAGCAAAGCCGAACCTACACGGTCAAATGACCCGTAGCTTACATCTGCTCGGGAGCGGAGACACCAACAAGGGTGAGCACCAGGGCGAGCGTCACGCGGACGGCGTCGCAAGCGGCCAGACGGGCACGCGAAAGCTCGGGGTCGACGGGACGGCCCTCGCTCGGCAGAACCTGGCAGGCAGCGTAGAAGCTGTGGAAGTCGCCGGCGAGTTCCTCAGCAAAGTGCGTCAGACGGAACGGGGCGCGGTCGCGAGCGCAGCTGGCGATGAGGTCGGTGAGCTCGTTGAGCTTACGCGAAAGGGCGAGCTCGGTCGGGTCGGTCAGCAGCGAGTAATCAACGTTCTCACCGATGGCCTTGGCGGCGACGGCCTTCATGCCCATCTCGTCAGCCTGCTCGGGCGTAACGTCGGCGGCACGGCGCAGGATGGAGCACACGCGGGCGTGAGCATACTGCACGTAATAGACCGGGTTGGAGTTGTCGCGCTTCTTAACGGCCTCAATATCGAAGTCGACCATCTGGTTGGAGCTCTTGGAGATGAGCGTGTAGCGGGCGGCGTCGGAACCGACCTCGTCGACGAGCTCCTGCAGGGTCACCATGGTGCCCTTGCGCTTGGACATACGGACGGGCTTGCCGTTGCGCAGCAGGTTGACGAGCTGGCCCAGCAGAACCTCAAACTTGCCGGGATAGCCAAGAGCGTCGCAGACGCAGCGGACGCGCTCGATGTAGCCGTGGTGGTCGGCACCCCAGATGTCGATGACGTGGTCGACGCGCTGGAACTTATCCCAGTGATAGGCAACGTCGGAGGCGAAGTAGGTGTACTCGCCGTCGGACTTGATCAGGACGCGGTCCTTGTCATCGCCCAGGTCGGTGGAGCGGAACCACAGGGCGCCGTCCTTGGTGTAGAGGTAGCCCATCTTGTCGAGCTTCTCAAAAGCGCGGTCGACGGCGGAGGTGCCGGCGGTCTCGCCCTCAGTGTCCTTCACATACAGTGAGCGCTCGGAGAACCAACGATCGAAGTCGCAGTTAACGGCATGGCAAAGGTCGCGCATGTTGTCGACCATCTTTACATAGCCGCGCTCGCGGAAGCTCTCCATACGCTCCTGAGGATCGGCGTTGACCCACTTATCGCCGTCAGTGCGCCAGAACTCGGCGGCCTCGTCGATGATGTAGTCGCCGCCATAGGAGTCCTTGCCAAGGGTCTCGGCAAAGTTATCCTGGTACGGATGAGTCTCGGGATGCTCGTCATTCTCGTCGGCAACGAAGGCGTCGCGGTCGGCAATCAGCAGCTTGTGAGCCTCGTCGATATCCACGCCCTGCTTGGCGATGATGTCGGCAAGCTGCATATAGCGCGTGCTGATGGAGTTGCCGAAGGTGTTCATCTGAGAGCCGTGGTCGTTGATGTAGAACTCACGCTGGATGTCGTAACCGGCGTGGTCCATAACACGGCAGAGTGAGTCGCCCAGCGCGGCCCAGCGGCCGTGGCCGATGTGCATGGGGCCGACGGGGTTAGCGGAAACGAACTCGACCTGGGTCTTCAGGCCACCACCGACGTTGGACTTAGCGAAGTCCATACCCTTCTCGCGAGCCTCGCCAAAGATGGCATTCTTGACGGCAACGGAGAGGTAGAAGTTGATGAAGCCGGGGCCTGCGATCTCGACCTTCTCGATCGCGGGGTCCTCGGGCATATGGGCAACGATGGCCTCGGCGATCTTGCGCGGGGCGCAGTGGGCCAGCTTGGCGGACTTCAGGGCCATGGTAGAGGTCCACTCGCCATGAGAAGTGTCAGCCGGTCGCTCGATAGCGCAATCGTCAAGTTCAAATGCGGAAAGGTCGCCGGCCTCCTGGGCCGCAGCAAGCGCAGCGCGTACCAGCTCTTCAATCTTCTCGGGCATAGATCCTCCTTGTGTTAAAGCCCCCGAGCTCTTGGTCACTCGTAGGGCAAAAGCCAGAGTTTGTAGCACTCTATCACAAGCGACGGGCACTGTCGCAGGGTAAAGCTAATAGATATTGCATATGCACAAAAATGACTACAGCTTGTATGGAGTCACTCAAAGATGCCAGTCTGCCTGCAGATTATGCAGGCGTTGAAAATGCATAAAGGTGTGAATGAGCTGCGTCTGTTATCGAATACTCTTACCTATCAGAGTTGTGTGCTTTTCCTGTATAAAGTAAGGGTTTGCGCACGTCAGCGTGTTATTCTAGACATACGTAAATTCGTATAAGTTGGAGGTAGCATGTTCTCAATCGGTCAACACGTCATTCATCCGGGCCAGGGAGTCTGCACCGTCGTCGGTTTTAGGGACGACACACCGCAGCCCATGCTGCTGCTCGAGACCAAGCAGGGACATGCGCAGACGATCCTCATGTACCCCGTGGCGCAGGCCGACCGTTTGCACGCCGCCATCTCGCAGCAAGATGCCGAGCACCTGCTGAGCCACTATGACGAGCTGGAGTGCGACACCTTTACCGAGCGCAACAGCTCGCTTGAGGAGACGCACTTTAAGCAGCAGCTCAAGCTGGGCGCGCCCGAGACGGTCCGCGTGGCAAAGACCATGATGTACCGCATTCGCCAGGCCGAGGAAGCTGATAAAAAGCCCAGCTCCTACTACATGCGCGTACTCAAGGAAGCCAAGCGCCGCTCCATCGAGGAGTTCGCCGTGGCCTTGGGCGTCACCGAGGAGGCCGCCGAAGCCCGCCTAGCCCAAGCCGCCCTCAACTAACCCAACCGCGCCAAAACCACCACAAAGGGGACAGGCACCTTTGTGGTGGTTTTCTTGTTCTAGTAGTATTCATTCTTATCGATACCCACGAGCACAAGGAGTCTCCTATGGCAGAGCCGCTTACCGCCGGAATCACCCGCGACCGCGCGTTCGAACTGCTCAACGAGCACAACAAGGACCCGTTCCATATCACCCATGGCGAGACGGTCGAGGGCACTATGCGCTACTTTGCGCGCGAGTTCGACCCCGAGAACGAGGAGTTTTGGGGCATCGTCGGTCTGCTGCACGACCTGGATTGGGAGGAGCATGAGGACGACCCCATGAACCACACCATCTATGCTGCCGAGATTCTTAAGGGCGAAGGTGCGTCTCCAGAGCTCATTCGCGCCATCCAGACGCACACGTCCGACTTCAACACCTCGCTGCCCAAGCCCGAGCTGCAGATGGAAAAGATCCTGTTTGCCTGCGATGAGCTCACCGGCCTGATCGGCGCTGCAGTCATCATGCGCCCGAGCAAGAGCGTTATGGACTTTACGACCAAGTCGCTCAAGAAGAAGTTCAAGGACAAGCGCTTTGCCGCCGGCTGCTCGCGCGACGTGATTTCGCAGGGCGCCGAGATGTTGGGCTGGGAGCTCCCCGAGCTCTTTGACCGCACCATCGCGGCCATGCAGTCCTTCGCCCCCGACCGCGATACCTTCCAGGCCTAACCGCCCACGCCACCTAAAACCACCACGAAGGGGACAGGCACCTTTGTGGTGGTTTTCGTTTACGAGGGGTTTAGGGGCGGACCTGGCCGGTGCCGCGGAGCTTGTATTTGTAGGTGGTGAGGGCCTCGGCGGCGAAGGGGCCACGGGCGTGGAGTTTTTGGGTCGAGATGCCGATCTCGGCGCCCAGGCCAAACTCGCCGCCGTCAGTGAAGCGCGTGCTGGCGTTGGCGTACACGGCCGAGGCATCGACCGCATCCAGGAAGCGCTCGCAAGCATCCGTGTCCTCGGCAACGATGGCCTCGGAGTGCATCGTGCCGTAGCGGTTGATGTGTGCGATGGCCTCGTCCTCGCTCGCCACGACCTTCACGCTCATCTCGAGAGCCAGGTACTCGCGACCCCAGTCCTCCTCAGTCGCGGCGACGTAGTTGTCGCCCTCGGCAAGCCCAGCGTCGGCGCATGCGGCGCACGTGGCCTCGTCGCCGTGAATCAGTACGCCGTGGTCGTGCAGCACGGCAACGACCGCCGGCAAAAACGAATCTGCCACAGCACGGTCGACCAGCAGCGACTCGGCGGCATTGCACACGCCTACGCGCTGGGTCTTGGCATTGACGATAATGTTGAGCGCCTTATCAAAGTCGGCGGATTCATGCACGTAGATGTGGCAGTTGCCCGTGCCCGTCTCGATCACCGGCACAAGCGACTCGCGCACGCAGCGCTGGATCAAGCCTGCACCGCCGCGCGGAATGAGTACGTCGACGATACCGCGGAGCTTCATGAGCTCGCCGGTGGCCTCGCGGTCGGTGGACTCGATCATCGACACGGCCTCGCGCGGGAAGCCCTTGGCCTCGAGCGCATCGGCCAGCAGCTCGGCGATCATGGCACACGAGTGATAGGCCAGCGAGCCGCCGCGCAGAATGCAGGCGTTGCCGGTGCGGATGCAGATGCCCGCGGCGTCGGCCGTCACATTGGGGCGCGCCTCGTAGACCATGGCAACCAGACCCAACGGCACGCTCACGCGGGTCAGGTCCACACCGCTCGCAAGCACGCGGTGGTCGAGCACGCGGCCGACGGGATCGGGCAGCTCGGCGAGCTTTTCCAGGCCGGCGGCCATGCCCTCGACGCGCTCGGGCGTCAGCAGCAGACGGTCGAGCAGACCGGCCGAAGTGCCCGCATCGCGTGCGGCGGACATATCGAGCTCGTTAGCGGCGACGATGGAGTCGACACCGTTGCGCAGTGCTGCGGCCATGGCGCGCACGGCCTCCTGACGCTGCTCATCGCTCGCCGTGGCAAGCGAGGCCGACGCTGCCTTGGCGGCAACGGCAAGATCGTGGACATACGTGGCTATATCGACCGACATGGGCGGCCCTTTCTCCTAGAAGTTTGCAACCATGGTAGCCGATTTGCGCATGGCCTCGCCCGCGGCGGTAGAATTGGTCAACCCGAAACACCGCAACGAACGGAAGACTCACATGGCCCTCATCACTTCGTACCACGTCCCCGGCCTTTATGTCGAGGACCACAGCATCGACGTCCCCCTTGACTGGCGCGGCCTGGAGCCGATGCTCCTGGCCGTCGGCAGCACCATGCGCCGCGGCGCTATGCCGGCACCAATCGCCGGCGCGCCCGAGAGCATCAAGCTCTTCTATCGCGTGGTTTGCGCGCCTGACCGCATCAACGACGATCTGCCGCTGCTCCTGTTTTTGCAGGGCGGCCCCGGCGGCGAGAGCCCGCGTCCGCTGTCGCCTACAAGCGACGGCTGGATCGAGGAGGCCGTCAAGCACTTCCGCGTGGTCCTTCCCGACCAGCGCGGCACCGGACGCAGTAGCTGCGTGGACGGACGCACGATCAAGGCACTGGGCGATCGCGCAACGGCCGCCGGCGCCGATACAGCACGCTCGCAGGCCGACTTCCTCAAGCGCCACCTCGCCGGCTCCATCGTGCGCGATTTTGAGTACCTGCGTCTGGTGGGCTTTGGCGGCAAGCCCTGGGTCACGCTCGGCCAGAGCTACGGCGGCTTTTTGACGCTGAGCTATCTGTCGCTCTTCCCCGAGGGCGTGGCGGCGAGCTTTACCTGCGGCGGCATCCCCCACGTGCCGGCGAGCGCCAGCGAGGTCTACGCGCACACCTTCCCGCGCATGGCCGCCAAGACGCAGCAGTATTACGACCGCTACCCCGCCGACGTCGAGCGCGTGGCAGCCCTGGCCGATGCGCTCGAGGCACAGAAGCCCGTGCTGCCCGACGGCTCGCCGATGACGGTCGAGCGCCTACAGCTCATGGGCAGCGACTTTGGCATGAAGCCGAGCTTTGAACGCATGCATTGGATTATCGATCACGCTTTTGTTGATGGCGACGGCACGCTGACCTGCAACGCCTCGGTATCTGACAGCTTTTTGATGCGCGCCTTCGAGCGCACCAACACGCGCACGAATCCGCTGTACTGGACGCTGCAGGAGTTCATATACGCCGACGGTGACACTATGCCCATTGGCTGGGCCGCGGCTGAAGAGAAGGCTCACCGCACCGAGTTCGACACCCTCGCGCGCCCGCTCATGTTTACCGGCGAGGCCATGTTCCCGTGGATGTTCGAGCAGATGCCCGAGCTCAAGCCCTTCAAGCCCGCCATGGACCTGCTGATGGAAGACACAAGCTGGGACAAGATCTACGACCCGCAGCGCCTGGCCTGCAACGAAGTGCCGCTCCAGGCCGCGGTGTATTTCGACGACATGTACGTGGATTCGGACCTGCAGCTCGACACGCTCAGCCGCGTGGGCAACTCGCATGCCTGGGTAACCAACGAGTTCGAGCACGACGGCCTGCACGGCAGCGTGGTGTTCAAGCGCCTCTTCGACGAAGCACTCAACCGCGGAGACCTGCGCCGGATCTTCTAGCAAAGGGGTGTCCCCACCTGCCGGCACAAAAGGAACGTCCCCAAGTGCCGGCACGAGAAAGACAGCGCTGCGGGAAACGATCCGCAGCGCTGTCTTTCTTTATGCAAATACGATCAAGTTATCCCTGTGTATCGCCGGCTTCTCGGCCAGGTCTGCCAGCAGGCGGTTGCTGGCAATCTGGTCTTGGCGGCGACCGGCAGCAAGTTCCAGCACGTCCGAATCGGCCTCGGCGATACCGCGGGCGACGACCATACCGCTCGGATCGCACACATCGAGCACATCGCCCTCGGCAAACTGGCCATCGACCTCGCGAATACCCACCGCAAGCAAGGAAGAGCCACGGCTGACCAGCGCCTTCGCAGCACCATCATCAACCGTCACCGAGCCATGCGCCTTGTCGCCCAGTGCGATCCACAGCTTGCGGGGTGCGATGTCCAGACGCTCCGCCGGCGGATCGAACAGCGTGCCCACGCCCTCGCCGCGGGCGAGGCGCACGAGCGCATCGGGCTCCTCACCCGAGCAAATCACGCTCTGAATACCCGCCGTCATCAGGATGCGGCTCGCGCGAATCTTGGTGATCATGCCGCCCGTGCCCACCGAAGTCGAAGAATCGCCTGCCGAGGCGATAATCTTGGCATCGATCTTATGCACGACAGGAACAAGCTCGGCCGTGGGGTCCTCATGCGGATTGGCAGTATAGAGACCATCGATGTCCGAGAGCGTCACGCACAGATCGGCAGAAACCAGGCAGCTCACAAGCGCCGCCAGCGTGTCGTTGTCGCCAAACTTGATCTCGTCGACGGTGACGGTATCGTTCTCGTTGACGACCGGCACCACGCCCAGCTCAACCAGGCGCAGCAGGGCGTCGCGCGCGTGCAGGTAGGACGTGCGGCGGGCCGTATCGTGGCGCGTGAGCAGCACGAGCGAGGTGAGCAGGTCGCGCGCATGGAACTCCTCGTCGTAGGCCGACGAGATGATGCACTGGCCGGCCGAGGCGCAGGCCTGCAGGCTCGGCAGGTCGCCGACCGGCTTGCGGTCGAAACCCAACACGGGATAGCCACAGGCGATAGCGCCCGAGCTCACCACGACCAGACGCCAGCCGAGCTTGCGCAGCGCTGCGGCCTGATCGGCAAGTCCGCCGATAAAGGCGCGGTTGACCTTGCCATCGGCACCCACCACCGTGGACGAACCGATCTTTACCACCATCGTTTTATAAGAAGTCGTCATACGTCAAACCAATCAACTGTTCAGCGAACGGCCGAGCTGGCGGCCAAGGGAGCGTGACTCGCCCCTACCGCCCAAGGAATTAGTGAGCCCAGGGAAAGGCAGAGGCCGCGGCCATGTTCTTGCGCACGAGCTCGTCGCGCACCTGAGCCAGGCCCTGCTCCATGCCCACCACATAGGTCTGCGGGTACAGGAAGCGCTTGAAAGCTGCGTCCAGATGATCGAGTGCCCAAGCACAGCGCTCGCGCGCGTCCTGGATGCTCTCACGCGGAGCCACCGCACCGCCATCGCGCACGATCGGCACCAGCAGCTCGCGATACTCAAGTTCGGACACGTCAGTCACCAGGGCGGCATCATTCACGGCCACGAGGGTATTGCCGCGCGCGGCGCCCTCCCCCGCCAGATGGTCCTCGTCGTAGATCATGTCGCAGACCGGGCCGCCAAAGCCGTCGTAATAACGGCGCACGCGTTGCACACCCGGGATCGTGCGCTTGTAGGGCTGCTCGGAGAGCTTGACCACCGGCGTCCATGGATCTGCCTCGCTCGCACGGCGGGCGGAAAGCTTGTACACGCCGCCCAGCGCCGGCTGGTCATAGCAGGTCGCGAGCTTGGTACCCACGCCAAAGCTGTCGATGGGCGCGCCCTGGTCGAGCAGCGACTGAATCGTGTACTCATCAAGATCGTTGGAAACCGAGATCCCCACATAGGGCAGGCCCTCAGCATCAAAACGGCCGCGGACATACTTGGACAGCTTGGCGAGGTCGCCCGAGTCGATGCGAATAGCCGACAGGCGCTCGCCCACCGCCTCCATCTCCTTGGCAACCGTAATGGCATGCTCGCAGCCCTCGCGTACATCGTAGGTGTCGATGAGCAGCGTACAGTTCTTGGGGCTCGACTTGGCAAATGCGCGGAAGGCCTCGAGCTCGGAATCGAAGCTCATCACCCAGCTGTGCGCATGCGTGCCAAAGACGGGAATACCGTAGCGGCGGCCGGCGAGCACATTGGACGTAGAGGAGCAGCCGGCAACGTAGCTCGCGCGCGCAACGGCCAGGCCGCCATCGGGACCCTGGGCTCGGCGCAGGCCAAACTCCGCCACGGGGCGACCGTCGGCGGCGAGCACCACGCGCGCCGTCTTGGTGGCGACAAGCGTCTGGAACCCGACGATGTTGAGCAGCGCCGTCTCGAGCAGCTGGCACTCCAGCGCGGGGCCGGTGACGCGCACCATGGGCTCGCGCGGAAAGACGAGCTCGCCCTCGGGCACGGCGTCGATGTTTACATGCGCACGAAAATCGCGCAGGTAGTCGAGGAATCCAGGTTTGAACATCGCGCCGCCGGCAGGGGCCTGGAGCGAGGCGAGGTAGTCGATGTCCTCGGGCGTAAAGCGCAGATTCTCGACCAGCTCGGGCAGTTCGGCGGTGCCGCACATGACGGCATAGGCGCTGCCAAAGGGATGGTCGCGGTAAAACGCGGTAAAACAACCCTGCTCATTGGCCTTGCCGCTCTCCCACAGGCCCTGGGCCATAGTGAGCTCGTACAGATCGGTGAGCATTGCAATGTCGGTGGGGTGCGAGATGTCGGTCAAAGCCATGGGGCGACCTTTCGGATGTGTGGTACAGAATTTGAGGGTTAGACGAGAGCAGAGGATGCGGACATGACGCCCGATGCAAATCGGTTAGAGCAGGCCCATGCTGGTCAGGATCGTGTAGCCCATAAAGATGACAAACGCGATGAGGGCTAGGACAATGATGATTTTTTGAGCCGGCGCCATGCCAGGGATCTCGTTCTCGCCCGTAGGCTCCTTGGAGGTAACCATGCGCTGGGCAAAGGTCATCTCGTCACGGCTCAGCTTGGGCTCGACGGACTTGGGACGAGCGGCCTTTTTAGGCTGAGGTTTGGGCGCGGCAGGTGCAGGCTTCGCAGCAGCGGGCTTGGGAGCGGGCGCGGGCGCCGATGCGGATGCGGCGTTCGCGGCGGCCTCCTCGGCCTTCGTACGCTCGGCACGCAGGGCAGCCAGCTCCTCGCGCTCGCGACGGGCCTCTTCCCGAGCCTCGCGGCGGGCCTTCTCAGCGCGGAGCTCTTCCAACTCAGCGCGCTCCTCGTCGGACAATGGTTGGGACTCAAGCTCGGCCATGGTAAAGCCCTTTCTTTTAAAAAAAGCCGCCGACACAATGTCAGCGGCTTATCAAATCCAAGGGTGGAGACGAAGGGAGTCGAACCCTCGGCCTCTGCCATGCGACGGCAGCGCTCTCCCAACTGAGCTACGTCCCCAGGACAAGTTGATATTTTACCTACGGCTCGCCAACTGTCAACGCCCAATAACCAGTCTTTTTGGGACGCGGCTATTTTGGCAACTTTTCGAACAGGCGATCCTCTCGATGATTTTTTAATCCCCGTCCCAGAAAAATCATCGACGAACGCACTACTTTGCGCTGGTAAGAACACCGGTGGTGTCGAAGGCAGGGGTGAAGCTCTCGTCTACAGCGCCGCCCTCTTGCCAAAACATCGTCGTAAAGCCCAGGTCATCGGCATGGTCGAGCACCTGCTCGTACTCCTCGCGCGTCACGGCGCGTGCCAGGTCGCCGCCCTGCTCTCGCATGAGCGCATTGGGCGTGTACTGGTTCATGACCGAGATCGGCACGTCGCCCACCGTCTGCCACACCAGGTCTAACACGCGGCACGAGTCATCCGCATGCCCCGGCAGCACCAGGTGGCGCACGATGATGCCGCGCTTCATGAGCCCGCCCTCATCCACCAGCTCTCCCCCGCGGCGATCGATCTCGCGCGCCATCTGGGCCAGACCCGACACGGCCACGCGCGGGTAGTCCTTAATATGAGAAAGCGACTGCGCAAGCCCGGCATCGGCATATTTAAAGTCAGTGAGCCACATATCGACCAGGTCGCCCAGCGCCGCCACGGCACTCGCGCGCTCATAACCGCTCGTGTTGTAGACGATTGGGATGACCAGCCCGCGCGCCCGTGCCGCGGCAATCGCGGCAGGCAACAGGTGCGCATAGTGCGTCGCCGTCACCAAATTGATGTTGTTGGCACCCTGGTCCTGCAGTTCCAGCATAATCTCGACCAGGCGCTCAGGCGAAATCTCAAGGCCAAAATTGCCGGTCGAGATCTCGTGGTTCTGACAGTAGATACATTTAAGCGAACAGCCGCTAAAGAAGATCGTGCCCGAACCGGCCTCGCCCGAGATAGGCGGCTCCTCCCACATATGAAGCGCCGCGCGGGCCACCCTGAGCGTGTCGTTAGCACCGCATACGCCGCGCGCGCCCTCATCGCGCGCCGCACCGCAACGGCGCGGACACAAATGGCAGGCGGACGAAAAAAGTTCGGTCAACGACGTCGGCATAAAAACATGCTCCAAAACAACGATTCAGCAGCTCAAACGTAAAGGGCCAGACCGCGTAGACGGCTCCGTCCCTAAGGCGCCGTAATCGTCCGACACGATTTTTGTAATGTCAAGACTGGAATCCACAAAGTGCCGCTTTATGATGTAGGTATTCCGCCCCCCGCGGAGCAACTGGGTGAACCGTCGCGTTTATTTAGGGAGCCCACACAGTCGTACCTAGTACAGGTATCCTTCGTTGTTAAGGACGCTGGAACAGTCGATGAGGGCACCCACCTGTTTTAGGTGGGTTCATTTTCGTAACGTGGGGGGTGGTTTTCTTTTGCCGAAAATCACCATCACGGTCCATATGGATTCCCGCCGGCATCCCGACAAGCCATCGACAACATCCCAATATCTGGTAAGCGCGTGATTATCGCTGCGTGCAATTACATGCACCCCCCTTGGTCGAGTATTATGGTTCGGCTATGCCCTTTGCGCATGGCGTTCTTCTGACCTTTTCCTTCGACGCTTGGCGGTTTTTAGATTCATGGCTTCATCCCCGAGCTACATACCGTACCTATGCGTGGCAGCGGCGGCCTTTATCACGACCTTCCTCGCGGTGCCCCTGGTCAAGCGCTTGGCAATTAAGCTCGATGCCGTCGACTATCCTTCTAAGCGCCGCATCAACACCAAGCCCATCCCGCGTTTGGGCGGAACGGCGGTGTTTTTGGGCCTGGTCGTTGCCTGCATTGTGCAAATCCTAGGCACCTGGCACCTAGGCTGGCCACCCGTCCTGGTGCCGCACCCGCGCCTTCACATTAGCTATCCCATGCTGGCGCTCTCCTTTACCGTCATCTTTGCGACCGGCGCTATCGACGACGTCTTCCAGCTCAAGCCCAAGCAAAAGCTGGCCGGACAGGTCCTCGCCGCGCTCATCGCCTGTATCGGCGGCCTGAAAATCGGCGTCATCGTCAACCCGTTTGCCCCCGGCGAAATCATGCTCGCATGGCTCGCCTACCCCATCACCGTGATCTATCTGGTGGCATTCACCAACATCATTAACCTCATCGACGGCCTCGACGGCTTGGCCACGGGCATCTGCGGCATCGCGTCGTTCACCATGTTTTCGATGGCCGTTCTCTCGGGCCGCATCGACGCCGCCGCGCTCTCCATTGCGCTCTTTGGCGCCTGTCTGGCCTTTTTGCGCTACAACTTCAACCCCGCAAGCATCTTCTTGGGCGACTCGGGGTCGCTGCTTCTAGGCTTTGCGTTGGGCTCCATCTCGCTGCTCAACGTGAGCCGCACCGCCGCGCTCACCTCGCTTATCATCCCGCTCATCGTTGCCGGCGTGCCCATCATCGACACGTTTAGCGCCATTGTGCGCCGCAGGCGCGCCCACATTAGCATTGGGCAGGCCGACAAGGGCCACATCCACCACCGCTTGATCCAAGAAGGCTACAACCAAAAACAGGCCGTGCTGCTCATCTATGCCTGGTGCATCATGCTTTCGGCCGGCGCCGCCGCGATTAACCAGGTCGAGGTGCCCATGCGTGTGCTCATCTTTACCGTGCTCGCCATTGGCTCGGCGGCCTTCGCCAAGCACCTGCACCTGTTTGAACCCGTGCTGCGCCACCATTACAACAAGCGTACGCACGAGGACGAGCTCGTCACCCCCGACGACCCCGCCTTTAAGCAGGAGGAGCAGGCAGCCGAGGAACGCAAAGAAGAGCGCCACCACAAGCTCTAGGGCAAGCTGCCGAGGATGTGCCAAGGCACCGTTAGCCAAGCGCGGCCGCGCCGCACCCATCGCACATGCCGCACCACGCGCGTCCCTCTCCCGCCCCTCGCCTACTTACGCACCGCCCCTCCAATAAACGCGTTATCATCTTGACCCATGAACATACGTTAGGAGCAATCATGCCAAACGAGAACAGCTACGAAGTCGCGCTGCAAAAGAGCAACGCCATTCGCGAGGGCCTGGCCAAAACGCCCGAGAAGTTCACCATGCTCACCGGCGACCGCCCCACCGGCCGTCTGCACCTAGGCCACTACTTCGGTACCCTCAAGGGCCGTGTTGAGCTGCAGAACATGGGCGCCAAGACCAACGTGCTCATCGCCGACTACCAGGTCATCACTGACCGCGACACGACCGAGCACATCGAGGACAACGTGTACAACATGGTCATGGACTACCTTGCCTGCGGCATCGACCCCGACAAGACCATGATCTACGCGCACTCCGCCGTGCCCGCCGCCAACCAGCTCATGCTGCCGTTCCTGTCGCTGGTGTCCGAGGCCGAGCTGGCGCGCAACCCCACCGTCAAGGCCGAGATGGAGGCCTCGGGCCACGAGCTCACCGGCCTTCTGCTCACCTACCCGGTACATCAAGCCTGCGACATCCTGTTCTGCAAGGGCAACGTGGTACCCGTCGGTCGCGACCAGCTGCCGCACATCGAGCTTACCCGCACCATCGCCCGCCGCTTTAACAACCGTTACGGCAAGGTGTTCCCCGAAGTCGACGCGCTGCTGTCCGAGACCCCGCTACTGCCCGGCCTTGACGGTCGCAAGATGAGCAAGAGCTACGGCAACGCCATCAACATCTCGATGACCGCTGAGGAGACGGCCAAGCGCATCAAGAAAAGCCAGACCGACTCTGAGCGCATGATCACGTTCGATCCCGAGAACCGCCCCGGCGTGTCTGGCCTGCTTTCGACAGCCGCCATCTGCACCGGCCGCTCCGAGGTCGAAATTGCCGAGGAGATTGGCATGGGCGGCTCCGGCCAGCTCAAGAAGTACGTGACCGAGGTCGTCAACGAGTACTTCGCACCTATCCGCGAGCGTCGCCAGCGCTACGAGAACGATCTGGATTACGTGAAGGACGTGCTGCACGAGGGCAACCGTCGCGCCAACGAGATCGCCGAGCAGACCCTGGCAGAGGTTCAGGACGCCATGGGTATGGTGTACTAGGCCGATCTGCTGGCTTGAGCTTTCGATTGCTATAGGGCGGGCGCTACGGCGTCCGCCTTTTTGGAGCCGGACCGCTTCGGCTCCGTCCATCGCACTCCCCCGACAAACAGGAACAGGCCCGCCGGCAGTTAGTTGCCAGCGGGCCTGTTCCCGAAGTACACCGTTGAATCGCACAGAGGGGAGGAATGCGAATCAAACTCAACAGGGCAGGCTTTTTCATCGCCTATTGCCTGCTCCGTTGCTGAAACCAATATAGTTCGCCGTGGTTTACTTTGCAGCATCAATATCCGCCGCCATAGCTTCTCCATAAGTTAGCCCAAGTAAACTAAACCACCACAAAGGGGTAAGCACCTTTGTGGTGGTTTATGGCAGGTCGGTTAGTTGGCGGGCTGGAAGAAGGCTACGGCTACGGCGCCAGGGCCTACGTGGGTGCCGATGGTGGCACCAATGGTGTGAACGGGCAGTTCGCCCTCGGTGTGACCAGCCCACAGTGCCGCACTGTCCTCGATATACTTCTTGAGCACCGCATCCGAAAGGCCCGTATAGCCGAGCGCCAGCGGCATGGAAAAGTCGATGCCGCCTGCCTTTTCGACCTTCTGGTTGAGCAGGTTCCGGCCGTTCTTGGAGCCACGAGCCTTGCCCAGCTGCACGATCAGACCGTCCTCCGCTGCCACAACGGGCTTCACATTGAGCAACGTGCCCACAGCACCAGCCGCAGCAGACAGGCGACCGCCGCGAACGAGGTACTCAAGCGTCTCGAGCAGGCCGATGACGACTACACGGTCGCGCACGGCCTCGACAGCCGCCGCGATCTGAGCCGCGCCCTGGCCCTCGTCCACCAAACGCAGCGCGTACTCAACCAGCACGCGCTCGCCCAGGGTAACGTTATTGCTATCCACCACATACACATCGCCGCCCGGCGCCTCGGCAAGTGCGGTGCGGGCACTTTGGTTGGTACCCGAAAGCTTAGCGCCCACGGTAATAATCACTGCCTCATCGCCGGCCTCACGCGCCTCGGCAATAGCCTGCGAAAACGCGTACGGGTTGACCTGGCCGGTCTTAGGCAGCTCATCGCGCTCCACGAGCATCTCGTAAAAGCGCTGGTGATCGATGTCGACGCCATCCATGTACACATCGGTGCCAAAGGTGACGGACAGTGGCAAAACGGCCAATGCTGGGTGCTCGGCCGGTGACATATCGCTTGCGGAATCGGTAATAATACGGACGGACATAGCGAATCCTTTCTTGTGCAGGTCCCGCGCAGGGAATTTTGACAGCAAGCCCCGGCACGGCATACGCGCTCAAACGGGACTATGCAGTTGTTAATTGGAAGCAAATGCCTTGGCGGCCTTAGATCTCGCGCAGGGTGTTGAGAATCGTGCGTAGCGACGCATACATCTGCTCGCGCTGCTCCACACCCATAGCCTTACCGGTGGTATCGAGCACCTCGCGAATGATGCGGTCCGCCTCGCTCATACTCTCGCCGCCCAGAGCGGTCAGGCGCACCGGAGCACGATACTTAACGGCGGCATCGCCCGAATCATCGACCTCGACGTAGCCGCCCTCCTCCAGATGCGCGAGCGTGCGCGAGACGGCGGCGCGGGTCACGCCTGCCATGCGAGCGAGGTCGGCGCCAGTCAGGCCGTCCTTGCTGCGCTCAAGATAGTACAGGCACATAACGTCGGAGCCCTTGAGGCCCAGCCTTGCGCCCTCGGATGTCTTAATGCGCTGGATCTCCTTGTAGAGCCCGCTGATCAGTCCGACAAAGTCCTCGAAACGTGTCTCGTCGTTCTGCTGCATGGGAGACGACCGCCTTTCGCTTGCATAATGCTAACGGGTAAACATCTTAACCGTACTTATCGGCCGCCAGCCCTGCGCACCCTATTTGTTAACCCATCAACATAAAAACCACCACAAAGGGGACAGGCACCATTGTGGTGGTTTTGACCGTCGAGTTTGATCCGCAGACTTCGCTACAGCTCCACGCAGGGATTGTCGCGAGTCACAAGCGTCTTAACGACAACCGTCGCTCCCAGATAACGCTCGAGCAACTCAGCGAGGCGATCGATCGCGGCCTGGCAGTCCTTCATTCGCTCGGGCTCCACGCACTCAATCGCCAGGAACGCATCGGCCGAATCATCGGACAGAGCCGTTCGAACGCCGTCGCGCCAGTTCCAGCAGCGGCACACGGCGCCCGCATCATCGATATAGGCCAGCTCGCAGGGCAGCGTCGGATCGTCCGCCTCCTCGCCAAGCGGCAAGAACGCGTCGCCACCGTCGGTCACCTTCAGGCGAAGGTCTCCCTCGATCGCATGCAGATCCTCGCCTCCCACGGGCAGCGCGTAGGTCAGCGACACCGTGTTGTAAATATCCACCGCCGGCGTGATATGACCGACCGGCTTGCCCTTGAGCACGCGCTTAAGCAGGTTCTCAATCGAACAACGCGCACCCTTCTTAGTCTTGAACAGACGATACGCCTCGCGCCATGCCTTGACCGGTGCGTTCTCGCTGATAGTGTCGCTGGTCAGATGACGCTCCGCGTCGATATTGGCGCGATCGAGCAGCGCCGCAATCGCGTCCACGTCCTCTTGAGGAATCTGCGCCGCGGGTTTCATGCCCTCAACGACTACAACACCGACCGCTGCCTGCGGAAACAGCTCCCAAAATGAATCCTCGGCAATAAAGCTCTTCACACATGCTCCCTTCACGATTCGCGCCAACGCGAGCGCCTAAACAAAAAGCGCCCTTACAACGACCACCTTCAAAGTCCTACGGTGCCGTCACAAGAACGCTTACGCTGTCCCCATCCGGAGAAGGGGACGATATGTCAGGCGTATTGTAACCCGAGTCATCCACGTGAGCAAAACCACCACAAAGGTGCCTGTCCCCTTTGTGGTGGATATGGACTCACGGCGAAGCTAGTGGCGGAGTCCCAGCAGGCCGCGGCCGCGATGACGGGCCTCGGCGGACACCTGGGCGTGCGGGCCGGCGGCTTTGACGGACTCGGGCAGGTGCGAGTACTTCTTCTCGAAGTTCTCCTCGAACATCACCGCCAGGTTGTGCGCGGCCTCGTCGTAGCGCGCGGTGTTCTGCCAGTATTGGCGCGGCACCAGGATGCCATCGGGCACGCCGTGGCACGTCGTGGGAATGTCGACGTTAAAGATGTCGTCGTGCACGAACTCGCTGTCCTCAATGGTGCCGTCGAGGGCGCGCGCGACCAGCGAGCGCGTGTAGGCCAGCTCGATGCGATGACCCACGCCGTAGCCGCCGCCGATCCAGCCGGTGTTGACCAGGTACACGCGCGTGCGGCCGTCGGCAATGCGCTCGCCAAGCATCTTGGCGTAAACCATGGGGTCGAGCGGCATAAACGGCTCGCCGAACAGCGAAGAGAACGTGGGCGTGGGCTCGGTGACGCCGACCTCGGTGCCGGGAATCTTAGCCGTAAAGCCCGTCACAAAGTGGTACATGGCGGCGTCGGCCGTCAGGCGCGAGATGGGCGGCAGCACGCCAAAAGCGTCGCAAGTCAGGAACAGCACGACACTCGGAGTGGTGCCCATGCCCTTAGTCCACGCGTTAGGAATGTGCTCCACGGGATAGGCCACGCGCGTGTTGTGCGTGATCGAGATGTCGTCGTAGTTGGGCTTGCGGTTCTCGTCGAGCACCACGTTTTCGCAAATGGCGCCAAAACGGACGGCGTTGAAGATCTCGGGCTCGTGGAAGGCGTCCAGGCCCTCGCATTTGGCGTAGCAGCCACCCTCGATGTTGAAGATGCCCATGTCGGACCAACCGTGCTCGTCGTCGCCGATCAGCAGGCGCGTGGGATTGGCCGAAAGCGTGGTCTTGCCGGTGCCGGACAGGCCAAAGAACACGGCGGTCTCGTGCGTGACGGGATCCATGCTGGCCGAGCAGTGCATGGGCAGCACGTCGTCCTCGACGGGCAGCAGATAGTTCATGACGCTAAAGATCGACTTTTTAATCTCGCCGGAGTAGCCGGTGCCGGCGACCAGAATCACGCGTTCCTGGAAGTTGATGACCACCGCGGCGCTGGAGTTGAGGCCCTTGATGGCGGGGTCACACTGGTAACCTGGCGCGGCAAGGACGCAGAAGTCCGGCTCGCCGGTGCGCGCGATTTCGCGAGCGAGCGGGCGGGCGAGCATCTGCTTAATAAAAAGTGCCTGGCTGGCACGCTCGCAGGCAACGAGCAGTCGACGCGTGTGGTTGCGGTCGGCACCTGCCATGCCGCGGGTGACGAACACGTCGCGCTCGTTGAGATAGTCGACGATGCCGGCCTTGATGGCCTCATAGCTCTCGACGGACAGCGGGCGGTTGACCGCGCCCCAGGCAATCTTGTCGTGAACATCGGGGGTGTCAACGATAAAGCGGTCATTGGGGGAACGGCCGGTACGCTCCCCCGTCTCGATCACCAGCGCGCCGTTGGATGCCATGCGGCCTTCTTCGCGGCGGATAGCGTGCTCGACGAGCTCCGCGGCGGGCAGATCGACCAGCAGACGGGGTTGATTCTCGGCGGGATCTTCGACCAGCGTAATACCAAAATTGGACAGAACTTCTGCAGGGGTAACACCAGGCATGGGGCCTCCTTTAAAAACGCGGCACGTGGACGCGGCGCGCACTTTACTCACGTAAAGCCCGTTGTACCCGATATGCAAAAACGTTTTTGCGGCAAGGGCGGCAAGCCCGCCCAACGGTCAAAAATCGCACGCAAGCGGCCTAGTCATTGGGGACGTTCTTAAACGACTAGTCGTTGGGGACACTCTTGAACAGGCAACAGCCATGGAGTGCCCCAGGATGCCGGCACTTAGGGACGTCCCTAAGTGCCGACTACAGCGGCAGGCCTTGGCCGAGCATGGCTATGGCGCTCATCAGGACCAGCATGCCGGCAGCGTAGGGCAGGACGGCACCCAGGAGTTCGGCATCCTTACCGCGCACGTGGACGGCAGCCAGGCCAATCGCGAGTGTCTGCGGCGAGATCATCTTACCGGCGGCGACGCCCAGGGCGTTCAACGCGACCATCCAGTAGTCGCTCACACCCAGCGCAGTGGCAGCCTGGCTCTGGATGGGGCCAAACAGCATGCCCGAAGATGTGCCCGAACCGGTCACGAACGCACCGACCGCACCGATCCACGGAGCCAGAATCGGGTACAGGCCGCCGGCGACTGCAATGCAAAACGCACTGATCGACGAAATCATGGCGGCATAGCCCATCACCTTGGCGCAGCCCAGTACCGAAAGCATCGTGATCACCGTCGGCGTCATCTGCTTCACAGTCGCGGCCAGCACCTCGCCCATCATTCGCGGCGAAGCACCCTGAATGGCACCGCCGACAAACGCCGCCAGGAAAATCCAGACGCCCGGCGTGTTGATCCACGAAAACGTAAGCGTACCGGGATTCTCACCGCAATACACCTGCACGTGGCTCGCAAACGGCGCGAGCGCGGCATGTACAGCGGGCACCAGGTTAGACGTGCCCAGCAGCAACACAAAGATCAGGATGAAGCACGACCAGGCCGAAAGCGCCGACTTAACGGTGAGCTTCTCCCCCGCCTCGATATTCATGTGGAAGCGCGCATCCAGGTGGCCGGACTTCTCGGCGCGCATGGCAAGCGCGGCGGTCAGCGCAAGCGACACGATGGAGCCTACGACCACGGCCAGCTCGGGACCCACAAACATGGCAACGACCAGAGCCGCGCCGACAAACGACACGCCGGAGAGCAACGCCACGCCGGCAACACCGTGCAGGCGCTCGCCCACACTCGCGGCATTGCCCTGGTCATCGGCAACACGGCCCGCAACCAGCATAATAAATAGCGGCATCACCACAAAGAACGGTGCGAGCTGCACCAGCTGAACGGTCGCCAGGTGAAGGGAATCCAGACCCACCAGGTCGGCAACGGACACCGTGGGGATGCCGATGGAGCCGTAGGGCGTGGGCACGCCGTTGGCCAGCAGGCAGATGAGCACGGCAGGCACGGCCTCAAAGCCCAGACCCGCGAGCATGCCGGCAGGAATGGCGACGGCAGTGCCAAAACCGGCCATGCCCTCCATAAAGCCACCGAAGCACCAAGCCACGAGCAGCGCCAGCAGACGGCGGTCGCTGCTGATGGAGGTGATCATGCTGCCGATCACGTCCATGGCGCCCGTGCGAACGCACAGGTTATACGTGAACACCGCGGCGATGATCACCAGGACGATGGGCCACAGAGCCATCAAAAAGCCTTCGAGCGAGGCGGTCGCGATCTGTGCCATCGGCAGGTGCCACCATGCGAAGGCAAACACGCACGAAAGGGCGAACGAGCCAATAGCGGCCTTCCAAGCCGGCCATTTAAAGCACAGCAGCATCACGACGAGCCAGATAATCGGCACAAGAGCCAGTAAGAATGCGGCGACGTCCATAGGTAGAAGCTCCTTGGTGCCGCGTGGGCGGCATCGGGGGTGTCACAAAACTTCAACAGGATACCGCACGCTCACCGACAATTTACTGCCGCCCCCCGAAAATATTGAACAATCCGTTCAAAAACACGAGCGAACACCGTCGCGTCTATACTAGAGCACAGCAATAGAAAGGACTCCGCTTTGAGCATCACGCCCCTCGATAGCATCCGCCGCGCCATCGCCCGCCGCAACGGCATCTCCAACCCCGCTGTATCGAAAGACGGCGCCGCGAAGGCCCAGGGCGGCCGCATCGAGAACGGTCTCTTCCCTGCCTCCCACACGGCCGAAGAGCTCGCGCGCATCCAGGAGCTGAGCCAGCGCAACGCCGGCGGCCCCGACAGCAGCCAGGCCACGCGCCGTCGCCGGCGCGAACGCGATCGGGAGCCCGGCCCCGTCCGCCGCATGGTCAACGCTTGGTGGAACCGTCTGCTCGGCGCCGTCTACGGCGGCGGCTTCTCCATGCAGGAAGCGGAATACGAGGAGCACGCCACCCGCCGCGACTATCTTTGGAACACCCTCGGCACCGCCGTGTGGGGCTTGGCGTTTCCGCTGCTCACCATCGTGTCTACGCAGCTCGTGGGCGCCGAAGAAGCAGGCAAATTCTCCATCGCCTTTGTCACCGGCACGCTCATCATGATCGCATGCAACTACGGCGTGCGCAATTTCCAGGTCTCAGACATCGACGAAAAGACGTCCTTTGCCTCCTACCAGCTCAACCGCTGGCTTTGCGGAGCGCTCGCCCTAGGCTGCGGACTCATGTACAGCAGCGCCCGCGGCTATGACACGCAGATGGCGACGATCGGCCTGGGCGTCTACCTGTATAAGGTCATCGACGGCGTCGCCGACGTGTACGAAGGCCGCCTGCAGCAGGCCGACAAGCTCTACCTGGCTGGCATGAGCCAAACGCTACGCTCCGTCGGCGTCATCGCGGTCTTCAGCGTGGCGCTGTTCCTCACGCGCAGCATGCCCATCGCGGCCATGGCCATGGGCATCGCCGCGATCGCCTCGCTCGTGCTGGTCACCGCGCCGCTCGCCCTGCTCGAGACCGAAAAATCGCGCCGCATGAGTCTGCGCGAGGCTGGCCACCTGTTTATCCAGTGCGTCCCACTTTTTGGTGCGCTGTTCCTGTTCAACCTAATCGAGAGCATGCCCAAATTCGTGATGGAAGGCACGCTGGCCTACAAGTATCAGCTGTACTTTAATGCACTGTTCTTTCCGGCGCAGGCTATTTTGTTGAGCATTGGATTTATCTATAAACCGCAGCTCCTGCGTCTGTCGAGCATTTGGGCGAATCCGCGCAAGCGTCGCCGCTTTGACTTGATTATTGTTGCCGTTATGGCGCTGATCGTGGTCATCACCGGCATGTGCGCCGCATTTATGGCAGGCCCCGGCATCCCCATTATGAGCTTTATGTACGGCCTTAACTTTGAGCGCTACCGCACGCTGGCGCTGCTGATGGTCGTCGCCGGCGGCGTCACCGCAGCCATCGACTTTATCTACGCCATCATCACGGTGCTGCGCCATGCCGGCGACGTCACCAAGATCTACCTGATCTGCTTTGCCGTGAGCGTGGTGCTGCCGGTGATCCTGATTAAGCTGCTGGGTATGATGGGCGCTGTGGTGAGCTACCTAGCCATCATGGTCCTACTCCTGGTGCTACTGATTATCGAGTACGCCCACATCCGCCAACGCATTGAGCGCGACCGCAACCCCTACGGCGCCTAATTAGCTGCCCACGGTCACCGGAATTTGCGATGGAATCACCCCGGCTGGGGTCACATTGCGAACAATATGCATCACGCAAAACTAAGTGAGTAGACTTTTACCGAATCCCCGACCACACCGACAGAGCACAAGTCTTTGACCTGCGGTTTTATTGAGGCAAATATGTTGGGTGCTCGGCATTTCCAAAAAAGTCTACTCACTTAGCCAGAGGGCAGCCAAATGATTATTTAATCCCCGTCCCAGAGAAATCAATTAGCGGGCAGAAGGGCAAAAGTAGTCAAAAAACCCTTCCCAAATTAGCCACCCCTTGCACCCGTTATTCGCCCGGGTTGATGTTCGCGTAGAACTCCGCCCCGTCGTCCAGGCGCAGGATGCCCACGCGGCCGAACTCGGAGCCGGTGGCAGCAGCGCAGTCGATGTCGATGCGATCGGGCACGCCGGCAGTGTCCTCGCCGCCCAAGCGCACGATCTGCCCGCGTCCCGATTCCTCATCGAGCCCCGCCAGGCCACCGACATCGCAATAGCGCCCAAGCGATACCGTGGGCGTGTGGCCGCTCACCACGACCGGGCCCCTGCCCTCGGTAGAAAGCAGCCCGGTCGGCACATCCCAATAGCCGTGACGAATCCACAGCAGGTCATCGGACGACTGCACGGCGAGCATCTGCTGCAGCAGCTCGCGATCGGCACTCACCGCTCCGACGCCATCGGCACAATCGACGCCATGCTCAAGCAAAAACGCGTGCGCCGCCTTCATCTCGATTCCAGCATGTACCAGTAGATACGGGCGCTCCTCGGTCTCGACCACCGCGTAGAGCGGCAGCGCGGCCATCCATCGCACGAGCTCCTCGTATGCGTCAAATTCCATGTCGTTGAGCTGCTCGCGCGTCGTCCAACCACCGTTGATATCCCAGGTCTCGGCATCGAGCGGATCCTGGCCAATGATGGCATCGAGCATGATCTGCTCGTGATTACCCTTGAGCACGCGGGCGTTGGGCAGCGAGCGCACGAGCTTAATAACGCCGACCGGATCGGGCCCGCGATCGATCATGTCGCCCAGCACGTACAGCGTGTCGTCGGACGTCAACGAGATCTTAGACAGGGCCTCGTCAAGCGCACGCACGTGCCCGTGAGCATCAGATGTCACATAGATCGCCATGGTACGCCTCTCCTTGCATTGCGGCCGAAGCCCGGCGCCGCAACTAAAACTTCAAGTTGAACTTAAACGTTACCCATTGTACTCCGTTGCAATAAAGCTGGAAAGGGTTTCCGAGCAGAGGCAAAGACGGCAGCCGTCTATGACGATATCGCGCATGCCCGCAATCCAACCCCATAAACCCACCATCTTTGGGTACAAATAACCGCAGACAACTGACCGTGCCACGCCAACCACCCAGGAGCGGACACTCCCTATGAACCAGATTCTTCTCTTTATCGGCCTCGTCATTATTCTGTGCCTGACCATCAAACCCGTCGGCAAAAAGTTCCCCTTCCCCACCCTGCTCATCTTTATCGCGCTGGGCATGCTGTTGGGCGTCAACGGCCCGACGCATATCGACTTTAGCGACTACGCACTCACCGAAACCGTCTGCAGCACGGCGCTGCTGTTCATCATGTTCTACGGCGGCTTTAACACCAATATCGACCGCGCCAAGCCCGTCGCCGCGCCGGCGGTGCTGCTGAGCACGCTCGGCGTCGTCATCACCGCAGGCATCACCGGCGTGTTCGCCCACTTTGTGCTGGGCTTCGACTGGATCGGCGGCCTGCTGTTGGGATCGGTCGTGGCGTCCACCGACGCGGCCAGCGTCTTTAGCGTTCTGCGCGAGCACAGCCTTTCGCTGAGGGGCGGCACCGACTCGCTGCTCGAGGTCGAATCGGGCTCCAACGACCCCGTCGCCTACATGCTCACCGCCGTGCTCGCCACACTCGCGGCCGGCGGCGACATCAACATTCCCGCACTGCTGGCCAAGCAGATTATCCTGGGCGCGGGCCTGGGCCTTGCCCTCGGCTGGGCGGCGGCCCGCCTGATTGAACGCGCACATGCAACGGCCGAAGGTGCGCAGACCATCTTTTTGTTCGCCGTGGCCATCGTCGCCTACGCGCTGCCGAGCTACCTGGGCGGCAACGGATTTTTGGCCGTGTACCTGGCCGGCATTGTGCTGGGTGCGAGCGACATCACCGGCAAGGTCGAGATGGCGCACTTCTTCGATACCCTCACCGAGATGGCCGAGATGACGATCTTCTTCTTGCTCGGCCTGCTAGTAACGCCCGCACGCCTGCCGCAGATGCTGCTGCCGGGCCTGGCGCTCATGGCGTTTATGCTCTTTGTGAGCCGCCCCATCGCCGTGGGAATGCTGTTGGCGCCCTTTAAGACGAGCCCCCGCCAGGTTGCGCTCGTAAGCTGGGCGGGCCTGCGCGGAGCAGCTTCAGTCGTCTTTAGTCTCTTTGCCGTGGTGGCCGGCGTTCCCGGCGGACACGACCTATTTGACCTGGTGTTTGTGATTGCTGTGTCAAGCATTGTGGTGCAAGGTTCGCTGCTGCCGGCGGTGGCGAAGAAGCTCGATATGATCGATGCGACCGGCGACGTGCGCCGCACCTTTAACGACTACCGCGACGAGGACGGCATGTCGTTCGTCAAGCTCAAGGTAGGCGCTGGACATCCGTTTGCCGGACGCTCGCTCGCGGACATTGGCAGCGCCACAGATATGCTCGTGGTCCTGGTGCTACGCGACGGGGCGCACCCGGTACTGCCCAACGGTGATACCGTCATCGAGGAAGGCGATCTGCTGGTGATGGCCGCCCCAACGTTTGAAGAGCGTGCCGAGGTTACGCTGCGCGAAGTCACCGTGACACCCCACGGTCGCCTGGCCGGCCAACGCCTGCGCGATGTGCCGCAAGGCAAGCATCCGTTTATTGTGGTGATGCTCAAGCGCGACGGCCAAACGATCATTCCCGATGGCAACACCCTAATATACGCCGGCGACGAAGCCGTCATCGCCACGCTGGCGTCGTAGCCATCCCCACCCATAAGTTGCGGTGAAATAGGGATTGAATAGGCTTCTGAACAGCCATTTCAGTCCCTATTTCACCGCAAGTTATTGAGGGGATGGGTTGAAAAACATTTGAATTGACACCGAAATGAAAAAAGCCGGGGAAAACGTCCCCGGCACTTGGAAGCCCTCTCTTTTGAGATGACCGATTTCTTTATATCACGAACGCTAGTTAGATGCCATTCATTGAGGGCTTTATCAGGCGCGCCATCCCATCCACATGGCGCCATTTGAAAGCCGTCCGATCTCATGCTATAAAGAAATCGGTACCCTCTAAAAGAGGGGCCTCCAAGAGCCGGGGTCTTACACCCGGCATTTTTTGTGCGTAAAGTCACCGCAGCCCCTGCCTTGCCCCTAAGAGGGGCGGGGTAGCCGTCCCGAATTGGCTACATTTGAGCATCAATCGCCCCGGCTGGGGTCTCGTTGCGGACAATTAGCGTCTCTCAAAACTAAGTGAGTAGACTTTTGTCGAATCGCCGACCACGTCTCCAAAACACAAGTCTGTGACCTGCGGGTTTGTTGAAGCAAATTAGTCGGGTGCTCAGGATTTCCAATAAAGCCTACTCACTTAGCCAGCGTGCAGTCAAAATAGAACAGTCGCGAGGTCAGTAGACTCCATTGCGACGGCTTATCGTGCATTTTCGCGCAGCTGCGGGTGCAGACGCCCCGTCCCAAATTAGCTACCCTAGTCATCGTCGGCGGCAAAGTCGCGGAGGTCGAGGCCTTCGCGTTCGGCTCGAGCTAGGAGCTCTTGAGGAGACTCGTCCTCGATATCCACTACGTCGAGCATGGCGGCCGGAAAACCCACGCCAGTCGCGCTCCCCGCACGGTCGAGCAAGCCCTCGCGCAGCTGGTCTACATCGACTTCGATTTTCATGGTGAAACCTCCCGCCGGCCAATCGCGACCGAACAAACCGCACGCCCCAAATGATGTGCAATAAATCCCAGATACGGCCATAATAAAACAATGAACATCGGGGAGGTTACGGACGATGGATAAGCTCGATGCCATGACGGAACAAGTCAGGGACTTTTGTGATGCACGCGACTGGCGCAAATATCACACGCCGAAAGAGCTTGCCATCGGCATGGCAACTGAGTCCTCCGAGCTCCTTCAGCTCTTTCGTTTTATGAGCGACGAGCGCATTGCAGAAATGTTCGAAGATGCCGAGCAACGCCAAGCCATCGAAGACGAAGTCGCCGACACACTTCTTTTCCTCCTGCGTTTTGCCGATTTAAACAGAATCGATCTCCCAGCTGCGCTCTCGTCCAAACTCATGCGCAATGGCGAGCGCTACCCCATCAATGCATCATCCGTCGAATACAGAAAGGCGGGCCACCGTGAGTAATGAGTTCGCCCTTCGGCAATACACGCTTCCCCTACCCCAGCCCTTTGAGACAAGCGAATCGCTTCAGGACTTTGGAACGCCAAAGCCAGGGTCGCACCACGACGAAAGCTGGCCTGTTCTCTACATCCTGACCAACAGCAAAAATAAAACGGCATACATCGGTCAAACGACCAATTATCGACGCCGTATGAAACAACACGCTGCAAACGTGGACAAGGACTTCGACCGGACCCTTCTAATCGACAATCCCACCTTCAACCAATCCGCAACGTTCGAGTTCGAGAATCGACTTATTGAGCTGTTCTGTGCCGACGAAAAATATCAGGTCACCAATGCCAACAACGGCTATGCTCAATTCGATTATTTTGAGCGTCCTCAGTATCGCCAGAAGTTCCGAGACCTCTGGACAAAGCTTCGCGAAGAAAACTACGCGATTCATCCGATTGAAGAGCTCGAGAACTCCGATCTGTTCAAGTTCTCGCTTTTCAAGACCCTTACGCTCGACCAATACGAAACGATCGAGACGATTTATAAACGTCTCGAACAGGAGCATGAAGACGCAAAACATGGCGGCTCAAAAAGAGAACGTATAACCGTCGTGAATGGCGCGCCGGGAACAGGTAAAACAATCCTCGCCATCAGTCTCATGTTCAAAATCAAAAATGAGCCCAACCTTTCCGGCTTGCGAGTCGGTTTTGTCACCCCCATGGATTCCCTGAAGAAGACCCTCAGGAAACTCACGCACTTCCTTCCAGGGTTAAAGCCTGGCGATATCTTGAGCCCCAGTGACGTGACCAAAAATGATCGTTATAACATCCTACTTGTCGACGAAGCACATCGACTGGGTAATTATCTAAGCATGGGCTCCGGCATCAAGGCCTTCTATAACACCTGCGATCGCCTCGGCCTTCCACATACGAGCAACCAAGTTGACTGGATATTCAAATGCTGCGACAAGGCATATCTGTTCTATGACCCCAAACAGCAAGTCCGCGCATCGGGACTCAACCGAGATGGCCTTGAGCAGCGACTCAACCAACTCGAAGAAGCTGGAATCGAGACCGAAGAATTCAACTTGAGCACCCAAATGCGTGTGCGTGGCGGCGATGAGTACCTCGATTTTGTCTACGACCTGCTTGACAACAAAGCGTACATGCATGCCGGCATGAAGTTTGATGAGCTCTTTGCCTCTCAGCCTTACGACTCGCAAGCCGGCGATCCTGACAGTGATATCCCCAGGTACCAGTTTGGCATAGTCGACCGCTTTGAAGATTTCTGCTCCCTACAGCAGACCAAAGAAAAAGAAGTTGGGCTGTCCCGTATGACAGCCGGTTTTGCTTGGAAATGGGAAAGCAAGAGCAATAAAGATGTGTTCGATATCGTCATCGAGGGCATTCCCAAACGTTGGAACTCAACCCAGAAGGATTGGGTTAACTCCGCCAACGCCGTCAACGAAGTCGGATGCATTCATACGGTACAAGGCTACGATCTCAACTACGGATTCGTAATTCTGGGTCCCGACATTTACTACGATTCGGACAAAGATTCAGTCTACGTTAACAAGGCGAACTTCAAAGATGCCGTCGCGAAGAAAAAAGCAAGCGACGATGATCTGCTAAAGATTATCGTCAACGCCTACTACGTCCTCATGACGCGCGGCATGCTAGGAACGTATCTCTATGTGTGCGACCCCGCACTCAAAGAGTACCTGTCACGGTATATCCCGGTGGTATAGACCTAGCGACCGCCCTCCCCCATGTAACCATCCTGTAAATCATAGCGGCGCACTCGGGTTTTGCTGTGATGCGGTCGCGCCTGACGCTGCACTGTGCTAAAGTATCCCGAACGTTCAAACGACTACGAGGGAGACTAGAAGATGGCACGTGTGCACAACTTCTCAGCTGGCCCGGCCGCACTGCCTACAAGCGTGCTCGCCGAGATCGCCAACGAGATGATGGACTACCGCGGTTGCGGCATGTCCGTGCTCGAGATGAGCCATCGATCTAGCATGTACCAGCAGATCATCGATGACGCCGAGGCGACCCTGCGTCGCCTGCTGAGCATCCCCGACAACTACCGTGTCCTGTTTTTGCAGGGCGGCGCCACGTTGCAGTTTGCGGGCATCCCCATGAACCTCATGCGCCGCGGCCGCGCCGGCTACGTCGTGACCGGCAACTTTGCCAACAAGGCGTACAAAGAGGCCGCCAAGTACGGCGAGGCCGTGCTGCTCGCGAGCTCCGAGGACACCAATTTCGACCGCATCCCCGACATGGCCGACATCAACGCGCGCATTGCCGCCGAGGCCGCGGGCGACGGGCTCGACTACGTCTACGTCTGCCAGAACAACACCATCTTTGGCACCATGTTCCACGAGCTGCCCGATTGCGGCGACGTGCCGCTGGTCGCCGATGTCTCGAGCTGCTTTTTGTCGCAGCCGCTCGACGTTGAGCGCTACGGACTCATCTACGCCGGCGCGCAGAAAAACGCCGGCGCCGCGGGCGTCACCGTGGTCATCGTGCGAGACGACTTGATCGCTGACGGCCCGGCCTTTGCGCAGACGCCGCAGTACATGGACCTTAAGACCCAGGCCGCCAAGGGCTCCATGCTCAACACGCCCAACACCTTTGGCATCTATGTGTGCGGCAAGGTGTTCCGTTGGGTTGAGCAGACCGGCGGACTTGCCGCCATGGCCGAGCGCAACTGGGCAAAGGCCAACCTGCTCTACGACCTGCTCGAGCACAGCGAGCTGTTCCATGGCACCACGCAGGCCGACAGCCGCTCCATCGCCAACGTCACCTTCCGCACCGGCGATGCCGACCTCGACGCGGCCTTTGTCGCAGGCGCGGCCAAGCACCAGATTCAAAACGTCAAGGGCCATCGCCTGGTGGGCGGTATGCGCGCCAGCGTCTACAACGCCGTAACCATGGAAGACGTGCAGGCACTGGCCTCGTACATGAAGGACTTCGAAGCGCAGCATAGTTTGAGCCCGCGATCTAACTAGCCCGCAACCCGCGGGCCGACCAGCCACTTCAAACCACTTGTTTTAAACAAACCCGCTAAGGAGTTTTTCATGCGCAAGATTAAGACCATCGACGACATCACCAAAGACGGCAAAGTCGAGTTTGGCGAGGGCTACGAATTTGTAAGCACCGCCGAAGAGGCCGACGCCATCCTGATGCGCTCGACCGACCTGCACGGCTACGAGCTGCCCGAGGGCATCCGTGCCATCGCCCGCTGCGGCGCCGGTGTCAACAACATCCCCATCGAGGAGTACGCCAAGAAGGGCGTCGTCGTCTTTAACTCCCCCGGCGCCAACAGCAACGCCGTCAAGGAGCTCGTCCTGGGCATGCTGGTGCTTTCGAGCCGCGGCGTGGTGCAGTCGATGAAATGGGTGCGCGACAACGCCGACGACCCCGAGATTCAGATCGACGCCGAAAAGGCTAAGAAGGCCTTTGTGGGCCGCGAGCTCAAGGGCAAGCGCATCGGCGTCATCGGTCTGGGCAACGTGGGCTCCAAGGTCGCCAACGCCTGCGTCGACCTGGGCATGGACGTTTACGGCTACGACCCGTTCATTTCCGTCGAGCACGCGCGGGTGCTGAGCCGCGAGGTGCAGCGCGTGGGCACGCTCGAGGATCTCTGCCGCGGCTGCGACTACCTCACCGTGCACGTGCCCAGCAAGGCCGACACCATCGGCATGATCAGCACCGAGCAGATTAACCTGCTGGCACCGGACGCCGTGCTCATCAACTACGCGCGCGAAACCATCATTGACGAGGACGCCGTCGACGCCGCCCTGCGCGAGGGCAAGCTCAGCTGGTTTAGCTGCGACTTCGCCACGTCCAAGACGGTCAAGATGCCCAATACGTTTATCACCACGCACTCGGGCGCCGGCACCGGCGAGGCCGAGGCCAACTGCGCCGATATGGCCATCAGCGAGCTCAAGGATTACCTGGAGAACGGCAACATCGCGCACAGCGTCAACTACCCCGCTTGCAGCATGGGCAAGGCGCGCGCCGCGAGCCGCATCGCCTGCCTGCACGCCAACGTGCCCAACATGATCGGCCAGATCACGGCCATCCTAGCCAAGGACAACGCCAACGTGCAGCGCATGACCAACGAATCCGCCGGAGAGAACGCCTACACCATGTTCGACACCGACGAGCACCTGGACAGCAGCACCATCGAGGCGCTCAAGCAAATTCCTTCGATGTATCGCGTGCGCGTGATCAAGTAGCGCCGGCTGATCTGGAAGGCAGTTCCCCATGTGGCCTGCCCGTTACTGACATTGAATGCCCGCGGGGGCGCCTTTCGCACGAGAGGCGCCCCCGTTTTTGTGAGCGCTCCATTAAATGCACCGAGCCGCTTCTTGGCATACAATCTGTATGTTGACCTAACTATCTGTGAGGTGCCTATGGTTGATACAGATTTTGCTTGGCGGCTTACGCAAGGACTCGTGCGGATCGACAGCTCAGACCCGGGTGCGTACGAGGACGAGATTGAGCGCTATATCAAAGCGTTGGTTGAGGCTCAACTGGGGCGGTTGAGCCATCCGGTGCTCCATGCCGTGCAGGTTGAGGAACTCGAGGTGCTGACCGGACGCCGCAATCTCATGGTCACCGTGCCCGGTTTGAGCGACGAGGCGCGGCTGGTCTATATCTGCCACATGGATACCGTTACCTTGGGCGATGGCTGGGACGCAAACACGCCGCCACTCGGAGCGGTTGTGCGTAACGACAAGCTCTACGGCCGCGGTGCCTGCGACATGAAGAGTGGCCTGGCCTGCGCCATTGCCGCACTGGTCCATACGCTCGAGCGCGTGGCGGCGGATGGCGCGCTGCCCCGCCGCGGCCTTTCGCTCATCTGCTCGGTCGACGAGGAAGATTTTATGCGCGGCTCAGAGGCAGCCATCGATGCTGGCTGGGTCGGCTCGCGTGAATGGGTGCTGGACACCGAGCCCACCGACGGACAGATCCAGGTGGCGCACAAGGGTCGCACGTGGTTCGAGATCGAGATGACCGGCGTCACGGCGCATGCGAGCCAGCCTTGGAAGGGCACGGATGCCGTCGCCGCCATGGCCGAGGTCGTGTGTTCGCTCCGTCGCGCGTTTGTAGCGCTGCCCGCGCACGATGAGCTGGGGCCTTCGACCATCACGTTTGGCCAAATCGAGGGCGGATATCGCCCCTACGTCGTACCCGACCGCGCCAAAGTCTGGGTCGACATGCGCCTGACCCCGCCGACCGATACGGCCGCCGCGACGCGCATGGTAGAGCAGGCCATCGCCGTCGCCGAAGCCGCCGTTCCCGGTTGCCATGGCAGCTACACCGTGACGGGCGACCGCCCCGCCATCGAGCGCGACCCGAACTCTCCCCTTCTAGCAGCGCTCAAGCGTGCCGCCGATGACGTGACGGACGCGGACACGACCGTCGGCTTCTTTACCGGCTACACCGACACCGCCGTCATTGCCGGCAAGACAGACAACCGCAATTGCATGAGCTACGGTCCCGGGTCGCTCGCGCTCGCGCACAAGCCCAACGAATATGTGCCCCACGCCGATATCGTTCGTTGTCAGCAGGTGCTAATCGCGCTCGCCGATAACGTGCTCTGGGACGAGAGCTGCCAAGTTGGGGCATAATAAGCCGCGAACAAACCGATTCGTGCGTTAGGACCGCCCATGAAAGCACTTCCGTTTCCCTGCATCCGCCCGACTCAGGACCGCGTGCTCGAGGCGCTGCCTGCAATGGGCAGCATCCTGAGCGGCAACGATGCTCTGCGCGGAGCCATTGCCGATGGTCTGATGCTCAAGGACCCGGGTGCGGCGTATTACGTGTACGAATGCTCGGGCGAGCCGGGACGTGTGACGGGTGTCGTGGCGATCTGCCCGGTTAACGTGCTGACGGGTAGCGACGAGGCTGCCGCCGAGAGCGTCGACGCACTCGCCGCCGCGCGCGCGATCACCGAGCTCAAGGTGCAGCCCCGTCCCGTGTCGCTCGCCTACGAGGCCTCGCCCGTCATGGATATCATCCTGGGCGCCGCCAAAGAGGGCGCGTCGCTCTACGCCGTCACCGACCCCGCGGGCATTACGCACCGTGCGTGGGAGGTCAAGCGCGAGGACGCCGTCGGGGCCATCCGCGCCATGCTCGCCCAAGCACCGGAGCCGGCACTGGTCGACGACCCCGCCTACGCTGCCGCGTTGACCGGGGCGTCGCAGCTGCTGGCCGATGAGGCCCGTTCCGCCGGAACGTACACCGGCAAGGAGCCGTTCAACTTTACCGTTGCCGTGCTCTTCCCCGCTGCGCAGGTCAGCGGCGCCGCGCCGCAGGTTCCGACAGGCCTGCTCACGCACCAGGTCGCGCGATTCTAGCAAGACCAGACCGCCCAGCACAAAAATTGGCAGCTCAACAAACAGGGGGCGGAGACGCAGCAGGTACATGCATCTCCGCCCCTTTTGCGTCGAGAAATTATGTCGGCGACCCGTGCCGCCGCGCTCGCGTTATCCGCGCTGCGGACCCGCAGTAGCCACGAGCGGTTCAAGCCCCAGCTCGCGCGCGTAGTCTTCCTGCGTAAAAATCTCAACCAGTTCAAACGTATCCGTCGCATCATCAAACGCAAAGTGCAGCACCGAGCAGTTGCCCGGCACGCGATCGCGCTCGTCGGCCGCCGCACCCTTGGTATGGTCCATGAACTCCTTGATGGCCGATCCGTGGCTCACCGCGAGCACGCACTCGTGGTCCGGGCGTCGCATAAGATCGGTCAACGTCGCCACCATGCGCTCGCGCACCTGCATCTGGCCCTCGCCGCCAAACTGGCGATAGAAGTCGCGCCACGGGCGCTCGGGCATGAGCATCACGCGCTCGGCCTCAAAGTCGCCAAAGAACCACTCACGCAGGCCGTCCAGGCGCTCGTACGCCAAGCCCGGCCACAAGTTGGCGATAGTCTGCTCGGTGCGATGAAGCGTAGAGGTGTAGACGTGGTCGGGCCCAATGCCGCGTGTGCGCAAAAACATGCCGGCACGCGCCGCCTGGTCGCATCCCAGCTGCGTGAGCGGCGAGTCACTCCAACCCTGAATAATGCGCTTAAGGTTGAATATCGTCTGTCCATGGCGAACCAGATACAGGTCTTTATTCATAGGGGTCCTTTCGTTCGTTACCAATCAAGGAGCGAAAACGCCCCGTCGCAATAGCCAAAATGAAGCACGGCACCGTTGTCGGGTAGCTCTCCCCTGCCAGTCACATACTCAAGAAACTCCTGGCAGGCTGAGCCGTGGGAAACCGCCAGCACGCAGTCGTGCTGCGGCCTGGCCATGATGCGCGACAGCACCGCGACCATACGTGTGCGAAGCTCACTTTCCGACTCGCCACCAAAGGCAACCGGATAATCACCCCAGGGCTGCGGCGGCATCTCGCGATTTGATGTGCCCTCCAGCGAGCCAAAATGCCACTCACGCAGGTCATCGACCAGCTCAATGGAACGGCCCTCGCCAACGATAAGCTCGGCCGTATGCCGCGCCCGGCCCAACGGCGAGGAATACACATGATCAAAGGCCACGCCACGCGCCGCAAACGCCGTACGCGCCGTCAGCGCCTGCTCGCGCCCGCGCACCGTAAGCGGCGAATCGTGCCAGCCCTGCAAAATGCTCTGCACATTGAGCTCAGTCTGCCCATGCCGCACCAAATACAGATCTGCCACACACCCTCCCCTCATACCACCACAAAGGGGACAGGAGCCTTTGTGGTGATTTTGCCGCCGGATTGCACCGCAACGACGCACAACTACAGCAGCACGTCGTCAAGCGGACGCTTGGGTACGTGGTGCACTTGCGCCTCGTCGCGCCAATAATTGATGGAGCCGTCGGGGTTGGAATCGATCGCATCGATCACCTGTGTCTCGGCCGGAACACCAAACGCCATGATCAGCTTGAGCTCATACTTGTCGTTATCGAGCCCCATGGCATCGATCGCGCGGGGCGTAAAGGCCTTGAACATGCAGGCTGCCACCTCGGGCGTGGCGCTGCGGGCGGCGAGCATCATCGTCTGCGCGGCAATGCCCGTGTCGACCTCGGTAATGGGAGCGACGGGCTTGCCCGGAACGGCGCGCTCAGCCAGAATCGCGATGTAGCCGGTCGGGCGCTCGCCCTCATCGGGACCCGGCCAATCCTTGAGCGCACCGGCCCATGCAAGCTCGTCAAATACACGCGCGCAGTCCTCTGCACCGCTTACCACATGAAAACGCAGACGCTGAGCATTGGCGCCGCAGGGAACCAGGTGCGCCAGTTCCGCCAGCTCGAGCAAAAACTCGCGCGGCACGCGCATGGACTCGTCAAAGCGACGGCACGTGCGGGCGCGGCGAACCAACGCATCAAACGCGTCCAAGCCGAGCTTTTCGCAACCTTGCTTCGCCATCGACTCAGCGCTTACCGGCGCCGCGGGAACTGTTTCGTTCATAGGGACCCCCAATTTCGGGCAATTGTTCTTAGGAAAATCTAACCTAAAACGTAGGCAATAACGAACAGGGCTGCAATGTTCTACACCTGTTGAATAGAAAATCGCGACGTGGGGAACAACGGAAACAATTCGGGGCCTTTGGGTTACGTTTCGCCCTCCCCGACCCATACGCCAGCGCCTTTAGGCGATACTGGTTGTAACGATCAAGGCTTACGCCGCACAGAAAGGAGACATTATGGGCATCTTTAAGAACGATGACCAAAAAACGAGCCAGTTTGGATTTGACGAGAAAAGCATGGCGGGCAAAGCCGTCAAGGCCGTGCGCTGGATCTACGCCATCACGGGCGTCTTAGCGCTCATTGCTGGTATCGCGCTGCTTTTTGCACCCGCCAAGTCCCTCGTCTTTTTGACGACCGTCCTGGGCTTCTACTTTGTGATTACGGCAGCCATCAGGCTGTTCACTGCCATTTTTGAGCCGCTGCTGCCCACCGGCTGGCGCGTGACGAGCATCATCTCCAACCTACTCATTATCTTGGGCGGCGTCATAATCCTGCGCAACCAGGCCTTCTCGACCGCGACGCTCACCACGATGGTGGTTATCGTGGCCGGCTTTGGCTGGATTGTCGAAGGTGTCATGTCCATTCTGGAGTCCGAGCTTTCGTCCAACCGCGCCCTCGCCATCCTGAGCGGCGCACTCTCCATCATCGCCGGCATGTTCGTGTTTATCTATCCGCTGTGGTCGGCCAAGATGCTCGTCATCTTTAGCGGCGCCGCGCTGCTGGTGTTTGGCGTAACGCTGATTGTTCGTGCTATTCAATTTGGCAAACTGGTGCACTAGATGCCACGAACGCTCTTTATTGATGCAGACGCCTGCCCGGTCACGCGCGAGTCGATTGACTGCGCGCGGCGGGCGGGCGTCGCCGTTGTTATCGCCGGCAACAGCACGCAAAACCTGGAACGGCACATTCGCCGCGACGACCCGCGCGATGCCGAGCACGCGCGACGCGGATTTTGGGTCACGACGCTCGATGTGAGCGTGGGCGCCGACAGCGCCGACTTTGCCATTGTCGAACGCCTGCAGGCGGGCGACGTGGTCGTGACGCAGGACATTGGCTTGGCGAGCATGGTGCTCGGGCGCGATGCCGCCGCCATCGGTGTGCGCGGGCGCGTGTACGACAAGGCGACTATCGACATGCAGCTGTTTATTCGCCACGAGGAAAAGAAGGTACGCCGCGCCGGCGGACGCACTCGCGGTCCGGCAGCATTTACCAGCGAAGATCGCGCCCGCTTTAAACGCAACCTCACTGAGCTGCTGCACTAACCAAGGTAGATTTTTGGGACATGCCTAAAAATCTACCTTTTTGTTTTAGACAGTCTGAGCGCTCGGAATCCATGGCTCAACAAAAAAAACGGGCTTCAAAATGCCGTGCGTCGCCGCATTGCGCAGGCGCCGAGCATGGCTATTTTGAAGCCCGTTTTGTTAGGCCCACTTAGAGGCCGAAGGCGGATAGGATGAGGCCCCAGCCCGCGCCGATAACGTACATCATAATCAGGAACACGACGTTTTCGCGGGCGCTGCGGTTGGTGCGGAACAGCACCAGGTAGCCCACGCCAGCGGAGATAAGCGTGCCAGCGAGCATCGGCGCCAATTGCAGCGCACCTTCCAGATATAGTTGCGTAATGACCACGCTCGCCGAGCAGTTGGGAATCAGGCCGACAAGCGCCGAGCCCAAGACGGCGAGCGTCTCGTTGCCACGCAGGAACTGCTCGATCGCGGACTCGCCGAAGGTCTCGAGCACGGCGACCAGGACCAGCGTCACCAGGAAAATAAAAACCGAAACCTGCACAGTGTGCGAGATCGCGCTGCGGATAATCGACAGAACGGACGCGCCCTCGTGGGAGTGGTCGTGGCTGTGGCCGTGGTGGTGCTCATGCTCGCCCGTGTGACCGTGATCATGGCTGTGTCCGTGGTCGCGCTCGTGTTCATCTTCATCATCGCAACCGCAATGGTCGCGCTCGCACAACTCGTGGATGTGGTCGGCGCTCACGCCCGCCTCGGCCACCTCGTCGATGATGTCACCGCCGCTGTGGTCATCGTGCGCGCAGTTCACATGGGCAGGATTGGCCGCGGTTCCCAGCACGGTACGGCGAATCGCCGCGTGCGCGCGGGCGTTACGGCGCAGGCCGCGAATGGCAGCGTCCACGATAAAGCCCGTGACCAGCGCGATCAGTGCTTTCGAAGCCAAAAGCATCGCCATGGTCTGCACGGGCACCTGCTCGGCGAGCAACAGCGGCAGCATCTCATCGGAGGTCGAAAGGAACACCGCCACCAACGTGCCCAAGGTCACGACGCGACCGGCGTACAGTGTGGCCGCCATTGCCGAAAAGCCGCACTGCGGCACCATGCCCAGCAGCGAGCCAACCACGGGACCCGCGGCGCCGGCGCGCTTGATGGCCCCGTTAACGCGGTCGCCCGCGACGTGCTCCAAGGTCTCGAGGGCCAGATACGTCACCAACAAAAACGGCACCAGCGACAGCGTGTCCTTGCCGGCGTCGAATAAAATATCAATCAGCAAATCCATGAAGGATGGAACCTTTCGTGTCTTTCGGCAGCATTGTAAAAGTCCTAGCGGTCAACTAGGGTATTGTAGTTGTCCTAGGCGCGATGCCAATAGTTGCCCATGGTAAACTATCATCTCGCCACATCTCAATGAACCCGAGCCGCGCGGTGTGGCCCGTCCAAGGAGCAGTTATATGAACGTTTCACAAGCACTCGAATACGAGCGTCAGCCGTTTATCCCCATGTTTATCTATGGCGATCACGGCGCCATGGAATCCGAGCGCCAGAAGGGCGAGGAGGCCCTTAAGGTGCTCGAAACCGAGTACTTTACCGCCGAGGGCGACCCCAGCTTCGACTTTGCCACCGTGCGCGACCTGGCTGACCGCAACCGCGACCTGTGCGACCAGATTGGCGAGGCACGCCTGCGCAACGTGACGCCCGTGGCGCTTTCGCGCGGCTTGTCCGATGCCGACACCTGCGCCGCCATCGGCAAGATGCAAAAGCGCACCGCCGCGTCCGTTATGCGCGAAATCCGCGGCGACCGCGACGCGCTCGGCGTGGCCTACGCCCGCAAGCCCATCCAGGGCACCGTGCTCGGTATCGACATCGAGACCACCGGCCGTGCACCCGAGCGCGGTTATATCATCAACGTCGGCTGGGAGATCATGGAGCTCACCAGCGACGCCGTCCCGCACGACGCCGAGGCACACTACTGCGGTCTGCCCGACATCTACCGCGGCGAGGATGTACCGCTGTCGAATATCCACCACATCACCTGGGACGACATCGACGGCAAAACGCCCTTCCGCGAGAACAAAGAGCTGCAAAAGCAGCTGCTCAAGCTCATGAAGAAGTACCCGTACATGGCACACAACGCCGCGTTTGAGGACAGCTGGTTCAAGATCCACCTGGACGGCTACGCCGAGGCACGCCGCGCCGGCAAGATCATCGTCATCGACTCGCGCCAGATCTGCCGCAGCCTGGATGCCGACGTCCGCTCGCTCCCCCGCGAGTCCGCCCCCGCCGCGCTCGAGAACTGGGCGCGCCGCCGCGGAACCCTCGCCGCCGACGCCAACGAGCAGCATCTGGGTCTGGACGACACCGACCTCATGCTCCGCACCGTCCAAGCCGAGTTCAACCTCAAGAGCCTATTTGCCAAGTAGAAACGCCTGCGACAAACTCCGGCGTAGATCACGAGCGGCCTCGCAGCGGGAAACCCCGCAGCGGGGCCGCCCTACGTTCCATAGATAGATCTGCCATCACAAATTCTGAACCCTCATTTTGAACGATTTCGGCCAATTCCCGACACGTAATTCGTTGTCGGATGGTGATGCATCACTATCAAATGTGCGGCAATTGAGTATTTATATGCTAGGGCTAAGCTGCGAAAACTTTTATTTAGGGCCTACCAACCCATAATTGCGTCAAGCTTTTTGACAGCATTTGGTTAGACCTCTAAAACGACTTTTCCACTCAGCGCCATCAACACGGCATTAGCTGACACGATATATACCATGAGTATCGTATTGTCACATACCACGGCGAAAGCGGTCTACCAGACCGCGCATTCGGTGTCTGCGAAAGACACCGAGCCCTGTAGTCCTGCCACAATTTACGGATCATGCCCCAGCGGAGCACTCCTCGACGCAGCCGCAGAATGGCTCGCCAAACATGATGTTTCCCTCGACGCAATTGATTCCCTCGAGGTGATGGTGTTTGATCGAAGGAATGCGCGCTATGCAATGAACTGTCAATGCCACGTGTCTTCAAAACGATTCTCGAGCTCACGCTTCATCGAGCTCAAAGATGGCATCTTCGTTGTTGGCGTTGAGCTTTGCGCACTCCGGCCGCCACCTATCTCCCTTTTCGCGAACTAGTAGAGTACTACTTTGAGCTGTGCGGCGCTTATTCCCTTGGAAACGGTTCTTCTACCTCTTATACCGAGCGTTTCCCACTTACCTCGACCGAGAGGATAAAGCAGTTCTTTAATTCCATTACCAGATGCGACGGTCTGGCCCTTGCCCGAAAGGCGACCCAATGTGTGCGCGACGGATGCCGGTCTCCTATGGAAACGGCCTTTGTCATGATGCTAACGCTGCCCAAAAGCGAAGGAGGGCTTGGTATTAAGGGAGTTGAGACCGATTACGAGGTGCAGGTCACCGCTGCCGCGAAGAATCTCACGAGACGCAAAAAGTTCTTTATGGATGCGTATCTAAAGAAATCTCGCACAGACATTGAATACAACGGTTTTTATCATGACGCGGAAGAAGACCGCGCCATCGATGAGGAACGCAAGAATGCGCTTGCGTCCATGGGATACGGAATCATCACCGTCAGTCGTTATTCCTTTATGCATGCCAGCGCTTTCGTTAGGGTCATGGAGGCGATCCAACGAAAAGAGGGCATACGCCCCTCGCGTCTGCCAAAAGACTTTCAAATCATGCAAGAAGACCTGAGACAGTTTGTACTCAGAAGATTTATAGAAGAGAAAAAGCGAATTCAGAAGCAGCTTCGCCAGGATTCCGAAGATCGTCAACGAATCGACCTCGAAAAAGCAACACTCGAAGGCATCACATTGGACGATCCGACGATTAACGAGGCTCCGGCAATCGATGACATGCAGACTGTCGAACCCGACAGTCCATCATTCGACCAAACAAGCAGTCTCACGCCCGAAGGCAGGGTCTTCGGTGCAGGAAGCTAGACCGGCTAACAAGGTGGGTACCCTGGCGATGTGCAAAATTGCGAGTATTCAGCAGGGTCGGGTGTCTATCACCCTCGAGTGGATCCAAATGCGAAGCGAAATCACTCTTGCGTGAGAGCGTTAGGCAACATTTGAGGAAGAACTCATCGGATTAACATCCTAAGATAACTCTTGAACTGCATTATATGGCCTGCAATAAATTAACGGACCCCCTGTCGTTGCAGAATACTCCAATTTTTGCACGGCTCAGGGGCACCCACCCCGGCATCGGCTATCAAAACCGCTCAGTCCGGGATCTCGTCCACTATTCCCCATCATTTTGTGCAACGAATTACCTGAACGTCATTGACATATGAACATGCGCTCATATAATTGGAAATTAGTTATATGAGCGCATGTTCATATGAAAGGATATTGCAATGAGCATCCGCGTCGATGAAACGAAGCCCGACATCGAGGCCACCGAACCCGCGATCCCCACCACCTGCTCGCCCGAGGACCTTCCCGACGAGGAGTTGCTGTACGATTTAGCTGATCTGTTCAAGGTCTTCAGCGACACCACGCGCATCAAGATTCTCTATGCCCTCATGGGACGCGAGCTCTGCGTGGCCGACATCGCCGAGGCGACCGCAACCTCGCAGTCGGCAGTATCGCACCAGCTGCGCACGCTTAAGCAGTCGCACCTGGTCAAATTCCGCCGCGACGGCCGCAACATCCTCTACTCGCTTGCCGACGATCACGTCTACACCATGCTCAACCAGGGCATGAGCCATATCTGCGAATAGCAACCAACCACGGTACCAGCGCGGCCTGCACCCAAGCCGCAAAAACGGGGAAAGGAACCCACCATGAAAAAGCAGTACAAGCTCGACGAGATCGACTGCGCCAACTGCGCGCGTGAGCTTCAGGACGAGCTGGCCAAGCTCGAGGGCGTCAAATCCGTTTCGGTCAACTTTATGACCCAGAAGCTGACGCTCGAGGCCGATGAAGCCGAGTTCGACGAGGTCCTCGACCGCGTTGTGGAGTTCACCGCCGACGCCGAGCCGGACTGCGAGATCATTCTCTAGCCCAGGTTTACGCCAACCCGCAAGGCCGCGCTTGCCGCGGCCTTTGCTCGCGAAATTATATGAGCGAGTGTTCATACATTCAAATGGGAGGATACGAGTCATGGCCACCGCCGACCCCAAGAAGAAAAAGAAGAAGCGCAAGAAAAAAGAGTCCCTTGAGCATAAACGCAACCGCATCCTGGTAGCACTGGGCATTTTTGCCGTGGTGTACGCCCTCGATGAGCTCGGCACCCTCACTGCCGCATTCGGCACCCCGGGCGACATCTACGCCAGCTTCGCACTGTTCCTCGTGCCTTTTTTGATTGCCGGATACGACGTACTGCAAAAGGCATTCAATAACATTCGCCGCGGCAAGGCCTTCGACGAGAGTTTCCTTATGGCAGTCGCAACCATCGGCGCATTTGCCATGGTGCTCTTCCCCGACACCGACCCGCACATGGCCGAAGGCGCCGCCGTCATGCTGTTCTACCAGGTCGGCGAGCTGTTCCAGGCATATGCCGTGGGCAAAAGCCGCAAGTCGATCAGCGCCATGATGGACATCGCGCCCGACTACGCTAACGTCGAGCAAGCCGACGGCACGCTCGAACAGGTCCTTCCCGATGACATCGCCGTCGGCACCGTGATTGTGGTCAAGCCCGGCGAGCGCGTGCCCATCGACGGCGTCATCGTCGAAGGCGAAACCCAGCTCGACACCGCCGCACTCACGGGCGAGTCAGTTCCCCGCCCCGCCAAGTCCGGCGACGACATCATCAGCGGCTGCATCAACATGACGGGGCTCATCCACGTGCGCACCACCAAGCCCTTTGGCGAGTCCACCGTCGCGCGCGTCCTGGAGCTCGTGGAGAATGCCAGCGAAAAGAAGGCGCGCACCGAGAACTTCATCACGCGCTTCGCCCGCGTCTACACGCCTGCCGTCACCGGCGCTGCCGCGGTACTCGCGCTCGGCGGCAGCTTGGTCACCGGCGCCTGGTCCGACTGGATCCTGCGAGGCCTGACCTTCTTGGTCGTCAGCTGCCCGTGCGCGCTCGTGATCAGCGTGCCGCTGAGCTTCTTTGGCGGCATCGGCGGCGCCTCCAAGCTGGGCGTTCTCATCAAGGGTTCTAACTACCTCGAGACGCTCGCCGACGTGGACACCGTCGTCTTCGACAAGACCGGCACGCTCACCAACGGCACGTTCTCGGTCGTGGCAGTACACCCCGAAGCCGGCTATACCGAGCAATCGCTGCTTGAGGTCGCAGCCCTCGCTGAGTCATTCTCCGATCACCCCATCGCGCAGTCCGTGCGCGCCGCCTACCATGGCGAGGTCGACCCCAAGCGCGTAAGCGACTCCACCAACGACGCGGGCCATGGCGTGACGGCAACCATCGACGGCAAGCACGTCGTCGTTGGCAACGCAAAAATGCTCGCCGCGACCGGAGTCGAAGCGCCCGATTGCGAGGTCGTCGGTACGATCCTTCACGTGCTGGTCGATGGCATCTATGCCGGCCACATTGTAATTGCCGACACCGTCAAGGCCGATGCCGAGCAGACGATCAGCGACCTGCACTCCGCCGGCGTCAAGCGCACCGTCATGCTCACGGGCGACCGCGAGGAGGTTGCGGCGTCTGTGGCCAAGCAACTCAGTCTCGACGAGTTCCACGCGCAGCTGCTGCCGGGCGATAAGGTCGAGCGTGTTGAAGCGCTGCTCGCGGCCGAAAGCGGCAAAGGCAAGCTCGCCTTTGTCGGCGACGGCATCAACGATGCGCCCGTGCTCACCCGCGCAGACGTTGGCATTGCCATGGGCGCTATGGGTTCCGACGCCGCAATTGAGGCGGCGGACGTCGTGCTCATGGATGACAAGCCGTCCAACATTTCCCGCGCGATCCGCGTGGCACGCAAGACCATGGCGATTGTCTGGCAGAACATCATCTTTGCGCTGGGCATTAAGCTGTTGATACTGGTGCTTGCGGCGCTCGGCATCGCCAACATGTGGCTTGCTGTGTTCGGCGACGTGGGCGTGGCGATCATCGCCATCCTGAACGCCATGCGCGCGATGGGTGTCAAGAACCTGTAGCATTCGTGGTCCCTCCGGCCGGAGCCGGGTTTGGTTTTGAAAACGTCCTCGCGCATGAGGCCCGCCTTTCCTGCTCCTGCGGAGCAACGGAAAGGCGGGCCTCGCGCTG
>OBXF01000344.1_pt1 | contig 46239 bp, 43 predicted proteins | sample 1495371 | NCBI WGS metagenome assembly OBXF01 (sample SAMEA2580143, study PRJEB22360) | human gut metagenome | biome: human gut; feature: human-associated habitat; material: faeces | place: Denmark | collected 2008/2010 | reverse complement strand
CAAGCAACAACAATTTGAGCTTTCGAAAAAAAGCATAGCCAAAATTTAATTTCACTTTCATACCATGTGAATAATCGTTAATTTTTTTATCTTTTGGTAAGTCGAATTCCTTTATGTATGAAAAAAATAGCTCCTTGTTCCAGTTTTTAAAAACTTTGCTAAAAATAGAGTTTATATCAATAGCTGTAAATGATGCGTTGAAATGATTTTTGTCTAGAATAATGGCCATTTCTGATTTGTCTGTTTTTGTGTGCTGATCGCCCAAAAAAGATATTTCTCCATTGGACGGCTCTAAATTTTTAAATATTACGTTAAATAAAGTTGTTTTCCCTGCACCATTTTCACCTATCAAACCAACAATATCCCCACTGTAGATTTTAAAACTTATGTTGTTGAGACTAAAGTCGCTCCTCTCAAAATTAACATCTGTTACTTTCAAAATTTCCTGCATAGTAATTCTCCTTATTTAAATCATTAAAAAAGTGGTGATATATGCTTCTACCAATGCACCTAGAAAAATAGCGATAATTCCTAATAATAAAATTAATTTTGTATTTTTGACGTTTGCCACATGATATTCAATACTTTTCAAACCAATAAGCGCACCCAAGAAAAAACCAAAAAACTCGATCCCTCCATGAAGTAGAACGGATACTGCACCCATTTGTAACATAATAATTAGCGGCGTATTAATGCCTAGAAGATAAGCATTAGATATTATTACAACATAGGTAACATACTTATTTAGAACACATCCGCTACATAATAAAAAAACTTTTGTGAAAAAGTAAAAATCATTTTCGCCCATTACTACTTCTGGCCGATCTAAGTTTATGAACATCAAACTAATAATAACAATAATAAAGTAAGTTAAAAAAAATAGCGCATTAATTTTTGCATTTCTTTCTTGTAATCTTGGAACATCAGAAAAGTAACCCCTCTTAGTTAGAAAAAAAGTAAAGAATAAGCAAATCCAGGATATACCATATAGAAATAATAAGTGTAAAATCTTTTTTACTTCCTTCTATTTTTTTGTAAACAGATATGCGAGTATGATTATACTGATAATTTCAAAAGAATTGACCTTGGTTATTAGAATAATTACTAAGTGATTATCCGACTTAATTAAACTATTCAATCCTATATAAGACTCTTTACTAACTCCAAAAATGGCGCTCAGAAATGTGTTCCTTATTTAGAAATAAATCATCCATTGTTGTTCCTCCTCTAATTGGTTTTGACCATTCCTTCAGTAATTATTCAAACGTTAATTTTGCAATCTCAAAATCAAAATACGTTCCAGATACCCAGTCTACATGACCGCTATCTGTAAAAGTTTTGCGGATCACATCCTCTTCATCTTATAGTGCATGTATGGCATCAAGGATTGCCTTTGCTTCGTTCTCCTTAAAAATACCTAACTCTTCTTTTCTTTGCGTAAATTGCAGATTCTCAACCGTCGTAGCGTTACTTAAAAAGCCCATCAGGATAGAAAAATCCCCTTTTTTCACATAAACTTGTTTTACTAACTCACCGCAATCACATTTTGTCCAGCTAGGCAGCCAGTATAAGCGCCGATTGTAGGGCGTTATTGGTATTTTCCATTGTTCATTCAGTTTCTTCATGCACATGAAAGATATTTTAAGTACCCGATAGATTAATAATACCGAGAAAATGAATGGTTAAATTGCAGAACAATGGTGGTACTTAGACCTTTTTTAAGAAGGAAAAGCGATCTTTTTTACCCTCCACGTTCCAGTCGGCTCCACCACTTAGGAGGACAAAAAAATAGACGTGCAATAGCACGTCTGTAGCGTCAATGATTGATATCTCACCGAAATCTTGCTATAATTATTGTGTAAAAAGGAGTTGCGCGAACAACTCCCCTAAAGCACCGTTTAAGACGGTGGCAAGTTTTATATTATTTTAGTAATCAGTCAACTCGCCAAAGTTTAGTGACTGGTTACTTTTTTTTGTCGTTTTTTGCTGCAGTTAGGATGCCAAAGATAATTGTTGCGATTAAAGAACCGAAACTAATCATTAGCCCTAATGCTTCAGCTACAGACAAAAGGCTTCTCCTTTCTAAAGAGTGAACACTTACTTTCATAAGCACCACCACCTTTCAAAAGATAGCCACCGTCACAAACTTTACTGTATCCTTATTATACCAAAAACCCACGCTAAAAACCGAGATTTATCAAGGTTTTTAGCGTTTTTTTATACGATAAGTACAGCCTAAGTAAAGGGATTTTTTTCTCGTTTCATCGTTTAAAGGAACCATCCATTTGTTTTTTCCACGTTGAAAGATCCCTTTTATTTCAGCAGCTCAAGCACACATACCGACACCATTTTTCTCCGACCTTACCTCAAGAGATCCCCATTCCTCACCCTTCATCCTCCCAAGACAGCTCATCCAAGATCCTAATCAACTTCTGAACTTCTTGATTCAACATCGCACTCTTTAAATAGGCGTATTGAATATAAAAAATTTCCTTATCTTCAGGAACCAGCGGTATTTTCACTAAGCCTTCCATTTCTTGAAATACGGGAAATTCGGTCATCAGGGTAATGCCGATATTGGAACTGACCAACTGACCAATCGTCTGAACGTCTGAAAAATAAAAGGGGACTTCGGGCTTCTTCTTTGATTTCTCACTTAAATTCTGAAAGGCGCGCATGTGGGTATAACCTTTCTCCAGTAGGATAAAGGGATATTCGGCAGCTTCTTCGAATGAGATTTCCTTTTTTTCTGCCAATGGGTTTTCTTTTGACACAAAGATAAAAAACTCTTGCTGATGCAGCAACTTCACCTGCAGATTCGGGTGGACGAGGGGATTGACACTGCCCAGCAAGCTAAAATCGATTTTTCCTGATAATAGTTTCGAAAGCAATTCATTGGATCCCCCAGATACTAAGTGGAAATTCGAAATAAAGCGGATGATCTCTTTTTCGTCTAAGAGTTTTGAGAAGACTTTGGAACGAATGATCGGCGGCAAACCGATGTGGGTCCGGTTGTTTTTAGCATGGTCGATGGCTCGGTCCAAGGTCACAAATTCATCTAAGATATATTGCGCATGAGCCTTCAAAATTTCCCCCTCTGTCGTCAATGAGATGGAGCGATGAGAGGCTTCTCGAGCGATCAAATCACAGCCATAATGCTCTTCCAAGCGTTTGATAGCGTAGCTGACGGTTGGTTGACTGACAGCAAATTTATGCGCCACTTGCGTAAAAGAAAGCATCTCTGCCAAAGCGTTAAAGTATTCTAAATCTCGTATGTTCATCGTCTGATTTCTCCCTTAGCCGATTCAAGTTCGCATCGGTTTTGTTATAAATAATTTTTATTATACCACCGATAGTTGACTATAATTCTGTCCGAGGATTAAAGTAGCTAATGGAAATAAACGAGTACTCAAAATATATCCATTGGAGGAACATAATGAAAGCACATGACATTTTAAATAACCCATTTTTAAACAAAGGAACAGCGTTTACGCAAGAAGAACGAAAAGAACTAGGGTTGATCGGTTTATTGCCCCCTCACGTACAAACGATCGAAGAACAAGCAGAACAAGCCTATTTACAATATGTCACCAAAGAATCCGACATTGAAAAACGTCACTTTTTAATGGAGATCTTTAATACCAATCGGACATTGTTCTACTATTTGTTCAACCAACATATCGTTGAATTCAATCCGATCGTCTACGATCCAACGATTGCTGATACCATTGAAAATTACAGCCGCCTATTCGTTGATCCTCAATATGCAGCATACTTAGATATCAATCATCCAGAAAACATCGAAGAAACGTTGAAAAATGCCGCTGGCGATCGGGACATTCGCTTGATCGTAGCCACAGATGCTGAAGGAATTCTTGGGATTGGTGACTGGGGTGTCCAAGGTGTCGATATTTCTGTCGGTAAATTGATGATTTATACAGCTGCTGCTGGGATCGACCCTGCTTCTGTTTTACCAATCGTGATCGATGCTGGTACGAACCGTAAAGAATTGTTAGAGGATCATTTGTATCTAGGCAATCGTCAAGAACGTATTTACGGTGACGACTACTACCAATTCATCGATCAATTTGTTCAAACGGCAGAATCATTATTCCCTAAACTTTACTTGCATTGGGAAGACTTTGGTCGTTCAAATGCTGCAACGATTTTGGACAAATACAAACAAACGATTCCAACTTTTAACGATGACATCCAAGGAACGGGAATCGTTGTGCTGGGCGGTATCTTCGGTGCACTGGATATTACAGGTGAAAAATTAACGGATCAAGTCTACTTATGTTATGGCGGTGGTTCCGCTGGTGCCGGGATTGCCAGCCGTGTCCATGCCGAAATGGTCAGCGAAGGTCTTTCAGAAGAAGAAGCCTACAATCATTTCTTTATGGTTGACAAACAAGGGCTTTTGTTCGATGATATGTCCGATTTGACTCCTGCACAAAAACCATTTGCCAAAAAACGGGCTGACTTTGCCAATGCTGGCGATATGACGCAATTGATCAATGTCATTAAAGTCGCAAAACCAACGATTTTGGTCGGCACCTCAACCAATGCCGGTGCCTTTACCAAAGAAGTTGTGGAAGCGATGTGTGAAAACACTGCTCGTCCAGTGATTTTCCCTATCTCGAATCCAACCAAAAAATTAGAAGCAACGGCTGAACAAGTAATCGAATGGTCTGATGGAAAAGCCTTTGTGGCAACCGGTGTCCCTTCAGGAACGATCCAATACAAAGGAGTCGACTACCAAATCGGTCAAGCAAACAACGCCTTGATCTATCCTGGTCTAGGGTTAGGTATGTTGGCTTCAGAAGCCTCTCTCTTGACCGACGAAATGATTGGTGCCGCTGCTCACTCATTAAGTGGTTTGGTTGATTTGAGCCAACCTGGTGCACCTGTTCTTCCACCATTTGAATACGTTGCAGACGTTTCTATCAAAGTGGCTGAAGCAGTTGCCAACAAAGCCAAAGAACAAGGGTTAGCCCAAGCGCAAGAAACCGATATGGCAAAAGCTGTCCAAAATCTTAAATGGTATCCAACATACTAGGAAGGTCTGAAAAATGAATAAATTAAAAACGATGACGATTTCGGGAATTAGTCTTCCCTTGTATCTCTTTTTCATGGTTGTCATATTCAGTGCGATTGCCTTAGACAAGTTGCCATTAAATATGGTTGGGATCACCATTTTACTGGTTGCCTTAGGACACCTGCTGTATTTCATTGGGGAAAAACTCCCTATCATGAATTCTTATCTTGGCGGTGGGTCAGTTTTTACCCTGCTTGGTGCCACCCTTTTAGCCTCCTTCCATCTCGTACCCACGAAAGTCATTGACGCGGTCAGTGACTTCATGGGGAGCGGTTTTGGCTTTCTTGATTTCTATATTGCCGCTTTGATTTGCGGCTCGATTTTAGGTATGAACCGTAATTTGTTGGTGAAAGCTTCTACGAAATTCATTCCCGTTGCTTTGATCACTATGGTAGTAGGCTTTTTCTCCGTCGGCCTTGTCGGTATGCTGCTAGGCAATGGCTTTGCTGATTCGGTGATGTATGTGTCTCTACCAATGATGTCTGGCGGGATGGGGGCGGGAATCACCCCACTTTCACAAATTTATGCTGATGGCTTGGCAAACGGCAATCAAGCCGCCATCTTTTCTCAATTAGCGCCAGCAGTTACTTTCGGGAATATTCTTGCCATTATTGGTGCTTTATTTATCGCAAAGGCCTTTGCTAAAACCAAATACAATGGCCATGGCACACTGATCAATGCCACGAAAGAAGAATTAGAAAAACCAAAAATAACGCTTGATGCCCAACAAATCGGGGTCGGGATGCTGTTTTCCTTCTCACTGTTGGTCGTTGGTGCGATTTTAAGCGACTTTTTCCCTAAAATTCACGAGTATGCCTTTATGATCGTGATTGTCTTTATTCTAAAAGCCTTGAACATTGTCCCTAAGAAACTCGAAGATTCTGTGGTGATGTTCAACAATGTTGTGATGACGAATTTGACCCATGCGGTCTTGGCGGGGATTGGTTTGGCATTGATCGATCTGTCAACATTGGCTTCTGCCTTTACTTGGCAATTTGTCGTGCTTTGCCTAACCAGTGTCGTATCTATGGGGGCTGCCAGCTGGTTCTTCGGGATGGTATTGGGGATGTACCCCGTTGAAACCGCAATTGGCGCCGGTATGATCAACAACTCCATGGGGGGAACAGGCAATATCGCTGTATTGTCTGCCTCTGATAGAATGGAAATGATTGCTTTTGCCCAAATGGCCAACCGTTTATGCGGTGCGATCGTGCTGATTTTAGGTGGGATCTTGATCCGTTTCTTCTATTCTTGATCAAGAACAAAAAACAGGTGCTGCTACGCATGATGCATAGCAGCACCTGTTTTTGCATTCCTCAAACGAATTCGTCCAATTGGTTGCACGAATCAAACAAAAATTCAATCATTTCCTCATAAAAGAGTCAAAAAGAGCAGTGCCACCGCACTGCTCTTGCGTTACTGATTCATTCAAGGGTTACAGCTTCTGAAACAAGGTTGGTGCTTGGTCAGGAGACCATGTTGTGTCCCCGTAATTTGAGTGGGTGTTGATCACGACATAGTTGCTGCCTTTATGGCTCACGATTTCACCACTTGTATACACTTCTGGTGCAGAGAAAGTACCTAGTTTCCACACACGGTATTCTGACTCCCCGCCTCCAGGTGTTTCCGTTTCTTCTTTGGCATTGGTTTTCACGCTCAACTGGTTACTAAAAGCGGATTGTTCGCCCGTTTTACTGATTGCTTTGATTTGGTAATTGTAAGTCGTGTCCGCTGCTAGATTCGTGTCTTCATAGGTTGTTCCTGTGGCTGTAGCGATTTTGATGCCATTGCGGTAAACGTCATATCCAGCGATCCCATTTGTATGAGTCGATGCTTGCCACATTAAGGACACGCTGCTGTCTGTCACGCTCATTTGGTGTAGGTTGCCTGGTGTCGAAGGGGTTTCGACTTGATTGTCTGCTGAAGTAGTCACTTTCACTGCAGCACTTTTTTCTGAAACTAACGCCGTAAAGCCGACAGCTTCTACTTGATAGCTATAGGTTGTGTTGGCTTTTAATTGCGTGTCGATAAAAGTTGGCTCAGTAGTCGTTGCCACTAGGGCACCATCACGATACACGTTGTATTCCTTCGCATCGGTTTGACCGTTCCATGCTAAAGCCACCGTGCTGCTAGTCACTCGTTCTGAACGGACATTTGCTGGTGCTGCTGGTTTTTCAGGAATGACCGTTGAACCAGAAACGTTAACGTCGATCACGTTATAAAAGGCATTTGGCGTATCGGCAACATCCCAGACCGCTAAAATGACATGGTAACCGAGACGATTTTCTGGAATGGTAATGGTATGGCTTGGACTATTGCTGGCAGCCGAACCATCGTGATTCACAGTAGCGATCAATTCCAAGTTATCTCTTGAAAGTGGCGCGTTTTGATCCCATCCTGGTTTCGTGATATAGTAATGCCATTTTGTGGTCTTGTGAGGCGCTGTATAATGCCAATTGACCCGCAATGGTCCTTGATTGATGTCTTGTTTGGTCCAACGATTGGTTCCTTGTTCATCAAGAACAAAGTCCCCGATTTGTCCGAGTCCACCATCTGCCGAAGCGATGCGACCATCTACTGGTCCTGCTTCTGGAAAGCCTTTTTTGGTTTCCAATGATTGTGGGTTTGAAATGACATTGCCATATTTCTCAAACGCAGCGCTCCACCCTAACGTATTGCGATCCAAAGACCCTTGATAGCCCCGACTGACAGGTGATTCCACATAACCATGAGCAAATACTTGTTTTCCCGTGAAGAACAAGGTCCCTCCAAGTAAGATTGCCACCCCGACCGACCATTTTACCAATGCGTTTTTCATACTCTGCCTCCTAAAATTTTTTATCATCGAATAAACCAATCCTATCCGTTTATTCCTTGATTCCGATTCATTGAAAAGCAAACCCTACTGACAAAAACATTTTGTTTATATGTGAATTATAAATTATCAAATCATTATAAGATTATAATGACTAGTTTCCCGTCCTTTCAGTGAGAAATACAAAAAAAACTTGGAACGATTCTCCTCCTAATCGCTTAAGAGGATTCGTTCCAAGTTTCTTTCTTTATATACGGTCTTTTTTAGGAAAAAACAGCCGCTTATTTCCCGTTTTCTTTCACATAGTCAGAGGATTGCGCGCCTGCTTGGTGACCGAAGACCATAATGTCGGCTACAGCATTGCCGCCGATTCGATTTTGTCCGTGGATACCGCCGGTCACTTCACCTGCTGCATACAAGCCAGTGATTGGAGTGCCATCTTCTTTCAACACTTGGGTCTTCGTATTGATTTTGACGCCGCCCATTGTATGGTGGATTCCAGGTGCGATTTGAATCGCATAGAATGGCCCTTCCGTCAGATCATAGTCCATCGCCGTTTCACGACCAAAATCTTTGTCGGCTTTGTCGGCCACTGCTTGGTTCCATGTATCTAAGGTTTTCTTCAAGGTTGCTGGATCGACATCGATTTTTTCAGCTAACGCTTCGATGGTGTCAGCTTCTACCACTACACCTTGTTCTTTGTAGTAATCGACTTGTTTGGCTCTACCTGCTAACGCATTGTCAAAAATCAAGTAGGCATAGCTTTCTGGCAGATCCGTGATAGCAGCTGAAACATTGTCGCGGGTTTCTAATTCATTGTAGAAACGTTCCCCTTGTTGGTTCACCAAGATGGCGCCTTCTCCACGAACGGTTTCACTGATCAACATGCCTGTATCTTGAACTACTGTTGGATGGACTTGGATTTGATCCATATCAACCGTTGCGCCGCCTAATTCTTCGATCATCTTGATGCCATCGCCTGTACTTCCTTCAGAAGTCGTGCTGACATAGCCTTTCAAGTCTGGACGATATTTTTCGATCAGTTCTTTGTTGGAGCCAAAACCACCAGTAGTAACAACGACCGCATCGCCAGCGATTTCTTTTTCTTCGCCATTGATTTTTACGTTGACGCCAGTGACTTTGCCGTCTGTTTCATTGATTTTTGTCACATCAGCATTTACAAATAAAGGAATTTCTTGCTCATGAATGTTTCTCAACAAACCATCCACCAAGTACGTACCGACTGCTGAACCGTCGTGAGGACGATGGATCCGTTTTACACTGGCACCGCCGCTATAGCTGATATTGTCTAAAGTGATCCCCATTGAATCCAACCAATCAATCGCTGAAGCAGAGTTATCTACTAAATAATGCAGCAGATCTTGATCGTTGGTTCCTTTACCGCCTTTTAGGGTATCTTCAAAAAATAGTTCATTGGAATCTTCAATGCCTTGGGCTTCTTGGAATTTGGTTTCTGATGCATTCATTCCGCCAGAAGATTTCAAGGTATTTCCGCCTGCGATCGGCATTTTTTCTAAAATGACTGGATTCATTCCAGCATCTTTAGCCGATAAGGCTGCTGCCATCCCTGCACCGCCAGCACCAACGATGACGATATCATATTGATCTTTTAACTCTGCTGGATCGGTATACTCTTGTTGGGAAGCACCTGAAGTGACTTCACTTTCTGAAGAAGAGCTTGCCGCACTGCTGCTGGCTTTTGTTCCGCCATCGGCGCCACATGCACTAAGCAACAATAATGAGGCTGCCCCAATCACCCATTTTGACCATCCACTTTTTTTCATTTGTTTCCCTCCGTTTTTCTTGCTCTTTTCTCCTCACTGATCCCCGTCATATACGATAAGAAAAGAAGCATCTTTCTTGCGAACTCTGCTCAACTTGTTACTTTATTAACAATGATAAACATCTTGCGATCGGACTATTTTTCTATTCGATAGCGATAAAAACATTGTTTAAGCAACATTTTAACAGCGTTCTATTTTATTTAACCATTGTAACAAAAAAAGAAACTAAGTGTCTCGTAATAATTTGTGTATATTTTAACTATTGATTCTCATCGTTTTCTAATTTTATCAAAAAAAGATATTATATTTTCCTCCCTACTTTCTGCTATTGAAAGCTATCACAAAAGACATGCCCATAGAAGGATCGTTAAGCACGCGGTCAAAAAGATATGGCCGCGATTGTTCTTTCTCTGTTCTTTTCCCTTTGTTCTGCGTCTTCTTTTGTATAATAAAAGAAAAAGCAGAAATGGAGTGGCGAATGGAAAAATTAACCCGGATGTTCGAGCGAGTGATCAGTATCTGTATTGATAGCATGTTAGCGATCTTAGTCGTTGTTGTCTTGATTTTTATGGGAAAAGCGATTTTTATGATCAGCACGACGCTCTTTCCCTTAAGTGAAGCGCCCCACCTGTCCTTTTTGATTGAAGAAATTGCCACGTTATTCATTTTATTAGAAATCATTTTGATGTTGTTGCGGTATATGAAGGACGGACATCATATTCCCGTCCGTTACTTGATTCTGATCAGCATTACTGCGATTTTGCGCGAGTTATTGTTGACGCAAGGTATGGCGAACGATGCCCTATTTTTTGCTTTAGCGATCTTTGTTCTGGTACTCGTCTTGCTAGTCCTGCAAAAAATCAATGCCTTCCAACATACCCAAGAAAAAGACCACTGAAACCACCCCATTGGATCAGTTGATTTCAGCGGCTTTTTTGGGATCAGTTAAAGGGATACCGATGTAAAAGGTGGTTCCTTTAGGCGTACTTGTAACATCAATCAACCAATCGTTTTTTTCCACGATCGAAGAGACAGTGAAGAGTCCTAGACCAGTACCGCCAGTGGCACTCTTGGTCGTGAAAAAGCGGGTAAAGATTTTTTCTTGGATCGCTTCTGGTATGCCGGGACCGTTGTCGGCGATTTCGATCAAAGCAAACTCCTGTTGCGCGGAGAAAGCTTGCTTGCGAAACAGAAAGGTGGCGCTTTCTGTCGAAGTGCGGCTCAAGCGAATGCTGCAGTCGGCATTTGCTTGGTATACATTCATCAACAAATTGTAAATAATGACTTGCAGATCGATCTTCTCGTAGACGGCATATCCTACTTCTTGGATATCATACGTAAGGGAAAAGGCTTTTGGCAACAGTGCGCGCATAGTATCGATGGCTTCTGTCAAGGTGGCGGCGATCGACTGCACAGTTTTGTCGGCACTTTCGAGTTTCGAAAAACGCAGCACATTGCTAGATAACTCTTTGCCTTTTTCTGCTGCTTTGCAGACTTCTTGCAAGTCCTCCACTAAGACTTCATCGTGTTGGTTTTCCTCGATCAGCAATTGCAGATGACCAATCATGGGCGTCAAAAAGTTGTTTAGGTCATGGACGATCGAGGTCGTTAATAAGCCAATGGTTTCCAGTTTTGATTCTTGCAAAATGTTTTTTTCGATTTCGTGCTTTTCTTTTAACAGCCGTTGTCGTTCTTTCAATGCTTGGTTTTCGACATAGGCTTGATTGCGTTTCATGTAGTTTTTGATCAGGACCGTCAATAAAATCATAATGACAAACAACAAACCTAGTAGGCCGATCAAAATCAAGTTGTCTTGTAAAAAGAGACCGCTTTGCTCCAAAAAATCGGCATTGCTGGCGACGATCAGCCGACTGTCGCCGATGGTGATCCATTGATAAGCAGCCAATTTCAGCACTTTTTGCAGTGTTTCTTCGTTCCACCAATAAGAATAATAGACGGAGGTGCCCTCTTCATTGTCGATTTGTTCTTGCTCCAAGCGCTCAAGATCGGTGAAATCCAGCTCTGGAAATTCTTTTTTGCGGCTTTCAACGATGGAAAAACCAATTTGTTCGTCCGATGGGTGCATAACGATCCGCATCTCGGCGTTTTTGACCATCGTATAGCCGGAGACATTGCGATCGGTGGTAAATTCATGATGATACATGCGCTGTAGATTCAAAGGCATCACAAGAATCGCTTCTTTGTCGTCAAGGGTTAAGGACTGATACACATTTAGATAGGCCTGCTTGCCATCAAAATAGACTTGCCCATTTTGTACCTGCCGTCCTGCCAATACCTTGTCTAAGGATGGGTCTTTGAATAACAATTCTTGCACCGGCGGGTCTTCTGGTTTATTGACCGCCGTTGCAGTATTTTGAGCGATGACCTGACCTTGTTGGTCGATCAAAAACAATCCGACCATGGCATTGTTCGCAGAATTGATCACTGGTAACGTTAAAGGCCGCTGCAAATCAGCCAAGGCGGCACCTTCGAGGTGGTCATCGGCATAATTGGTAAGAGCCATGTGGTACGATTCGATACTGCGGCTGATCAGCTTGATCGCCGCTTGATTGACCGTTTCCAACTGCCGCAACCCGACGGTTTCAGCTTGTCTTTGTGCGCTTTTATAACTTGTAAAGGTAAAAATAAGTCCAATCAGTGTAATGAATAAGGTAGCGACCACACTTAAATACAGCCAAAACTTTGATGGCGGTTTCATTGTAAACCCCTTTCATATTTACTATAATACTATTGATACAGGAGGCGGATATTTTGCGAGATGAAAAAATTTTAATCGTTGATGATGACCCTGCCATTCGGCGGCTGATTTGGAAATCTTTACAGTCGACGGGTATTCTGATCTACCAGACCGATTCCGTTGAAAAAACGATTGCGATCAACTCTCGTGTCAGCTTTGATCTTTTTTTACTGGATATCAGTTTAGAGCATGAAAATGACGGCTATCATTTGGCACAACTGATTCGGGAAGAAAACCCCACGGTGCCGATCGTTTTTTTGAGCGGAAAAAGTGACGAAAAAGACATGATCAACGGCTATGAGATTGGCGCCGATCACTACATTACGAAGCCTTTTTCACCGGCACTCTTAAAAGCACAAATCGTTTCGATTCTTGATCGCCGCAACGTGCTGCGAGAAAAAGGGATCGCCAAACCGGAAGGCGATCTGTGCAGCGGCATGTTTCGTTTTGACCAAAAACGCTATCAGTTTTTCAAAAATGATCAGCCCATCAAGTTGTCTTCAAAAGAAATCATGCTGATGCGCTTTTTCATGGAAAATCCAGATCAAGTGTTCTCGAAAGAACAGATTTACAGCAATGTCTGGCAAGATGGCCAATTCGATGCCAATACCGTGATGGTTTTTATCAATCATCTGCGAAACAAAATTGAAGATGAGCCGAAGCACGCCCGCTTTTTGAAAACCGTTTGGGGGATCGGCTATACCTTTTTACCAGAAGGAGACGCCTTCTAGCTGCAAGAAATAAAGCGCCAATGCTAAAAGATCCGCCGAGCCGCCGGGACTCAAATGGCGTGCAATCAATACTTGATCATAGGTCGTTAATTCACGAAGCAAGTCTGTATCCGACAGATTGGCTTGGTGAATTTTTTGCATCTCCTGCTGCACCGTCTTCATCGCCTCGTAACCTCCTCGATGGACGAGGTTGCTGTCTTCGGTTTCACTCATTAGATAGACCAACCCGCGCAACAAGGAAACGGAGGTTTTTTGTGGTTGCTGCCGTAAGTACTCCAGCAGTTTTTTAACCGTTGGATACCCAGCTGCGGCTTCTCCACGAATCCCCATCGTGCCGTAGGTCAAATAATTTTTTTCCCCGTAAGACAACTGGTCTTTGTGGGTGATTTGCTGCAGGTCTTGCTTGACCAAATGCTGGCAGATATCAGCGGCAAGCTGCAGGATCTGATTGGTATCTTCAGCCGTCAGCTCCGCCTTGCCATTTTGTTGATAATAGACTCCTGTCGCCCCCAACAAAATCGCAAAGGAAAAATTCGCCCCTTTGTGGGTATTGATGCCTTTGGTTGCCCGAAGCATCGCTTCTTCTGCTTCTTGACCGATGCCTCGTAACTGGTCAAACAGCTGGATCAGCGAGCCTGTATGGGCAAAACCCGCTTGGCTATAGCGCTGAAAAAACGGCGCCAAACAAGTGATACTGTTGATAAAGGTAAACACATTCATGTCCTGATGCGCACCAGAAGAGCAAGGATCTACTAAACCAGGCTTGGGTGCTAACGCTACCTCATAATGCAGCGCATTGACTGCATAGTTGCTGGCGGTAAAAAGACGGGAATCAGTCAATTTTTCTTCGCTCCATTTCAGCAAGAATAAATTGCAGGGAGTGATCCAAATGTTCATGGGTCAACAACGTGATCTGTTCCGTGTCATTGGTTCTCATGCCGCGATAAATCAGCCAATGTTCCGCCAATGCCGCATCCCTTCTCCTAGAAGAGCGAATCGCAATGTCACGAAAATACACGAGGTACGCTTGCAGATCTAGCACGATACTTTTTAACCGCAGCATTTGACTTTTTTCGTAAATAAACGCATTGAAGTCCGAAAAGTTTTTCAAGACCCCATCCACATCATCCTCACGATTCAGCTGTTCGCCATGTTCTAACAAGCAGCGCATCTCCTGGAAATCTTCCTCAGTCATCAAGTCCATCGCTTTGATAGTCGCCAACGTATCCAATGATTTACGGATATCGTAAATCTCATAAGCATCTTTAATACTGATCCCTTTTACGACGATGCCGATTTTTGGCACATGCTCCACCAGTTTTTCAACCACGAGCTGAGTCATGGCGTAACGAATCGGGGTTCGGCTGATATTTAGCGTATCGGAAAATTCTTTCTCATTGATGCGAGAGCCTGCGGGAATATCTCCTAAAATGATGGTTTTTTTGAATGCTTCATAGATCAAATCTTTTAATGGTTTATTTTTGGTCAGATCCAGATTTTTATTTACTGCATCAATAATTGGATTCATGATTTACTCCTATCATACTAAAAACAAATGAGATTTTTGGGAAAAAATAAGTTTATCGATAAACAAGGAAAACTACCGAGCAAAATGGCAGCCTGCTCGATAGTTTCTATATGAAATTACTGTGGAATATAAAACGGCATGTGACCTAATAGCACGATCGTAACGACGAAAATCACGAAAATCCCCAGTGCGTATTTCGCAGCTTCTTTTTGCCATTGCCCCATATCTAAGCCCGTCAAGCGCAACAGCAAGTAGATGAAGGCAACCAATGGACTTAACAAGTGGAACGCTTGGCCCATTAAAGAGGCTAAGGCCATCTGCATATTGGTGAAACCATACGAACGACCTGCTTCTGCTAAGACTGGCAGGACCCCAAAGTAAAATCCGTCATTGGAAATAAAGAAGGTCCCAGGTGCAGAAATCAGGGCAATGACTAATCCCCAGAAACCAGCCAATTGTTTAGGGATGATTTGCGTGAAGCTATTCGCCAAAGCCGTTGCCATCCCTGAGCCTTGGAACAAGCCCATGAAGACGCCTGCTGCAAAAACTAAAATTACGACTTGCACAGCGTCGCCGCCGTTGGCACCAATCCGTGACGACTGGTCTTTCAAGATTGGGTAGTTGACCATCAATGCAATACACGTACCTACAAGGAATAACAAGATTGGCGGTAAAGCGATACTAGAGATAAAGGAGCTTGCTACTAACCAGCCAATCAAGACGATCGTTAAGATACCGTTGAAGACAAAGTTTTTCGGACGGCGGATCGCTAATGTATCAGGATCAGTCACAGTTGTCATTTCTAAAATCTCATCATTCGTCAGCTCGGTAACCCCTAAACGTTTCCGTTCTTGGATCCCCATTCTGCGAGCTACAAAGAATACCACATAGAGCAAAGACAAGATCATTCCTGGCAACAAATAAGAAAGAATATCCGCATCGACTTCCAGCACCGCCATTGCCCGAGCAGTCGGTCCGCCCCATGGCAACAAGTTCATGATGGTGTTTTGCAAAATGATCAAGACACCAAGGTTCATCATTTTCATATTCAGCTTCTTGTAGATGGGAATAAACGCAGAACAACAGATCAAGGTCGTGGTCGTTCCATCACCGTTCAAAGAGACTGCAGCGGCAACGACTGCCGTTGCCATCAAGACTTTCATGGGATCGCCTTTAGCAAAATAAATCATTTTTTTCGTGATTGGATCAAACAATCCCGCATCCAACATAATGGAAAAGTACAAAATCGCAAACAGCAACATGATCCCTGTGTTGGCTGTGGTGGAGATTCCCTCAAGGACAAAATCACCGATATTGCCTTTTTCTGAAACACCAGCAACCATCGCAACGAGGGTAAATAGTAATGGGATAATTACTAAGGATGTAAAGGGTGACATTTTTTTCTTCATGATGACGAACATGAAGACAATAATCATAGCATAGGATAAAATCGTTAAGAACATTTTCTTCTTCCTTTCATGCATCGAAATGTGTAAGCGTTATCAAAAAACATTTTAAAAAAATTACAGGCCTGTAATTTGTTAGCGACAAGCGTCACTAGTTTGTGAATCTTTTTCTTTTCTTAAAGGAAATAATGTTATTGAATGCTTTACACGTCTAAGAATAAACAATCAAGAAATAGAAAAAAAGACCCGTTTTAAAAAAGAACAGCAAAAAAACAATTTCTCTTTTCAAATCTTATTTTTCGTTTAAAAAGTTCTTAATAGAATATTAACGCAAGAAAAACCTTGATAAATCAACGTTTACTAAGGTTTTTCGCTCTTTTTTCAAAAAAGGAACACTGAAAAAACAATTTTAAGTCGAAATAAATCTCGCTGATTGAACGGGAATTTCTATAATGAAAGGGAACGAATCATTGAGAAAGGAGAAACCCATGAATCTTATTAAAAGATTGTTCAAAAAAACGCATGATGAACCTGATGCGCCTGTCAGCTCCCCTTTGAAGCCCCAGGAAATGATAACGGATCCACCCGTGTCTGATTGGCAAGAAGTGTCGAGCTATCAGCCAGCGCCTGCAGAAGATTATCCATTAGTCAGTCTGATAGCCGCCGCACTAGGGGCTGAATGTTACCCTGAAAGTCAGTTTGTCATTCGAAGAATTGAGAAACGCAATCCTGAATTTAAGCGAGTCGCCCTGATTGCTGCCAGTATTGCCGCAGGAGAGCTGCCTGATTCTCAGTTCACAATCAAAAAAATAGCCAAAAAAAATGAAAACAAGTGAGGGAAAAACATGTTACGTAAATTTAAAATAGCGATCGATGGGCAAGAATACCTTGTCGAAATGGAAGAAATCGGTGCGCCGCAACCTACCGCTCCTGCCCCAGCAGTGCCAACACCGGCTCCTGCAGCGGTACCTGCTCAACCAGAGGCAGTCAGCACACCAGAACCAGAAGTAGCACCGCAGCCAGCGCCAGCTACGCTTCCTGCTGATGGCGAGCCGATTCATTCTCCGATGCCGGGAACGATTTTACGTCTCTTGGTCAATGTAGGTGATACTGTACAAGAAAATCAGTCGTTGATGATTTTAGAAGCCATGAAGATGGAAAATGAGATCGTGGCACCAAAAGCAGGAACCGTGGTTGCGATTGCAGTCAATGCGGGCGACATGGTCAACCCAGGAGAACTGCTGATTACGATCGGCTAATTTATTGAAAAGGAAGTGACATAGTGGAAACGTTAATTGAAGGTGTAGTCGGGTTAGGATCGGAGCCGGGACGGATCGTTATGATGTTCATCGGTGGTCTATTAATGTATTTGGGGATCAAGAAAGAATATGAACCGACCTTATTAGTACCCATGGGATTGGGCACGTTGTTAGTGAACTTCCCGAACTCAGGTGTGTTAAGTGCTGGCGGAGAAGCTGGCCCGTTCCAAGTATTGTTTGATATGGGGATCTCAACTGAATTGTTCCCCTTGCTTTTGTTTATCGGGATTGGCGCGATGATCGATTTTGGTCCCTTGCTGCAAAATCCATTTCTTTTGTTGTTTGGCGCTGCTGCGCAATTCGGGATCTTCTTTACGATCATCGTTGCCGTGTTGCTTGGTTTTGATTTAAACGACGCAGCTTCCATCGGGATCATCGGCGCTGCTGACGGTCCGACTTCGATTTTTGTCGCAAATACGCTGAACTCGAAATATATGGGTGCGATCATGGTAGCAGCTTACTCTTACATGGCGCTAGTACCGATCATTCAACCGGTTGCCATCAAAGCAGTGACGACCAAGCATGAACGAAAAATTCGTATGTCGTATCGTGCCGGCGAAGTTTCGCAAACGGCCAAAATTTTGTTCCCGATCGTGATTTCGATCGTAGCAGGGTTGATTGCACCTGTTTCATTGCCACTGGTTGGATTTTTGATGTTTGGAAATCTCTTACGGGAATGTGGTGTCTTGGATCGTTTGTCCATCACTGCTCAAAATGAACTGGTGAATATCATTAGTATCCTCCTAGGTTTATCAATTTCTGTGAAAATGCAATATGAAGAATTCTTACAAGTCGATACATTGATGGTTATTGGTTTAGGGCTGGTTGCCTTCGTGATGGACTCGGTCGGCGGCGTGTTGTTTGCGAAAGTGCTGAACTTGTTCCGTAAAGAAAAAATCAATCCAATGATCGGTGCCGCTGGTATCTCTGCGTTTCCAATGTCTAGTCGGGTCATCCAAAAAATGGCGACAGATGAAGATCCGCAAAACTTTATTTTGATGCATGCAGCCGGTGCCAACGTTTCAGGACAGATTGCTTCGGTCATCGCCGGTGGCTTACTGCTGGCACTGATTGCTTAGGTCACTAGAAAGGAGAGGAAAACTATGAGTCAAGATTTACTGACTTCATTTGAATTGCTGTTATTCGGTTGGGGCGGCGTCTTTGTCGTGATCCTGATCATCTACTTCGCATCCTTGCTTTTGTCGAAGCTCTTCCCAGTAAAAAAATAAAGAAGGCATTGTATGTATACCCTAAAAAGAATCTGGCTGCAAAAAGATCCAGAAGTCTTTTTGCAATGGCAAAAATTGATCACCCGTGCTGGCTTAGCCGTCGGTGAAGAAGTAGCCTATACCGTCGGCATTTTTGACCAGCAAACCTTGATTGCTACTGCTTCTTGCTATGCCAATATCATCAAGTATGTAGTGGTCTGTGAAAAAAAACGCTCCGAACAGCTGTTGACGCAATTGATTTCGCACCTTAGCGATCATATCAAAGACGAAGGCTTCACCAAGTCCTTCGTCTATACAGCACCGAAAAACCGCCTGTTTTTTGAATCCCTCGGGTTTCGTGAAGTGCTGGCAGCGCAAGACATCTTGTTCATGGAACAAGGCGTTCCTTCTTTTGAAAGCTATGCCCAACAGCTGCAACGGCAGCGAATCGGACAAAACAACGGCGCGATCGTCATGAACGCTAATCCTTTTACCAAAGGACATTTGTACTTAGTCGAAACGGCTGCGAGTCAAAAAGAACAGGTTTATGTGTTCGTTTTATCAGAAGACCGCTCGCAATTTTCTACCAGTGAACGGCTGCAGATGGTGACGGATGGTGTGGCTCATCTGCCAAATGTAACGGTGCTGACGACCAACAACTATCTCGTCTCTTCGGCGGTCTTTCCCAGTTATTTCTTGAAAGAGCAAGCACCTGAGGCGATCGCCAAAAAACAAGCCGCCTTTGATGCAACCCTCTTCAAAGAAAAAATTGCCCCGCTGTTGGCGATCACTACGCGTTTTGTAGGCTCAGAGCCTTACTCGCCCGTGACCCAACTCTACAACGAGGCCATGGCTGCCGTTTTTTCACCCGAGCTTGAACTGATCGTGATCGACCGTCTGAAGATCAACCAATCAACCGTTTCGGCTACAAAAGTCCGGAAAGCGATTGCAGAAAAAGATTTACTTTCCTTGCAGCAATTTTTACCAGAAACAACGTTCTCATTTTTAATGCAGCATAACTATATTTAGAGGTGATAATAAGTGGAAATCAAAAAAAGTGCGGTGGCTGGCTCTGTTGAATCCAGTGATATCTTGATCGCGATCGAGCCTACCACAACCCAAACCATCGAGCTGACCCTCGATAGCAGTGTCGAAAAACAATTCGGCAAACAAATTCGCGCCGTCATCCTTGAGACGCTGAACCATCTAGGCGTGACACAGGCCAAAATCACTGCCACCGATAAAGGCGCCTTGGACTGTACCATCAAAGCCCGAACTCTGACCGCCGTTCATCGGGCCGCCGAACAAGAACAGTATGCTTGGAAGGAGATCGACACATGGAACGTTTAAGAAGAACGATGATGTTTGTACCAGGAGCCAATGCTGCCATGCTACGGGATGCACCATTGTATGGCGCCGATTCCGTTATGTTTGATTTAGAAGATGCGGTCTCCTTGAATGAAAAAGACTCCGCTCGGACACTGGTGCATTTTGCCTTAAAAACCTTTGACTATTCTGCCATCGAAACCGTCGTACGCATCAACGGCCTCGACACGGTGGGTGCCCTTGATATCGAAGCGATGGTCCTAGCGGGGGTCAACGTCATTCGTCTACCGAAAACCGAAACCGCCCAAGACATCATTGACGTTGCCGCCGTGATCACACAAGTAGAAGAAGAAAACGATCTGCCTGTAGGAACCACCAAAATGATGGCTGCCATCGAGTCTGCCGAAGGCGTTTTAAATGCCCGAGACATCGCTACAGCTTCCGATCGTTTGATCGGGATCGCTTTAGGTGCAGAAGATTATGTCACCAATATGAAGACTCGTCGCTACCCAGATGGGCAAGAATTGTTGTTTGCCCGCAGTATGATCTTGCATGCAGCTAGAGCTGCGGGGATCGCCGCCATCGATACCGTCTTTTCTGATATCAATGACACAGATGGCTTTATCGCTGAGACGACCCGCATCAAGCAGCTTGGTTTTGACGGAAAATCAGTGATCAATCCACGGCAGATTTCCCTAGTCAATGGGATCTATGCGCCTTCAAAAGCCGAGATCCAGCAGGCCAAAGAAGTGATCTGGGCCATTCGCGAAGCCGAAAGCAAAGGCTCTGGTGTGATCTCCTTGAATGGCAAAATGGTCGATAAACCAATCGTTGAGCGAGCGGAACGCGTGATCGCCCTTGCCAAAGCAGCGAAATTGATTACCGAGGAGGAAGTGTAATTATGGTGTTAAACAAAGCAGGAAAAGACATCCCTGAATGCTATGCCAACCAATACGGGGTCTTTGAAAATGAAACGGCCAATATCCATGCCTACAAAGAAGCGAGTCGCAAGATCGAGCCAGTCCTGCCAGGCAAAAGCAAGGTCTTGGGCAGTATTCGTGAAGCCATTGAAAAAACAGGGTTAACGGACGGCATGACGATCTCCTTCCACCATCATTTTCGCGAAGGGGACTTTATCATGAATCTCGTTTTGGACGAGATCGCAAAAATGGGCATCAAGAATCTTGCGATTGCCCCTAGTTCCATCGCGAATGTCCATGAACCATTGATCCGACATATCAAATCTGGGGTCGTGACCAATATCACCTCCAGCGGTCTACGGGACAAAGTCGGTGCCGCAATCTCCGAAGGCATTATGGATGCCCCAGTCATTATCCGTTCTCATGGCGGTCGGGCTCGTGCGATTGCCGCCGGCGATATCCACATCGATGTCGCTTTCTTAGGAGCGCCTAGCTCAGATGCGTATGGCAATGCCAATGGTACCGTCGGAAAAGCAACCTGCGGCTCATTGGGCTATGCAATGGTCGATGCAAAATACGCCGACCAAGTCGTGATCATCACCGACACCCTTGTGCCGTTTCCAAATACCCCAATCAGCATTCCCCAAACGGATGTCGATTATGTCGTGGAAGTCGACGCCATCGGTGATCCTGCAGGGATCGCAAAAGGTGCGACCCGCTTTACCAAAAATCCAAAAGAATTGCTGATTGCTGAGTATGCAGCCAAGGTCATCACCAGCTCGCCTTACTACCAACAAGGCTTCTCCTTCCAAACTGGAACGGGCGGTGCCGCATTAGCCGTTTCTCGTTTTTTACGCGAGGCGATGATCAAAGATGAGATCAAAGCTAGCTTTGCCCTCGGCGGCATTACCAATGCCATGGTGGAACTGTTAGAAGAAGGATTAGTAGAAAAACTGATCGATGTCCAAGACTTCGATCACCCTTCTGCACAATCGCTAGGAAAAAACGCCAATCATTACGAGATCGATGCCAATATGTATGCTTCACCGTTAAGTAAAGGGGCGTTTATCAATCAATTGGATACCGCCATTCTTTCCGCACTGGAAGTTGATACGAATTTCAACATCAATGTCATCACCGGTTCTGACGGTGTGATCCGCGGTGCTTCTGGCGGCCACTCAGATACCAGTATGGCGTGCAAAATGAGCTTAGTGATCGCTCCTCTCGTGCGGGGACGGATCCCAACGATCGTCGATACCGTCAACACGATCGTCACGCCAGGCGCCAGCATTGATGTCGTCGTCACAGAAATCGGGATCGCCATCAATCCTGCTCGCGAAGACTTGATCAGCCATTTTGAAGCATTGGATATTCCCCAATACACCATTGAAGAATTAAAAGAAAAAGCCTACAGCATTGTCGGGCAACCCGAACCAATCAAGTACGGGGGAAAAACCGTCGCTTTGATCGAATACCGCGATGGCACGATCATTGATGTGGTCAAAAATGTCTGATGCCCTATTTTCAGGAACCCCTGTGACGCTAACCGATATGCTGCAGGCACGAGAAAACAGAAGCTCCCTTCAACGGGAGCTTCTCGCTGCGGATGAAAAAGCGGCATTGCTTGTTGCCACCATGAATATTCCTGGTCCCGTGAAAAATTCTGCCCCATTGACCGCCGTTTTTGAAGAACTCATTACGGAAATCGAAGAGGTCGTCAAGGAACTAATTCCACTGGCAAACCTCTACCGCAGTTTGGAGACCGGACCAGAATATTATCTCGTACTGCCCACAGATCCTTATGAACTAAAACGAATGATGGTTCAGATTGAGACCAATCATCCTTACGGCCGGTTGGTGGATCTTGATGTCTTAACCAAAACCCAAGACCAGCTTTTACCTATCAGCCGCACCGAAGTTGGACTGCCGGCAAGAAGCTGCTACGTCTGTGAGCAAGACGCCAAAGTTTGTGGCCGTTCTAGAACTCATAGCGTAGCAGACATGCAGCAGCAGATCCGTAAAATCATTCAGGAAAGAGTGAAAGAATGAAAAAAATCCAATTTACCGAAACCGTCTTGCGGGACGGCCAACAAAGTCTGATCGCTACACGAATGCCTACCAGCGATATGCTGCCAATCTTAAAAACCATGGATCAAGCAGGCTATCATGCCCTTGAAATGTGGGGCGGCGCAACCTTCGATGCTTGTTTGCGTTTTTTAAATGAAGACCCATGGGAAAGATTGCGGGCGATCCGCAAAGAAGTGAAAAAGACCAAACTGCAAATGCTCTTACGTGGACAAAATCTCTTAGGTTACAAAAACTATGCCGATGACGTCGTTGCTGACTTTGTGACCAAATCGGTCGAAAACGGCATCGACATTCTTCGTTTGTTTGACGCCTTAAATGATGTCCGCAATTTAGAAACCGCCATCCGTGCCACAAAAGCAGCGGGTGGACACTGTCAAACGGCGATCTCTTATACTACTAGCCAGATCCATACCGTGGATTACTTCGTTGACCTTGCCAACAAAATGGCAGACCTCGGCGCAGATTCTATCTGTATCAAAGATATGGCAGGTGTTTTGACGCCGCAAACCGGCTACGAGTTGGTCAGCCGAATCAAAGACGCGGTCGATCTGCCGCTGGAAGTCCATACCCATGCCACCAGCGGCATTGCTGAGATGACTTACTTGAAAGTTGCGGAAGCTGGCGCAGACATCATTGATACTGCCATCTCCTCTTTTGCTGGCGGCACCAGTCAGCCAGCGACCGAATCTGTGGCGATCGCCTTAGAAGATTGCGGCTTTGCTACTGGACTCGATTTGCAGAAAGTCGCTGAGATTGCAGAACATTTCAATCCCGTTCGTGATCGTTTACGTGAAGAAGGGCTGCTGAATCCGAAAGTCAAAGACATCGAACCCAAAACCTTGATCTATCAAGTACCTGGCGGCATGTTGTCGAACCTACTCAGCCAATTGACGGAACAAGGATTGCAAGACAAGTATGAAGAAGTCCTAGCAGAGGTACCAAAAGTCAGAGCGGACTTGGGTTATCCACCGCTAGTGACCCCATTGTCGCAAATGGTCGGCACTCAAGCCTTGATGAATGTAATTTCAGGAGAACGCTACAAACTTGTCCCAAGTGAGATCAAAGATTACGTCAAAGGACTTTATGGACAATCGCCAGCACCCATCAGCGACGAAATCAAAGAAACAATTATCGGAGATGCTGAAGTGATCACTGTCAGACCAGCTGATCTACTGGCACCGCAATTGCCAGCCTTCAAGGAAGAAATCGCTGAGTATGCCAAAAGCGAAGAAGACGTGCTGATGTACGCCCTCTTCCCTCAGCAAGCCCAAGACTTTTTAGGCCGACGAGAAGATCCCTTTTATGATGTCCCCGTACAGACAGTGTCTGTGAGGATTGCGGTGGATTAACAATGAAACCAGAAATAGAGAAAACAACTTAAAGTGCCCCTCACAAATTCGCTTGCTTTAGCAAATTTGTGAGGGGTATTACCATCTATAGGCTGTTTCTTCGTTTTTACTAATCAGCAGTGCAAAAATACGTACGCCACAGCCACTCCACCAATAAGCTTGCATTAATCGCTTCTCGCTCACGTATTTTGGGTAGCTGAGAAGCCAGGATTGTGCTTTCGCTCCATCCATTCTATAATCAGCTAAAAGAAGCGTTTTAAAGGAGGGGTTATCCATGCAACGATACATCGCTTTATTAAGAGGCATCAATGTCGGTGGAAAGAACAAAATTTCTATGAAAGAATTGAAAGCCGGTTTTGAAGAACTGGGGTTTAGCAATGTGGTCACGTATTTGAATAGCGGCAATGTGATTTTTTCCAGTGAAAGTGATGATCCACAAGCCCTTGCCGAAATGATTAAAGCAATGATCAAACGGTACTTTTCCTTTGATATCGCTATTTATATCATTCGCCAAAGAGACCTGCAGGAACGCTTGACCCATATACCTGAGTGGTCAGGAACGGAAGATAAAACCATCTATGACAACCTGATCTTTTTGATGCCTTCGCTGACCTACGAGGAGTTATCTGAAAAACTCGGGGCTCCGAATGCCGCCCTTGAACAGGCTTTCCCTTACAAAGACGTCGTCTTCTGGTCTTACCTCCGCAAAGACTATCAAAAAACCAATTGGTGGAAAAAAACAGCCAGCACCAGCGTCGGTAAACAGATTACGATTCGGACTATCAATACCGTAAGGAAGATTGCGGAGATGTGAGGAATAGCAAGCCTTCTAATAATTATAAAACCCGTCAGGCAGACTCTTCTGACGGGTTTCTTATAACATTCTAATGTCTCATTAGTTCTCGTTACTACTATTCGTGACGCGCTTTAACTGACGTTAAGTTTCTACGCAATCATCCCAACTAGAAGCAATAAACTACCGAGAAGAATAATAGATTTTCACATCGTGTATTTCTATACTGAATATCTATGATAAAACAAAATCCAAGCATTAAGAAGCAATTTGAGGCAACTAGACAATAGTATAGAACGAAAGAAAAAATTCTTATTTGCGACATTCGATTACGCAAAAAATATATATGAACATCTATTATTAGCCATCCTTTTTACTAGCTCTCATTTTAGTTAACCTTTTTATCTATCCTAACTGCTATAAAAACTCTCTCACACGTTCTTTAACATGCTGCTATTGTTCCAACTTCTTTATTGCTAAAGCTAAGCAGCCGATCAAACCTGCATCGTCAGCAAGCATTGGAGTTAGTAGGTATTCTTCAAGAGCAGGGGTATCCACATAGGAACCCATTTTTTCTTTAAACGCTTGGCGAATCAACTCGAGTAGTTGCGGCTGTTTCATTACACCCCCACCTAAAATTATTACTTCCGGTGCATATAGTAAAGTTGTGTTATACACACACTGAGCAAGATAATCTGCCTCAATCGCCCAATAAGGATGATCAAATGAAATGGTCTGGGCTTTTCTTCCAAAGCGTTTTTCAATCGCGGGGCCTGAGGCTAACCCTTCCAAACAATCATGATGAAAAGGACAGATTCCTTCAAATTGATCTTCATTATGACGTTGTAAGAGCATATGTCCCATTTCAGGATGACTGAAACCTGTGACTATTTTTCCATCGACTACAGCACCACCACCAACACCAGTACCAACGGTGTAATAAAGAACACTATTTTTACCTTTTCCATACCCTGCCATATATTCTCCATAACAAGCAGCATTTACATCGGTAGTCCAATAGATGGGAACCGACAAGGCGTTTTCCAAAGCTCCTACAAAATGATAATTTTGCCAAGCTACCTTCGGAGTGTTGGTGATATATCCGTAAGTTCTTGATTCGATTTGAATATCAATTGGCCCAAATGCTCCTACACCAATTGATGCGATATTTCCTTTGTACTTATCAAAGAAATCAAACACTTGCTTCATCGTTTCTTCTGGTGTTGTGGTAGGAAAACTTTTCCGTTCTATCACTTGTAATTGTTCATTACCAATCCCACAGACAAACTTTGTTCCACCAGCTTCTATTCCACCATATAACATTTTATCTACACCTTTCATTCACTCATTTTCAAAAAAAGAAACGTATTTGCACTAAGCAAAATCGTTTCTCACTAAAGGTTTCGTTGTGCCACCTTCGCCAAATTCAATCGGCAATACGGTACGTTTTTCTACTGTCTCTCCATTAATGACAGCAATTAATTTTGCCACTGCCACTTCCGCCATTTGCTTTGTAGGTTGGGCAATTGTTGATACGAGATAAGGGTCTCCTTCTGTCATCTTTTGACCATCAAATCCGATAACTTGGACATCCTCTGGTACGTTTTTCCCTATTTTTTCAAGCATACCAATGACAGCTAATGCCATCGGATCGTTGATCGTAAAAATCCCATCGATATCGGAATTCTCTAACAAAAAATTTGTTACACGTTCTGAGAGATGGTCTAAAGGTTCTAACATATCTAACGCTTTATAGGAAATCCCCAGTTGACGGCACTCGATCTCAAAATATTTTCGACGACTCTTCGTTTCATTCGGTGTTTCTTGGTACCCACCGATATATGCTACATTCTGACATCCTCGGCGATAAAGTTCATTTGCAGCCAAACGTCCACCGGCCGCATTGTCAGCGGTCACATAAATCACCTCTTCAGTGAAATAACGGTCAATACTAACAAAAGGCAGATTACTCGAAATGTATTCATCGATATCTGAATAAGTAATTCCAATGATGCCGTCTACTTTATTTTGGCTGACCATCTGGATATATTCTTGTTCTTTTTCACTATTCCCACTGGAGTTACACAAATAAAGCTTGTAGTTTTGTCTTTCTAATGCTGTTTCTACATGGTAGGCAAATTCGCCAAAAAATGGATGCCATACAGTGGGTAGAATCAAAGCAACCGTATTCGTATGCTTCATCTTTAACCCCCGGGCATAAAAATCTGGTTGATAGTTTAACTCTGTCATTGCTGCTTCAACTTTTTCTCTAGTAGAAGCTTTAACAGAGCCGTTATTCAATACCCGGGAAACAGTTCCTACTCCGACACCTGCTAATTTTGCGACATCTTTCATTGTTGCTTTCATAGTTGATCCCTCACATTTCTGCACAAGTTTAGTATAATGAATTTTGTCATAAATTACTAATTTTTTCAAAATACTAATAGCAAAGTCATGGGAAATCTAGCTATCTGTTCTTTTCTAAAAATATTATCCTTCAAAACCTATTAAATAATTGATACACCGCCTAAGCAATCAAACATTTATTTCACACTCGCTGTTTCAAAAGCTTGAATACGACTTTCTCCAATCGAATGAAACAAGATATCTCGAGCTTTTTCCAGCTCATAGAAAGTAGCCGTCATAACTTCTAAACCATTAATAAAGACTTCAACTGATGAGGTATCTCTAAAAATCTCAAGAACGAGCTGATTATCAATCAAAGGTACTTCAACTTTTCGGACATTCAGAGATTCTTCTTCCGCCCCTGTAAGCTCTCTTCCTAGTTTCTGACGATCCAATTCAAAAACCTGTTTAGCAGTGTCATAAGTTAGTTTGAGACAATCCGTCTTAGACCGCAGTAATTCAATTGTAAAAACTTCTGCTTTCTCCAAATCTGCGACTAGATGTAAATATGAAGAATCCGACAGTGCGTTTCGAAATACGACTGATGTGTCAGTCACTGCGATATTTTCACTGCCTTGTTGATAAACTAAATGACTATATACAGTTGAGATGGGTTTTTGTACCAATCGATTTTTTTTCACTCTTAACTCTCGGGGCAAACTCATAGAGCCTGCCCAAAGATGGCCTAACTCATGTGTAGGCAATGTACGATCCCACATCTGCATCCAAGCAATCATCACCCGTCCACCATTAGGATCTGTTGTTGTTTGTGGTGCATAAAAATCCATTCCAAAATCCATTTCATGGAAATTATCAACTATCATCTGACCTGTTTCCCAGTCTACCTCACCAATACAAGCCATGGTAGAACTGATATTATGATATTCCAGTCCGTTCTTCTTGATTTGTATCGGTGACATGATTAAGACATCTCGTCCGTCTAAATGGAATAAGTCAGGACATTCCCACATTATTCCTTGCTCTGAAGTCCCTTCTAGCAACACAGAGTAAAAGTGCCAAGTATACAAATCTGACGATTGAAACATCACTATTCTACCAGTAGACTGTGTAGATTTAGTAGCTACTACCATATAGTAAGCATCGTTGTGAACAATTACTTTAGGATCACGAAATTCTTGTATCAGCCCATTCTCACCTAGCTGTTTTTCTGCTACCACAGGATTACCACTGTATTTGCTAAAATGAATACCATCTTCAGAGACCGCCAAACATTGATGCTGATGGCTAATACCATCAATTTCTTGACAGCCTGTATAAACTAAATATAGTTTTCCGTCTCTTTCAATTGCACTTCCTGAGAAACACCCGCCGCTGTCATAAGGTTGATCTGGGGCTAACGCTACTGGTAGATCTTCCCAATGGACCAAATCACTACTGCGCGCATGCCCCCAATGCATGGGCCCCCATCGACTATCGTAAGGATAGTATTGATAGAAGAGATGGTAATGCCCTTTGTAATATATAAACCCATTGGGGTCATTTATCCACCCGATGGGTGCGGAAAAATGATAGTTTTGTCGATACTGAGGGTTAACTTTTCCTCGCATCATTTCAATAAATCGATTTGCTTTATCCAAAATCGCCGTTTCTTCTACTAACACTTATTGTGCTCCCTTCAAAAAATTATCATAGCCAGTTTGTTTTATTTGAATCCATTCTTCCAAACCTACACGTTCCAATTCAGCAAGGTATTCTTCCCATTCTTCATCGATTTTACCGCCGGTGATCCACTCTGCTCTTTTGCGATAGATGTAATCCCACATATCTGTTTCAATTTTTGCTAATCGATCTGTTTCTTCTTTTTCTAAAAAGACACGTGGATAGATATTGTCTTCTGTAATATATGGCAAATACGTGTCATGCATCAAATCTAAACGCCACTTCGCATCATCTGGCATAGTAGTGACTGTGCCGTAATAAGAATCAAGAACTGCTAATGGTCCTCCAGCTTCGGTTTTTTGTCTTAGTTCCCCCGGTGCTGTCCCCTCTAAAGGCAAATGTTTTAACATACCATCCTTTAATTCAAAAATATTCGCCTGTGCTTCATCACCGTAGGTTCCCCAGTTATTTTGGACAGACTGTAACGGTTCATACATTTTATCTATCCACCTAGCTGTAAGTTCCAAGTTTTTATTCGCACTAGTAATTACGAAACGATCTCTTGAGAAACCCATGCCATTCGTACGAGTAACGTGTTTCGTTCCATCTGGTCCCGCTAAGACTGGCAAGACGTCATAACTATCATCTGCACCCGTGATATTTGCTTTATCCCAAGTAAAGTACACGCCATACTTATGTTCTTTCCCTTTGGCAACATACGTATTCCAATCTTGTTCGAAAGCCTCTTTATCAATAAGACCTTTATTATTCATTTCATTGAAATATTTGATGGCTTCTTTATACCCTTCTTTGTTAGCAGTAAATTGTACTTGGCCATCGTTATCAACGACTAAGTGGTCATCATTATCACCTAGACCGAATGCCCCCATTAAAAATTTTAAGTCTTCGTTTCCTCCATTGTTAATAAAGCTAAAAGGAATTTCATCTGCTTCACCATTACCATTTGGATCTTGCGTCTTGAAAGCCTCCAACACAGTCATCAACTGATCAGTGGTTTGCGGCATTTCAAGACCCAAATTATCCAACCACTCCTTGTTGATCCAAGCCATCCCATTTACTGTATGAATCGACTCTTTTCCTTCGCCTAATTCTTCAATCCAAGGCATAGAGTAAATGTGACCATCAGGTGCAGTAGACATTTGTCGGTATTCGGGGTTTTCATCAAAAATTTTCTTCAGATTTGGCATATAATCTTCGATCAAATCTTCAATCGGTACAATAACACCACTTTCCGCCCAGTTTAATAAATCATAGTCACCTGCAGCGGCGTTGAAGATGGCATCTGGTAAATCACCACTAGCGATATCCAAATTTCTTTTTTCGGCAAAATCACTACTGTAGTTTGTCCAATCAATATGGAGATTGGTCTCTTCTTCTAATCGTTGGAAAATCAATTTGTCATTAGGATCATTGGGAGCCAAAGGGGCACTTTGAGACATCATTTTTAAAGATACTTTTTCTTTCAATGGAAAAGAGACATTTTCTAGTTCATAATCAGGGCTTGATTTACTCTTTTCTTTTGAGCCTCCACAAGCCCCCAAAATTAGTACGGAAGTAAAAACGATTGGCAGCATCCATTTTGCTTTCATCTTAAAATCTCCTTTATAATTTTTATTCATACAAATAGTGAACAATTCTTACCCTTTAACAGAACCAACTAAAACACCTTTATCAAAATATTTTTGGAAGAAAGGATACATTATGATTAATGGCAGACTAGAAATGACGATCGTTGCGTATTTGATCAACTCAGCAATTTGTTTCATTTCTGCCATGGCAGTATTGGCTCCCACCATGTCTTGTGAGGGTTGGTTTTGGATCAAAATATTTCTTAATACGAGTTGCAACGGCTGTAAGTCGGGATCTTTGATGTAAATCATGGCATCAAAATATGAGTTCCATTGCCCAACAAAGGCATATAAAAACAATACGAACATAATTGGTTTAGCTAATGGAAGCATGACTTTGAACAGTATTTGCAAGTCATTGGCGCCATCGATAGTAGCAGCTTCAGAAAGTTCTTTTGGCAAAGCACTAAAATAGGTACGGGCTAAGATAATATTCCACACATTTATAGCACCTGGTACGATAATCGCCCATACACTATCTAACATGCCCAAGTTCTTTACCAATAAATAGGTAGGTATCAAGCCGCCACCCACGAACATTGTAATGACAAAAAAAGTCATAATAATCTTTTTCCCTGCCAAGTTAGGTCGAGACAAAGGATACGCAGTGATCATCGTAATAAATACAGTCAATAAGCTGAAGCTAAAAGAGTAAAACAACGAATTTACAAAACCGCGTAAAATGGAATCATCTGCAAATACCCGTTGATATCCTTGTATTGTCCAATCTTTCGGATTGAAGCTTATACCTTTATTGATCAAAGTAGCTGGGTCCATAAAAGAAGCTACCAGTACATAAATCAGCGGAACAATGGTGATGACGACTAAAAAAGTTACAATCACTCGATTCAACCATAAGATTTGACGGTCGATTTTTGATAAAGCACTATTCATAATTTTCTCCTTTCATTACAAGCCTTGACCATCGTTTAGCCGCTTGGTTATATTGTTGACAATCAGTAATAAAACGACATTAATAATCATATTGAACAGACCAACAGCAGCAGAGTAGGCATAATCACCTGATTGCAAGCCGACTTTGTATACATAAGTGGAAATGATTTCTGAGGCAGGGATGTTCATTGAAGTTTGCATCAAGTAGGCTTTTTCATATCCTACATTCATAATACCGCCGGCGGCCAAGATGAAGCTGATCACCATCACAGGCCTCAATGCAGGCAAATCGATATGCCAAATCTTTTGTAAAATATTTGCCCCATCGATATTTGCTGCTTCATATAAATCGGTACTGACTCCCGCCAGTGTTGCGGTGTAAAGAATGGATGACCAGCCGATTCCTTGCCAAATTCCAGATAAAATATAAATCGTTCTGAAATAAGCTGGATTAGACATGAACATAATTGGTTGCCCCGTAACCTTTTCTACTAACCCATTAATAGGTCCATTTGCGGATAGGAACAAAAACAGCATCCCCACGATAATAACTACTGAGATAAAATTCGGCGCATATAGAATCAACTGGATTTTCTGTTTTATTTTTTTATTGATAATTTGATTCAAGCTCAGTGCTAAAATAATTGGTGGAAAAAAACCTAACAATAAACCATAAATGCTAATTTTTAATGTGTTGCTCAGCAAAAGCGTAAAATTTGGTGAACTGATAAATTCCCTAAAGTGATCTAGTCCTACCCAAGGACTTTCCAAAATTCCTAGCATAGGATTATAGTCTTTAAATGCAATCACAGCACCGTACATTGGCACATACTTAAAGATAAACGTCATGATGATACCTGGTAAGAGCAACAAGTACATCCATTTATCACGCCGCAATTGTTTCTTTAATTTTTCCCACTTCGAGATATTTTTGTTATCCCGTTGTACCGCCCTTATCTCACCACCTGGTCCCAATGTCTTTTCCAATTCAATCTCCTCCCAATACATTTTAGAAACGTTTCCATTTTCGTCTAAAAAAATTTAAATTTAACGAAGATACTTTTTGGAAACGTTCCCACTATTTTCGTTTATAGATTACCATAGCCATTTTTTTAAGTCAATATTTTTTTGTAATTATTCTTTCACCCACACTAAGCTTCCTTAAATTCATTTATGGTTTACGAAAATTGTTAAAATTAATGATCTCGATTATTTCATTAATCCTATTTTTCTCTACTTTTCTTGCATTCTTCTTTTATGAGTTTACTTATCACAACTTGCATTCCCTAATCTCTTTTCTAACAATCATTCACTGTTTAACCGTTCCAAACGGAAGATTATCTAGTTAATTATTTAAAAATAGCTCGGATTCACATTTATTTTTTGCGTTTTAACTAACTAAAAGCGAAAAGATAAGAGTTAGATATGTAAATGTATATAAGGTTAAGAGCTGTTAGATGAGCTTTTTAGGGGAATCTCGGAAAACTAAGATCGCCAATCAAAATTTAAAAAAAGTGTAGCACCTAAGAGTATTCACTTTTTCATCCGCCAACTGAAAGAAATTAGCGAAAAAGAGTAAACTCAAAAAAAATGAGTTTACTCTAGATCAATATAATAATTAACTGCGCCCTTCCTCATCCATCTCTCGATAATCAAATTCATAAAACACAGCTTTTGTGTCATAGCCTGCATAATCAACCGCTGCTAGTCCGACAAATGCTCCGGTGAAGAAGCCGCCGCAAGTTTGTAATACATAATCATCCGAGAGAATAGCAGAATCAAATTCGATTGGTAAATCTTGCCATGTTTCTCCATCAAAGGAGTAGGCATATCTATAGGTCTGCTTGCGGACTTTTGTTTTGAACCAGACAAAATCCACATCATCTGGAATGGCAATCGCATTTTCTCTTAAGTAGGACGTATAGGTTCCTTGATTGTTTTCAGCTACTTCAATTACTTTTCCATTTTCTTCATTCCAAGTGATAAAAATGAAGGACCAGTGTTGGTCATTATAATAATTGGTTAGTCCTGCCATTTGTTGGTAAGAAAATGGATCAAATTTTACTTTTGTTATTGCATCAAAATAAAAGGTTTGCCAACGGCGTGCGATCATTGAAAGATCATGGCGATTTGTTAAGCTTCTTTTTCCAATTAGTTCTAGTTTCCCATCGCCTACACTGCCCATTTCTGCTGAAAATGGTACACGAAGGGTCTGCCAGTCTTTATTTAGCTGCTTCTCACTAAAGTCATCATAATGAGAGCGGCTACTCAAAACTTCGGTAGGTGCTGCATCTTTAGGTGCCTCCACGCTTGTTTGTCCCCCATGTCCACCAACGATTCTTGGCCAGTCTTCAGAATCCCATTCAACTTTTTGAATGGCGGTCTCACGTCCTAAAGTTGACCATCCCCGAGGATTTGTCACCGACTCGTTTTCTCGATGTAAGGGTCTTGCACATAGCGATGCATAGTACCATTCGCCTGACGGAGTAGACACAAGTGCCCCATGTCCTTGCTTTTGCAAGTATGAATGAGGCGTATCGTAATTGGTTAGAAACGGACCATGAGGATCGGTTTCGAACGAATCAGCTTCCAGTGAAGAGGATCTAGCTACGACTTCTTGATGGGTAAAGACAGTTCCACCTTCTGCCACAAATAAATAGTAACGCCCTTTTATTTTGTATAGATGCGGCCCTTCAACTAATCCTACATTCGTTCCTTCATAAATCATTCGAGCAGTTTCTGGTTTCAACTGCATGGTTTCTACATCAAATTCGGTCAGTGTAATGCCATTGAAAGGATTTTTATACTCTCGATGATCCCACGTCTGTTGCACGAGGTATTTTCTGCCATCCTCATCATGAAACAGAGAGGGATCAAAGCCAACACCATTCAATCGAATCGGTGTAGTCCACGGTCCATGGATATTCGTTGCGGTAGTCAAATAGTTGGTCATGTCCTTAAATACCCCATCCACAACTTTGACGTCGGTAAACACCAACCAAAATTTATTGTCTGCATAGGATAAATCTGGTGCCCATATTCCACCAGACGACGGATTTCCCTTCATGTCTAGCATCTCTACTGAATCGAGAGGAGCATCCAGCAGTTTCCAATGGACCAAATCTTTTGATTCGTGCAAACGAATCCCAGGGAACCATTCGAACGTTGAATTAGCTATATAGTACGTATCTCCTACTCGGATGATGGACGGATCAGGATGAAAGCCGGATAAGACAGGATTTTTTATTTTCATAGGAACACCTCTTTTTTTAAATTTAAGCTACAGTTTTTGATTAGTATTCATTTCAAGCCGTTCGCCCTTGTTGCCCCACTCCTCAAAAAACAAATCAAGTGAAAATCGTCGAATCAAATTACGATACACGCCGTAATTGGTTGCACCACTAAGAAAACAAAGATACGCCAAAGAGAAATACTGCATTAACAAAATTGACAGTCCAATAAATGCACTATTATAAACAGTGACTGAAGGCAAACGGTAGCTTATCAGCAATGACCATTCTATTTTCTTCTTAAATGGGATTTGAGTGACGCGGGAATCGCTTGAGATCAGTAAGACAAAGAGCATACTGCTTAATAAAAAACAGCTCGTAAGGACAAATGGCAAAAACATAACAGATCGTTGAAATAATATCAGTATTTTCAGTCCAAAGAGAATCAAGAGAATGATCAGAGAATACAAGAAATATAATCCCCAGTTTTTCTTCAAGCATTCTCGATAGTACTGAGAATAGTTCTTTCTATTCGATAAATGCTCTGGGTTGTTAAATAAGCCGAATTGAGCGGACAGACTTGCAATAAAAAATACTAGGGGTACCCAAAAAAAGACAATATTATTCAGAGTCAATCGAAGAAAAAACAAGTGCATCAGGAGTAAACTATTCGACAGGATGAAATACAGCTGATAAACCAAAAGCCGATAGGCTGAGTGGACAATGGCAACGGTCCACTCAGAAATAGCGTGAAAGAAAGGATTCATACTTACCTCCTATCCTTTGATACCCGAACTTGTGACACCTTCGACAAAATACTTTTGCGCGCTGAAGAATAAGATGATTGCTGGCAACAATGAGATCACCGACATTGCAAACACTTGATTCCATGGGGTATTAGTAGATGGATCAACGTTGAGCCGCAACGCAAGAGATACTGGGAATTTGTCTTGTGAAGTGATATAAATCAATGGACCTAAGAAATCACTGAAACTCCAAACGAATTGAAAAATCACACAAGAAATCAGTGCAGGTTTTAATGCCGGAATCAGGACACGCCAGAGAACACCGAAAGAAGAACAACCGTCAACGATCGCTGCTTCATCGAGATCCCGTGGAATTGAACGCATAAACTGGATCATCATGAACACGAAGAAGGGTTCTTGTCCTAAAAATGAATTGGCCAGTAACGGAACATACGTATCTAATAGATCCAAGCGATTCCAGAAGAGATACAAGGGGATTCTGGTTACGACTTGAGGTAAAAACATCGTTGCCATTAACAACGAGAACATGATTTTCTTGAATGGAAAGTCAAACCGAGCAAACCCATAGGCTGTAAGAGTCGCCGAGACAACGGTAAAAAGAATCTTTGGAATGACGTATTTAAAGGTATTGATAAAATACAAAGTGAACGTATAATCTCCCTTGGTGTTCCAACCATCAATATATGCTTGGAAATCAATCGTTGAAGGAATGAAGCCGATTGATGTGAAAATCTCTGTGTTCTTTTTGAAGGACGCTCCAACCATCCAAATAATTGGATACAGCATAATCAGTGCAACGACCGTCAACAAAACATAGCGAATCAGTGCTTGACCATGCTTATTCGAGTGCTTCTTTTTTGCAGATGCTACAGGGGTTGCCTCCATTTATTTCCCACCTCCATCAGAATAATAGACCCATCGTTTTTGGCTCGTGAAAAGAAGAACCGTTGAACAAACAATCAATGCAAACAACACCCAACTTGCCGCACTTGCGTAGCCCATATCAAATTCTTTAAATGCTTTATCATAAATAAACATCGAGGACAGATACGTGGCATTGAGGGGACCACGACCGGTGACAATAAAAGGACCGTTAAATTCTTGAAAGGCATTGTTCAGTTGCATCACTAAGTTGAAAAAAATGGTTGGTGTAATCAAAGGAATCGTAATTTTGAAAAACTGGGTCACCCTTGATGCGCCGTCCAAACTCGAGGACTCATACAAATCCTGGGGGATTTCCTTCAATGCAGCTAAGAAAATCAACATTGAGGAACCAAATTGCCACACTTTCAAGAGAATCAAGACGATCATTGCGCCTGTAGGTGTCGATAACCAGTTAATTGGCTCGATGCCAACGGTTCCTAGAAAAATATTCACCAAACCTTCTGGTTGAAACATTGATCGCCAAAGCACACCAACGGCCACGTTTCCTCCTAGAATCGAGGGAATATAATACGCCGTCCGATAGAAATTGATGGCATTTAATTTGAAATTCAGGATAAACGCAACGAACAACGCAAACCCTAGTTGAAAAGGCACAGTAAACACTGTATAAATTAATGTCGCCCGCATCGAATCAAGAAACGTTTGATCCTTAAAGAGATTCACATAATTTTGAATGCCTAAAAATGCAGGTGTCTGTCCGACACGAGCCAAAGAATAATCGGTCAGTGAGTAATAAAATGAGGACAAGATCGGCCAAGCGGTCAACAGTAAAAAGCCAATCAGCCAAGGGGTTACATAGATCAAGCCCACTTTTTCCTTTTTCATAAAATCCCTCCAATCTTTTTGACAACGATTCATGACACTTCATGGAAGCAAACAAAAGCCATTCACTCCCATAAAGTATGCGGATAGTTGCCTATTGCAATTTATAGTCTTTCCCAAGCTTTTCGGCTTGTTCTTTTGTTTTCGTGTAGACGTTGCGAGCAGCTGTTTCTAAATCCGTTCGTCCTAATTCGACAGCTTCCATTTCTGCAGTGTAAATAGTCGTTAAGGTACCATCTTCATAGAACGGTGTTTGGTTGATTTTTGCGACACTTTGGGCGTACTCAAAGCCTTCTTTCATCACACCTGATAATTGTCCACCTTCCATCAACGTTTCGATCGCTTTGCTTGAAGCAGGAATCCCTCTGGAAAGACCCAAAATTTTATTTGCTTCCTCGCCATTTAAAAATTCATTTAGAAATGTGCCTACTTCCTCTGGATATTCAACATTTTTCCGAACGGCAAAAAGGAGTGAAGGTTTTGACATTAAATTCACCTCGGTGCCGCCTTCTGCGATTGGGTAGTCAACGACGACCATTTCATCCCCTACTTCTTTCAATGCTTCATAATTAGAAGCCATGCTGGCATTCCAGTCGATACTGCCTGCATATTGCCCCTCAATCCACTTTTTGTTGGTGGCTAAGGATACCGGTTCTGAGCCGACATTTTCTAAATAATCTTGTCTTGAAACGAAGACCCCTGCATCTGCCATTTCCTTATACCAAGTCATCGCTTCTAAATAGTCTTGTTCTGTCCAATTCATATTTCCTTGTTCATCAAACTCAGACGTTCCAGTCTTTTGTTGCAACCAAATGGTTACCGGAAAACGCCAAGTTGGGGATACGACACAAAAGGTCCCTTCTGGTAACTTCTTAGCGGCTTCCACATAATCGTCCCACGTCTTCAACGTAGTGACATCAATACCATGTCTTTCATATTCGGATTTGTTTAAATACATAACTAAAGTATTTTCCCCATAAGGAACGGCAACCTGCTTTCCATCAACTTGTCCGAATGCTAAAAAATCAGGATCATAGGTGGACAGATCCAAACTATCGATTGTATTAAGATCATAAAACCCGTCATTTTGCCCGAATTGCGGCACCCAATTGTAGAGTAAAGTCGTGATATCCGCCAAAGTATTGCCAGCATACCTCGTCGTGAATGCTTGATCCAAATCGCCAAAGCCGCTCGGCTCTCCTTTTACTGCAATTTCAGGATGCTCCTTTTCAAAATGAGCGATCATCTCTTGGGTTGCCTGATGGCGATCGTCATTTCCCCACCAACTAAAGCTGATTTCTACTCGATCACCACTCCCCGTTGTCTCAGTCTTTTTCCTCCCAGCATTGCATCCAGCCAACACCAGTGATACCGAAAGCAAAGAACCTACCACTATCAATTGTTTTTTCCATTTTTTCATCACTCTTCCTCCTGATTCTTTTTAGTAAGTTGGATAAACTAACTTATATTACAAAAAATTTATCTCTGGTTGAAATCTTTTTTCTTAGTGATCTAAACGAGCTATTTCTTCTTTGAAACCTAGCACTTATTTTTCTTTTTACGCATAAATTTGACGTCCATGTGCATCTGGAATGCCGCTTTTACGATAAAAATACGTGTTGATTTGATCCCGCCAATCTCTAGCAGAACGAACTTGTTCTTGCAATCGTTCGGCGACGTTTTGATAACTTTCTTCATCGATTTGTCCCTCTAAGGAAGCCCACTCGGTAACATATTCCTCTACTTTTTCATAGCCTTCGAAATGCGTGTCATAGATGTGTTGAATGATCGTTTTGCCGCTTTGTAAGACATGGTCGTATGGCAGATGGTGGAAAAATAAGACAAGTTCATCTGGGCAAGTTTCTACATTTTCGTATGTTTCACACCAAGCATCCGCATACTGCCTTACATAGCCGGTGCCGTCTTTTAACGTTCGATTGACGCCAATGCCCTTTCTATCCGCAAAGTGATACGTCCCCCATCTATCATATTCGTAGCCATCGACGTCAGGCCCATAGTGATGATTGGGACGGACCATAAAACCGATACCTAGTGGGGCAGTATAATTTTCATAGGTCTGATAGGACGTAGCGAGGATTGCAAGTAGTCTTTTTTTTGCAGAATCATCTAACTCAAAGGACAAATCGATCCATTCGCAAAGAATAGCTTCTGTGCTTAATTCATTGTTCCAAATCAATCTGCCATAGCCAAAAAGGTTCGCTTGCGCTAGCTTGTGTCCGGTCCAATTATCATCCATGCCGACATTGACGACTGCTGCCACGCCAGAGTATTTAGGATTTGGACTTTGCTCCGGTAGAATCTTTTTTACTGTGGCGTGTTCAAGTGGATGCCTCGTATCAAAATCTAACACATCTTTCCACATCGGTAGTAAGCAGCAAATGTGCTTTTGTTGTCCGGTATACTCTTGCGTCACTTGGAATTCCAACATTTGATTGGTGTGTTTTAACGCGCCAAAAAGCGGCGTCACGGGTTCTCGTACTTGAAAATCAATCGGTCCATTTTTGATCTGTAAAATAACATTTTCCTCAAACGTACCGTCTAATTTCATAAAGTGGTCGTAGGCAGCTTTGGCACGATCAATTGAACGATCTCGCCAATCCTGTAAACAGTCATAAACAAAGCAACGCCATATCAGTAGCCCTCCATAGGGTTGCAACACCCGTGCCAGCATATTGGCACCATCATTATGGTCACGCCCGTAAACAAACGGTCCCGGTTCCCCTTCAGAATCAGCTTTGACTACAAACCCACCAAAATCCGGCATCGCCTGATAGATTGTATCTGCTGTTTTTTGCCAAAACGCAATAACTTCCTCAGCTAACGGGTCGGCGGTCGTTAGTCCTCCAACGGATAAAGGTGCCGCAAAGTTGATACTTAAAAACGTCCGAATCCCATAGGCAGCGAATGTATCTGCGATCTTTTTAATCTCGATCAAATACGGTTCCGTAATAAACCATTTGGCATCTCCGCGAACATTCACGTTATTGATAGAAACCGCATTCATTCCGATGGAAGCTAAGAAACGCGCATAGTCGCGTACCGTTTCATGGTCTTGCCGAAACTGATTGTTTGAAAAGAAAATCGATTCTCCAGCGTACCCACGTTCAATCGTCCCATCAAAATTATCCCAATGATTGACCATACGAATGGCTTGATTGGGAATCGACCTCAGATTTTCTGGCAACTCAGTGGTTCGAATCACATGCTTGTAAAGTTCAAAGAAGCCATATAACCAGCCTTTACTAGCATTCGCATAAACGACTGTCTGATTGTGCTCATAACTGATCTCAAATCCTTCATCCCCAAGCAGCGCATCCGTTGCCTTTTTGAAATATAACTCTGCATTTGCCTCTTCCACACAGCGGCACATTGGAAATAATGTCTGCATCTCTCGTTTGATCGTATCCGTCAATTGGTCCGACTGCTCGAAACTATATGTCGAAACTACATCAGTTGCTACACGCTTTCTTAGCCAACACTCGTCTTTCTTTCTCATTTCTTCATCCCCTCTTTTATCTAAAAAATCCCTTCCGGCAGTTTCCAAGCAACTTCACTTTCTATGTGAATCCCTCCTTAGAACTTTTTGATAGACGAATAAAAGTTCATTCAATTACTCAATCTCTTAATCAAGACTGAGATAAATGTTCAAATCACTCTCCTTTCTTTTTCTATGTAAGAAGGTAAAACAACATTTCCTTTAAGAGAAACTCGAATTATACTCAACTATCCCAATACACTTATGCGTTTATTGCATAATAAATCATTCCGTAAATTTCCTCCCCTAAAATAAAAGAGAGGTGATTTTTATGTATCATAGAATTCGTGACTTACGCGAAGATAAAGACTTGAATCAAGAACAACTCGCTAAACTTCTGAATGTCAGCCAAACGACTTATTCCCGCTATGAGTCAGGAAAATTAGACATTCCTACCCAATCTTTGATTAAACTTGCAGATTTTTATTCTACTAGTGTCGATTACTTGCTAAATTTAACAGACCATCAAAAACCCTATCCTCGTAACTAACAACATAATATGCGTAAAACGCATAAAAGTCAATATGCGATAAGAGCATAATTTAGAATAGTATCGAGGTGACGTGAATGTTTCAACGAATCCGCGATCTGCGGGAAGACAACGATTTAACCCAACACCAGATTGCTACTCTTTTAAATATTTCACAGTCAACGTATTCTCGGTACGAGAACGGTGAGCTGGATATCCCTATTCAAATGTTGATAAAGTTAGCAAATTATTATGATACTAGTATTGATTACTTAGTAAATATGACTGGTGTCAGAACTTCTTATAAAGCCAGTGAGCACTGATACCTAAATTTCATTGTAATAACGTTTTTAAATCATTATAAGAGATGATTAGACGCTCATTAAGCCGGTTTCTTCTCTCCGATTTTCCGTTTATTTTAATGACTGGATATGTTTTTAGCTTAAAGTGATAATAGGAAGAACTCACTAAATGTTTGCTAATAAAGCAACAGATTTGATAACATTATACTCTATGTTACGTACATAAACATCAACAAAGAGGTGATTTTTGTGTATAAGGAAAAAGTGTTAGTGATCCATATTCAAGAACTTGTGAAAAAGCATAATATTTCTTTACGAGAGCTTTCTAGACGTGCAGACATAGATATTGCTCGGCTAAGTGAACTATCCAGTGAAAACGGCAACGAATCAATATTGGGTACATCGAACGAATAGCTGAGGCTTTGAATATATATGATATTCGTGAGATTTTGGCGATTGAGGATAAATGAAAGTTTTCATAAATAGAAAAAGGTAATCATTGTAATTTTAGTTAGATTATTGTGTTAAAAGCTAACAATGCTAGATAGGATTGATCATGGAAAATCACTCGGATTCCAATCAGAATTGTTCATCGGTGGCCCTCGCAATAAAATAATAAGCAACATTGTTATTGAATAATATTTATTACTTTAATTATTCACCACATTACTACTACTTAACTTCTATGATTTTCTGTGATTGGTTCCTTGATTTTTTAGTAAAATATAAAGCAACGAAAAAAATATCATTTAAGACAATGTATAGCAATGATGGAGAAATGATTATCAAAAAAGCTTTAGATCACGCATTTACATTAAGCTTAGTTTTATTTTCAAGTGATACGAAAACAAACTAATGTTACCACCATCACATTTTTCATTAAATTTCAAAGGTACTCCGTAAACAAATTACGGAGTACTTATCATTATCGGCATATACAAATTAATATTTTGAAAACTGTTACCATCACAAGCTTTCTTAATACATAGTTTGTTTGAATTTTGGATAGGGTTAAATCTTTGAAAGGTATTGGTTTCAGTCATAAAGTTACTGCGCATATCCCGAACAATGACCATTATTATATACATCCAGATTTTAATCAAAGTCGGTCAATAACCGTTAGAGCAGCTACACGGATATAGACTTTCACCATATTTTCTACTTTGAAAATTCTAGAACTACAGCTTTCAAACAAATTGGGAATTCAGTTCCTCCGTATTTGTTTATAAAAACAACCATTCATGATCTCACCTCGTAACCAATTACAAAAGATTAACGTTTTGAAATGTGACGTTTTTTTTCTATGAAAATCATTCCCATTACATCTCTTTATATCAGTATTCATAATATTTTAACTTCCCTAAAACAGATAAAATGGGGGAAAACTGGTTAGAATTTGAACCAATTTGAACTAGATAGATTCTCTTGGATATGTTTTTTCAATTACAATACAAAAATACCGATAAATACATATCGAGAATAATCCCACCAAAAAGCAAAACTCACGTTAACTCAAGGACATAAAAGAGTGACAAGCAACTGTCTAATAAAGGCCACTGTTTTACTGAAGCTCTACGTACACCACTTACTTGAGTTTTAAGTACTTATTTTCTAGTCTGATTAAAAAACCCGTATCTTTTTCCTCATTGAAACTTAGTGCGGTTATGTCGATAGGATAATTTAAATGGCATTCCAAAACTCGTGTTATTTCAATAATAGCATTTGGAATCAAGCTTGAATAAGATGAATAAAGTAACAGTATATCAATATCATGAAAATCTCTTTCTGAATCTAAAAATGAACCAAAGAGGTAGACACTATCAAAATAGCTGAATAAGAAAATATTTTTTTCTATTTTCAACAAAATATCACTTTTCATTTAACCCCTCGTATAAAACTATAAAATTTCTCAGTAGATAGTAGCGATACACCAAGAATATTAGCTAATTCGTAAGCTTCCTTCGAGATACACAGCTCTCCATTCCAATGGTGCAAGTTAACGATGATAGTATTAACTTCGGGTGATAGACTGCTTAAAAAGGCTTTACTTAAACAATACTCATACACAAAAATAATAGTCTTATTTGCAGCAACGATTTCCCTTACGTTTCCTTTCTGTTTAAAAGCAAACGAAATTCCGTTATTTCTTAAATATTTAAGAATAAAATTCAAATTGTCCAATCTAACAGTGGTCTTTCTAAAGCATTTGTTATCAGAATACAGTTGTCTTAGCCTAGGTGTATCATTAAGATAGATATCACTTTCACATCCATTCTCCTTTATAGTGACATACGGTTCTTCGTAACCAAGACTGACACTAACAAGCCGATTTTGACTAATCATTTTCTTCAAAAAAACTTCAAGAGCCTCGGTAGACGGCAACAAACATTCCTCAATTGGTTGAACACCAAACAGTGAATTAATCTTTTCAGGAAACAATACACCTCTAATCTTTTCCTCTGATCCACGTGTAAGCTGAAATTCGTTTATATGAGTGATGAATTTCATGACAATATCCCAATTAGACTCATATCTATCATATCTTTGTATCAAGTTTAAGTTATTCTCAAGAATACCTTTAATTTTCGCATTATTGACTAGCATCTTGTTCTCGAATCTCTCCCATAGAATTTTATTTCTTCCAATATAATATTGTTCAAAAATAGCTTTGTTTTCCATGAGCAACGGCTTTATTTCATCTCCCATTTCTGAGAATGTTTGGTACTTCTTAGAGAAAAAAGATTCACGTTCTTCCTTCCTTTTATATTTCCATTGTCTTACTTCATTTGTATCAAATAAATTATTTTTATCAAAATTTGTATGACAATTCGGGCATAAAATAATTAAATTATCATACGAATTATCCTCGCCTTCGCAATAGGGAATTATGTGCGCCTTCTCAATAATATCTCCTGTATCAGGAAATAGATCTATTTGGCAACAAGGATTCATACACTTACCCATTGATTCAGCATATAATCTCCTTGAAACACCTTCTTTTATTGGTTTTCTACCCATTGATAGCTCCTCCATTTAATAACCTACAATATATTCTTATAAATCTGACTTTCTAAAATTATACATTGACACAATCCAATCAATTCAATTGGCAACAATACACTTGTTTTCGAGTAACTTTATAATTATACCAATCTTAAACATATTAGCATTTACTAATATGATTGGTACAAATTGTTACTTCAAACGAATTGATTAAGTTGCTTAATTACCGAATCAAGCGTTTATTTTTATCAGTTTTCCAGGAAACCTCCGCATTTGCTGAGCCAATCAAGACATTTTTTCAAGTTGGATTCACACAAAACGAAGTCATTTTCGCTAATCCACTTCATATTAGCTTTTCCTCCATTTTTCAGCATTGAAGAAAAATTCAAAACCTTTGATTGCTGATACCATTTTTGGCCGCTGCTGTCTCTACTAGCCGTTCTTTTTGATTTTTGTTTTACCTCAAAGTTTTGTTTACCTGATACAAAATGCTCTTCCTACCTGAAAACACCTATATACCAATAACTTCTAATAATAAGAGAGCTCTAGACATAAACTGATCGTTAGCAACTCGATCTAACTCAGATATATCCATTTTGCATACCCTCGATTCGATTGTCCATATCATCCGTTCCCGAATCATTCGCAATTTTTATAAACTTTGCTTCCATATAATGAACATCAGTTACACGAAGCATCTTATCCGTCTTGGTTAGAAATATCACTCGATTCACCAATCTTTTATCTTATCATGCTTTGCCAGTCGACTTTTTATACTACTTTACTTTGCCAATCTAAACTTGACTTTCTTAAAGGAGAAAATATATTCCAGCATTCTCGACTTCATATAGTTTTAATAATTTATCAAAATTGTCTCTAGGAATCTAGACCAAACCGCCTGTCTCCCACCAGCTGGTTCTTGAATAGTAAGAACTCCTTTTCAAGAGTTACGTCTGCTAGATATAGTTGAATTGCTTTTACAGTTGGCACGGTAGTATCTTTTATTGATATTTTTTCAAATGTAATCAGGTATTGTATTAAACAAGTCTCTATAACTACGTCACTTATTTCAGTTACTAATTATAACTCATTTATTGTGAAAAATATCGCACAAAAAACGCGAGGGTTAGCGACGAAGTCAGGCCAGTTGTCGTATTTTTTGTATGCGTTAGCCCCCGTAACCTAACAGGGGGCAAGCTATAAACTGAATAAGCTGAAAATATCCGATTTATACCTATAAGAATTTTTTTCCACAATTTATGATGTTTTTAAAAAGACATGGGATTGAAGTCATAGATGATCATAATATCATAGAATTATTGATTTCAGGAAAATCATTGTATGATTTTTTTGATGATCCTGCGTAATAAGTTGAAATACATTCTAATTGAATTTAGTATATATAATTTTTATCTACTTACATATGAATATC
>OBXF01000318.1_pt1 | contig 49851 bp, 40 predicted proteins | sample 1495371 | NCBI WGS metagenome assembly OBXF01 (sample SAMEA2580143, study PRJEB22360) | human gut metagenome | biome: human gut; feature: human-associated habitat; material: faeces | place: Denmark | collected 2008/2010 | reverse complement strand
CTGAAGCGCACCCGGGCCCCCCTCAGCCCCGCAGCGGGCGGCAGCCAGTCCTGGCCGTCCTCGGTGTAGCGGATGCCCGCCAGCTCGTTCAGGAACCGGAAGCGCTCGTAGATGAGGGAGTTCGCCGGGAGCACGTCCTCATCGACCAGGTAGGTGCACTTGCCCGTCATGCGCCGGATGAATGCCTCTGCGGCCGCATCGGTGTCGATATGCTCCTCGTAGTTCCAGGGTGCGACGAAGGCGCGCTCATGACCGGGAAGACGGCGCGACCACGCGAACCTCGCCTTGCCGTGGGCGTCCAAGGGCGCGGCTGAGGAGTCCAAGGGTCCTACGTAGTAGGGGATCCTCGAGGTCAGCACTTTCAGGATATGGGGGCCCGCGTCCTTGAGCCAGGGATAGAAGTTGCCCTGCGCGTCGATGATGCGGCCCACGACCTCCGCATGGAGCTGGTACGGGATAGCACTGTTGTCCGTGGTGTGGATACGGCGAAGGAACCTGTGCTCTCCGAGAGCGGCGACCATATCGATGTAGGCCGGGTCCTTTGTGGCATCCGTTCCCTTGAAGAGCCTCTCAACCCTCTTCTTGAACTCCTCATAGGGAATCACGTTGAGGTCGTAGGCCGTATAGCCCATATTCCTCTTGGCGCCGTCGAGCTTCTTCACGAGCACCTTGTCGTACCCCCTGCGGCCGGACCTTTTCGGGCCGCCGAAGAAGTCCCTGTAGAGGGCAAGCCCGTCCTCGTCGGGACCGTCTTCGGAATCAGCATGGGCGATGTATTTCAGTGCGAGGTCCTTCAGGGTGCGCAGCTGGCGCCCGTACACCTCGTACTGGGCCACCTGGTTGTGCGAGAGGGTCTTTCCGGGTGCAAACGAGAGAAGGCCCTGTAGGCGCCACGCGGAGTAGAGGCCCCTTGCGGCCTCGATGGTCGGGGCGAGTCTGTCGGGGCAGATGGCGAGAAACTCATCGAGTGCATCGGCGTCGGATACGGATATCTTGCCGATCTGCTCGCCCTCGAGTGCGAAGGCGTCCATATTCGCCTTGTAGCCGGCGACAAGGTCGCCCAGCGCCTTTGCCTGTGCGCGGGCGATCTTGGCGTCGATATCGTCGCCTGTCACCGATACGGCGCCGGACACGGCCTTTTGGAGCTCTCGGGCAGTCCAGGAGCCGCCCATACCGCCAAGCGCGCCGCCGTCGAGCTCGATAGCCTCGCCACAGGCCTTTCCCAGGGCGTCGAGCTCGCGCACGAGGGCCTCGACCTGGGCGGAGGGGTCTGAGTTGGCGGACGTCGCGTCGTTGCCCTCCATGAGGAAGTGTCCGCGGCGCACGACGTGGTTGGCGATGGCCCAGAAGACGAGCCTGGGGTCTCGGGGGCCGTCTGATTCCATGAGGTCGACGTCGAGGTGCGCGAGTGTGGGATAGCCGTCAAGAAGCCCCTGCCAGGCGGCAGCGGCGGGATCTGCCGCGATATCGTCGCGCATGAGTTTGTAGGACATCCTGCGCCTGACGAAGAAATCCGGGTCTGTGGGAGCGATCGCCGGCGCGAACACGCGCTCCATCTCACGCTCCCTGCCGCGGGCGCGCTGGAGCCTGCGCCTGGCGGCGCGGGGCATACGGGCCTCGGAGGCGTGGAGCGCCTCCTTGAAGCAGCGTGTGCCCATCACGGGCTGGCCCTTGTGGTAGAGGACCTCTCCGTACTCGTCCGTGGCCACGAACCCGACGCTCGTGCCGTCGAGGTCGATTCCGGCAAACCAGGGACCGTTGATATTTTTAAGTTTCCTAGCCATGAGTTCTCCTGTGTGATATAAAGGGATTGTGAGTTGCTGCTCGAAACGCAGTACCTAAGTCGAAATACGGCTTAAAAGCCACAAACTGCCTTTTCAGGCCGCCCCGTATGGGGCTTTTTCTTTATCCCGACATTCCATAGGCATCTAGAGCAGGTGTTCCATGACGGTACCGGTCGAGTCGGTGCGGAAGCGGATGCTACCCACCGTGTTCTCGTGGATCATGCTGCCGGTCGCCACATCGACGTAGACGGCATCGCTGAGCCCGCGGGACACTTCCATCTCGGTGGCGCCGGTCTCTGAGTCGATACGGAGCTTTCCCACTTGGTTGCGCACGTGCATCTGGCCCCTGGAGTCCAGGCAGCGCTCGACCGTGCCGCTTCCGGCCTCGGTCAGGTTCAGGCTATTGATTTGGAAACTGTTCACAGTTACCCCTCCCCCTCTGCAAGAAGGCATGAGGCCGGGCCTTTCCCGGCATTGGAGGGTTTTAGTCAATTATAGACCGGTGCGGGGACCTTCAGGTAGTGATTCAGGGTGTCGCCAGGAGAGCAGATTTCAAAATTCGATTTTGTCAAATAGATTCGTTCGCCCGGAAGATATGCCGAGGCAAGTATCCTCCCTTTCAAATAGAAAACCCCGCCCCAGGCAGAATCTGGGACGGGGCCAAAGGGGAAGGCGTATTTGCGTTTACGGCAGCGTATAACCGTTGGTGCCGATCTTGCCTACAACGTTGGTGGCCATAGAGATGACGTCCCGGAGCTTGCCGGAGTAAAGGGAGAGGACGCTCACGAGGGCAAGGGCGAGCAGGCCGATGAGGATGATCATCTCGGTGGAGATGACGGCGCCGAGCTTCTCGTCAGCTGCACGGCGGACATTGTAGGTCTTGGCCGCGAGATACGTGGCCATGGCGTTCATGGTTGCAGAATCCATGATGCGCTCCTTTCGGTTTGGGGGTTCGAGTCTTTGGCCCCCGACGACACGATAGGGCGAACCTCCCGCCCCTGAGATAGATTCTGCTCCCGTAAATGCGTCCGTGAGGGGGCATTTGGTGCCAAGGGGTGACAAATGGTGACACAAAAAACCGCAGGTAGGCGACATGTACGCAGCCGTACAACATATGTTCGCCTAGAGTTAATGACAGCTGAGACACCGGCTGCGTTGAGTTGACACAATCGTCGTTGTGCTAGAGTCGAGACACGGCTGAAAAATTCGCCCGCGTGCGAAAGGAGCGGTTCATGGCAGATGTCCGCGTGACCGGAACGGCAGATGAAATCGAGCTCATCGCTCGCTCTTTCGGAGTTGTCCCCATGATGGAGCGTCGGCGTGACGGCACGGCGGCGGGCTATTTCGAGGCGCAGGCCCCGAAGACCATCTGCCTGGACCTCGGGACAACGGGGCCCAACCCCGTCGATGATGAAATCGCGGCCATCGCGATCGTGGACTGGGCGGGTAATTTGGCCTATGAGGGGAAATACAGGCCAAGTCGCAAGGAGCTCTGGCAGGCGGCATCTGAGGTCAATGGGGTCGCACCCGACAACCAGATAGACCTTCCCTCCTTTTTCGACGACCAGGTAAAGATCAGGGAGATCGTCTGTGGCGCCGACGAGGTTATCGTCTACAATGCCCCGCGCGTAATGAGGTTCCTGGAGTACAACGACGCTGCGCCCGTTTCTCGAACCAGGGTCACGAATACGATGCACGAATATTGCCGATGGCTTAGTGAAAAGTATCATGACCGAAACTGTCTTGCGAACATCGAGTTGACCGATGCAGCAGAAAAAATGGGCTACGCATGGGAGAACAACCCGCAAGGACCTGTGGCAAATGCCCTCGCCTGCCTCGCTGTCCAAAAATGGATTGAGGGACAGCAAGATGAAGAACACTAAGATTTCTGAATTCAGGGCTTGAACAGCAGGCCCATCGAGTTCGTTGCTTATTAGATTCAATGGATGATTGCTTCTATCAATTCCACGGGATGATCTCACCGGGCGGCAAGACACTTAGGAAACCCGGTTTGGATAGGTGATTGGCATGAACGTTAACGATTTTATAGCGAAGCACGATATCACCGATGCCGACCTCGGGCGTATGGCCACCCCCTTTGAGAATGGCGGCTTCGAGCTAGAGCCCGACCGAAAGGTATTCAGCGGCTCGCATCTCGATGCAGTCTGCACTCGCCGCGTTACGGTGATCCACGATGAGAAGGATACTTAGAGGGCTGAACTGATAAAAAAATAGAGGGCTGATACAGTAATGTGCCCCGCCCTCTATTTTTGTTAACAAATACGCTACTCCTCGTATTTGTTGCCCTTCCCGCAATTACAGTCCTCGCAAAGCGTCTGCAGATTGTCCATTACGGACTTTCCCCCGCGTGAGACGGGCTTGATATGGTCGACGTGGAGCTTCACGCCGTCCTCGCGACCACGTCCGCACTTGACACACCTGAAGCCATCCCGGCGCAGCACGTCATAGCGCATCGCGCGCGTGACCTTCGCATGTTCCTCGTCGTTGGCCATACGACGGTCCTGATACTCAAGGCGGCGTTTCTCCCGCTCTTTCTTCTTCTTGGACTTGCGATGCTTTTTTATAAGCATCGTCAAGATTGTCTCTGCCGCCCAAAGCACGATGGCGATCTGAACAAGAGGCATGAGAGACTGGAATACCTGGGCATAGACATCGGATGTATCCATAGCGTTCCCCTCCGTTGAAAATAGATGCTTCAAGCATAAAGTCCCTCAAATGCCGGCTCTCCCCCACTTGGTGCCATGAGGTGACACCCCTGCTTGGAACACTTGTTCATAGCCGCCCGCCCGACTGCCTCCGAAACGATGATTGGAGCATCAGAAATTCAGACGGAGGGAGAGATATGGCCGAGGAGCTCGACCCGAGCATGCTTCCGAATTGGCTGAGGGACATGGATGACGGCCCGTCTGTGAGGCCCGGTGCAGGCGATTGCGCCCGCTACGGACTCACGTGGTGCGGCAGCTTCACGGTACATGGCCTCGGATTCCAGGCGATGAACGGGACGACGACCGATTTCGCGATGGCCTGGCCTATCGGCAGGGGCGCCTGGCAGGTATTGCAGGACGCATACGACATCTATGACCCAGTTGCCGGGCAGGACGGCTATATCGAGACCGACGACCTCAACGACATCATGCGCGAGAACGGGTTCCGTTCCCTCAACTCATTTAGCGCCGCAGAGGGCGAGGGATGGCGCGAGAGCCTTACGCGCGCCGTCGCGGCCAGATGGTGCAGGGAGCGTTACTCGGTCCCCCTGACCTTTATCGATGGGTCCTCGGCATTGTCCAGGCTTGTCTCCTGTGCCGCCGCGTTCGACCCGTATTCGGACTGGATGCTCGTTACCACCGCGATCGAGCGGGAGATGGTGCGCCAGGAAAATACCTACAACATGGCCGCATACGCTAGCGCCCGCGAGCTCAAGAGCACGCAGCTTCGCTCCTTTGCGGTCGCTCCAGAGAAATCGGCTATCCATGGGATGGGAATGGCGGCGGGAGGCCTGCGTCGCCAACAAGACCCGAGGGCAAACGGCCGCGGACCCAAATTCGGGCATTAACGATAGAAGGGGCTGATTGAAATGTATGAGAGGGTATGGAGCGGAGAAGTTGAGGGCTGCGAGGTTTCTCTCGGGTTCAACGAGGAGGACGGCCTGTTCAGCTATACCGCGAAAAGGGACGGCATGGTGTTGAGAGACCGTCACTGTGCCGATCCGGTAGATGCCGGCCTTATGGACGGCCCCGGGGTCGAATGGGATGCCAAGACGCCCCTTGTCCCCAGCGCCTCGGAGATCAAATTCGAGGGCCGTTTCTCGTCCTTTCACACGCTCGAGGAAATCGTGGGCGGCACTTGGCTCTCCCCCGCTGACTGGCCGGCTTACCGAAAGGCGATGGCAGTCGATGAGCTGGCGCACCGCATGACCCGGATCGCGAGGAGCTATGCGGGCGATCGCCCGCCGGACGAGGCATACATGAACTTCGGCCTCATCGATTGCTCGAAACGGCTGAACGCCTTGTACGGAGGCCCCGACAACTGGCCGAACCTGGCATTTGAGTCCCTGTTCACTGCCACCGGATACAAGGAGTTCGCGTTCGGCAAGAGCTTCGCCTACAGCGACCACTATCTGCTCGCCGACCCGCACAAGATGCCCAGGCAGGTCGTCGAGCAGATTTGCATGACGGCGGCGAACAGAGGGCAGGAACCGCTCTCATATCGAGATGCAGTGGTCAGCCTATGCAGGCAATCGCGCTTGGAAAACGGGGGTAACGCCGACTCGTTTACCGTCCTGCCCTTTGTGAACGTGGGCGAGTTCGTAGACGAAATCCGCCAGTCGGACAGGATTCACGTCGACCTGTATGCCGATTTCAACGGTGACAGGGTACCGATGGCCCACTTGGGCAAGACGGCCATCACCCTCAAGGACATGGATGCCGAGAAAATCAGGCTGAGCATGGACAGGGCTCGCGAAAAGCATGGCTACTACTGGTCGAGAAGGGGGAAGGCCACTTCCTCCAAGCTGGATTTCTCATCCCGTACGTTCGAGTTGACCGAGCTTGTCGCCGCCATCAAATCATGTGCAGACTGGAGCCTGTTCTTTAACCAGCGGATTGAATATCCACATCTCGGTTATGATCTTGACGCGAACGGCAACTCCAATCGCGTCCTTCTGGCATGCGGCATGAGCGAATGGCGTTCGGACGACGCCCAGGAGTGGATTGCCGTTTCGCGCTCGAAATCAGATCGCCTTTACCATATCGAGCGTATCGACACATGGGATTCCTACGAAGGGCCCGAATTCGAGGTCACGGAGTCGTACGCCACGAAAACCTACCCGAGAGACCTCATCGACCAGATCGCGGCAGACCATAACGAGTTCAGGGAGACTGATGGCGTGCCGCCCTTCATCAACGCCCGCTATGCCGCCCAACTCGAGCATATGCGCGAAGTTTACCCCCTAAAGCAGAATACCCCGGAGAAAACGCCGGGCACTGCGGCATTGAAGGACGGCCTTGCGAAGCTCGAGAAGAAGGCTGAACCTCAAAAGACACCCAGCCACAACAAGCGACCGGGCTATTTCACTTATTAAATCAGACTCAAGAAGAGGGCCCCATGAGGGTCCTCTTGCTAGTGCTAAGCCCAGCCTCCGTCATTGTGGCAGCCAACAAGAATCGACGGTCAACTAAGGCACCATCAGCGATGTCTTTAAATTCGCTTACGCTCATTTACGCGAACCTTCCGTAAGGGACATGCACGGCCTCGGGACGGAGGCCACGCCTCCGTCCCGACCGATATTTACCTCTTTGAACTCGTGACGCCGTCTGATTGCGCCACGGACCACTTGATATAGAGTGTGTTGTCCCGTTTCGCCTTGATTGATGCGATCGAGGAATCCCCCGCCGCCGACGTCAACCAGCACTCGGCGACATAGCGTCGCCAGGTGCCGTCCGGCTGCTTCGCGTAAACTCCGCTAGGCTTAACAGGCGCCACGCGCTCACCCCAGTAGACCGCCTTGTGACCAGCACCGTCGTCCCCTAAGGCGGGGAGCGAAAGGCCATCGATAACATGGGCCTCAACGCCCCTGCTGAAATCCAGAAGGCTGAGAGCATCGATAACCTCGGATGCGCTGTCGCTCGCGGCCCCTCGATACACAGCCCCCTCTTCAGGGCGAAGTGACCCCTCGGCATAGTCGATACGGACGGTACAGCGGTTGCGCCCGTAGAGATGGAGTTCATCGCCCGCCGAGAGCTCGGTTCCTCCGTAAGGGGTTGTCAGCTCCTTGTCCATGAACCAGCCCGTGAAGCCCGTGCTCGGATCTTCGTCGAAATGCTCGTTGAGGTTGCAGTGCGACTTAAGGGCGGCGGATGTCGCGGAGGCGCTTGCCGTATGGGCCCCGGGCTGTGCCGTCTCGGTGAACACAATGGACTCATCGTCGATGCCGTCGGCATGGTAGACGACCTTGATGCCTCCGACATGAACGGGTCCGGCAGATATCGATCCGTGAAAACGGTGCACAAGCGGCGAATCAAAGTTTATACCGCCGCGCAATTCCGCGGGGAACACCTGTTGGACCACGCAGGAGAGATAGCGTCCCGAAACTAAATCGAACTCCTGCTCCGATAGGCTGAGCTCCCTCGCTGTTTTCGAAAACTCACGTAGCACCGTTGCGCCCTTTGGCTTGGGAATCAAATCGACCTGAACACAGCGCAGCTCGTTGACACCCTTCAGGTCGCCAAAGCCGTTGACGCTCGCGAAGTCTAGATCGTGCCCTGAGACATATCCCCCAGTCCACGACAAATTCGAGTTAAACGCCCTGACTTCAAGGTCGAAATGCAGGGATACCTCGCCTGTCAGCCATACCTTGATGGCACTCCAGCGCAGGGACTTGCCGCCAACGCCGACTTGAATGCCGTCCGCGGCCACATCGCTCCATTTGCCACCCTTCGCAAGCATGCTGTAGCAGATTGAGCCTTCCCAGGGAGAACCGTCTAGACGAAGCAGGATCGCCTCTATGCACATCTTGGACGACATATTCATACCGACATGCCGATAGGCAGGGCATTCAGGCATGTCGCCGAAGTTCGACAGATGGCACGACCCAATGACGGACGTTCCGGAGCAGCCGCTTGGAACTTCATCTTCGTCGGCATAGTACCAGCGGTACACAAAGTCCGATGCGGCAGTTCCGCCATTATTGCCCTTGACGTCCGACCAGTTATGGCACGGCGTGCAAGAGAGGAGCGGATCCGAGCACGTCACCGTCTCACTTGACCCGATCTCCTTTGCCCCGTTATTCAGGCTCAGTGATCCCGTAAACGGGATCTCCTCGACGACCCAGGCCGAGGCACGGTCTCCGGCCACTCCCGCCTTGTAGCCATTATGGAAGAGATTCAATTTAGACGGCTTTGCCACTGTGGCGTTCGGCCTGTTCACGCATAGCCCCGACGCGTCATTGATGATCGAGACCGCACCGTCTTTGAATAAGGACGTGCCCTCGGAAAACGTTTTCGTTACCCACCAGGCGCTCGCCCTCGAGTCGACTCCGGCCCTGTTGATTGCGAACGGCTGCGTACAGGCGCTATGGCTGAATTCCTTTCCGTCCCAAGGGCCTCCCCATAGGGCGTTGACGGCACAGGAAGCATCAGCGACATGGGCCGGTCGGAACGTCGTGAGAAAGCCCGGAACTGGCCCCCAATCATCAGAATAGGAACCGTCTCGGACTTTCGAGAACTCAGTCAAAAAGAGCTGGTTGTAATTGCCCTTGAATTTCTGCTGGTATATATCTGTTGAATCTGTAATAGAGGCATTTCCGACGTCCCAGTTCAGAGTGTCGTCGTCTGCGGCATGGATGCGACAGACGATACCCTGGATGTCCTCGTTGGTCAGATACGTATGCTCCACGGTCGAGGTCAACCAGCCGGTTTGGGAGTGCAGGGCATTGACCGTCTCGGCGTGGTATTTCCCCTCGACGTAGATATTGAAGATATTAAGGTCCGCGCACCATCTATGGGTCACGTCTTTCGATGTGCGCCTGTACCATTTCCCCGTTTCATTGTATTGATAGTGCTTCCAGCCGGTATTGTGCCGACCGGTGCCGACGCCAAGCTCTTCATTAGTTAAATTGCCATCGAATGTAAGGATGTTATTTTCCTGCTCGTCCTCTTTGATTGCGCCCAGGTTATTGTAATCAGACGCAAACCATATGCGCTTGCCGTTTGGGTTGTAGTTATCATCACCGCAGGCGGTCAGCGGGTAAAAGGAGAGATGGAACCAAAGCTCGTTCTCATAGTCGCACTCGACCTGGAAATTGAGGGCGTATCGAAGAATCTGGACGTAGGCATATCGGAAGGCATACCATTCAGTCCAATTGTTCGCCCACCCCATGCACTGATTTGCGGGGTTTGACCTTCCCTTGCAGCAATTGATCTTGCCGTTGAGCATCCCGTACATATCCCAGGCGCCCTGCGCGATTGCGGCGTTCTGGCCCCAGTAGTCCCAACCGAGTGCGTCGTCTGCGCCAAGCAGACCCAACCCGGCCGCAACTGCCAGGGCGGCGAACAGACCCCTCCTGCTAATCGGGGCCTCCATTAAAGGCTTGTCTACGGCTGCCTCGTTATCGAATTTGCAAGCCTTCATCTACGCACACCTCCCGTAAGGGACGCGTGCGGGCTCGGGACGGAGTCCGCACCTCCGTCCCGACTGATATTTATTTCTTTGCGCTGGCGACGCCGTCCGAATCGGCGTAGCGCCACCTGATGTAGAGCGTTGTGTCCCGCTCCATCTTGATGCTTCGCAGGGACGAACCCCCCCCCCGCCTTATCGGTCAGGTAGGCGTCGCATACGATATGCCGCCAGGTGCCGTCTTCCATCTTGCGGTAGACGTTCGCCGGTACGACGAGCGAGACGCGCTCGCCGTAGTAGGTTGCCATGTGTCCGGCGCCGTTGTCGCCTATTGCGGGCAGCTCGATACCATCGAGGGTATGTGACTCGACAGAGCCTGATAAGTCCGGGAGCCCGAGGGCGCCTGAAACGGAGGCTGCCCCGTCCTTCGGTTTAGATTTGTATTCGACGCCCTCCTCCGGTTTCAGCGAGCCGTCGGCGTAGTCGATCCTAAGTGTGCAGCGGTTGCGGCCGTAGAGGTCGAGCTTCTGGCCCCTGCCGAGGGCAATACCCTCAAAGGAACCGTTAAGCTCCCCGGTTGTAAACCAACCAGTAAAGCCGCTAGAAGCCGCATCGCCGAAATGGTCGTTGAGGTTACATACGTCCTTCAGCGCCGCCTGCGTGGCTGCATCGGATGCCATATACTCGCCTGGGTCAGCGTGTTCGGTGTAGACGATATGGCCATCGTCTACACCGTCGGCGTAGTAGGTGATGGTAGCCTTTTTCGCGTAATACATGACGCCCGGCGTGACGACGGTACCGTGGAAACGGTGGACGAGAGGCCAGGCCTCGGCCGTGCCGGAGCGCTTCTCGGTCTTGAATTCCTGTTGGACGGCACAGCTCAGGTACATGCCGTCAACTGCGTCCGCCTCATCCTCGGAAAGTTCAAGCTTCTGCGCGTCACGCGAGAACTCCTTAACGAGCACTGCGTCAGTCGGCTTCGGTACGAGGTCGACCTGAATACAGCGCAAAGTCTTGCCCACGACGCCCACGGCAGGGGCGCTTTCGGCACTCGTGTCGCTAACATAGACTCGGCTCCACGATACATCGCTCTGAAAGACGCGCAGCTCGAGGTCGTAGTGACGTGCAACCTCACCCTCGAGCCAGACCTTAATCTGACTCCATTGCAGGTTGTCGCCGCTTTGACCTATCCACTCGCCGTCGGCGCGAGCATCGGACCATGTCCCACTGTCGCGGGAAAGCGCCATGTACCTGATCGAGCCCTCGTAGCTCGTTCCCTTGAGGTAGAGACGGAACGCCTCGAGTGCGTAATTCGAGTTGAAGTTCGTGCCAACGTGGCGGTAGGCGGGGATCTCCATGAAGTCGCCCGTTTTGGCGATACGAGCCTGCCCCATGACCACGGCGTCCTCATCGGGCGCGGGGTCGGGACTCGGCGCGGCATACCAGCGGTAGATCATCGCGGTCGGTTCGCCCACCATTTCCCAAGAATCCCTTTTGGCGGGATAGCAGGTGGCGAAGAGATCGCCGCAGGTCGGCGCCTGGGGCCAGTCGATCTTCTCGGCGCCGTTGTTTAGCTCTAGCTTGCCTGTGAACGGAACCTCTTCGATGACCCATTCGGATGCCTTGTTCCTCTGCGTATCCGTGTCATAGCCCCCATGCCACATGAAGAGCTGCGTCGGTTTCGCGGTCGTGCCGCCATAGCGGTTTACCGCCTGGCCTGACGCATCACTGATGACCTGTACGGCATTCTTGGTGCCGTCGGAGTTCCAGTTGTCGACAAGCCACCAGCCGCAGGTGCGATCGGCGGCGACGTATTTATGGATAACGAACTCACGCTTGGTGCTGCTCCTGATATCGGTGCCGTCGAAAGGGCCTCCGCCGTACGCATTAAGGGCCGAAGAACCATCCACGACGTGGGCGGGACGGAAAGTGATGAGGTAGCTTTGGTCGGCATCCGCGTAGTCGCCGCCGATCTCCTGGAAGTTAGCGAATTCAGTCAGGAAGAGTTGATTCAAATTCGGCTCGAGCTTGGCCTTGCCTGTCCCAGCGAAGAGCTCCTGCTGATAGACCGGCCTGCGATTTGACGTTTTGGCATTGCACACGTCCCAGTTGAGTGAGTCGTCAACGGCGGCGTGAACACGACAGACCATCCCGAAGAAGTCCTGACGCGATCCGTGCGGAATGGCGGGGAAGCCGGTCGCACACCAGCCCGTTCCGAAAGCCTTGGCTCCCCATTCGCTATGCCAGACCTTATCGATTCTGATATCTCGAAGCTCGAACCATGCCGCAAAGCTGTGCGAAAAACCGCTGCCCGTTCGGCGATACCACTTGGAGGTGTCCTTGTAGGAGCGGTGCTCCCACCCGGTGTTGAATGTCGCCTGCTGAGCCGGGGACGGACAGCCGGCATAGTTATTTATAAGGTCACAATTAAAGTTAAGGATTTTATGGGCCTCATTGGGGACATCCTCAAAGATGCTCCCGCGGTTGTCGTCCTCGCCGTTATCGTACCAGAGGCGGTGAGAGGTGCCGTAGTTGGTGTCACCGCAGGCCGAGAGCGGATAGAAGCTGAGGTGGTACCACAACGTGTTCTCATAGTCGCACTCGATTTGCAGGTTGAGGGCGCAACGGAGCTGCTGGGTTCCCGGCCAGCATGTCCATTCGCACCAGCTTGTTGCATACCCCATGCACTTCGCACCGGGATTTTTGTACGACCTGCTCCTGCCGACATAGCCGTTCAGCATGCCGTAAGCGTCCCAAAAGCCTTGGCCGATTCCGGCGTTCTGACCCCAGTAATCCCAACCAAAAGCATCGTCGGCACCCAAAAGCCCGAGGCCGGCTGCAACCGCCAAAGCAGCGAACAGGCCTCGCCTGCTAATCGAGGTTTCCTTTAAAGTCTTATCGGTAGCAGCCTCGCTATCGCATTTGTCGACCTTCATCTACGCGCACCTCCCTTGAGGGACGCGCGCGAGCTCGGGACGGAGTCCGCACCTCCGTCCCGACTGATATTTATTTCTTTGCGCTGGCGACGCCGTCCGATTCCGCATACGCCCACATGGCGTACACGGTCGTGTCGCGTTCCATCTTGATTGTCGAGAGAGGCGACCCCCCCGCCTTATCGGGCATGAAGCCCTTGAAGACGAGGCGACGCCACGTTCCGTCCTCCCGCTTGGTGAACACGTCAGCGGAGCCGGCGAGCGTCACCGACTCACCGCGATAGAAGGCCGCATGTGCCACCCCATCATCGCCGATAGCCGGCAGGTCAATCTTGTCGAGCCTATGCTTCTCGATGCGTCCGGTGAAGTCGATCAATCCGAGCGCATCTTCGACGACTTCAGCCTTATCGCTCGGTTCCTTCCTGAAAACGGCACCGCCGTCGGGCTCGACCGATCCTTCCGCATATTCGATGCGCAATGTGCAGCGGTTGCGCCCGTACAGCCTCAATGCGCCCTTCTCGGGAATCTCAAGGGAGACGGCTGGATTGACTAGGGCAGTGTCCTTGAACCATCCGGTGAAACCCGAGGCGGCATCCTCCCCGAAATGGGCATCGAGATTGCACGGTCTCTTCCCAGCCGCCTCAAGTGCGGCATCTACAGGCGCGTAGGCGTCACCTGAATGGACGTTGGATTCACGATATACGAGATGAGCGTCATCGATGCCGTCTGCATAGTACTCGACGCAGGCAGTCTCGATGCGACAGGGTTTGGAGACGACTGTGCCGCGATAACGGTCGGTCCAAATGCGATCAGTGCTTTTCGAAGGCAAGCGCAGCCCCAACATGGCGGCGACATATAGGTAGCCGGATCCGAAATCATCGGTGATCGTAAGGCTTTCGTCGGTACTGAATTCCCGCACGACACGAGCGCCAGTCGGCTTGCGAATAAGGTGAACGTTCATACCCGAGATCTTCGTATTGGAGCTACCATCGGGTTCAAGCCCACATGCCGGGGCCGTCTCAAGTGTCAGCGGTTTGTCTTTTGAGTTGTAGACATAGACGGGATCGCTCCAGGCGCACGAGCCGTTGAGGAGCTTGGTCCTAACGACAAGGTCATACCTATCGGCAATATCTCCGGTAAGCCATACCTTTACCCGGCCCATCGCCTCGGTGTCATGGGCTCCGTTTGCGCAGACCTTACTTCCGTCTGTCCCCTCATCCCATGCGTCGCCATACCACCGCTGCGCGGCATAATGAATCGATCCGCTGTATTTCGAATCCTGAAGCCTCATTTCAAGGCTGAAAATAGGCTGACCGCCATGCGGCCATCCGATATGGCGATGCGAGTATGCCTCAGTCTGCTGTTTGCCGTTTGCCCATGAACCGACTCGGCACGATGCCATGATTACCGCATTGTCTTCGGTAATTTCTTCTGCCCTGTCGCTAATGTATAGGCGGAAGATTGGATAGACGGGAAGAGCGTTTTCATTCTTGGCGCCAAGCACCCAGCTGGCAGGGCGAATGTACCTCGTCTCGTCCTTGAATTTATTGTGCCATCCGAGGATCTTTAGAGAATCGCCGGGCTTTGCCTCATCTGAGGACAAACCGACCTCACCATGGCAGGCGACCTCCTCAATCATCCATTGTGCATTTACCTGTTTCGCCCAGGCGCCGGGACAGGCAGGACTGGAAACGGCCACGCAATCGGTACTATCCTGTGTAGCGCCCCATGTGTCGAGTCGCTGGCCATCCGCGTCCGAGGTGATGAACCAGCATTTGTGATCTGTTTCGTTCGTAACGGTCGGCTCATGATGAACCCACCACGAATTTGTGAGGTTGGTTGACTCGGAGTTGCGCCAGATTTCCGCATGTCCCCTATCCATAGTCGGAGACGTATGCCCCCTGTTGTCGAGGCCGTGGTCGAGATTCGGTCCGACCATGTTCGCTATACAGAAGGTAAAGCACCCGAGGCCGTCAGATTTATTTGGCCAGAACATCCAATTCTGGTTGACGCCGTCATAATCATTCCAAAGGCATGTTCCGCGCCCGTTTTCGTATCGGGCCACGGGAATACCGTTCTCATAGCCGCCCTGTATGAGATCGAGCCTCAGGTTTGGCGCCGTGACTGGGATGACCTTGAAAATGCCGCCCATAAGCGTCAGGTCATTTTCGATATAGATTTTTTCGACGTTGATGGACATGTCGTTATTGGGGGCATAGCGGCGAAACTTGATGTCATTTGGGTTTTTGTTTGCCGGAACTCCGTTCACCCAGACATTCCAGATATCCATGCGAGCCTTGACTCTCTCATCATGGGGTTTCGCCTGCCGACGAACGAATGTATCGCACCCGGGCCCCTCATAGAACCCGTTGACGAGCCAACCGGTGCTCCAACCGCTATTGATCAAGTTTCCCTGAAACGTTCCGACCGGATTGTCGTTGAGGAATACGTAGCTTCGGTTGTCATCGCCATCCTCGGAGCCATACCAGAGGGGATGGCCATTCGGGCTAAGCGAGGCGCAGTAATAGAACGGGCGAAACACGATATGGTCATATAGCTCGTTAGACCAGTCACACTCCACCACGCAAGCAAACTCTGCAATTAATTTCTGGCTGCCGTTTGCGGTGGCGTTCCATGCGCCATTGTTGGTGGACTTGCCGAAAAAGTAATCGTTGACCCCGCGTTGAAGATGGGGATGCGTGATCGCGCCCGAGATGTAGCCGTTCACCCATTTGTTGCCGATCCACTGCCCGCGCCCGAAATTCTGCGCGGCAAGGGCATATGCCTGGTTGCTCGATAGGATGCCCAGCCCGGCTGCAACCGCGAGGGCAGCGAAGAGCCCGCGGCGCGAGATGGGCGTGGAGATGCCAGTTTCAGACCCGTCGCCATGGGACCGGCCTTCATTTTCAGTCGCCTTTTTCGCCTCGGCGCGGACAATCTCCTTTTTATTTCGGGAGTTCATCTCAGCACTCCCTCGACTTGATGGCAGACAGGCCGCAGCACAGGGCCACCGCCACGTAGACGGCCGCCTGGTACAAATCCAGCCTCATGGATGCAAGCACGCATGCCGCTAGCCCGAACAAGGATGTAAGTGCGTAAAAGCGCCAGTCGTCGACCTTTCGCGCTATAAGGGCGAAGGCGAATATGGCGACGGGGATCCAGATGGTCTCAACAGACCCTCGCGTCAGGTAGAACAGTGCGGCCCGCTTGCCCATCACGGGCATGATGTTAACGATGATGGAATAGGCCGAATATGCGCAGGCGGGCAGGAGGGTCGCGGAAGACACCGCCGCCGAGAGGGAGAGCTCATCCTCGTCGGGCTCCATAAGTGAAAGGTTGTCCAACACTCGATATCCTCCAAAGGAACTACGGTAGCCATCAGTTGGTCGGGGCCTTGTGGCGACCAGCCCGCCACTAGCCCATGGTTGCCCATAGGTATTCGGTCCCATCAAAAGCGTAAATCGACAACGCACAAAGTGCAGGTCGGTTTGGTGCCATTGGGTGACAGACTGGCCATGAAGGAAAGCTATCCTGGGGTAGAATGTCCCTAGAAATCGGCACGTCTATCGGAGTATGCGGATATATGTTTAACAAATTATTCAATTTGCTTGCTGGGACCAAAAAGGAAAAGAGCCCCGCCGATAGCTCGCGTACAGATATGCCCCTGACCCGGGAATTGCAGCGGCAATTTGTCCGCAGCTATATCGAGCAGACCGCCTCCGAGCGCGAAGGCGGCATCCCGAATGGCGTGTACGAGACGTCTATCGTCTCTTTCGTGTTCAACCATGAAAGGATCGAGGGCAGCTCTCTCACGGAATGGCAGACAAGGACGGTTTTCGAAACCAGGGATACCGTTCTCGCGGACTCGACTACCCCCGGAAACGTCCGTGAGACGGCAAACCATACGAAAATGTTCGATTTTCTTTTCGATTCGCTGGACAGGGAGCTAACTCCCGAATTCATTAAGGAGATCCACATGCAACTCATGGCCGGGGTAATGGACGTACCCGGCCAGTGGAAGATCCTGGGCAACGGGGTCGGAAGCGTCATCACGGCGCGCCCAGAGGAGGTCCCCTCGTTAATCGACCGCCTGGTCTCGGAATATAACAAATACGAGCCGTCCCTGGAGAATATCGTCAGGTTCCACGTTCGATTCGAGACGATCCACCCCTTCCCGGACGGCAACGGAAGGGTCGGAAGGGCTATTGCCTTTCGTGAATGCCTGCGCGCCGGACTCGTTCCCTTTATCGTGACGGATGCCTCGAAGGAAACCTATTACACCTCCCTCGATGAGTTTAGGGCGGGGGCAACCACCCCCCTTATATCCTATGCCGAGGCTATGCAGGTCGATTTTGCTTCCACGATAGCGCCTATGCTCGCTGACCGCTCTTTGTCCGATAGCCTACTTGTGAAATTGGGCATAGAGCGACCGAACTTTATAGATGACGCCGGCTTTGTCGGCCCTTCCACAAAATCGTTGAGATCCAGCCTCGATTCAGTTGAATACACCGGATCTGAGATCAAGTCCGATAATAAGACGCATCGCACTCGTCGGAATTAGCTTCAGACAATGATGGGACCGTTCTTTCCGAACGGTCCCAAACTCGGCATCAAGGCACGGTTGTCGTCGCATTTCAGTGATGAGAGCCCTGCGCCCTCTTATTCCTCGATGCTTAGATTCCCAGAAGCAGCTTTCTGTCCCAAACTCACTTTTAACAATCGACGAATCGAACGGGGACATCCATGGGCAACGGTCCACGGGTCGTGACCTTGATCGATCCGAAACTCGAACTCAGCACCTACCGATGGGCGATATCGGCTGGCATACGAAAATAGTCCTCACAGTCGATATGTACGGTGCAGGTGGGCCACCCTCCGCATGTGACGACAACCAGTTCCCCCACCCCGGGAACGCTCTCGAGGAATTGACGGACCGTCATCTCGCGGCGAGACGAATCGGCGCCCGCATTGCAATCAGTTTCAAACATATATTTGTCTCCGGTTGATCGTTGACGAGGGCGCGTACGCGCCATTGTGCTCATGTCGTCAATAACCCGACCGGAATTCTGTAGCACCCAGTTTACCACTAGCAATCTCACCGGGCCCGATTTCACCTGAACACTTGTTCCTTGCGGGCAGCGGGGACGCCTCCCACGGTAGCGTGAAAACGATAGGTCTAATGAGCGCCGTAGACGAAAACTGTCACCCCGTGGCACCAAATCGGCAGGCATAGCGTCGATGCCGGCGGTACGTTAGACCATGGGGACGCATGCCCGTAAACGCAGCCAGAAACCCGCGTCCCCTCTCCGGTAACCGAGAGAATGGAGCAGTCATGCGACCTGGAGGAAAGATGAAGGAGTGCGCCGGCAAGCTCTTCCGCCGCATCGGCGCCCGTCTCAAGAAAGGTGCGGTTCTCAGTACCGGTGCGGTGCTCATCGCGAGCCAGGTGCTCTCCGTCGTGCCGGCGCCGACCGCGGCATATGCCGCATCGTCCGAGACGATCACGCGCGGCGAGCGCGTGAACTACGGCGGCTTCTACATGTACAACTCGACGACCTCAGAGGGTACCCCGGCAATCTGCCTCGACCCGATGAAGCGCCACCCGCTCGACGCCACGACGGCCACCGCACAGCTGCCCGTTGAAACCGACTGGACCAGATGCTACACGGGAGGTGGCGGCGATCAGACTCGGATTGACCGCACCGATGGGATGGCGAGGGTCCTCTACTACGGTCCCACGGGTCCTGGTTTCGAGGAGGCGAAGGCAAAGGGCCTGTGGAACTTCAACTGGTACGACGGCACGCCCCTGGACTACAGCAAGATGCTCGCTATCCAGCACATCGCCCTCTCGGCCCTCTCGAAGAGCTCCAGCCAGTACGGTATGCAGGGCACGACGGCCGCGTTCCGCAACTGGTGCTATAAGACCATCCTCTACTACAACGGCAATATCAACGCGGGCACATTCCTTGCAAATCTGGATAAGTATCTGCCGGGACCCGCACCCCAGTCCTTCAAGGACACGATCTACCTCGTCAACTACGGCACCGGCACCCAGTGCCTCATCACCTTCCACAACAAGGGCAAGCTGAAGCTCAAGAAGGCGAGCTCCAACCCCGGCATCTCCGACAACAACCCGTGCTACTCGCTCGACGGCGCGACCTACGGCGTCTACTCCGACTCCGGTTGCACCCAGCAGGTGGGAACGCTCACCTGCAACGCCTCCGGCGACTCCAACGTGATCGATATCGCCCCTGGCACCTACTACGTAAAGGAGACCAAGGCCGGCAAGTCCTATGCGCTCGATGAGGGGATCCACAAGGTGAACGTGTCGGGCGGCCAGACGGCGACCGTGAACGTCACCGATGCGCCCCAGAACGACCCTGCCGACATGCTGGTCGCCAAGGTCGATGCCGAGACGGGCAAGGCCTCCCCGCTCGGTGCCGGCACGCTCGCGGGCGCGGAGTTCACCGTCAAGTACTACGATGGTTTCTACACGCTGGAGAACCTGCCCGAGAAGGCAACGAGGACTTGGGTGCTGAAGACCGATTCCAAGGGTCGCACCTCTCTGTTGGGCGCCCAAAATAAGCCGGATACTTATTTTGTTTCTGGCGACAGTCTTTATACGAGCACCGATGGCTATGCCACCCTCCCAATCGGAACGGTTTCCGTTCAGGAAACGAAAGCGCCTCAAGGCTACCTTCTGACCGATTCAACGGTCCACGTTCAGCAAGTTACTTCCAACTCTGCAACAGAGCGTGTCACGACCTTCGTTGAACCCAGCGAGGACGCCCCCACCGTGCGCGAGCAGGTGAAGCGCGGGGATATCGCCTTCAACAAGGTGCACGGCGAGGATATGACCGGCCTCGCCGGCGTCCCGTTCAAGATCACGTCCAAGACCACGGGCGAGAGCCACATCGCGATTACCGACGTGAACGGCATCCTCACGACCGAGGCATCCGCCTGCCCGCATACCCAGAACACCAACGGCAACGACGCCGCCCTGAACGCCGACGGCACCGTCGACGAATCGAAGCTCTCGATTGACAACGGCCTGTGGTTCTCCGGCTCGAAGGACGTCAAGACCGCGGCAGACGATGCGAAGGGCGCGCTGCCATATGACACCTATACCTTCGAGGAGCTCCGCTGCTCTGCGAACGATAGCCTCAATCTCGTCAAGTTCGAGGTGACCGTGAGCCGCGACGCCTACACCATCGACCGCGGCACGGTTGACGACAACCCCATCGAGATCGGCACTACCGCGACCGACGGGGCAGACGGGGACCATAAGCTCCTGGCCTCGAATCAGGCCGAGATCGTCGACTCCGTCTCCTACAAGGGCCTTAAGAAGGGCACCGAGTACGAACTCAAAGGCACCCTTATGGACGCCGAGACCGGAGAGGCCCTGAAGGACACGGCCGGCAAGGAGATCACCGCCACGGCCAAGTTCACCCCGAAGGCATCCAGCGGTAAGCAGAAGGTCAAGTTCAAGTTCGACGCCACGCTTCTCGGGGGCCATAAGGCCGTCGTCTTCGAGCGCCTCTACCTGGACGGCAAGATCCAGGCAACGCATGAGGACCCCGAGGACGAGGACCAGACGGTCGAGTTCCTGCCCGTCGAGATCGGCACGACCGCGACCGATGCGTCCGACGGCGACAAGGCCATCGGCATCGGCAAGGCCGTGACCGTCGAGGACGAGGTTTCCTATAAGAACCTCGCCATGGGCCGCGAGTACACCGTGACCGGCACGTTGATGGATTCGGCTACCGGCGAGCCCCTGACGCACGCGGATGGAAACGCCGTCACGGCGTCCACGACCTTCGAGCCCGAGGATACCGAGGGCAAGGTGAAAGTAACGTTCTCGGTCGACACCTCGACCCTTTCCAATAAGAAGCTCGTCGTGTTCGAGAGGCTCGAGGCGGACGGCAACGTGATCGCACGCCACGAGGACCTGACCGACGAGGGGCAGACCGTAGAGGTCATCCCGCCCGAGATCAAGACGTCGGCGATAAGGAAGTCACGGCTGACGGCAAGGCCACAATCGTCGACACCGTCAAGTACACCGGCCTCGTCCCGGGCACCGAATACGAACTCCAGGGCACCCTCATGGACGCCGAGACCGGAGAGGCACTGAAGGGCGCGGACGGCAAGGAGATAACCGCTTCGGCCAAGTTCACGCCGCAGGCCCAGGACGGCTCTCAGGACGTGACCTTTACCTTCGATGCGAGCGCGCTTGGCGGCGCGAAGACCGTAGTTTTCGAGAAGCTGTTCGTTGACGGAACCCTTATCGGCTCGCACGAGGATCCGACCGACAAGGACCAGACAGTCGAGATCTCCCCGAGCCTCAAGACCACTGCGGCCACGATCCAGGGCAGCAAGGTGGTGAAGCCCGAGGACGAGGTCGCAATCGTCGACACCGTCCACCTCAAGGGCCTGCGCCCCGGCCAGAGCTACACCCTCACGGCCTCGATCAGCAAGAAGGCAGACGGCACGCAGCTCACGCTCACGGACGTGAAGGACGCCTCGACCCTTACCGGCAACGGCGTCCAGAAGGGCTCCGATAGCGCAGGATCCAGTAGCGACCTCTCCAAGGCCCTCGTCGACGTCACCGGAACTGGTTCGTTCGTCAACATCCCCGAGGGAGCCAAGCTCTCCAAAAACGAAGACGGAACCTATACGCTCACCGTGCCGGGCGCGTCGAAGGACGCGGCCGACATCGTGACGAAGCTGAGCGGCGGTCAGGTGAAGCTCGTGCCCTCCGAGTCGAGCGACAAGGCCGACGGCGCCGGCACGACAACCGATACCGAGTCGATCGGCAAGGATTCCACCCTGGGTACCTACGAGGTCATCGCCAACGGACAGGTGCGCTTCACCCCCGCCGTCTCCGATCTCGACGTGGACGTTCCCATGGTGTTCAAGGCATCCGACGTCGCGGGCCAGCAGGCGGTCGTATTCGAGAGTCTGCAGCGCGAGACTGACGGCAAGGAGATCTCCAAGGAAACCGATCTGGAGGACACCGACCAGACCATCGATATCGAGAATACCCCCGAGGGCAAGAACCTCGAGCAGACCGGCAACTGGGTACTCTGTGCGGCGATCGCCGCCGGAGTGGCGGCCTGCATCGCCGCAATCTTCCTGATCTTCCGCAAGCGCAAGATCTAACGCATATCCGCGCTAAAGCAGAAGGGCCCGCTCGAATGAGCGGACCCTTCTTTCCTGACGGCGCTTATCGGGGTAGTGTAGAGAAAGTTGGTGTAAGGGCCCTTGCGGCCCCTGTGTCCGATATCCGGAATCAGTTGATATCCTAGGCTGCCTCCACGCTGTCGGCAAGTTCCAGACTGGATGCGATCATCTTCCTGGCCGCCTTCTCCAGCTCCGCCCAGTCGTGCTCGCCCGCGGCACCCATTCTGAACGCGGCGTTATGCATCTCGGCCATCTTCCTCTCCGAGAAGTAGCGCGAGCCGGACCATGTCTCGGCCTGGTCGCACATGACGGCGCCCACGAGCCTGAGCAGCGAACTCTCCGACGGGAAGACCTGCACCACGCGCGAGCGGCGCTTGATTTCCCTGTTGGCGCGCTCCTGCACGTTGTTGGTGCGCAGGCGCTTCCAGTGCGACGGCGGGAAGTCCAGGTACGCGAGTGCGTCGGGCTCCGCCTCCTCGAGCACCCTTGCCGCCCTCGGGCAGCACCCCTCCAGCATCTCGCATGCCGCGTGGTACATGGCCACGGCGGTGGCGGCGTCCCTGGCGCGGAAGACCGAGGAGACGATGCGCCCCACGCGGCGCCTCAGCTGCCTGGAGCCGGCCTCGCGCATGCAGTCGCGCATCAGGTGCACGGCGCATCGCTGCCAGGCCGCCCCCTGGAAGACCTCGCCTATGGCCCTGACCAGGCCCCCGTGGGCATCGGATACGACGAGCTCGGTGCCGGTCGCGCCGCGGTCGCGCAGCTTCCGCAGGAAACCGAGTCACGATTCGTAGGACTCCGCGTCCACCACGGATACCCCCAGCACCCGCCTCCAGCCGGACTCGTCGCAGCCTATCGCCGTGACCACCGCGATCGAAGGCACGCGGCCCCCGCGGCGGCACTTGACGTAGGTCGCGTCGAGCCAGATGTAGGGTATCGCGCGCGCATCGAGCGGCCCCTCCGCGAGGTCGGCTATCTCGGCATCGAGGGTCGCGGCGATCGCGCTCACTCGGTCCCTGCCGAGCCTCTCGATGCCCATCTTCTCGGCTATCCTCTGCACCTTCCTGGTGCTGGTGCCGGTGGCGTACATCTCGGCCACCGCCGCGACGAGCGCACGGTCGACGCGCTGGTAGCGCTCGAGGACGTCCTCGGGGAAGAAGCTGCCCGTCCTGAGCTTGAGGATTCTCAGGTTGAGCGTACCCACGCACGTCTCGAGCGTGCGGTTGCGGTAGCCGTTCCTGCTGTTGGCCCCATCGCCGCAGAGCTGGTCGGCCTCTTCGTCCATGATGGCGTTGACCACCTGCTCGGCGAGCAGCCTGAGCAGCGACTGGATGTCGACCATCCCGTCGGTCGACCTCGGGATGGCGGCCTTATCCGGCATCGCGTCTGCTAATATCTCTATAGCGGTCCCTGTCCTTTCCCAGAACCTGTGTTATGTAGCAATTCCAGATTCTAGGACAGGGGCCGCTTGCGTTTAGCGATCAGCCGTCGGCGCGCTTACACCAACATCTCCGACGCGATCCTGCCGCACAATTGCGATGTTCTGCTTCTCCCCGCCGGACACCCCTCCTTTCTTGCTGCCAAGCATCGCTGCCGCCCCGTTCTCCGCAGCGGCAATCATTTTGTCTAACCCCAATATGGCAAGCATCCGATTCAGTTTGTCGGCCTCGAAATCATCAGAAAGCAGCGTCGTAAGATTATCGAGGATCGTCCCCCCCCCAACAATAGGGGGCTCTTGCTCCGTAATGCCAACTCGGCACCGCCGCAATGCGTATCGGTCGATGCGACGCTGTGATACCCCGTTGTAGAGGACGGCCCCTTCCGTGTTATCTGGATATAGACCCAATATCACTGACGGCAGCGAGCTCTTCCCCGAGCCATTTCTTCTTGGTTACTGTTTTTCTTATATTGTAACGATTTTCGATAAGAGGAAAGATTACTCCATTACGCGCAAGCCCGAACTCTAAGCGTTTCCCATCAGCATTGCCCATTTTTCGGATCGAAATCCAAATCCAGCTTCCTATCGCATGCTGAAATCAAATCCTGATCATGGCTTACAACAAGAATTAGCTGATCGAAGGGATTTCGATGAATATACTCCGTGAACTCCCGACGGCTTTCTTCATCTAAATCGTTCGTTGGTTCATCGAACACAAGCACTTCCGGCTGCCTGCGAAGTGCTGCGAATATCCTTAGCTTTCGATACTCTCCACCAGAAAGGTCTCTACAATTCTTGCCTTTTAACGATTCGACGGTTCGATAGAAACTCGGCACAAGCTCTCGGAGGTTTTCGCTCGATCCCCGAATCGACGTCCTCTCAAGGTAATTCTCCACCGTTTCGTTCGGAATAAAGAGCTTTTGCGGGCACACCGCAAACAGGTCCCGTCGGATCGTCTCCATATCGAGCTCTTCATATGGCACCGACCCCAAAGCCCGATGTCCCCCAGCAGAATATAGTCCAAGGAGCACCTTCAGAAACGTGCTTTTTCCGCATCCGTTCGGCCCGGTAATGGCATAGGTTTTTCCTTCCTCCACCTCCACGGAGAGGTCGCGGTACAAGTAGGGCTTTCCCGCGTATCGGTACGCGATGTTGGACAACGATATGCTCTCCACGTGCCCAACCGTGAGGGCGCCGCGGTCCTCGGCGTCCTCCGTCAGAGCCCCCAATCGGTCGAACGAGGCCCTTGCGTCCTGATACGATTTGAAATAATTCAAAAAATACTTGAAGCATCCGAACGCCATCGAGTAATACGAGTTCACCATTGTGAACTCGCCTAAGCTCATTCTTCCGCTCAATATTTCCATCCCGGAGATCACGAGCAGTGCCCCCCGAAACACAGACGAGATTAGGCCGTCGCTTGATGTGGCCAGATTCGAGACCCTACTTGCTTTCATGTAAATCGGGTAGTACCCCTCGAATACCCCTTTGAGCGTCCGAGCGCTCTGGTCATATGCGCCATCGCACTTAATGTCAAACAACTGCGACAGCTCGCCGCTCACGGACGCGAAAAGCTTGCTCAACCCCTCCTTGTTCGCAAGCGAGCTGTTGTACAACGGCTTTTTCAACGCCCTGAATAAAATGAAGTACGCACCAAGCGAACATACGCTTAACACCAGGAACACCGGATTGATCGAAAACAGGATGATGCATATCAACACAACCAGAACGATGTTAAGCCCGATTGTCAGGAAGTTGTTCACGACAAACGATGACACCGCATTCGAATCCGCATATACCCTCTGCGTTGTATAGGATGGATCCGCCTGCTCCCCCTTTTCCAAGGGTCCCCGTTCAAACGACTCACACGTGGCTCCCATCAGCCTCATCGTCATCTCCAAGATGACGCGCGATACGTTCACGCCCATCGCATACGACATGAAGGAAGCAGATATCCCTATGCCCGCAACAAAAGCCGCAAACCACACGACGCGAGATGCTTCCCTATTCGTCACGAGAAAGTCTACAAATCCACCGTTTAAGGCGGGCATGACGCACGAGAGAGCGAAATTAACCAACATGAGAATCACGAAAAGCCGTGACCCTTTACACCGAAACAACTCGTGAACCGTCTTCTTAAACATGTTAGCTCCCATCAAGCGACCTTTTATCCAAAACTGAATTTGTTCGCCGCTTAATCGCTCCCATATATCCCTTGTTGTGAATTCTTGCTCAAGACATTATCGCGGGTTGCGGTGCCCAGGATCCCATTTCGCCATTATATACATACGAATAGGCCCCCTGGCGGGTAGGGAGATCCGAGCATGAGGCAGGACAACGCGCAGGCACGCGAAAGGTTCACGAGCTCCCCCGCGACGCGGCAGACCCTCGGTTGCCCCTCGTAAAGGATGCAGAAGACACGGTCGAGGTCCGACGGTTCGACCAGGCTGTACCGGCAGTCCGCGTACAGTGCGCAGCCCCTCCCGCGCGGGTCGCCGTCCGAGTCCTCATCCGGCTCATGATGGCGCACCTCGACCCTAAGGCCCTCCAACACGTCGTCGAACCCGAAATCGAGCTCCGCCTGGACGCTCTCGCCGAGCGCATCGCCCAGGGCGAGCTCCGGCACTTTCGTCACACGGCCGTCCAGCCACTCAATCTCTGTCATCGCGCGCATGGTGCAAGCCCCTTCCGGCACGGGATTGTCAGCTCAACCCGACCCTTACCCATACGGACGAACATAACTCGTCAGGGGAAGCCCCTGAAGGCCGTGCGCCACAACATGAGGCCGAATCCGCCCCCGGCTGGACAGGCCAACAACGAAGGAGCACACGGAACCGGCGCGGCGTTACAACCGTCCCGGCAAGCGTGTCACTTGGCCAAGTCATGATGCCGACAAACCCGGAAATGCTCCAACGGAGCGCCGAACGAGCGTAACAATATAAAGCCGTGCAACACGCGTTGGACGACCAGAACATTCCAAATAAAGGCCTGTCGGTCCCACCTTCAAGCCCAATAGCAAAATGTGCATCGGCGGATTTGCAGCGATACAAGTCTCAACCGTCACCATCACACCGCAGCGCGCCTAGTCCCACTCATCCTACTGCAAATGTCCCAGAACGAGAAAACGACCAGCTTAACATGCCAACCTTTATATCCGCACGCGCGTAATTCAACTCATAAGGACCGGCTATCCCTTACCTGTGACACAATCTCAAACGCACAGAACAGAATCATCAGTCCAATCATCGCATAAGAGGCAGCCGAACCTTCAAGCGCTATTCCACAAAGAACAATCTCCGCGCCGCCAATAAGAACTGTTATCAGGCGCTCCGCCTTTTTGCTCTCGCCGCTCGCATAAAAAGGCGGCAAAGCGCACAAGATCACATATAGCCCGGGAAGGGAATACAGGATCGATAGTCCAAGTCCCCCATCAACCGCAGTGCTTTGCGTAAGAATCAACTGAACCCAAACGGCAATTATCACTGAGCAGGTTGTCGATAAAAGAAGACTAGAAATATAGCACGCAACAAAGTCCCGTCGCATTCGAACAGAGAAATCCGCGAACTCTCTTCGCCGCGTGGAAACAATAAGGTACACAGAAATTGCAATAGAACCAATCAGAGAAAACAGCGGAACAACCAGCAATTCAAGCTTATTACCCCATCGGTCAACAACACCCCCACTCCAATGAGCGGGAATTGTATCAGGGAGGACTGACCAAGCCGCCCATAGAATCAGAAATGGAAGAATAGAGAGGATGAGAGATGATAACACTGCAGTAATTTTTTTTGAGGCTCTCATCGATTCCGCATCTCCTTGCGCGCCCACATTCCACTCCGCCTTAAATCAAGTATAAATAAAAACTTGAATGCAAGTTTGTTTTGATTAGTATGGAAAATATATCCATTTAGTTCTAATTTGTTCGTAGTATCAAATCGATACCGACACTAGCATCACGTAGTCTTTCAAGACAGCTATTCAACATTGGAGGTCACCGCTATGGACAATGTGAACCACCTAAACGAACTCTCAATACAGTCCCAGCTTAGCATCCTTGAAAAACTGGTCGCGGACGCGGAACAATCTACCGACGCAAGACGCGATTTCGAAGCTCAGCCTCGTGCCGTATTCCAGAAATATGGAATTACAGACCTCCAAATCAAAGCGGGAAATCGAAAAGTCTCTCTGTACGAACTGGTGGAGTCAACCGAAAAGGAGGCGCGTGTCCCCGTTGCACGCGCAGTATATCGTCGTATCCAACTTGCATATTATGACGAGGACACCGAAGCTGAGCCGCAAACGATACCTCTCGTAAACGTTGTACTTAATGCAAACGCAGTAACGAACGCAAACATCATTCTGAACGCAAACGGAATGGCAAACGCAAACGCGAATGCTCAAACCAACGCCAACCTTAAGTACGACGTCAACACAATGGGCTATGGATCAGCTATTTTTTTGAACAAACCTGATGTTGTTGAACTATCGGAATCGTACAAACAAACTTCTGTTTTCAGGAAATTTGATCAAGAGGGCTTGAGTGCAGCGAGGCAAGCAGCCGTGCTTAAAACAGCAATCAAGAATTCCAGCTCCAATACCATCAACCCCGAAGGGGCTTCCAATGGGGTCGCCCGCGGGTCTTATCGCTCCGTCGAATTCGAAGTTAGTTACTCCGAGAACGAAGGCACCTTGGTAATCACCGACGCCCGTTTGCTCGCGGCATGATTTCCGAAAGCTCGCAGCACGTGCTGTTCCGCAGACCTCGAATGCTGACATTTATAACAACATATAAATGTGGCGCTGTGTGTGATCATTGTCTGATGAGCTGCACTCCGAACAACAGTGACAGGCTTACTCTTCCCCAAATGCGGCAATTCATCGATAGCTTCGCCGAAGTATGCGTCGGAAGTGGTGTTGTTGTGTTTACGGGCGGAGAATGCACCCTTCTTGGCGATGACCTTCTCGAGGCCATCGCATATGCGAATTCTTTAGGACTCTTTACTCGAATTGTAACGAATGCGTGGTGGGCAAAAAGCGAAAGAGACGCAGAAACGTTCCTCAACGAATTGAAGTCATGTGGGCTTGACGAAATCAATATCAGCTGCGACGACTTTCATGCGGAATATATACCCCTCGAGAATGTGCGCAACCTTTGGAACTCAGCAAAAACAATGGGCTTTCAAACTCTCGGCATTGCGGTCTGCAGAGATAACAACAGTACAATCAGCCCGGCATACCTGTGCAAGTACCTTAATGAAGACATTCCACTCCTGCATCAGTTCGACGATAATACCCAGCCTCCCCGCGCGCCAGCCCGCTTCATCACGGATTCAGGCATCACGCGAATTGGGCGCGCACGAAATCTCAGTCTCAACCAAAATGCGCGACCGCAGGCACGTCTCTTTGCGTCACACTGTTCCGACTGCGGCCAAGACTTCGTTATTTCCCCAAACTGCCATCTTGCACCCTGCTGCGGAATAAATGCAGAGGGAACTTGGCTTTTCGATCTTGGCAAAATCAATCTGACGGATGACATTAATGAACTGCAGCTGCTCCTACTTAATTACATACAATACATAGGACCAGGAGGACTGCTGAAGCACTTGCGCACGAGCGGAGGCCTTTCTTCATTTGGGCGCTCAAGCTACCTCTCTCAATGCGAGATTTGCGAAGACATCGCCCTCTCGAAAGAGGCACAGACCTGTCTTGCAAAGCTAGCTCCTAAACTGGCAGCCGACTTGATTGTCGAGACTAAATTCGAGACTACCTTTATCGGAAATGGGTCTGATATACATGATTGAAGTGCTACCCTCTTTAAATTCGCTCTCGAGTAATCCACTCCGTAGATTGGACACTCTTGGAGTAACAGATTTTTTAGACACACTTGACATATCTATAGATCCTTTTGAATGCGCGCATCGCATCTGGGATCAACTTGACAGGGAGCATCAAGAGCTCGTCTCCTTCCTGATGCTAGGTGGAGAGATTGATCTCGATTCAGAAGTGGCAAAAAGAAGTCTGCTGAAAGGCACTGTTGAAACCATAGCCTCACTCGGGCTGCTAAGCGAGCACAATGGCAATGCCTCCCTTTCCGGTTTATCTCTAATCCGATATCATGGCATCTGGCTTTTTGCCGATGCGCCATCACCCTCGCCTTTACTATATTTTGGCTCTGATTCAATTGGGCTCGCTCGTCGGCTAAGCCCATCCCCCGGAAAGAATGCCTTAGACCTCTGCTCTGGACCAGGCATCCAGGCACTCATACTGGCAAAATCTGGAATGCACGTCACGGCGATAGATATCAATCCAATCGCCTCAGAAATCTGCCAACTAAACGCACTGGTCAATGGTATTAGCGAAGATTTAACTATTCTAACCGGAAGTCTCTACAACGCACTAAACAATATCGAAAGCTCTTGCAGCTATGAACTCATTACGGTGAATCCTCCTTTGCTCCCAATCCCAGAAGACGTACCATACCCCTTCGTTGGCGATGGCGGCCCAGATGGCCTCAACATCACAAGCAAGGTTATTCGAGGTGCAGGAGATAAACTCACTGATAGCGGATATCTCTCTGCAATTGGAATGATTGGCCTTGGAACCAACAATCAATCAGCATTTGAACGAATACAGAACGATTTGTTGCAAGCTGGCCTCAATGGTGTCTTGACAATAATCTCGAGCTTTAACCTCGGACCCCAATCTGGCTGGATCGACGGTATCGCATGCACATCTGTTGCACATGCTCCAGGAAAATATTCCAGCAAAGAGGAGGCTGTAAAAGAGATATCGCGCGCATACAAAAAAATCCACTACGACCGCGTCTGCACCTATCACTTGAAGGCGTGGAGGGAGAGACAACCCTTTCAAAATCCCATCCTAACGATTCAAGACTGCTCCGCAGATGGCAACCCACTTGGCCCCTGGATCCTCTAAAGCATCCGTCATACGAAAGCAGGTCAATAGGCTGCGCGCCACTCTCTGGTGACGCGCAGCCTATCTCATTTCCCCCGAGCTTTACCGAGCCCGACTCACACCTCATAGTTGGCACCGGTTTTCAAAATGCAAGATTCCGCATACAAAATCACTTCTTCTGTCTAAGTGGCAGACCTACGATTTTTGTAGTATAAAGTTCTTCTCAATGCCTTCAATCTATTTCGAGATTGAGAAGAACTTGCATCGGGTTTCATAGAAGCGATATAGATGATACGTTTTGTCCTATCTATATTCCGACATACATCAGGATGCCTCGTCTTTATCGTCATTTCAATAGTCGGATTTCCCGTCCGCGCATGTCGCAGGGAACCGAAAGGCATCTCATCCCAACCGGAACGATGTGCCCATACGATACCGTGAGCACCCGCCAGAAAGCGACTCATTGCCCGATCTCATCCGGGCTGATGCCCATTTCAGCAAGTATATCGTCAGGTATCCTTATCGGGTCATCCCCAGAATCATCCTCGGCCAATCCGTATTCCTGCACCTCGGCCTGACGCATAGCCAGTCGAACGCTCTCGGAATAGGGAAATTCGAGATGAGAGGCGATCTGCAAGTCGGTCGGCGATTCATCAAATTCCGCACTCTGGCAATTTACATTGCATGCCGTCTTTGGCACGGAAAGATCGCTTTCGAAAGGCGCCTTGTCCACCCATGCCGATCCCTCAGCCCGTATTTCTGGCGAGGCCTGAGCCATATACATCACCTCGTGATAGAGAGCTCCACATACCGACGAATCGTTTCCTGTTAAGACAGATGCGCAACATGCGGACTGGGCGAGGAAGGCCTATGTCAGGTCGACAAGGTATGGCAGGATATCGCGAGCCAGGCGCAGGAGCGCACCAAGCAGTACGAACAGCCCGACTCCCCTATAAAGGCATGTCCTCTTCCCGAAGTGATCTGGTCGTATTATCAGGAGCAGGGCGAAGCTGAATCGACCGAAGAGCGAAGTGGCGTGGAGCAAATTCACACCTGGTTCCATGAAGCCAGTCCATCTATCCGCTTCGGACTTATTTCGTGGCACCGCAGCCGGAGCAGCGGTAGCCGGTGAGTACCTGTTTGGTCCCGGTCTGCACCTGGCGTGTCCCCTGATGGGTCACGGCCTCATGGTGGATGGTTTTGTAATCATCTACTACAGAATAAGAACAGCCGGTATCAAACTGATAGTTCATTGCTTCCATGCTGTCATAGCAAATGTGGCCGTCTGAGAACAGGAAATGACTGCCGCTACGAACCTGCTCGTCCCATGCCTCCTGGTCGACAATGGTGTAATACTCGGTGGTATAGACAGGTTCGGAGCGGTACTGCGCCTGCCATGTATGCTCATGGGACGGCTTGCTGGAGGAGCTGGAAGAGGGCTTGGAGTCGGATTTTGACGGCGCGGAGCCGGAGCCCGTGGACGGCTTTGCCGTATCGGCCTTCTTTTCCTCGGCCTTCGCGGCGCTGTCGGCGGCGGCGTCTTTCTTCTCCTCTACCTTCTCCTTGTCGGCGGCGGGGGCCTTCGAGGCGTTGTCCGTGACCTTGTTCACCACGTCCTTGCCGGCATCCCCCGTGAGCGTGCTGTCGCCCTTGGAGACGGCCTCGTTCACCTTGTCGAGGACCTTGTCGATGTCGTCCTGGGTGACGTTCTCGGCAGGCTTGGTCTCGCCGGTGAACTCGGTGGAGCCGGAGCCCTTCTGGTCGCCCGAGACGGCCTGCTCGCCGTCGCCTGCAGGGGTGGTGATGGAGCCGTCGGGGTTGATGATGGGGATCGCGGTGATCTCCCAGGTGCCCTCGGTGAGGCGCACGCTGTCCTTGCCTTCGATGGCGTCGGCGGCAGATGTGGCATGGTAGAACTCGCTGCCCTTATCGTCACCGTGGGTGCAGACGTAGCGGGTGATGAGGGGCGAGGAGTCAGCAGTCACGCCCTCGGCCTCGATCTTGACGGCCCAGTCGACGGTTTGGCCGGTCTTCTCGGAGACCTGCTTCTTGCCGCCGTCGATATCGACCTCGATCTTGGTGATCTCGGACTTGGGGGCGAAGGCGCCGGTCGCCCATGCGCCGCCGAGCCCGAGCCCCGCGACGACGAGCGCGACCGCGGCGCCGATGGCGACTTTCCGTTTCAAAGGCATTGTGCTGCCGTCGCCTCCATCGGGTACGAGGTCTAGGTCCTGGTTCAGCTCGTCCTGGGGTTTGCTGTTGTTCTCATCCATGATGCTACCTTTCTCTAATCCCCTATCGGATTGTATTCTATCGTTCGGACATGATGATCTCGGCCACGCGGTCGACCCGGATGCCGGCGCGGACCATCTCCAGTGCAGTCACTATGCGCGCCTTCTGCACGGGCCCCAGGGAGCGGATTGTCTTGGTCTCGGACAGCCCCAGTGCACGAAGGAGCGTCCTGGCACCTACCGCCCCCACGCCGGGGCAATTCTTGAGAAACGCGAACATTCTGATTTTATCTGCGACGCTACCCTCATCGTTGAGGACTTCGACTGGACCGATCTCCCCCGCCTTGAGGCGCTCCTTAAGAGCTGCGCGTTCGCGGCGCACTTCGACAGAGCGTTCTCGACCCTGGTCTGATATTTGTTTTGAGTAGCGGAATGATTCATTCGGCATGGCACCGTCTCCTTAAATCCCTATCGCGGACTGATGGGCGCCTTTCATAGCGGCGCATTGACGGTGCTGATCACCTTAAACCACTTATACCCCATGACGGGCGCAAAAACAAGAATCTTTGGCCTTCTTCCGGTAAGGGGCACCTCTTTTACGGCCGTTGTAGGGCATTTGGAGGCACGTGTCCTGCTGGGGAGTTACATCAACATGCTCTTTCTGAAAATCTTTGAGACATGCGCCTTGATGGATGGGTATAATCTACGTGCTACACCGTAGTACGTAGATTGGAGCGATTATGGCAATGAGTGCGACCGCCATCAGGTTCGACGATGGCGAGAAGGACTGGATCCAGTCCTATGCGAGCGTTCTCGGCATGTCCTTTTCCGAATTCGTGAGGAACGCCGCTCTTGAAAAGGTCGAGGAGGCTGCCGACATCAAGGCATACAACGAGGCGCTTATGCAAGACGACGGCACTCGCTACTCAATGGACGACGTCATGCGTATGGCAATGGAGGCCGAGTGAGTTTCAGCGTCGAATGGTCTAAGGCAGCGACCAAGCAACTCCTCAGTATTCCGAAGAAGCAGCGGCTCATAATCCTGTCCTGGGTCCAAGAGCACCTTGACGGGTGCGAGGACCCGCGCCGCGCGCCAAACGGAAAACAGCTCCAGGGTACCGATTCCGGTTGGCGCTGGCGCGTAGGGGTCTACCGCATCCTGGCAAGGATCGAGGACGGAAAGGCCGTCATCGAGGTCGTGAGAGTCGGCCACCGCCAGGGCGTCTACAAGAACATGCCGAGATTGTAAGCCAGAAGAAGTTCGCTAGAACCACCTTGCCGCGATAGCCGTGGGAGAATCTAGCTAACGTCTAACTCGTCTTTAACAGTGGCGGCCAAGTCACAACCACCTTCGATAACGAAGCGCCGAAGGACGGCGTCCACGGTGCGCATGACGTCCTTTCCTCTAACTTTGATGCCCGACAGCTGTGCGAGAGCCTGCTTCGCCTGGGCTGGATCGACCTCATCCATTATGTCGTCAAACCGCCCATATTCGTTGATGGATTCAGCTGTGGGATGCAGCTTGACCAGTTTGGAGAGCTTCTCTGCGTCCACGCCGAATCGGCTTGCCGCAGCGGATAGCCGAGCGCGGAAATCCTCCTCCTTCACATGGTTGACGTAGTCGGTGCACGTCCAGCCCACATGGATCTCCCTGGTTCCATCCCAGATACCGGATACCACTCTGTCTACTATTGGCTGGTCGGCCGCGGCGAGGTGAGGGTAGGCGCTGTGTAGATCATTGAGAGCGGCGTTGATTTGATCTTCGCCTTTTCCCTCATTGACGGATGCGACGAAATTTTGGAAGAACTGGTCGACGTAATCCCTGTCGACCCTCGTTGTATCGAGCGTTGCAAGCGTGGGGTCGATATCAAACGGCAGCGCCCTGTCTCCACGCATACCGCCCTCAGACCTAGGAAGCTCGTTGTAGCGGGTCATGAGGGTGTCATAGATCTCTTCGGTCAGCTTGCAGTCGGCCATAAGCAGCTCTCCGGTGAGGAAGTCCACACATTCGTAGTGGACCTGATCGAAGGTGAATCCCTGCACCTTTGCCGCACGAAGGGCCCGTCCGAGGATATTGAACTGCTTGCAGAACATCGCCCGCGCATCATGGGAATCAGGCAGACGTGACAAATCGCCGATACCCGCCGCCTTGAACACTTGAATGATGGAGTCGAGTGAATTGTTTATTATCTGCACATTCTCGCAGATTGATTTGACGATGAGTCCGACGGGGAAGCCGTCAGAGTAAAGCCTGATTGCGTCTTGGATGTCGCGGTCCATTGTGTGCACGCGGCGGTAGTACCGAATTACTCCACAGGTCTTGGAGGCATCGAGGTTACGGTTGGTTCGAGAGAATGCTTGGATGATATTCTCATAGTCGAGGCACTTGTCGAGGAATAATGCCCCGAGCCATTTGGAGTCGTAGCCGGTGAGCATCTGGTTGACCACGATCATGAGGTTGAGCTGCTGTCCCGGCATCTTATCCACCCGCTTGTAGGTGCCTTTGTGCGCCAGGCGCGCGGCGGCGTCCGCCTTGAAGGCGGCATGAGTCGGGATGGTGAAAGGAATGCCGTACCGTACCGAGTAGTCTTCGAGAATTTCGACAAGCATCTCTTCCTTGACGACGTTTCCCTCAGAGTTGTCGATAGTTGGGTCGAACAGGCACGTTGCCGCGATATTGGGCATTTCGCTCTTGATGAGCCGATAGTATGCCATCGCCTCGGAGATTGATGATGCTGCGAGCATGGCGTGCAGCCTGCCGCCCTGCGTGACGCGGGGCCATTGTTTGACCATATCACGCACGACAGTTCGACGATGCTCATCAGTGTCATACTGCGCAGTCGGAACAAGGTCCTCGATACCGGGATGGTAGTGACCCGCTTCGTCACAGAACCCGGCCATGGGATGCTTCTTCTCGTCCATGTACTCTTCGTAGACCTTCTTCTTTTTCGGGTCTGCGTAGACATCATCAACGTTCTTGGCGCGAGCTTTCTCAAGAGCGACCTCTTCACGCAGGTCATCAGCCGCGAACGTCTCGACCTTATTGAGCTGAAAGCCGAGTACGTTCTCGTCCCTGATGCCGTCAGCAAGCGTGTACTTTGCGATGCGATTGCCAAACACGTCCACAGTCGTAGACGAATCTTTTGAATTCATGGCGGTTATGGGTGTGCCCGTGAAGCCGATGAGCATGGCCATGGGAAACGCCTGCTTAATCTTTCCCATCATCTCGCCGAATGTCGAGCGATGACATTCGTCGACGATAATGGCAACGCGCTCCGATGCGATGCGGTCGAGTTGTGAGGCGGTAGCGAGCCTACCTGCAACGATAGCCAACTTATTGATGGATGTGACGATGAGTATCTTCGAGTGGTTCCCTCTATCGAGCAAGAGCGAAAGCAACTCTTCGGAATCTTCGGTGGCGTTGACGGTCTCGCGCGGGTCGGCAAAGCCGCGGTACTCGCCGAGAGCCTGGTCGCCGAGCTCGATACGGTCGACGAGAAATATCGATTTGTCGACGAGTTTTGAGCGAGCGGCGAGCTGCGCTGCCTTGAAAGAGGTGAGCGTCTTTCCCGATCCCGTGGTGTGCCAGACGAAACCTCCCTCCGGACGTCTGAGACCCCAGATGCCGCGCGCGGCCTCGAGCTTTTTCGTGATGGCGTCGACAGCCATATACTGATAGCTTCGAAGAACTTTGAGCCTGTCGCTGTCACCGGCATCGGCGACAGTGTAGAACGCTATCATTTTATGGGCCATGGGAATGGAGAGGAGGCGTTCTGCCACTCGGTGCCATTCATTGATGGGCTGGTTGTTCTCATCACCCCAAGTGAAGACAAACTTGCGATTGAAACAACCGTTTTCATCACGGTCCTCACGCCCGGGATTGGCAAAATACCTGGATTCCTCAGGCGTCATGCACACGAAAACCTGCACGAGAGAGAAGAATCCCTCGAAAACATGCTCATTGGTGTAGAGCTCAATCTGGTGCAATGCGTCCGTCCATGGCACGCCTGATCGCTTGAGCTCGACATGGATGACAGGCATGCCGTTGATGAGGAGCATGAAGTCGCCGCGGCGGTTATGGAACATCGATTTCCGCGCGTGAAAACGGGGCTGTCGCGCGATCTGGTAGATGCACGACCCGCCGGCAACGTCCTCACGCGAGAACAGTGTCAGGTATATCGTCTGACCGAGGTGTCCAGGATCGTCGGGGTTGTCACGGCAAATGGGCACGGAACCGCCGTTTATGAAGCGGTTTGCCTTAAAGGGCGTATCCGCCGCGCGGACAAGCTCCATGAGTTGGGCCTTTTCACCCTCGGAAAGCGGCACCCCGTTGAGTCGGTTGCTGCCGGAGTTGTTGCGGAACAGGATTTCTGCCCAGTTATCGATAAGACGGGCCTCGTCAGGATAATCGATGACCCCGTCGCGCCAACCCTTCTTCTCGACTAGAAGTGTGACGAGATCGGACTCGAAGGACTCCTCGTAGTCGTAATGCTCCTGCATAGGTGGAACTCCTTAAACGGACATCTTGTCGAGCATAGCGGATTTAATCTTCTTCAGTCCCTTGATCTTGCGCCGATGAAGGGTGATGAGGTTGTCAAGTTTGGCAAAATAACCACCGATCAAGCGTTGTTCGGCAGTGGAGGGAAGGGGCAAGTCAACATCGGCAAGCGAGTCGGAGCTGACGCGCATAACCTTTACGCCATGAGCGGCCGAAGACTTTTCAGCGAAGAACTCAGACGTTTCAAAGAAACTGACAAGGAAGATTGGATCTCCAGAAAAAGTCAGTGCAAAACTGTCGTCATGATACGCTACCGGCGAATTACCCATCCATACAACCGCTTTGCAAACATCCTCGACGTTCTCGCTGGTTGCTGCAACAATTACGTCCCCTTTCTTCGCATAGCGCAGAGAGTCCTTCAGAGAAGAACTGACCTGGGAGATGGTTTTGGTCGCAATGGTACCGTAGCACGTATAAATCTCTCCGTAATGAATGCAGGGAATTCCACCAGACTCGACATAGTCGGCAGCGGTGAAACGCTCCCCGCGGGCAATTGCAGCAACGTCTCCTAATTTGTACCGCTTCCAAGGCTCCTTGAAGACTCCGAACCGGATTTCCGGTTCGGAGTCTCCGGGCTTCGGGAACATCCTGTTGAGCATCGCGGACTTTAGCTTCACGAGCTTGTCGCACTTTCTCTGATGAAGGGTGATGAGGTTGTCGAGAGACCGCAACGTCATCCCAATTCGCTGCTGTTCCGTTCTAGAAGGAAGCATCAATTGATAATCTGCGTATTCCTGCGCATTGACGCCAGGCTGGCCGGATCGCTGCGAGGTTATGGCAACATACTTCTTGTAGGCATCGGTCAGGGTTGCCTGATAGACGAATTCGGGGTCAGCACTTTCTCCGATTCGTGCGCGAATCAGGAATCCAGCAAAGTAGACCGTTCCATCGTATTGCCTGTACAGATAGGTTTTTCCAACACTTGCGCCCGTACGAGCGAAGAGCAAATCGCCTTCCTCCAGTAAATAATCTGCACTCATTGCAAGGTCAGCCAACGGAGTTGTGAGATCGCTTTTCAAGAACTCATGTGTTGTGTCGTCAATGTCAGTGATGCGAAGATATTTGTTTTGACCGTCATATTCAGTTGCGGCTGCGTTCAAGCCGTAATCAAACGAAGCCGCAATGCTGCCCAGCTTACGCTGTTCCCAGACAGCGTTAAAGTCCTTGAAGCGAATTTCCGGTGTTTTATTTGCCTCCATATTACTCGCCACCCAGAATTTCGATGAACTCTGCGATGCCGGCCATGTCCTTCTCGCCGCCGTTCAGTTGTCCTAGCAGATCGACTAGCTCATGAGATGTAGACTCGATCTCCTTGTCGATATCGGCCATGGTTGTCTTGTACTTACGCGAGAGCTCTTCGACCTTCTTTTCGAACTCCGCGAGGACGTCATCACGCTGTGAGACAACCCGCTCGACAAGCGAATCGACCCATTTAGCATGCAAGACGGATAGCGCCTCTTTATCGGTCACACCTTCGATTCGGAGCTTAGTATCTTCGATGAGCTTCGCGGCAAGCTCTTTATCGGCCTTTTTGGCTGACTTGCGTTTATCGAAGAGCTTACAGGCGCGCACAATCAGCCTCATGTCAGATTCATCAGGCAGAATCGATTCGGCCGAAGCGATCAGTTCCTTAATGCGGTCGTTAGCCGCTCTCTGCGAATACGTGCCGTTTTTGGCAGCGTCTATCATCGTCCAATCAATTCCTTGATGTTCGCCCACATACGCTAGAAGAGCGGCCTTACCGGGCTTTTCTTTCAGATAGCAAATGTAATCTCGAAGCGCGTCGATTTCGGGAATCTCGATGCCAAGATTCTCCTTAACATACGCTGCGCACGCCGAGGCGTCGAGCTCCTCGTCGCCTTCTTTGGTGACGCTCTCGCGGACTTCTTGTTCGGATATGTTTCCAGGGATTTCGGCGAGCTCGGACTCAATATCGGCAACGCGCGCCTTGGCCGCTTCGGTCTCGGCGAGCTCATCGGGCATGAGGATGCTTTGCACAAGGGCAAATGGGAGCACTCGGCCGAGCCATGGCTCTTTCTTGTCCTGAACCATATCGACGCCGTTTTTCTTGTCGTTGGTTGACTCAACCATATTCGGGTCAACTGCAGTCACGGCCATATGGAAGCCGTCCGCCTGGATAGCTTCGATATCACCTGAGATGACCTCCCAAGTTTCGGCAAGATCCTGATATGCGGAATACCTATCGACAAGAGGCACGTTCTTCATACGCGACAGCAGGTCGTCGGCGAGCTCATCAGCAAGTGCGTGCAGGTCGCACGCCTCCGGATTGGAAAGCAGCTTGTCCTCAAGGAACGTCGGCCAGTCCGTGAGCGACTCGTCGAACGTGGCGCGCCAAGCCAAGACAGAACCGTCACTCTCAACGGCCTCGAGCGGTTCCGCGCAACCCGGCGCATATCCGTCTGATTCGCAGAACAGGCGGGCGCGCAGGGTTGGCCAAGCTTCCCAATATCCGGAAAGCGAATCGATTTCCGATGACGGGATGCCACCGAACATGGAGGCGAAAATATCGACTTTTTCAACAGGTTTAGAAGAGTCGACATAGCGTGGGATGTTCAGATTGAAGCCGTTGCCTTCGATTTCCTCGAAAGGAGCCAAGTGGGCGAAACCTGGGACGTCCTTGCGAGCCTTGTACGCATCGAATACGCGGCGAATGTCCTCGGCACGCAACTCGTTCTTCTTGCCGATTTTCAAATAGCCGTGCGATCCGTCAATAAAAAGGACGCTTTTGTCTGCAACGGCATCCTTCTTGAGCACCATTACGATGGTGGGGATGCCGGTGCCGTAGAAGATGTTGCCAGGAAGACCGATGATCGCAGAGATATGGCCCCGGTCAAGTAGGTTGCGGCGAATCGTTTCCTCCTCGCCGCCGCGGAAGAGCACGCCGTGCGGCAGGACGATACACATGATGCCGCCGGGCATCATGTGATAGAGCGAATGCTCGAGGAAGGCGTAGTCCGCCTTGGATTTCGGCGCGGCCCCGTAGGAGAAGCGGCCGTCAACCTCCTTGGGCGGCAGCCACTTCTGGGAGTAGGGTGGATTGAGACAGCAGGCATCCACACGTAAGGGATCAAACTCGTTGGCAGCCAGCGGCCAATCGTCGACCAGCGTGTCAGCATTCTTGACCTCGATGTTCGAAGATGGAATACCACGCATGACGAGGTTCATGCGACAGAGGTTGTAGGTGTTCTGCTTGAGTTCCTGGGCGTAGTACTTGATCTTACCGGGATTGCCGTTGCGTTTGGCTACGGCGTCGCCGATGGTGAGCAGCAGCGAGGCGGAGCCGGCAGCGCAATCGTACACGCTGATGGACTCACGACCTGTCAGGTGGTCAGCAACTATGTCGGCCATAAGCTGCGAAACCGCGTGGGGCGTGTAAAACTCGCCGGCCTTTTTGCCGGCGTTGGCTGCGAACATGTTGATGAGGTATTCGTAGATAAAGCCCAGAACATCGTAGTCGACCTTCTGCCCCATGGGGATAGGTCGGATTAGAATGAGCAAATCATGGATGGCTTTGGTCTGATGTTGGGTCGAGTCACCGAGCTTTGAAAGTCCGAGCGAAAGCGTCTTGAAGATACCCTTGAATACATGACGGCTGGCATCGGCGATGTTGCGCTCGAACGCAGAAAGCCCATCCGATACGTCAGACACGTCGAAATCGGCGCCCTTATCAATCCATGTATCGTAGAGATTTTCATAGGCGATAAAGTACCCGAGGTTATTCTGGATCCACTCGACACTCTTCAAATCGTCTTCAGATAGCTCCGAAATGTCCTCATCGTCCCATGCGTTGGCCTTAAGAAACTCGACTTCGCGTTCGGAGAGATACTTGTAGAAGATGAAACCGAGGATGTAGTCCTTGTATTCGCCTGCATCGATCTTTGAACGCATTTGATCCGCGCTCTTCCAGATACGCGCTGCTAGTTGCTGCTTTTTCATTGGGTTTCTCCCCTATTTGGCTTTCTCGGACTGCTGGCGCTCAATCCACTCATGGATCAAGGCGGACACGGTCGTGTCGCGCTCGGCCGCCATCGTCTTCAGGGCAACCTTGTCGGCGAGGGTGATGGACAGGTGAAGCGTCGTGCGCTTTTCGGTTTCAGGCATGGCGTGGCCCTCCAGACGTGGTTGGACATTTGATCAATTATCCAACGCTTTACGCGAAGGACCGAGTCCGAGTCGGTGAAAGGTGAAGAAATAATCATATTTGAGAGTTCCATGAGAAGCACGCGCTCATGTATTGTGAGGCCTCATCACGCGAATCCAGATTGAAGGCTATGCCGCCATCCAGTCCTTATGACACTCTTTCGCAAACTAAAACGCTGCGGTATCGATCACCGCCAATCGCGGAAGAGCATGTCACCAAAGTGATAACAGAGTCGGAATCAGCGAAATCTGACTTCGCGCTAGCGTGCTCGGCCAATGAATTAAGCCAGGCCTTGAAGTCTGACTCTCCAGCAAAGTCAAATCGTAGAAGCAAATCAAAGTTTTTAGGCACTCTCATGCCAAGCAACGGCCTATAGCGAGTGGTATTGCCATTTGCGTTCGTGAATGTCACGACTCCAATATTTGCAAAACAATCCGTCCGATAACAATTCTGGAGTTCGGTAAAGCCAAGATTTCCATATCCCATGTTATGGGCGTACACGAGCATATTTGTACTTGATGGCGATGAGCCTTCAGCTAAAAACGGACATCCGGAGAATGACGGCAAGCGATCGAAACCGTGATTGAGGTAGAAACCGTTAGGGTCACCCTGGCGGCATGAGACAACTGGAGTTGAGATCGAGGTCCCTTCGACCGTAAGCCAACCGGCATAGTCCGGGTTCTCATCTTTTAGAGACATGCCGCCGTCTGCTTGCGCTTTCTGTTCAGCCGCATTTGCGATCGCAGACTCTCTAACAACCTCGGCACCCAGGCCTATGAAGATAAGCACCGAGGCAACAAGAACGCCAACCGTCAATTTCACAGCAGTTGATTTTTTGGTACCAGATGCGACGCGCTCACATTTCCGATCGAAACGCCTTTTCGCGATTTCGCTGAACGGACCTACGAGGGGAATCATCCCTGCTTCTCCTTAAGATGCTCCTTAACGCCCGGCCATTTCATGGCCTTTTCAGGCGAATATTCTTCATGCTCATGAAAGCGCTTGACCTGAAAACCGCAACCGGACGCAAGCGCAAATGAACCGCCTCTATATTCCCAACTGTTGGACTCACACACGATGGACTTGCCGGACTTAGACACCTTCAGCGCGCGACCGCACAGCGGGCAGACTCCGTATTTCCTTAGATTCGTCTCCTGGGCGCGCCTCTTGGCGCACTCGATGAGTATCGTCGCATCTCTTTTGGTAAGGTCGTCGTAATCTAGGTCACCCGCAGAATCACCTAAAAGCCTCCTGATAAAAGCTAGCTGCGGCTCTGAAGCGGGATCCTCGGCCCATTTTGCCGCGCGCTCGCGGTCCCAAAGGGCCCTATCGTGTGAGGTCTCATAATTCGATTCAAGCCACAGGAGTATGTCCTGCTCGGCAGCATCAAGCGACTTATAATACCTGCGCTGTTTCTCCCCCAGTCTCGTAAGGTCCGCGGTGCAACAGTCGAGAAGGTCGGGCTTGTATAGCGTGACCTGCCACCCCCTGTCAGATGCACCGGGACCGGCGATATTTCGATCACCGTTGTAGTGAACGACCCACGCGATCGGCCCAGTGGAAGAGAGCACGTTGACCTTGCGCGACGTAAGCACCCAACCAGATGGACAATCCTCCACTTCCTCGACTCTTCTTCCCAAATCGAGAAGCGAGCCATCGAGTTGCTTCTTGCCAACCCTGTCGGGAAAATCCCTCTCGTTAAGTCCAAACAAAGTAGGCGGCGTGCATATGCTCTTATCGTCAGAAACGCCCAAGCAGTCGATAAGCCTGAGGGACCTCTTTTCATATCCGGTTACGGGATCGGTGTAGAGCCTCAGCCCTCGCCCAACCATCTGCGTGTAGAGCGATGGGTTCTTCGTCGGTCGGGCCAACAGCACAGTCTCAATGAGCGGCATGTCCGTACCCTCGGTAAATACGCCGTAGTTGATGAGGCAAGGAATCTTTCGAGCTGTGAACGCGTCAATGATCTGTCGACGCTCATCTGCCGGTGTGTTTCCATCGACAACCACGGAGCCGGGAATGAGTTCAGCCAAGGAGTAAGCATGGTGCACGCTCGAAGCGAATACGAGCGTCTGACCTATATGGAGTTCATTATATGCAGCCGCGACCTGCCGATTCGTTTCTGGGCGGTCAACGCGCTTTGCAAGCTCACCAACTCGGAAATCGCCCATTCCGGTACGGACGCCCTTCGTCGACCAGTCCACGATGGTTCTACGGCAGTCGATATCGCAAAGATAGCCATTGGCGATTCCCCAGCGCAGGTCTTTCTGAAAGACGATATCGTCGAATACCGCCCCGAGCCCTCGATCGTCTCCCCTCCTCGGCGTAGCGGTGAACCCGATGTGGAGCCGTGGCCTCAGGTAGTCGTAGATTTTACGATAAGAAGGCGCCAGGGCATGGTGCGCCTCATCGGTGATAACCATGTCAAATTCGCCAGGCTCAAAGTCTCTCTCGAGTCGATTAGCGAGCGTCTGGACAGAAGCCGAGACAACCTCCTCGCCATGCGAGTGCCGTTCGGCCTTTTCGATGCCTACCGGGCAGCTGTAGTACTTGACTGGCTGGGTAACCAGTTCCTCACGGTGTGAAAGTAGAAGAACCCTACCCTTCCGGGCGATTCTGCTGAAAGTTACGGTTTTGCCGAGCCCCGTTGCCATCTGCACGAGATGCGATCCGCCCTCGAGGGAGTCGCAGATATCCACGCACTCCCGCTGATAGTCCCTGAGGGCAATCTCATCGGGTGCCATCGCTCCAGCCCTCCTCGACGGTAAGCCCTTCCACGCCGGCCGCCAATCCGTTGACGAGCGCGGCATGCGCGGCGGGTCCCATTGCAAGAACCTTTTCGATGAGCTTCTGAATGTTTCCGAAATACCAATCCTCGTTCATCAGGCAGGCGTCGTCGTTGAAGCCCAGGCGATCTGGCAACGTGATAGATAGACCGCAATCGAAATCAGACAGAGGGTCGCGCGTGAGGAGGGCAAGACCATGGGACTCGACGAGAAGGGCCCTCGCCAGGTCGTCCGAGCTCACGACAAGCATCCTGTCGCACAGCTCGCGATACTCGTCATTATCGCCCCCGGGCATCTTATAACTCCTATCAAGGAATATGCCGTTGTCGGGGTTGGAAATATCGAGATACTCGCGCTGGAGTGAGACGCCTGACTCAAAAGACGGATCTGGCATATGCACCTCGTCGATACATCCCGTCTCGTAGTAAATCCTCAATGAAGAAGTGTTCATCTTTAAACCGTGTTCTTTCTCTCGGAAACCGTTCTGACTTCGGGACGGACGCAAACGGAGGTCACTTGCGCTTTCGCTGCCCTCTCGATGTTCTCGATACGATCAATGCCCTCCTGAAGAATGCGCCTTGAGGCGGCTGACTCCAATGCTGCCGCGACCGCAATCGAGTCTCTTGTCTGAATTGAAGTCGGCACGTTGAGTCTCCGGGTGTTTGACCTTGTCAGAAACTCACCGACAGAGGGGACTCCCCTTAGGTCCCTCACGGTCCTAGCTCCGATAAAACCCTCGATTGCCACGAGAGACTCATTTAGCGACTCGGCGTCAGCTCGCGCCCCATCGAGCGACACGGAGAGCCCACCCAGCCTATTTCTCAGCCCGTCTAGGATCAAACTCGCTTCGACGGCATAGCGTTCAGCCCCTAATGCTTCGGCAGATATCTTTGATAATGCCGCGCTGCAGAAAGCGGTATCGGTATCAATTTGGGATAAAAGAGCGTTTCTCTCTTTCCTGTCTGCCGGCGTAAAAGATAAGGACGACTCCAGCTCGGCAAGTCTCGCCCTGGCAGACGAGATCTTTTCAGAGCGCTCAAGAACCTCCTCTGCAATAGATATCGATGACTCGATCTCATGGACCTCGTGCTCCATAGCCTCGACCTTGAGCATCTGAGATCTGAAGGCATCCTCGACCTCCGTGACGGAGCTGAACCCATTTGCGGAAATAACGGACAGGGCTTTGACTCCGGCACTAATTGCGCCGATGCCGGCACGCTTCGATTTAGATGCAATCCTCCACTTAAGAGCATTGTCAAAACCTTTATTCTGCGGAGTGTAGCCAATGCTCTTTGTTTTCGCCTCGCTCAGTTTGCGACTGGAGATTCTCGATTCGATATCCCCGGCTACAACATCGACGGGTATTCCCAGCCGGGCACGAATGCCGAACTCGTCGTAATTTAAACCGAGTGAAGACGCAAGTACCTTCTTGTCGTGCCCGCCGCTATCGGGGTGCCTATAGCCGATACCCCTGCGGCTCCATTCGACCGTAAAGCCATCGGCCTCGAACCTCTCTACGAACTCATCCCAGTTGGAGCTGATTGCGATTGACCTATCTATGGCGTCTCTGATTTCCGCAACCCAGCTTCGGCCTCCACGGCGCCTAAGTGAGCGCTCAGCCTCACTCATGCGAACTGACTGAGCCGTTGGTTTCCTTCGTCCTTCACGTATTGCCTTGCGGCGTTCAGACAGGTCCGGTAACATCCCCATGCCATGTTCACCGGCAATCTCTTGTGCGACGCGCGCCATGGAATCGCTGTCCTCGGGCGTAATTTGAACCTTCAATCCGCTGTTCGCGTTCACCGCATTGAGGATGACGTGCGCGTGCATAACACCACTTGCGTTGTCGTCATGGACAGACCAGATCCACTGCCAGCCCCGATCGGCAGGCCAAACCCTCTCACACCATTCCTGGGCGAGCTGGCCAACCTCCTCTGCCGACGCGCGATCCCTGGGGTCCGGCGATAAAACCCACTGATAGTAGTTCCTCCAGACCAAGTCAGGGTTCGACCGCCTCTTGTTCTCAAACCACTCAGGAGGTTTGTCTTTTCCGAACCTCTTTCTAGTCGCATCCATTACCTTATGCCATCCGTAAGGGGTATCGGGCAGACCTGGAGAGTGCCCGAACGCCATGGAGCGCGAGGCAGACTTATCTCCGGCAAGATATTTTTCCATTCTCTCTTCGTGGTCCTCAGCGCTTCGATGCCCAAATGACAAGTAGTCATCGACCTGTTTACAGCTGCCTTCACCACCCGAGAGCGTCTTAAGAAAGGGCATTACGTCTCCTTTCAGTCGGATATTCAGCCTCGATTGCACGCGATAGACGCTCGCAGACATCAATCAGACATGGCTCGACGGTATCGATTGCCGAGAATATGGCCATAGACACCCTTCTCGCTTCGGCAGCGCGTGACTGTCCCGCTATCGCCTTTGCGTTTAAATTGAGCTCAGACAGTTGCGCCGAAATCGTAAATAGCTCGTCCCAGATATCCCTTAATGTTGATCCTGATGAGGCATTGGTCTCATAGAGCGCCTTGTACAGAATGTACTCTGTGACGCTCATGTTGAGGCTGTTTGCCAATGCACGAATGGCTTCCGCTTCCTCAACGGTGCTCCTGGCCTCTATACGCGCCCTTTTTGGCTTTTTCTCACGGGACATTTCACCCATGCGCCGTCTCCTAACTCATGCTTTAACAAGCGTAGAGCAGAGACACGTACCGTGCCGTACAGTTTGGTGACATGCGGTGCCAATGTTTTTGCAGGTGAATAGCTGTGGTATTGCCGAACTACGACATTGCTGAATTACGCACAAACTGGAATAGTGAACAGCGTAAATGATGATTTGCTGAACAGTGCAATAGCGTAATAACGCGACTACGTAACTACGCAACAACGTAATAGAGGGAAAATCAAAATACGGAAGGTGGGGGGGGCGCTTGCCACAGCCTAGTTCGACGTTTAACAGCGCCCTTCATCTAAAGCGGTCACCGCAATTCAATGTCCTCGCCCTAACAGCACAGCGAAACCGATCTTTCAATCGGAATCCATCCGATCGCTTCTCGATTATCTTGTGGGTCACGTCTTGCTTGAGAGCTCAAGGCAAGATGGATGGCTGGAGTCGATTACGGACATACCATTTGGTTCAATTACGACGCATTGTTTCGTACATACCGAGATAGTGAATAATGAAAAAGCTGAATAACCGAACTGTGACATAGCTGAATAACGTAACTACGAAATATCGAAACTACGCAACATTGCAACTGCAACATAACGATACTATTGAACATTCAAAGAATGGGAATCTAGTCGAACCTGCCGACACACCCTAGATAATGTCCATCGGCAAAAACAGCCACCAGCGACCCCGCGCTCCCGCCTGAACGATCCGGGGGGACTAGGCCTTGAATCAAACTGACCAAGTGTGTCTCGTTAGCCTGATGGCCACAATTTGGCTGACAAGTAATGAGGCGAATAACGACAGGGTCGGAGTTCAGCCCATCTGTCCGGCACTGTGCGATGCTCCGCGAATGCGAGACCGAATATGCCGTGCTCATAATTGATTGACGAACGACGGCCCTTCCAAATCAACGAAAAGAAGATATTGGCTAATAACTCTTTATCGTAAAAAGCGAACCATAGAACTACGTAAGGGCTGAATAACGGAACTGCGTGGTTACGCAACAACATAAAAACGCAACTACGTCACAGTGTATCTACGACATAATGCAATAGTGTAAGAACGTAACTTCGTAACGCCGAAGGCGCCGGGTTTTAGGGCAGAGCCCTAACAAGCGCCGCCTTCGGCGGCGGTACGCTGCCAGGCAAAACGCAGTTTTGTACGGCAGCGTACGACTCTTGCGGACAAAATTCAGGACCGAACGGTATGATGTTCAATAGTTCTGCTATTCCGTAGTTTCATGGTTCGCATGTTACGGTTTGCTGCTTTTGCGTTCTTGCATCTTGTCGTTATTACGTAGTTCTATAGTTCGCTTTTCCCGTTGTCCATGTATTCACCTGTTCCTTATTTCAGCAGCTTGTCAAAAGATCTAACGGGCAATGGGGCCCGGTGATAAATGGTCTCCCATTCGATACCGGAGCCCCATTGCCCGTTAGATTGAGTTAAATAGAAAAACGCCGGGGCCGTCTTTTGGCGGCCCCGGCGTTTCGTCTTATGCCGATGCGGCGGTCACTCTGTCGCCTCTGCCGAACCCATAACCGGATTCATAGCCGTCGGCTTTGACATAAGGATCGCTATTAGTCCTGACTTTAATCTTGGTCGTCCTCAAGCCGATCCCATCCATGTGACGGTTGACGGATTCGGGGACGACGATCGCGAGCGCCATGGACTCGTCATTGCTGACCTGCTCCGCATAGGCTCGCTTGAGGCCGGAGATGAAGCCAAGCATCCACGTCCCCTTTACGCCCTTCTGGCGTGAGACATTCCCGTACCCCAGGACCTTCATTCGCGCGCAATAGGTCCTGAAGCAGTTCTCGGCCGCATTGGCGCTCGCCCTAAAACAGCACGAGGCGACAACTGAATCCTCGCCCTCGCCAACGAAAACGACAGTCCTTCCATTGTTGCTATATGACGTGTAGGCCCTGCACCTGTAGTTCGCTGCAACAACAAGTGCAAGGGTTTTCTTCCACTCGGGAATTCGACGACCGAGATCGCAAGCCTCCTCGCCGACTTCTGCCGGTGAATCATCCAGATTGATGTCCTCCAACTTGAGGTTGTTCGCAACGAGGAGCCTCTGGAGCGCCAACGAGGCGGCACGCGCTTCGCCTTCGGTCGCGGCGCCGTCGATTAGGGCAACGATCTTCTTGATCTTCTCGTCGATGTTCTTCATGGTTATCTCCTTTGGAGTGGGGCGAGGACCCGGAGGCCCTCGCCATTGACGGTTCTAGAGATTAGGCAGCTTGTTTCGAGTGATCTGGGCTGTGGGGACACCCCAGTCATTGACGTTGATGAACAGCTGGAAACTCTGGTTCGCATAGGTCAGGTTGATGAACATGCTGCCGTTCGAGCACTCAACGCCACCATCCGGGAAGCTGGCGACGAGCATGTCCTTCTCGGTATGAAGCTCGGACTCAAGCCACACCTCACCGTCCTCGCCACTCCACTTGAAATGGCTCTTGACGCAATGGGGGCCGATCGCCTTGAACGGCTCGTCCGTCCAGGACCCGATTTTGCCCCATTCGTACTCGATCGCGAAGGAATAAGGATAGAAATCGTCCTTGGAACGAGTCGTGACAAACCCGAGTTCAGACATCACCTTGCAGAAATCGAATGACTCATGGTCGGGGTAATCCTCCTCGATACCGCCAAAACTATTGCTAGCGGGAATCTTCTTCAGCTCTTCGATGACGGCTTCGAGGTCTTTCTTGGACGGAAACCTTATTTCACCGATACCGGATGCGTAGTAGCCCATCTGGCTCCTCCTTACCGCACGCCCTCGGCGCCGCCGGCCCCCCCCCTGGTGGTCCCCCCTGACTGCCCGCCGCGCGTCGCTTTAGCTCTGGCGAAAGCCGCCGCGGGCGGTCGCGACCCGTCAGGGGTCTGCACGGCAACCTCCACCAGGCCCCGCGCCCCGCGCGGGGGCTTGTGCGGGGTTCCGTGCGGGCCCTTGACGGGGGGCGGCCCCCGTGGCGACGGAGCGTGCACGGTCGGGTTCCCGCCCTGGCGCGCGGCCGCGCCCCGCGCGCGCCGTCGGCGGTAGACGCGGCTGTC